>Ga0209506_1000372_pt1 | contig 62537 bp, 51 predicted proteins | sample AD_JPNHG2_MetaG_FD_184409 | JGI IMG/M metagenome (GOLD analysis project Ga0209506, IMG submission 184409) | Active sludge microbial communities of municipal wastewater-treating anaerobic digesters from Japan - AD_JPNHG2_MetaG (SPAdes) (version 2) | ecosystem: Engineered > Bioreactor > Anaerobic...
TGCGCCGGCGTGCATCAACCACGCCGGCACCAGCGCCTGTCAGTTCTGCGCTCCACAGTTTCCTTGGACACCTGACGGGGGCGGGAGAGGCGCTGGGGACGAGCCAGCAGGGTGGGGGGCCAAGGAGAGTCCGCGGACGTGGTGTATGACCGTCGCCCCGGAGTGGGGGGACGGAGCAATCACGAGGCGAGGCATGGTGCCCGTCTCGTGGCAGCACTCGAGTCCTGGCGGGGTCTTGGGTTGTCTTCGAGATGAGACAGCCTTTGGTCGAGCCGCCGCCGGGCCTGCGGCCGGTGTGGGCAACGCGCCGCGTTTTCCAAGCGGCCGCGTCTGCGCTGTCCGCGGCGCGGAGGGGAACGGAGACCGCGCGCGGCGGGGGGACACGCGGGTCGGGACCATCCCGCTCGGCATGCGCGATCCAACCTGCTTTCCGGAGCGGCTCCCCCGGCGGCGCGCGGAGCGGGGGTTGACCGGCGTCGTGGCCGACAGCGACGTGCTCGGGGTCGCGAGGGGTCGCCTCGAGCAGCTCGTGGAGTCGATGGGGCCGTCCGGGATCTCCAGGTCGCAACTCTCGGAGATGGCCAACTCGCTCGATGCCGCGGTCGAGGACGTCCGACGCCGCCGGTTGGACAGCGGCCCGTACCGCCACCTGTGGCTCGACCCCCTGGTCGTCACGTGCCGCAAGGCGGCCGCGTCGTCAACGTCGCTGTGGTCGTCGCCACCGCCGTCAACAAGGATGGGCACCGGGAGATCCTGGCAACCGATGTCGTGACCACCGAGGACGGCGCCGGTGGGCTTGCGTTCCTGCACACCTTCGTGAGCCGCGGGCGCTCCGGGGTCGAGCTCGTGACTTCGGACGCCCGTCATGGCCTGAACGACGCGATCGCCGCGCCCTTTTGCCGGCGCTTGCTGGCGACGCTGCCGCACCCACTTCATGGGCAATCTGCTGACCTGTGTCCCGGAGTCGATGGCGACCTTCGTCGCCACGCTCGTAGGGTCGATCTTCCCCCAGCCAGACGCCGAGTCTGTGTGGACCCGGCCTCAGCAGGTGGGCCAACAGCTCGAGCCTCGCTTCCCTCAGGCTGCCGCCGTGCTCGCGAGCGCCGCTCACGAGCTCCTGGCCTTTGCCGTCGTTCCCCAAGCTCACTGGACCCAGATGTAGTCCAACAACCCGCAAGAACGGTCGAACATCGTCCCCAACCGCGCCGCCGTCGTCCGACTGATCGGCTCCGTTCTCGCCGAGCAGCACAACGAGGGGGCCGTCGCTCGCCGCTCCACAAGCGTCGACAGCCTCACCGAGGCCCGCCACACAACTGCGGTTCTACCGACACTCCCCAGGGAAATGCCCCAGGCCGCTACCGTCCAACTTCAACCGGCGCTCTGGCCTTCGTACACCACTCGACAGGACGTGACCAGGCGCTCCTTTCTGAAGCAGAACTTGAACACTTGACCCTCGCGGGTCTTGCGGTGAAACGCCGGTCAAACCTCTCCGAAGCCACCATCCCCGGGTTTTTGCTCCAGCCGCCAGTTAAAGCGGCCGGGGAGGGGCTGGCCGACAGCGGGTCGCCACCCCGACACCGTGTCGTGGCCGCCCACCGGCCGTGCCCTTTCGCTGGCGCGGGGCGGGAGCAGAGGGGCAAGGCCCTGCCCCCCCACCTCGAACACCTCGACGACGTCCTGAACGCCCTTGAAGCGGTACGAGCCGTGCGCCACTCACACGAACCGGCCGTCCATCGTGCCCGATTGGACAGCGGCTCGGCGGGTGGAATCAAAGGCCGCTCGGGTGAGGAGGGTTTGGCCCCCTTCCGCCAGTGACATCAGCCGTGACGCCACGAGCCTGGCGAGCCCCTCCACCTCCGGCGGCTCGGCCCCGCGGGCCACCTCTGCCGCGGCGTTCTCGCGGATGAACACCTCGCCCACGTGAATACCCACCCGGGCCGCCAGTGAAAGGTGCTCTTGCTCGGCCAGGCGGCACAGCGCAGCGTGGTCGTCCAGGGCGGAGGCGAGGCGTGGATCGGCCTCTCGAAGAGGAGCAGGAACCCGTCGCTCTTGGCGATTTCACGCCTGCCGTGGATGGCGAGGAGGGCGCGGGCTACGCTGTCGTGCTGGGCGAAAACCGCCGCCGCCCGGATGTCGCCCAGTCGCTCCACGAGCGCCGTGGAGTCCACCGGGTCGGTGACCAGCAGGGTGGTGAGGGAGGCAACACGACCCGTACCGGGGGGCCGTGTGCAGCCATCACCCCGGCGTGGCGGCAGTCCTCGAGTTCGCGGGCCGTCCCGTCGCCCTCGGAAACACGCTCACCCATCGCCGAGGACAATGTAGACAGTGCGCGAGTCGTCGACGCCACCTGGAATGGGTCGCGGACGCCAAGAGCGACGAGGCAACCGGCAAGCCCTCACGCAGCCCCTTGCGCCGCCTGCCAGGCCTTCGTCACAAACCGCCAGTTGACGATGCTCCAGAGGTTGGCGACGTACTCGGCACGCCGGTTCTGGTACCTGAGGTAGTACGCATGTTCCCACACGTCCACGCCGAATAGCGGCACCTGCCCCTGCGAGATGGGGGAGTCCTGATTCGCGGTGGCGGTGATTGCCAGCCGGCCGCGGTCCAGAACGAGCCATGCCCAGCCACTGCCGAACACCCCCAGGGCCGTACGGGTGAACTCTTCCTTGAAGCGCTCGAAGCTCCCGAAGGCTGTCTCGAGCGCCTTGGCCAGGGGCCCTTCCGGGGAGGTGCCGCCGGGGGTCAGGCATTGCCAGAAGAGGGTGTGGTTGGCGTGCCCGCCGCCGTGGTTGCGCACCGCGGTGCGGATGTCTTCCGGCACGGCCGCCAAGTCCGCCAGCAGCTTCTCGAGGGGAATCCCCCTCAGTCCGGGGGCGCGCTCAAGGGCGGCGTTGAGGTTCGCCACATAGTTGGCATGGTGCTTGCCGTGATGCAACCGCATGGTGTCGGCGTCGATCACGGGCTCCAGGGCGTGGAACGCGTACGGCAAGGGGGCCAGTTCGAACGGCGCGGTGGCTCCGGCGGCAGGTGGCACACCGGCCACCGCCGCCGGCAAGGGCGGGAGGACGGTGGTTGCCCAGGCTCCGCCGAGAAGGCCCAAGACGCGCCGGCGGGTCAACGCTGGGACATTCGGGAGGCGGGCAAGGTCCATGGCTCACTCCAGCGCCCATGGACAACCCAATCGTCGCGACTCCGATTCCCACCGTTGCGGTGGCCCCCGCGCACGCCTCGGCGATGCACCACCGCTGGGCAAGGCGACCCCGACGGCGGCTGGCCGGAGAGCGGACCACGGCGACGGTCACCCAGGCGCCGCGACGGGTTGTGTGTCGCCCCCCGACGGTGCTCCGAGGACTGCCCGGTCGTGCGCCCAGATCGGCGAGGGCGGCGAAGAAAACTCGGTGACGGCCGTGTCGCGTGCGCCTGGATTTGGCCAGAGGCAGCGGCGGCGTGCCGGAATCGAGGCACGGCGCGCCCTCGGCCGCGCGGGTTGCCCGGTCGGGGTCGGAAAGCGACCGGCGGGGGCTTGCGCCCCCGCCCGTCGCGCTATGCGATGATAAAGGCCGGTCACTGCGGCAGGATCGTGATGGGGTCCGAGGTGAGCGAGTTGATGACTGTGGCGTACGCCGCGAACGCTCCTTGCGCCGTCTCGGTCCACACATCGATGTAGGCTGCCGCGGTCGGCGCCTCGCCGGCGAAGGGGCGGTTGAGCTGTACGTTGCCCCACGCCGGAAGCTCGATCGAACCGTCGCCGACCATGGTGCCGTCGGCGGTGAACCGCTCCCACTTCACGGTGATCGGTGAGCCGGTGCCGTTGAGCAGGCCGATGTTGGACCGGAAGTCCGAGTTCTGGGTGAAGAACAACAGTCGCTTCCTGACGTTGGGCTGGATGAGCTGCCCGGCGGCGAGCCCTGGGAAGCCCTGGCCGAAGCTGCCCATCGACGAGCCGTTCGGCTGGTTGTAGGTGCGGGTGTACAGCAGCAGGTCAGCACTGTCGGAGAGCACGGCGAGGGCGCCGAAGGCGTCGGTGCCGTCCGCGACGCCGAAGGCGGCGCCCAAGACGTCGGTGTGCCGCAGCGCGCTTCCCGGTGCGAGGGTGAACTCGGCGGAGGCGAAGGGGTTGGCGTTGTCGGTGTTGCGAGGCAGCCACAGGTACTTGAACGTCGCGGTACGGGCGCCGCGGTTCTGCACGTCGACGTCGGTCTTCCACAGCGAGCCTGGGAACCCCTGCCCGCGCGCCGCCACCTGCACGAAATAGAAGTTGTTCATGGCCGCCACATCGGCGAGGAGGCCGGTGGCGTACGCCGTGTAAACGCCGCCATCCGCCAGTGTCACGCCGGGGATTGCGAGGGCGACGTTGGCGGTGCCGGCCACGCGCGCCTCGAGGTTGTAGGTCCCCGCCGGAACCGGCAAGTAGTCAGTGCCGTTCCGGAACGCCACGTTGGGGAAGAGCACCGGCCCGCCGGTGACGGCGATGTCGACCGCCGGGGCGTCAGGAGAGGCGTGGAAGAACCGGACCCAGGCCTGGCCGGCCTGAGGGGCGCCGGGCGTCGCGGTGAGGATCACCGGCGCGATGGATGCCAGCCGGCCGGTTGCGATGACCGTGTAGTCGGTCGACGCGGCCAGGTCGAGGTCGGCCTCGATGACGACCGGAGACGTGGCGCCGGCCGGCACGACCTTGACGGAGTAGGTGCCCGCCGGAACCGCGGCAAACGTGGTGATCTGCTCGAACGCGACGTTGGTGAACGCCGGTGCTCCGTTGACCCAGACGTCCACGGGCGGGGCATCGGGCGAGGCATGGACCACGCGGACGCGCGCGTTGCCGGCGTTGGCCGAGGGGGCATCCGTGCTCAGGATGGCGTTGAGCGGAGTTGCCGCATGGCCCAGCACGGCCGCTCCAAGGGAGGCTGTCAGCGCAAAGGTCACGATCCTGGACTTCATGAGGTTCCCTTTTCTGCCGATGCTCTTCGGGAGCCATCGGACGGCCTGGGCAACCCGTCAATCGCTGAACGTATTTCCGTTCAAATCGCGCAAAAGGGTCGGCACTCCGCCGGTGCGCGTCAGGTGTCGGCGCATCAATGCGTTGCCAAGCTCGGCAAGGCTCGCCATCGTGGTCTGCCGGCGGTAGGGAGGGTGGGCCGGACGGCGCCGACCCTCGATGCCCCGGCCACCCACCGCCAGGGTTGCACCCGCCTTACCGAGCCGGCTGCCGAGGTCGACGAGGTCCCGCTCGAAGTGGCGGTCGCGTGGTCGCACCGTCACGGCGACCCACACCAGCTGTGCCCCGGTGGCCACGGCTGCGTGCTCCAGGGTGTCGAACGGTGTGTCCGGACCCAGGTTGGTGCTCCGGAACCCCACCTCGGCGAGGACTGCCGCGGCGCACAGGGTGGGCAGCGCGTAGGGGTCGCCGGCCGGGGCCCCGCCGACGGCGGCGGGCGCGCCGTCGTTGTTTGGGAGCAGGGTGCGCAGCCGCGACACCGCCTCGATGCAGATGGCGGTGGCGCGGTGCTCAACGAAGATCCCGTCGGGCCGCTCCCGCCAAAGCTCGCCCAGGCGCGCCATCGCCGCCCGAAGCGGGCCGTCGGCGAGGTCGGCGATGCGCTCGCCGCCGAGGAAGAGCGCCAGCAGCAAGCCGGTGGCCCGGACGGCCTCGCCCCGTTCGAGGTAGGCCAACAGGCGCTCGTCCGGCCCGCCGGCGGTGTGCCGGTCGGACCCAGCCGCGGCGACCTCCGGCACCCCGAGCAGTTCGGGGTCCGCCAAGGGCGCGCGGGTGGCGCGGATGAAGCGAAGCGCCTCGGTGATCGCGATGCGCCGGTGCCCGCCGGCCGTGCGCGCGCCGCGAATCGTGCCGTCGTCGACCCAGCGCTTGATCGAGGACTCGGACACGCCGAGCGCCTGGGCCAGCTCCGAGGTCGTCAACAAGCGCGCCACGCGGGTCTCCGGGGCGGTTGCCTCACGTCCCACGCTCACTCGCCGAAGTGCGCGATGCGGCGCTCCACGGCGGCCTGGCAGACCTTGCAAAGCGGCTTGTCGCCCTTGGAGAACATGAGGCAGTCGAGCATCGGGCGGTACAGGCCCCGGGCGGAGTAGCCGGCGCCCTCAAAGACGCCGACCACGCCCACGAACCTGGAGCCGGCGAGGTAGGCGTCCATCTTCCGGGCATGTTCGGCCGACAGTCGCTCCGACTCAGCGACGAGCTTCGCCACCTCGGCGGGAGGCGCACCGGAGCGCCGGGCCGCGGCGATCCTTTCGTTGAGCTGCTGCCGGCGCTTTTGGTACTCCATGTCCTGGGCGTCGTAGTCGGCCTTTTCCCACGGCGTGGGGATCTCGACGCCGGGGGTGAGGACATCGCTCCACTTGACATGCGCAGGGTCGAGCAAGGCTGTGATGTTGGGCTCGGCCGGTTCCACGCCCGGCGGGTAGAACTCGTTGTATGCCGTGGAGGCGGTGTAGTACTCGTCGGCCAGGCCTCCGAACGAGTGCCCGAACTCGTGGAGGAAGATGTAGCGGTGCCACTGGTTGTCGGTCGTGAAGGTGGCGTACAGCCCGTAGATCCCGCCCCCGCCGTAGCGCGCCGAGTTGACCATGATGAACAGTGTGTCGTACGGCGCCTTGGCGGCCACCGCCCGCACCGCGCGGTTGTCCTCCGTGAGGACGTAGCGCTCCGAGCCGAGCGAATCGAAGGTGGCGCCGAGCGCGGTGCGCCGGTACGAGCCATGGCTCGGCTCGTCGATACCGGACTCGTCGGAGGGCTTGAGCACGCCGTAGACGTTGATGTGATCCCGGGCCCGGGCGTACGGCTCGGCGCCGAGGAGGATCGCGGTGAAGCGCTCGAGATCGGCCTTGAACTTGCCGGCCTCGGCCACGGTGTATCCCTCGCCGAGGATCGCCACGTCGAGCCTGCTATGCGGGTCGCCCGAGATGTGGGAAGGCATCACGAGTACGGACGGATCGGATTTCTCCCGCACGATCTCCCAGGAGTCAGGGTCGATCTCGATGCTCCAGGCCTCTCTCGGCATGCGGTCGGCGCCGCGCAGCTCGAGCGCGAAGCGCACCTTCGCCTTGGGCATCGGCATCAGCACGGATTCGTGGTAGGCGCGACGGACGCCCTTGCCCCCCTGCACGGTCGTGCGGTACTCCCCGAAATAGGTGTCGAAGCCCCGCGAGAACAGCAGCTTCCCGCTCGCGAGGTCGTAGACCTTGGCGAAGCAGCGCCCGTTGTCGAACGGGTCCACGAGGTGCACGCGGCTGCCCGCCCATGGGCCCTGCTCGACCAGCCGGTCGAGTGCGAAGACTTCCTCGCTGGCGTTGCCGACGTGGACGTAGTCGACGCGCAGCGTGCGGTCCACGAAATAGGTGTCGAAGGTGGCGAAGCGGTCCTGGGCGAGACCGGTCGCGGCGACGAGGGCGAGCGCGGCGGCATGGAGCTGGCGGCGCATGGGTTCCTCCCGGCGCGGGATGATAGCGCTGGCGGCGGCGTTCACGGCCGTCCGGGCGGCGCGCCGCTCGCTGCTAGCTCACGCCCGCCGCTGCGAGCGCGGCTTCTCCGGCGTCGCGAAACGCCCGCGAGACGCCGCCGACCCCGAGCTTGACGCCGCCGAACACCCTGGATACCAGCAAGCCCCCTTCGAGATCATGACGGCGCAGCAGCTCGAGCAGCACCCGCCCCGGGTGTCCCACCTCACCGTCGTCCTTCGAGCGCTCGACGTACGCCCCCGCCGCGTCGCGCCCGCGGAACGCCCAGCAGTGATGGTTGGCCTTGCGCAGCTCGCCCTTCTGGCGCCGCACCATCGCCTCGACGTCCTCGAGGCCGGACGCCGGGAACAGCACGGCGAAAAAGCGCGAGCGCTCGACCGTGACCTTCGCCTCGACGATCTTCTCGACCTTCACGCCGCATCTCCCGGGCGAGGAGTGCTCTCGTGCCTCTCGCCTCCGTCCGCCGCCGTCACTCGCCGTGCCTGCCGGCTCCCAATGCTACTCCCGGCGGTTGCGCCCGCGCCCGGCCGGGTGTCCAAAGGGGCAGAACGCGAGGGTCGGCCGAGCGCCGGCAGGCCGGCCCCGAAAGGAGGATGCGATGTTCGAGAACACCTTGATCGCGTCACGCCGGCAACGCGCCCCGCGGCAGCGGCTGCTGGCGCTCCCGGTCGCCGTCACCCTGCACCTGCTGGCGCTCAGCGGATTCGTGCTTGGCCAGCTCGTCGTCACGGCCCCTGTTCCGGAGCCGGCGCTCATCGTCTCGTTCCACCAGTTGCCGCTGCCTCCGGCACCGGCGCCGAGCGACAGGGGAGGACAGGCCCGCTCGAGCCCGGCACCGGCTCGCGCGCAGCCGCACGCCGGCCTGCAGCAGCCACGGGAAATGCCGGCGGAATCGGCCCGGCCGGCCGAGCCGGACAGCTCCGGGCCGCCGACCGGCATGGAGGAGCTCGACACCACCGGCACCGGGATCGGCGTGGGCGAGGGCTCGGGCGGCGCCGGGGTGGGAGGCGGAACGGGCCTCGCCGCGCCGGTGGAGGAGCCGCCCATCATCCTCACCGCTGATGTCAACGCCCCGCTTCTCGTGCACCGGGTCGACCCCGTGTACCCCGAGATTGCCGTCAAGGCCAGGACCCAGGGGGTCGTGATCCTCGAGGCGATCATCGACCGCGAGGGACAGGTCGTGGGTGCCCGCGTGCTCCGCGACATTGGCATGGGATGCGGGAACGCCGCCTTGCAGGCCGTGCGCCAGTGGCGCTACCGCCCCGCCACCCTCAACGGCAGGACAGTGGCCGTCTACCTCACTGTGACCGTCCGCTTCGAGCTGCACTGAAAGGAGGGCCGAACCAGCTCCCACCACCTCGACGCCGGCAGCCCGGACCAGCCTGGCGGGATCGGGACGAGAACATCCTGCGCCCTCACCCGACCGCCAGGCGGGCTGTCCGGCGGAACTCACCAGGAGGACGAGGCGCCGCCGCCGCCGAAACTCCCGCCCCCGCCGGACCACCCCCCCGAGCTTCCGGAGCTCCACCCGCCGCTGCTCGACCCGGACGAGGCCGCGAAGTGCACCAGCTTCGGGTGGTTTGCCAAAAACGCCTTCCCCCACGGGGAGAAGGACAGCAAGAGCTTGAGAATGGGAAAGCCGACGACCCACGCCGCGAACGTCAAGGGGCCGACGATGGGCCCCGCGAACACAAGCGGGAAGGCGAAGTAGAACGGCATCAGGAACACGTAGAGGAACCACCCGGAGCACCCCTTGCCGAACAGCGCCACGAGCGAGAAGATCCCGATCACGAGCACGAACATCCCGCCGAACGCCAGCCGCATCGGCCACGGCACCTCGCCAAGCCCCTTGATCGAGCCGCCCGGGGGCGCCTCCGGCGGGATGACGTCCTCTCCGCGCAGGGTGCCGATCACGGCGTCCACGCCGGCCTGCACGCCGCCGTCGAAGCTGCCGGCGCGAAACTGCGGCCGCACCAGGTTGTCGAGGATGCGACGCGCCTGGGCGTCGGTGAGCCGGGATTCCAGCCCGTACCCCACCTCGAGGCGCGTTTTCCGATCGTCCCTGGCGATGAGGAAGAGCACGCCGTCATCCACGCCCTTGCGTCCGAGCTGCCAGGTCGTCGCCACCCGGTGCGAGTAATCCTCGAGGACCTCGCCGTCGAGCGAGTCGATCGTCAGCACCGCCACCTGGGCGCCCGTTTCCCTTTCGAACGCGGCCAGTTTTTCCTCGAGGCTTTCCCGCATGCCCGGCGACAGGATGCCCGCGGTGTCGTTGACCCGCCCGGACAAAAACGGCACCTCGCGGCCCGGCGCCGCCGACGCCGCCAGCACGAGAGCGACAGCCACTACTCCTGCCCGGCGCGCGCGCATGCGGCTACTCCCTCTCCACGTGCAAGTTGTCGGGCAGCTCGTTGGTGTCGTCGGGGCGGCGCGCCACGCCCTGGCGCTGCAGCAGCTCGCCGCAGCGGCCGATGGCCTCCACCAGCGCCCGGCCGGGTTGTCTCTGCTTGATCCCGGCCACGAGGGCGGCGACGATCTCGTCCCACTCCCCTGCGGCGACCCTGGCGTTGATGCCGGCGTCCCCCAGCACCACGACGCGGCGCTCGAACAGCGACAGGAAGATGAGCACGCCGGTGCGCTCGCGGGTGGCGAACACCTCGTGGGCGACGAACGCCTCGACGGCGCGCTGGCGCACCTCCCGCTCCATCTCGTCGTCGCTGAGGACAAGCCGCCGCACGACCGGCACCCAGGAAGCGAGGGCAAACCCGAGGCCAGCACCGAGTACGGAGGGAAGCACGATCCACGCGCCGGCTCCAAGGCCCCACGCCCCCAGCCACCAGTGCAGCCCTTCGGCCAGGACGACGAGGCCGAGCGCCCCCAGCGTCGCGGCCTTCCAGGCGGCCCCGAAGTACTCGGCCGAGCGCTCCACGACTACCGGCACGATCTCGCCGGAGGTCTGCCCCTCCGCGGCCTGGATGGCCTTTTCGACCTGCTCCCGCTCGTGCTGCGAGAAGAACTCCTCCAGCTTCATCGCTGCCCCCGTCGTGCCGGCCGGAGCATACCATTGCCGTGTGGTACAGTGCGCGCCGCCCGTCGACAGCGTCTCCCGCCGTGCCCGCGTGCGGGGGGCGAGGGGCGAAGGAGCGAGGGATGTCGTGGCTTTCCAAGATTCGTGACTTTCTCACCCGCCGGGAGACGGTGATCTCGGGAGGTGGGCCCAAGGCTATCGAGAAGCAGATCGCCATGGGCAAGCTCACCGCCCGCCAGCGCATCACCGCCATCCTGGACCCCGACAGCTTCCACGAGTATGACCTCTTCGTCGAGCACCGCTGCGCCGACTTTGGCATGGACAAGAAGCTGCTGCCGGGCGACGGCGTCATCACCGGAACCGGCACGATCATGGGCTACCCGGTGTGCATCTTCGCCCAGGACTTCACGGTCGCCGGCGGCTCGCTGGGGCTCGCCCACGCCCGTAAGATCACGAAGATCATGGATCACGCCATGAAGCTCGGGATCCCCCTCATCGGCATCAACGACTCGGGCGGAGCGCGCATCCAGGAGGGGGTCAACTCCCTGGCCGGATACGGCGAGATCTTCTACCGCAACACCCTGGCTTCCGGGGTCATCCCGCAAATCTCGGTCATCCTCGGGCCGTGCGCGGGCGGCGCGGTCTACTCTCCGGCGCTCACGGACTTCGTGTTCGTGGTCGACAAGATCTCCAAGATGTTCATCACCGGCCCGGAAGTCATCAAGACGGTGCTCGGCGAGGAGATCTCGATGGAAGACCTGGGCGGCGCCCGGGTGCAGACCGAGATCTCGGGCAACGCGCACTTTTACGCCGACTCCGAGCTGGAGTGCTTCGAGCAAATCAAGAAGCTCGTCACGTTCATCCCGTGGAACAACCGCAAGAAGGCCGATCCATACCCGCCGAAGCCGCCGCGGCCGGGGTACGAAATCGAGAAGATCATCCCGCCCGAGCCCAACCGCCCGTACGATGTGCGTGACGTCATCAGGGCGGTGTGCGACGACTCCGACTTCTTCGAGGTGCACCGGCACTGGGCGGCCAACATCGTGGTCGGGTTCGCCCGCATGCACGGCCAGACCGTTGGCGTCGTCGCCAACCAGCCGCTGGTGCTGGCCGGCGTGCTGGACGTGGACTCCTCCGACAAGGCGGCCAGGTTCATCCGCTTCTGCGACGCGTTCAACATCCCGCTGGTGACGTTCGTCGACCTCCCGGGCTACCTGCCCGGCGTTGACCAGGAGCACGCCGGCGTCATCCGGCACGGCGCCAAGGTGCTGTACGCGTACTCCGAGGCGACCGTCCCGAAGATCACCGTGATCCTCCGCAAGGCGTACGGCGGCGGGTACATCGCGATGTGCTCGCGCCATCTCGGCGCCGATTTCGTGTTCGCCTGGCCGTCGGCCGAAATTGCCGTGATGGGCCCGGAGGGCGCGGCCAACATCATTTTCCGCGCCGAGATCCAGGCCGCCGCCGATCCCGACGCGATGCGCCGGGAGAAGGTCGCCGAGTACACCGAGAAGTTCGCCAACCCTTACATTGCCGCCGCCAACGGCCACATCGACGCGGTGATCCTGCCGGCCGACACGCGGGACTTCCTCATTCACGCGATGGAGATCTCGGCCCAGAAGATCGAGTCCCGGCCGACCAAGAAGCACGGCGTGCCGCCGTTCTGATGCCATGAGCGACCAGCACGAGTTCCGCCAGCTGCAGCTCGACGACACGGTGTACGAGACCCTGTTCACCCGGAAGTTCGCCCGGCGCACGCCGTACCAGCCGGTCGATCCTCGCCAGGTGCGGGCTCGCATCCCTGCCGTGGTAGTGAGCGTGTCCGCCCAGCCGGGGCGGCGAGTCCGCCGCGGCGACGCGCTTCTTGTCCTCGAGGCCATGAAGATGCGCAACGAGGTCACCGCCCACCACGACGGCGTGGTGGCGAGGGTGCTCGTGGCGCCCGGTCAACTGGTGGCCAAGAACGAGCTCCTCGTCGAGCTCGAGTAGCGTCTGACCGCCGGGCATGGCCGCGGCCATCCCGGCGTTGGCAGGGTCATGAGAGCGCCCGTACCCCGCTGGCTGCTCGCCACTGCGGTCCTGCTGGCCGCCGGGCCAGCGGCCGGGCAGGGCCTGCCGTTCCTGTTCGTGGAGCCCGATGTCGCGGCGCCGGAAGGGCCGCTGCCGGCGTTCCGCCCGATCACCGACAGCGCCCGCCTCGAGCGGCTGCGCGGCTGGGCCGGCAACGAGGCAGCGTCGTTCGCCGCCGAGGTGTACCGCCTGGCGTGGAGGACGGCGCAGGTGCCCGGGCCGGCGTCCACGCCCGAGAGGCTCGTGATCGCGGTCGAGCCGGACGGCGCCTCGAGCGACGTGGGGCTGCGCCTGCGCGACGGGGACGGGTGGCAGGAATGGCCCCGCGCCCCGTTTCTCCGCCTCGACGAGGACGCGCGCCGCCTGGCCGCCGTCCTCCTGCACGAGACCGGTCACGCCTGCCTGACGTTGCTGTCGGGAGGCCAGCCGCCCCCCGGCCGGGCGATCGCGCCCATCCCGCATGCGCTGTCGGCGCTCACCGACCGCACCACCGCGTTCGGCGAAGGGTTCGCCATCGCTCTCGAGGCCGTGCTCGCCCAGCGCGCCGTCGCGCCGGCGCTCCGCTCACAGTTCCACCACGACGAGCTGCTGTTCGGCGTGACCTCGCGCATGCTGGGCGAGTACTTCCGGCCGAGCGCCCAGCTCGTGAGCTACGCCCAGCCGCAAGCGCGGTTCCAGGACGTGCGGGACAACACCTTTGCCTTCGTCTCGGCGTGGCGGGGGGCCGACTACCTGCGGGCGCAGCTCGACCCGGCACGGGATTTCGCCACGCTGCGGGACGCCAACCAGCTCGTACAGTCCGAGGGCTACGCCGCGTCGGTTTTCTACGCGTTGATCATGCGCGGTAGCAGGTCCGACTTCGAGACGGTCCTGGTGCGGCTGGAAAGCCTCATGCAGGCCGCGCAGGAGGTGCTGCGCCGGCCCGGCCTCGGGCCCGACACCCCGCTGTTGCTGGACGTCGTCCTGGCCCTGGCCCGCCGCTCCGAGAGCGAGCGCCGGGAGGTGCTGGCGGTACTCCTCGACACCAGCCGCGGCGTGCTCGTGGATCGCGACGCCGCCGCGATGTGGCGCCGCCACTACCTGGCCGCCCTCCGGCAGGACCTCGACCGGCTCGAACTCGACGCCATCAACACCGCACGCGCCCGCTGGCTCGCCGCCGCCCTGGCCGATCCCGGCCTGCTGCTCTCCCGCCTCGGCCCCCAGCTTCCGTGCGTCGTCGACGCCGTCACCATCAGCCTTCCCGGCATGGGCGTCGAGGCGCCGCTCGGGTTCGACCTCAACACCGCGGAAGAAGGGGTGCTGCGCGCCATCCCCGGCATTTCGGACGCCGAGGTGGCCCGCTGGCTGGCCGAACGCGAGCAGAGCCCGTTCGCCTCCGGCAGCGACTTCCAGGGCCGCGTCGCGCTGCGGCCGCAGGTGGCGGCCACCCTCCGGTATCACCGTCAGCCCAGCGACCCGAGGTAGGCCTCCAGGCGCGCCTGGCCGTCCTCCTCGAAGCCGGCGAAGCGAATGCCCAGGCCGGAAATGCGCTCGCGCCTCTCGTAAGTGTGGCGGACCACGGTGCCCGTCCCGCGCAGCGGCTTGGTGTCGCCGGGGAGCACCAGCTCGAAGTGCACCTCCCCGCCCACCGGCACGTGCTGATCGACGCGCAACAACATACCGGAGGCCGAGATGTTTTCTGTCTGGCACAGGGTCGAGGCGCCGGCGACGCGACCCCGCAGGCGCGACATCACGCGCAAGGGGAAGCGCGGGGCGACGTCGACGAGCGCTTGCAGCCGGCTCACCAGCAACTCGGCGGCGTCGGCGAGCGGAAACACGGTGTTGGCGCCGTGGCCGACGAACCGCGAGGCCTCCTCGAAATCCTCGCCGCGCGCCAGGAACACCATCGCCGAGGCGCGGCACGGCGCGTCGGGGCGGCGGAGAACGCCGAGAAATTGCTTGACGGTCACCTCGACGAGTGGGAATGCCGCAATGACCGCATCGAACGGCAGCAAGGCGACGAGGTCGAGGGCCTCACTGGCCGACCCCACCCAGTCGGAAATGAAGCCGGCGCGGCGCAGGCGAACGGCCAGGTGGTGGAACGTGGCCGTGTCCACGCCCACGATGAGGGCGCTACGTTGCAGCTTGGTCATGGATCAATTATGCCCTATTCCGCCGGTGGCCATAGAATCGCCGCGTGAGTGCGCCCCAAAGCCCTGCCCGGAGGCTGGTGCCGCCGCTTCCCGAACTCGAAATGTCGCTGGGGGGGATTACGCTCCGAGGCGCCTCCGTGGCGGCTCGCGCCACCGCCTTCACGCTGCCCGAGCTGGATGTCGCGCTCGATCTCGGGAGGCTCTCCCCGTCGACCGCCGACTGCTCCACGGTCCTCGTGTCCCACGGGCACCTCGACCATCTCTCGGGGGTGCTGGCGTACCTCAACTTGCGGGCGCGCTTTCACACCGGAGCGCCGACCCGAGTGGTGGGACCGCCGGCCGTGACCGAGCCGCTCCGGCAGGCGCTCCAGGTCATGCCGGGGATGGAATCGGTGCGCAAGCGGATGCGCCTGGAGGAGGTGCTGCTACCCGCCCGCGCCGGGGAGCGGGTGCCGCTGGCCGCGGGGTGGGCGGTGCCGTTCGAGCTCGACCACGGTGTCCCCGGCCTCGGTTGGCGCGTGTTCCGGCCCGAGGACCGGCGGCCGGTGTTGGTGTACGGCGGCGACTCCGCGGTGACGGTCTACGAACGCGACCCCGACCTGCTCGATGCCGGCATCGCGCTCGTCGAGTGCACGTTCGTCGAGCCCAACCGGCGCGTCGCCGCGCGCCTGTCCGGGCACGCCCACGTGCTCGACTGGCTGGAGCTGGCCCCCCGGCTGCGCTGCGACCACCTCGTGCTGGCCCATCTGCCGCTGCTGCCGTGGCGCGACCTGTTGGCGCTGACCGCCCCGCTCGCCGCGGCGCTGCCGGGCCGGCTGGTGCTGTGGGCGGAGAGCGAGCCCCCGCTCGCCGAATGACTTGCCATTTCATGCACAATGACCTGAAGACGTGGGTCACTCTGCAGGTATGTGCTTGACATTGCGCCCAAAACGTGGGAAAATATGCTTCCGTGAACAAGAGAGCCGTGCAATCTGGCTATTTCGGCGAGCCACGAGGAGGCTTGGCATGGATAAGAAGGAGCTTTTGGAACGCTGTCGGGCCGAGAACGTCCGCTTCCTGCGCCTGACCTTCACCGACATCGACGGCATCATCAAGAACGTGGAGGTTCCCGCCTCCCAGTTTCCGAAGGCGCTGGACGGGCAAATCATGTTCGACGGCTCGTCGATCGAGGGGTTCACCCGCATCGAGGAGTCGGACATGCTGCTCAAGCCCGACCTCCAGACCTTCGCGATCTACCCCTGGGAGACCCCATACGGCAGGGTCGGGCGGCTCGTGTGCGACGTCTTCAACCCCGACGAGACACCGTTCGCGGGTTGTCCGCGCCAGACGCTCAAGCGGGTCGTGGCCAGGGCCGCCGAGCAAGGGTGGTCGATGATGGCCGGTCCCGAGGCCGAGTTCTTCCTGTTCCGGGTCAACGGCGAGGGCGTCCAGGGTCACGAGACGCACGACATCGGCGGCTACTTCGACCTCACGCCGGTGGATCTCGGCGAGGAGGCGCGGCGCGACATCGTGGAGGTGCTCGAGGCCATGGGGTTCGAGGTCGAGGCCGCCCACCACGAGGTGGCCCCGGGGCAGCACGAGATCGACTTCCGCTACGCCGAGGCCGTGGCCACCGCCGACAACATCGTGACGTTCCGCTTCGTGGTCAAGAAGGTGGCCCGCGATCACGGGCTGCACGCCACCTTCATGCCCAAGCCGCTGTTCGGCATCAACGGCTCCGGCATGCACACCCACCAGAGCCTGTTCGACGCCGCCGGGCGCAACATCTTTTTCGACCCCGAGGCTCCTTACCAGCTGTCCAGGATCGCACGCGGGTACATCGCCGGGATCCTCGAGCACGCGCGCGCCTTCGTGGCGGTCACCAACCCCACCGTCAACTCGTACAAGCGGCTCGTACCCGGCTACGAGGCGCCGGTCAACGTCGCCTGGTCGGAGAAGAACCGCTCGCCGCTCGTGCGCGTCCCGGCGCGGCGCGGCCTCGGCACGCGCTGCGAGGTGCGCATCCCCGACCCGGCCTGCAACCCGTACCTGGCGCTCGCCGTGATGCTGGCCGCCGGTCTGGACGGCATCGCCAGGGGGCTCGACTGCGGGCCGCCGGTCAACCGCAACATCTTCGAGATGTCCGAGCGCGAGAAGCGCCGGCTGCACATCCGCCAGCTCCCCGCCAACCTCGCCGAGGCCCTCGACAACCTCGAGCGCGACCGCGTCATCCGTGCCGCGCTCGGCGAGCACATCTTCACCAACCTCCTGCGCAACAAGCGGGAAGAGTGGCACTCGTACATCTCGGTCGTCCACCCTTGGGAGCGGGAGCAGTACCTGGAGAAGTACTGACGCGAGGCACGAAGCAAGGAATGGATCGGACCGCGCGAGTTCTGGCGTAGAATAAGGATCGGATTTCGACCGAACGAGGAGGTGCACGCATGCAAGAGACTCCTGGAGGACCCTCGACGTACCCGCCGCCGCCCCCACCGCCGATGGCGCCGCCGCCAGCCGGAGGCGGGACGGTCTCGTCCAACCGCAACGTCATGATCGTGCTCTCGTATTTGTGGTTGTTGGCGATCGTGCCGCTGCTCACCGAGAAGGAGGACCAGGAGGTCCAGTGGCACGCGAAGCATGGCCTGGTCCTGCTGGTCGCCGAGATCGTGGCCTGGGTCGTGTACTTCGTGCTGAGCATGATCCCCGGCGTCGGCTGCGTGATCATGATCCTGGCCCCGATCATCTGGCTCGTCTTCGTGGTCCTGCGGATCATGTGCATCGTCAAGGGCGTCAACGGGCAGCGCCTGCTCATTCCGGGTCTTTCCGACTTCGTCGCCAAGCTTTGATGCCCGCTGCGCCGTCCGGGCCTCTCGTCCCCGGCTCGACGGGAGGCCCGGGCACCGTTCCTGCTCGGCACGGCCACCGCTGGCTGATGGCGGGCGGGGTCGTCGCGGCCTTCGCTCTGCTCGCGCTCGACTTGGCGCGCCCGCCGGCCGTGCAGCTTTCCTCCCGTGCCCTCCAGCGCTTGGTGCGGCTCTACCAGGCCGCGGTCCCGAAGGTCAAGCCCTTGCGCGGTCACTGCCGGCTGCGACCGACGTGCAGCGAGTACGCGCTCACGGTGCTGCGCGAGCACGGTACCCTGCGCGGGAGCTGGCTGACCATGCGTCGCATCCTGCGCTGCGGGCCGTGGACAGCCGCTGGTACGAAGGACCCGCCGCCACCCGCCCATCCGCCCACCCCGAAAGTCGAGAATCCCGCGTCGAAGGCTCCGCCCCCGCACTGAGGCCGGCTCAGTCGTGCCCGAGGAGGCGGCGGTACAGCGCCTCGTAGCGTTCGACCACGATGTCGGTCGAGAAGTGCTCGACCGCCCGGCAGCGGGCCCGCTCACGCTGGCGCCCGAGTTCCTCGCGGTCCTGCAGCAGCGCCACGACCCGGGCGGCCATGGCCGCGGTGTCGCCGACCGGAAACACGAACCCGCCGTCGCCGTGGGCGATCAGCTCGGGGAGCCCGCCGGCGTCGGAGGCCACCACCGCGACCCCGCACGACATGGCCTCGAGCGCAGCGAGCCCGAAAGACTCCTCCTGCGAGGGCAGCAGGAACACGTCCCCGGCGCCGAGCACCCCCTCGACCGGGGAAACGTTGCCGAGGAACTCGACGCGCGGCCCGAGCCCCAGCTCGCGCACCATGCGCTCCGCCGCCGGCCGGTCGGGGCCGTCGCCCACCATCACGAGGTGGCACGGCACCCGTTCGACGACCTGCCGGAACACCTCGACCACGTCCCGCACTCGCTTGACAGGCCGGAAGTTGGAGGCATGCAACAGGATCGGTGCGCCGTCGGGCGAAAGCCTCCGCCGGTGGGCGGCCGAGAGGTCGCGGTCGCAGCGGCCGGCGTCCACGAAGTTGGGGATCACCTCGATGTGCCGGTCGATGCCGAGCGTCTGGCGTGTGGCGCGCGCCAGGTCGGCGCTCACGGCAGTGATCGCATCGGCGCGCTCGATCCCCAACCTGACGATCGGCAGGAACGAGGGGTCGGCCCCGACCACCGTGATGTCGGTGCCGTGCAGCGTCACGACGAGACGCGGGCCGCCGCCCAGGATTTCGCGCGCCAGGTGGGCCGAGACCGCGTGCGGAATCGCGTAGTGGACGTGCAGCAGATCGATGCCGTGCGCCCGCACCGCGTCGGCCATTTGCGAGGCGAGCGCCAGCGAGTACGGCGGGTACTGGAACAGCGGGTAGGCCGGGACCGTCACCTCGTGGAACGTGACCCCCGGCGGCACCCGCCCCAGCCGGTACGGCATGGCGTAGCAGATGAAGTGCACCTCGTGCCCGCGCCGGGCCATGGCGAGGCCGAGCTCGGTGGCCACGGTTCCCGAGCCGCCCACGGTCGGATAGCACGTCACGCCGATTCGCATCGCCACCTCCCGCCGGCAGCGGGCAGGAGCGGCACGGAACGAGCCCGAGCGACGCCTCTTGCCTCAGCCACCTTCGTCTCCAATCGCCCCGGCAGCCAGCAGCCAGGTCAGCTCGTCCGCGGCCAGCGCGCCGACGGCCGCCAAGGCCTCCGCCAGCTCCACCCCGATCGTGTTGCCCACCGCCCGGTCCCGTCCCTCGATAGCCGCCAGGAAGTGCCCGGAAGCGAGGTGTGTGGGTGGACCGGCCGCCGGCTCGAACTGCGAGCGGTGGGCTGCGCACGCCGCCCGCTTGGCGGCGTACCACGCAGTGACGTCGACGGCGACGACCGGCGCCAGCACCTGCCGGGGGCCGGGGTAGGCCAGGAGCAGGCGCGGCCTGTGCGGCGCGCCGGTTTTCGGGCGCCAGCTCCGCACCGCGCTCCACGTGCACGCTCGCGCTGCCAGCGCCGCCGCCACCCGGTGGTCGGGGTGCGGATCGCCGCCGTCGGGCAGCAACACGGCACGTGGCCGGGCGGTGCGCAGCACCCGCACGAGGGCGGCGAGCTGCTCCGCATCATCGGCGCAGAGACCTCCGTCGGGGAGCGCCAGGCACTCTCGCCAGTCCACTCCGAGGGCGGCCGCCGCCGCCGCCGCCTCGGCGCGGCGGGCCGCGACGTCGCCCCGCGTGCCGAGCTCGCCGGCAGTCAGGTCCACCACGCCCACCGTCTTGCCAGCCGCCGCGAGCCGGGCCACGAGCCCGCCGCACCCCAGCTCGACGTCGTCCGGGTGCGCGCCGATCGCCAGCACGTCGCAGCGCCTCACCATGACCCGCCCTCCTCCCAGCCGAGCAGCTGCATTCCCGGGTGGCGCGGGTCGAGCGCCGCGGTGAGCTGCGCCGGCCATTCGAGCCCGAGCCGCAGCAGCGGTGCCAGGACGGACAGGTGGCGCTCCTGGGGGTGGCCATCCGGGCGCACGAACGCCCGCAGCCGCCGCCACCGGCCGGCCCCGGTTTCCGAAGCGCGCAGCGCCGCCGCGTGCAGCCGTTCTTCGAGCCAGGCGAGCGAGCCCTGGACACGCTTCAGTGTCGCCTCGGCATCCCCGGCCGCCCCCGGCAGCTCGTCGCGCGCCGCGGCCACGAATGCTGCCAGCTCGGTCTCCACCCGGCTGCCGAGCCGGGTCAGGCGCCGGGCGAGCCTCCCTCCGGGCAGGGCGGAGCGCGGGGGAGACGGCCGCAGCAGGTCGGCGGGAGCAAGGCCGAGCTGGCGAGCGAGTCGCCGCTCGGCCGCGGTCAGGACGGTGACGTGCGGCCGCAGCCGCCAGTGCGGGCGGCCGACCCCGACGATGTCCCAGCCGGCTTGCGCTTGCAGGTGATAGGCGAGCTCGGCACCGCCCAGGATCGAGGTGTGCGTGTCGAGCACCTCGTCTGCCACCAGCGGCCGCAGCCACACGTTAGGCACGAACGCCTCGGGCGTCGCTGCATGGGCCGCCAGCACCTCGTCCGGACAGCAGCCGGCCCGGGCGGCGAGCGGTTCCCGCCGCACCCCCTCGCGCCGGAACACCGGGAGCCGGCCGAGGTTCACCTTGATCGGGACGCTCCAGCCGCGGGTCGCGAAGCGGTCCCGGTTCGCCGCCAGTGCCTCGTGGACCGCCGGCAGCCGCTGCAGGGCCCGCTGCACGACCTCGCGGCCGGCCCGAGCCAGTTCCGGCTCGAGCGAATCCACGAGCACCACGCCGAGCCCCGCGACCAGGCGCCCGAGGAAGCGACCGCACGCCTCGCCGAGCGCCGTCCCCGGCGCGAAGCAGTCACGGGCGAGCGCGATGACCGGGGCGGCGAGCGCCTGGGGGTAGGCGTCCTGGAGGCGCGACAGCAAAGCCTCGACGGCGCCGCCGACTAACGCGAGGCCGCCGAGAGCGGCGCCCCGCTCCCACCCTTCTTCCCGGACGGTCATCAGCTCCTCGCCGACCGGAACGCGGGCCCACCGCATCTCGGGCAGATCGTCGTCGCTCGTGGCCAGCCACAAGAACCCCACCGCCGGCGCACCGGCCGCCCGCCGGCGTGCCACTTCGGCCGCCACCGCGCACGCCTTGACGAGCGTGAGCAGCGGCCCGCCGGCGAGCCCCGGCTGTTGGCCGGCGACGACGGTCTCGGCGCCGCCGAGCCAGGCCTCGAGGTCGGTATCGACGGGGTTGCCCCAGCGCCGGTTGGTGGCGGCCAGGGCGGTCGCCAGGGTGCGGGAGCGGGGCGGCCTCGCCGGGCCGGTGGGGCCGGCAGCGACCGCCCCTTCCATCCAGGCGAGAGCAGCGGGATGCAGGGCGGTCCACTCGGCGAGCGGCGCGATCGTTGTCGTCACGTGGGGATTATGCACCCGCCGGCAGGCGGGCTGGCCGGCCGCCGGCGTCCGCGCTATCCTGGGGATGGGGTTTCCGAAAGCTTCCGGCCGGCGGCCGCGGCGAGCGCCGGGCCGGAGGGCGGACGAGGAGAGCGAGCCGGATGAGCCTGGAGTACATCATCGCCCGTGGGCTCGGCAAGGAGGACCTCGAGAGCGAGGTCCGCCACTGGCTCGACGAGGGGTACGAGCCGCTCGGCCCGCCGTTCGCGGCGCAGGAGTACCTGGCCCAGGGGCCAGGGCAGGCGGCGAGCCTCACCTGGTTCTTCTACCAGGCCATGACCCGGCGCATGACCACCATCTCGGTCCAGGAGCCGATCAGCGACGAGGCGATGGAGGCGCTCCGGCGCGCCTTCCTCGACCTCCATGAGTCGGGGTACCTGGAGGAAATCCTCCGCAAAGCCGACGAGGTGCTCGAAAACGGCTAGGAGTCTGTCGGAGAAAGCGGAGGGCCCGCAACCCGAAGGGCGCAGAGGGGTTGCCGGACGCATGCGGCGTTGCTCGTCGGCTGCGATGCTCCTGCATCGCCTGCCTCCTTGCGCCTTGCCTGCCCCCGGCAAGCCCCCTGCGCGCGGACCCTCCCATCTCTCCGACAGGCTCCTAGGGTTGGCGGGGCGGGACCGCGAGCCAGCCGGGTCCCGCCGACCGCGCCGTCCACCCGAACCTCTGCCGCAGCTCGTCGAGCGGGTAGTACGGAGCCCAGTCGTCCGCGAACACGACAGCCCGCCCCGAGACATATGCCGCATCTACCCGCCCGGCCAGCACGGCCGCGGGGTCCGGCCGGGCGAGCGCATCGTCGACCGCCGTGGGCAGCACCTCGACGTCCGGCCGCAGCCCGTGGCGGCGCTGCACCAGGCGGAGCACTGCCCCGGGGTTGAAGTCGGCCAGCACCACGGCGCCCGGCGGCGCCGCCTCGAGAAGGCTGCGCGCGTACCGCTCGGGTCCGGTCTCAGCGCGCTTGACCGGCCACAGGAAGTACCAGGCGTTGTTGCGCTCCGGGAGCTTCCGCAGCGCGAGGTCGCCGAACCCCGCGGCCGAAAGTCCCCACGGCAGTGCGAGCAGCAGCCCCGCTTGCACGCCGGCGTGCAGGAGCCGGCCGGCCGGCGCCAGCGCCGGCGGACGGAGCAGCAGCACCCCCGCGACGAGAAACCCGGTCATGAGCGGGAGGCGAAACGGTGCGTACGTGCACAGCACGCATGCGTACACGACGAGCGCCGGGCCGGCGAGAGGGGGTGGGGGCCGCATCCCGCGTCCCCTGCCGGCGCGGCCCAAAGCCCAGATCCCCAGCGGCCCCAGCGCCAGCGCCGCGAGCGCCACGAGCAAGCCCAGCCCGCGCACGAACGAGGCCGGGCGCACGAACGCCGCGAGGTGCCACCCCCACGTCCCCGTCCCCCCGGCCTGGTGGCCCGTGAGGGGGTCGGCGGGGCTGCCGAAAATCCCCAGCCACACCGGTGCCAGGCCGAGCACCGCCCCGCCGAGCAGCGGCCACCGGTGGCGCCGCTGCTGCGCGAGCCGAGGCAGGCTCACGACCAGCGAGAAGAGGTGGGCGGCGGCGCCCAGACCGGCGGCCAGCCCGGCGCCCGCTGCCGCCGCCCGCGACTCCCGCCGCGCCAGCACACAGCTCCCGAGCGCCAGAGCGAGGGCCGGCGCGTAGCTCTCGGCCACCGCCGACCCCCACCACAGCGGGTGGGCGACGAGCGCCACCGCGGCCGCGCCGGCGGCTCGCCGCTCCTCGCCGGTGGTCTCGAGGACCAGCCGGTGAAGGAGCGCCACCGCCACCGCGCCGGCGGCCGCCGACAGCAGGTGCAGGGCCCGCACCGGGTCGAGCCACCAGACCAGCCGCAGCCAGACCCAGGCCAGCACGGTCCAGCCGGCGTGATCGCCGGGGTTGGCGCTTGGCAGGTAAGTGTCGAGCGCGTACACGGCCAGCTTGGAGGGATCGCCCCACAGCGGGCCGGTGGCGGCGGACACCCCGTACACGAGCAGTCCCGCCAAAAGCCACGGCCACGATCTCCTCGCTGCTGGCACGTCCCGATTCTATATGATGGCGGCGTGGCAGGCGGGGCAAGGCACGAGGCCACGGACCGACGGGGGCCTGGCGCGCCCGACCGGCAGATGGGCGGCGCAAGCTCGCTTCGCGCGGGCTGCGGCAGCGCGCCGCGAAGCACCCCGCTCGTGTGGTTTGTGGAGGGTGCATGGTCGACCTGACCCCGGACTGGGCGTTCGATGCCCGCGACCGCCTCGCCATGGCGATGGCGCTCGAGGAGGCCGAGGCGGCAGGCGCCGGAGGCGACGTCCCGGTGGGTGCCGTGGTGCTGGGCGCCGACGGCCGCGTCCTGGCGCGGGCCGGCAACCGGCGGGAGCGGGACCACGACCCCACCGCCCACGCCGAGCTTCTGGCGCTGCGCGCGGCGGCCCGGGAGCTCGGGAGCTGGCGGCTCGCCGGCTGCACTCTGTACGTGACGCTCGAGCCGTGTGCGATGTGCGCCGCCGCTTGCGTCCAGGCCCGCCTCGCCTGTCTCGTCTGGGCTGCCCCCGATCCCAAGGCCGGGTTCGCAGGTTTTCTCGGCACCGTGCTGGACGACCCGCGCCTCAACCATCGCGTCGCGGCGCGCGCCGGGCTCGAACTGGACCGGGCCTCAGCCCTGCTTTCCACCTTTTTCGCACAGCGCCGCCAGTCGCCGTGACCAGCCCTCCACCAGCTCCGCTGCGGCTGGCTCGCCCTCGCGCGGCGACCACGGCGCAAAGTCCTTGTCGGTGAGGGGGCGAAACGGCCCCGGCTTGACCTCCACCACGATCGAGTCGGGTTCGAGCGCCACCACCGCGTGGTCGACGCCGCCCGGAATCTCCGCTGTCACCGTTCCGTCCGGCGCCAGCACGACCTGACCCGTCACCGCGGCCGAGGCGTCGAAGGTGAGGATCCCCACCCGTCCTCTCAGGACCACGAACAGCTCCCAGCGTTCGGGGTCGTGGTGGTGCGGGCGGACGTAGGTGCCCGGCTGGAAGCAGTTGAGCATGCGCTGAACGGGATCCTCGAGCTGTGGGTGGAGGTTGAGATTGGCCCGACGGCGCAGAGTTCTGGACGCCACCGCGGCGAGCTCGTCGAGGTCACGGGAGGAAAGCAGGCGCATCTCAGTTCTCCGTTCTCGCTGCAGCACGCGCTGCCCGCCTGCGCCGCTTCGGTTCCTGCCGTTCCGGGGCCGCCATCGCCGCGAAGAACTCGCGCACCCGCGCGGCCGGGTCCGCGCACTCGCCTGAGGCGTCCTCGAGCCAGTCCTGAGGCAACAGGCCAGTGTACGGCTCGCGCGCGAAACGCCGGCACACCAGCACGATGGCCCCGCGGTCCTGGTCCGAGCGGATGAGCCGCCCCGCCGCCTGCACCACGCGCGTCATGCCGGGCACCAGGTACGCGTACTCGAACCCGCGCTCGAAGCGGTCCTGGAAGTACTCCTTGAGCAGCTCCCGCTCGGGTCCGACCTGGGGGAGGGCGGGCGAGACGACCACGACCTCCGAAAGCATTTCCCCGGGGTAGTCGACCCCTTCCGCGAACACCCCGCCGAGCACCGCGAGAAGCACCGTGGGGGTGTGGTTGGCGCGCATGCGGGCCAGGATGTCGCGGCGCAGCGCCTCGGAGTGATCGCCGCGCTGGATTTCGAGCTGGTGATCGGGCAAGTGCAGCCGGCTCGCGACCTCGTTGAGGAAGGCGTAAGACGGAAACAGCACCAGGGCGTTGCGCCCCGGCGGGGCGAGTTCGCCGATGAGCTCGGCAATCCGCCCGTAGTAGCGGGCCCGCTGGCTGTACGTGGTGTCCACCTCGCTGACCGTCACGACGAGCCGGTGCTCGCGCGGGAACGGACTCGGCAGCGCCAGCGTGTCGGTCCGGTCCGGCTCGAACCCCAGCAGGTCGCGGAAGAACTCGAACGGCTGCAGCGTCGCCGACATGGCCACGGTGCCTGCCGAGCTGGCGAGCAGCCGGCCCACGAAACGCGACGCATCGAGACACAAGATGCGCACCGCCTCGTCGCCTTGCGGCCCGGCGGTGCGCTCGGCGAGCGGCACCAGCTCCCGCCCGCCGTCGGCGAGCAAGGCGACGAGCCGCGAGAGGGTGAGCGAGACCTCCATCACCGGGTCCTGGGCGAGCCACACTTCCGCCTGGCGCTTGAAGTTGAAGTAGGGAACCAGGAGCGCGTCGAGGGCGAGCCGGATCTCGACGAGCCGTTCGGCCGCCAGCTCAGTCCGGCGGGTGCCGACGGCCCGGCCGACCGCCCGTTGCACCCCTCCGGCCACGAGCTGCTCGAGATCGGCCATGACCTCCTCGAGTTCGCGGCAGACCCTCTGCCGGTACCCCTCGACGAGCGCGCGGGCCGCTTGCACGGTGGAGCGGGCCAGGCGCGGCGAGTAGTACTCGCGCGAGCGGTCCACCAGGTTGTGTGCCTCGTCGACCACGAGGTAGGTGTCCTCGAGCCCGCCGTCGTCCGGGGTGCCGAAGAGCGCGATCGTGGGGTCGAAGACGTAGTTGTAGTCGCAGATCACGGCCGATGCGTGGGGAATCAGGGCGAGCGAGGTCTCGAACGGGCACACCTCGGCGGCGCGGGCGAGATCGAAGACGCGGTCGGGATCGAGGTGCGGGCCGTGGTCGAGGAGCGCCTCCACGACCCCCCGCTCGGCCAGCCGCGGCCACATGTCGGCGAGGAATGGGCAGAACTCCTCGTGGCAAATGACCTCGCGGTGGGCGCACATGCGCGCCTTGGCGCGGAGCTGCAGCGAGCGCCAGCTCCCGTCGTGCATCGCCTGCAGGGTTTCCACCGCGAGGTGTTGCTGCAGCGTCTTGGCGGTCGCGAACACCAGCCGCCGCCCGCTGGCGAGCGCCAGCCGCACGGCGGGGAACAGCGCTGCCGCCGTCTTCCCCACGCCGGTGGGAGCGGCCAGCAGCAGATGGCGGCCGGAGGCCAGGCTCTCCTCGATCGCCTCCACGGCTTCGGCCTGCACGGGGCGTACCTCGGGGAAGGGGAACACCAGCTCGTCGGCCGCAGTGCGCCAGCGCGCCAGCGTTTTTTGGCGCTCCCGCTCGGCCGCCACGAGGGCGTGCAGGCGAGCGCGCAGGAACGCCTGGACCTGGGCCGGCGTCCACGCCACCTCCTCGAGCCTGTGTTCGGCGCCCCCCAGGTCCACGAGGAGCAGCCTGGCGTGAGCGTCGCCGGCGGGAAACAGACAAAACGCGTAAATGCGGACTTGCCAGCGGAAGCGCTCGATACGCTCGTGGGCGAACAGGTGATGGAGCTCGGAGCGGAAGTGCAGGGTCTTGATCTCCTCCACGACTGGCCGCCCGTGGTCGGGCCGGTACAGGCCGTCGACCCGGCCCACGATGCGGAGTCTCCATCCGTCCACTTCGAGCGTGGCATCCACCGGCGCCTCGGGCAGATAGGCGGCATCCTCGGCGCGGCGCTGACCCTGGACGATGCGGTGCAGCTCGGCGCCCACGCCGAGACGGCTCGGCCCCTCGCGCCACGGGCGTGATGGCACCGTCTCCGGCAGCACGTCGTGCACGGAGCAGCGCACCGTGTGCGCCTCGAGGTCGATCCGCACCGCCATTGCCGGATTCTACCGCCGGCCGGCCGCGCCTCACCGGTTCCCGGTTGTCGGCGATCGGTTCTCCACCCGCGCCCCCACCCGTTGCGGCCCCCACACCACCTCCCCCTTCCGGCCCCACCACCCACGCACAGCCCGACCCTCGACCTGGAGGGGACGCGGTCCGGGACCTGGCAGGTGGTCGTGAACGTGGTCGTGGCCACACCCCTGGAAATCCTGCCCGGTCCCCGAGCGTTGAGTTGCGCAGCACGCGGCCGCCAGGCAGAATGTCCGGCGCCGGATCGACACGCACTTCCGGGAGGATGGGATGAAGGTTCACGAGTACCAGGCCAAGCAGATCCTGGCCCGCTACGGGGTGGCGGTGCCGCGCGGCGAGGTCGTCGACCAGCCGGCCGCGGCCGGAGCCGTTGCCGAGCGCCTGGGCGGGAAGGTCGTCGTCAAGGCGCAAGTCCACGCCGGGGGGCGCGGCAAGGCCGGCGGCGTCAAGCTGGCCGGCTCCCCGGCCGAGGCCGTGGAGGTGGCCTCCCGCATCCTCGGCATGCGGCTGATTTCCAGGCAGACCGGCCCCGAGGGCCGCCTCGTGCAGAAGGTGCTCGTCGAGGAAGCGGTGGCGATCGCCCGCGAACTCTACCTGGGCGTGGTGCTGGACCGGTCGGCGGGGCTGCCGGTCATGATGGCGTCGCGCTTCGGCGGCATGGAAATCGAGGAAGTGGCAGCCGAGCACCCCGAGGCCATCCTCAAGGAGTGGTTCGACCCCGGGGAGGGGCTGTACCCGTACCAGGCCCGCAAGCTGGCGTTCGGTCTCGGCCTCGCGGGCGAGACGCTCAAGCAGTTCGTGCGCTTCGTGGCGGCGCTGGCGCGTGCCTACGCCGACACCGACGCCTCGCTGGCCGAGATCAACCCGTTGCTCGTCACGGGCGACGGCGCGGTGCTGGCGCTCGATGCCAAGATGACGTTCGATGACAACGCGCTGTTCCGCCACCCCGACATCGTGGAGATGCGCGATCTCGCGGAGGAGGACCCCTACGAGGTCGAGGCCTCGAAGTTCGACCTCAACTACATCAAGCTGGACGGCTCGATCGGCTGCATGGTGAACGGCGCCGGACTCGCCATGGCGACCATGGACATCATCAAGCACCACGGCGGGGCGCCGGCCAATTTCCTCGACGTCGGCGGCGGCGCTTCCCAGCAGCGGGTCGAGAACGCGTTCCGCATCCTGCTCTCTGACCCGGCGGTGAAGGCCGTCCTGATCAACATCTTCGGCGGCATCGTGCGGTGCGACATGATCGCCGCGGGGGTCGTCGCGGCGGCGCGCAACCTGCACGTCAAGGTGCCGATCGTGGTGAGGCTGCAGGGCACCAACGTCGAGGAGGGCAAGCGCATCCTGGCCGAGTCCGGGCTGGCGCTGCAGCCCGCCGACACCATGGCCGAGGCCGCCGAAAAGGTCGTGGCGGCGGCGCAGGCGGCGTAGGGGAGGGGACGATGGCGATCTGGGTCAACGAGGCGACGCGCGTGGTGGTGCAGGGTCTCACCGGCAAGGAAGGGCAGTTCCATGCCGCGAGGTGCCGCGAGTACGGGACCAAGGTCGTGGCCGGGGTGACGCCCGGCAAGGGCGGCAGCGAGGTGGATGGCGTGCCGGTCTTCGACACCGTGGCCGAGGCGCGCGAGGCCACCGCTTGCGACGCCTCGCTCATCTTCGTGCCGCCGCTGGCAGCGGCCGACGCGATCATGGAGGCGGTGGACGCCGGGGTCGAACTCGTGGTCTGCATCACCGAGGGCATCCCGGCGCGCGACATGATCGCCGTCAAGCGGCGCCTGGCCGGCAGCCGCTCGCGCCTCATCGGTCCCAACTGCCCGGGGATCATTTCGCCGGGCAAGGCCAAGCTCGGAATCATGCCGGCGCACATCCACCGCGAGGGCGGGATCGGCGTCGTCTCGCGCTCGGGAACTCTCACCTACGAGGCGGTGGACCAACTCACCAAGCAAGGGCTCGGGCAGTCCACCTGCGTCGGCATCGGGGGCGATCCGATCAGCGGCACCAGCTTCGTGGACGTGCTGGCGGCGTTCCGCGACGACCCCGCCACCAAGGGGGTGGTGATGATCGGCGAGATCGGCGGCTCGGCCGAAGAGGACGCTGCGGCGCTGGTGGCCGCTGGCTACAGCAAGCCGGTGGTGGCGTTCATTGCCGGCCAGACCGCGCCGCCGGGGCGCCGCATGGGGCACGCCGGCGCGATCATCGCCGGCGGCAAGGGCACGGCGGCCGAAAAGATGGCGGCGCTCCGCGCGGCCGGGATCGAGGTCGTGGCGACGCCGGCCGAAATCGGCGCTACCATGGCGCGGGTGCTCGGGCGTACCTGAGCCCCGCTACCGGCTTCGAAGCCGGCACCTTCACGAGGAGAGCACATGCTGCAGAGGACATTGACCATCTTGAAGCCGGATACCGTCAGCGCCCGGCGCTGCGGAGCCATCATCGACCGTCTCGAGCGCGAGGGCTTCGCCATTCTCGCCCTTCGCAGGCTGCACCTCACCCAGGCCCAGGCCGAGGCGTTCTACGCCGTGCACCGGGAGCGGCCGTTCTTCGCCAGCCTGGTGAAGTTCATGACCGAGGGGCCGGTCTGGGTCATGGCTTTGGAGCGCGAGGATGCCGTCGCCCACCTGCGTGCGGTGATGGGCGCGACCAACCCGGCCAACGCCGAGCCGGGGACGATCCGGGCCGACTACGCGAGTTCGATCGAGCGCAACGCCATCCACGGCTCGGACTCGCCGGAGAACGCCGCCATCGAGCTGGCCTTCTTCTTCCCTGGCTGCGAGCTGGCGTGAGCGCGGGCTCGCCATGCGCCCCACCCCCCCTCACCGGCACATCGTGAGGTACGCCCCGGCCACCTCACGGCAGGAGGCGGCATGACCGCTCGCATGCTCATCAACGCGCAGCGGCCCGAGGAGCTGCGAGTCGCGATCGTCGTCGACCGGCGCCTCGAGCTGTTCCAGACCGCGCTCGCCGAGGGCGGCCTGTACCGCGGCAACATCTACCGCGGCACCGTGGTCAACCTGCAGCCCGCGCTCAACGCCGCGTTCATCGATCTCGGGATCGAGAAGCACGGCTTTCTGGCGTTCCACGACATCGTGCCCCAGGCGTTCCACCGCAAGCCGGCATCTGGCCGGCCGCACCGCGTCGAGGAGGTGCTCGAGCGCGGCCGGCCGATCCTGGTGCAGGTCACCAAGGATCCGGGCGGCCAGAAGGGCTCGGCGCTCACCACCAACGTGAGCATCGCCGGCCGCTATCTGGTGCTGACCCCGTTCGACGACATGCGGGGTGTCTCGCGCAAGGTCGAGGATGAGGACATCCGCAAGCAGCTCAAGGACATCGCCAGCGGCCTCGAACTCCCGGCCGGGGCCGGCGTGATCGTGCGCACGAACGCCCTCGGGCAGACCAAGACCGCCCTCGCCAAGGACCTCGCGGCGCTGCTTCGCCTGTGGAAAAAGGTCGAGGCCGGAGGCAAGGAGGGGCGCGGTCCCCGCTTGCTGTACTCGGATCAGGACCTCATCGTGCAGGCGCTGCGCGACTTCCTGGACGCCTCGGTGAGCGAGGTGCTGGTCGACGACGACGACGCCTTCGCCAAGGCCGAGGCGTACATGAAGGCGTTCATGCCCCGCTCCAAGACCAGGCTGGTGCGGTACACGGAGCGGATGCCGCTGTTCGCGCGCTTCGACCTCGAGCCGCAAATCGAGAGCATCCTGCAGCGCTCGGTGGCGCTGCCCGGGGGTGGCTCGATCGTCATCGACACCACCGAGGCCCTGACCGCCATCGATGTGAACTCCGGCAAGGCGCGCAGCCAGAGCCAGGACGAGGCGATCTTCCAGGTCAACAAGGAGGCGGCCCGCGAGGTGGCCCGCCAGCTCCGGCTGCGGGACATCGGTGGCCTGGTGGTCGTGGACTTCATCGACATGCGGTCTCCCCGCCACCAGCGAGAGGTCGAGCGGACGCTGCGGGAGGCGCTCAAGCCCGACCGCGCCCGCTGCTGGGTGGGCAAGATCAGCCCCAACGGTCTGCTCGAGATCAACCGCCAGCGCATCAAGCAGAGCCTTGGCGTCCGCACGCAGCGAACCTGCCCGACCTGCGGCGGCGTCGGCTCCATCGCCAGCGCCGAGGCGGTCGCGCTCGGCCTGCTGCGGCGCATCGAAGCGGAGGCCGCCGGGGGCCGCCTGCGCGGGGTGCGGATCCAGCTGCACCCCGAGCTCGCCGATGCGTTGCAGAACAACCGCCGCCAGGAGCTCGCCGCCCTCGAGCGCGAGTTCGACCTCAAGATCGAGATCATCGCCGCTGCCGGCTTCCACCGCTCCGAGCAGCGGGTCGAGCTCTTCCACCGCGAGGCACCGGCCGGCAAGGCCGCGGCCACCCCGGAGCCGGTGGCGTCGGCCGCCGACCTCGCCCACGAACCGGCACACCCCGGCGAGGGCGGGCGAGGTGGGCGCGGGGAGACCGCCCAGCAGGAACCCCCGCCGGAGCCGGACGAGGAAGCGGCCGAGCCGACAGGGGAAAAGCGGCGACGCCGCCGCCGGGGGGGGCGCCGCCGCAAGGGCCGTGATGAGGCGGAGGCCGTGCCCGCCCCGCCCGAGCCCGAGCCGGCACCGCCACCGGCCGAAGCCGGGAAGAAGAAAGGCAAGTCGAAGCGGCGCGAGCACGAGGACCACGAGCAGGCGGCGGAACCCGCCGGGGCCGAACCGCCTGCCGAGTCTGCCGCGGAGGGGGCCGAGCCTGCGGGCGAGAAGCGGCGCCGGCGCAAGCGCGGTGGGCGAAAGCGCAAGGCGAAGGAGACGACCCCAGGAGGCGGAGCCTCCGGCTCGCCCCCGGATGGCGAGGTGGTCGAGGCCGGCGAGCCGGCCGAGGGCGACGCCGCGGGCCCCGCCGAGAGCGGCTCGCGGAGTTCGCGCCGGCGCCGGCGTCACCGCCGCCGTACCCCGCGAGGCGAAGAGCCGGCGGAATGAGCGCCTCCTCGGGGGCCCGCCCCGCGCCGTGTCCGCACCGGAGGGCCCCGGCGGAGAGGTCGCGGTCGGCGGGGCGAGTGCGGTATCTTTGCCGTGCGATGGTGGGCGTGGCGTCCCGGTGCGGAGGAGTTCGTGCGGTCGCCCGGCGGCGGGAGGGCCGCGATGATTAGCGGCAACCTCCGCAGCATGCCGTTTGCCGATCTCATGCAGTGGATCGCCATGAGCCAGAAGAGCGGCACTCTCGTCGTCAAGGGCCGCCGCTTCACCAAGAAGATCCTGTTCCGCCAGGGGCTCGTCGATGCGGTCACCTCCAACAACCCGCGCGAGCACCTCGGCTACTACCTCGTCGGGTGGGGCTACATCAGCGAGGAGGAGCTGACCCGGTTGCTGTCGCAGCAGCAGACCCAGAAGGTGGCGCTGGGGGAGCTGCTCGTGCAGTCCGGCCGCATGACCAGGGACGAGGTCGACCGCATCATCCGCATCAAGACCGAGGTGACGATCTACGACCTCATGCTGTGGGAGGAGGGCGAGTTCTTCCTGCTCGACGAGGACGCGCCCCGCCGGGAGTTCCAGGGGCTCGCCCTCCCGGTCGACCATTTCCTGTTCGAGGGGGCGCGCCAGGCCGACGAGACGCGGCGCATCCGCGAACTCATCCCCGACGCCTCGTACATCCCGACCATCGTGCAGGCGGTGGACGAGGCGAGCCTTTCGCCGCAGCAGCTCGCCATGCTCTGGGAGATCAACGGCGAGCAGAGCCTCGAGACCATCGCCCTGCGCTGCCGGGTGCCGGTCTTCGAGGTGCTCTCCTTCGTCTACCACGGCATGCGGGCCGGGGTGTTCGGCCTCAAGCCCCCGCCCGAGAAGACCACCCGCATCCCCGGCGCCACCGGAGCCTCGTGGCGGGAGCTCATCCGCGAGGCCGAGAACAGCTTCACGCTGGGCGACTACTACGAGGCGTACAAGCAGCTTTGCACCGTGCGCGAGCGCTTTGGGTCCGTGGGGGAAGCGGTCGAGCACGCCAACGCGCTGGAGCAAAGACTCGAGGCCGAGGTCGCCAGGACCTCGCTCGGCAGTGAGGTCATTCTCGAACTCGCGCTGTCGATCCAGGAGATCGGCTACCTCAACTGTTCCCCCGAGGAAGGTTTCGTGCTTTCGCGCATCAACGGCCTGTACACCTTGCCTCAGATTCTGCCCCTGCTCCCCGGCCCCAAGCTGAAAAACCAGCTCATCATCCACAACCTGATGCAGCGCGGGATCGTGAAGATCCAGGAATCGCGCGCGGTTGGCAAGCGCGAGACCTCGGTGCCGTTCCGGCGGCCCTGACCTCGGCCCCGGCCCGCCCGGTCGAAAATCGAAGGAGCGGGCCCAGCCGCGCCGACCGAGCAGGTCTCCTCTCGACTTCCAGCCCTGGATGGAGGGGGCTGGTATCCTGCACGAGCGGTGCCCGACCGCCGGGAGAGCCATCATGACGATCGCCTTCGACCCCACCGACCGCCGCGAGCTGCTCGAGCGCTTCGTGCGCTACGCCCAGATCGACACCCAGTCCGACGAGGCCTCAACCACGAGCCCCTCCAACGAAAAGCAGAAGGACCTCGGCCGCATCCTTGTCGAGGAGCTCGGGCAGCTCGGCTGCACCGACGCGCGCATGGACGAGTGGGGGTACGTGTGGGCCACCGTCCCCTCCAACCTCCCCGCCACCCACCCGGCGTATGGTAAGGTGCCCGCGATCGGGCTCATCGCTCACCTCGACACCTACCACGCCACCCCTGGCGGCGGTGTCAAGCCCCAGGTCATCGAGGCGTACCAGGGCGGCGACATCCCCCTGCCGGGCGACCCCCGGCAGGTCATCACGGTGGCCGACCACCCCAACCTCGGCAGGTGTCTGGGGCACACGCTCGTGACCTCGGACGGGACAACGCTGCTGGGCGCTGACGACAAGGCCGGCGTGGCGGAAATCGTCAGCGCCGTGGCGTGGCTCCGGCGGCACCCCGAGTTCCTCCACGGGCCGGTGCACATCGCCTTCACCACCGACGAGGAGGTGGGGCGCGGCACCGAGCACTTCGACGTCGCGGCGTTTGGCGCCCGGTACGCCTACACACTGGACGGCTCCGACCTCGGAGAAATCGAGGACGAGACGTTTTGCGCCGACACTGCCATCGTGACCCTCGAGGGCTACGACGTCCACCCCGGCTACGCCAAAGGCAAGATGGTCAACGCCGTGCGCGCTGGGGCCGCCATTGTCGAGCGCCTGCCGCGCGAGTTCCTGCCCGAGACGACCGACGGCCGGCAGCCGTACCTCCACCCTTTCGACCTCAAGGGAGAGGTGAGCAAGGCGACGTTGCGCCTGCTGGTGCGCGCTTTCACCGAGGACGAGCTGCACGAGCGCGAAGAGGTGCTGCGCGTTGCCGTGGCGGAGGTGGAGCGGCTCTTCCCCGGGGTGCGGGCCACGGTCGAGATCAGGGAGTCGTACCGCAACATGGCGTACAAGATCGCCGAGGATCCGGTGGTGCTCGAGGTCGCGCTCGAAGCGGTGCGGCGCCTCGGCGTCGAGCCGGTCCGGAAGGCGATCCGGGGCGGCACCGACGGCGCGCGGCTGTCGTTCATGGGGCTGCTCACCCCCAACGTGTGGGCCGGCGGCCAGGCGTTCCATTCGGTGCAGGAGTGGGTTTCGCTCGAGTGGATGGCCAGGGCCGCCGAGTGCTGCCTGCACATCCTCGATCTCTGGGTGGAGAAGGCGGCGAAGCAGTGACCCGCGGCCAGTGATCGGCGGCCGGGCGGGCTGGAGCGGAAGGCCCCACGAGCTCACGGCTCCCCACCGGTCGTCGGCGAGCGGGAAGCGGGGGTCAGAAGTCGCCGGAGAAGAAGAACAGCACGGCCGCCAGGCGGCGGCGGGCCGCGAAGTCCTCGCACGCCGGCTCGCTCAGCCCCCAGATGCTGCCGTCCCGCCGGATGATGCCGCCGGCCTCGATGGCGCCGATGATGCTGCCGCCCCGGCGCAGCGTGCCGTCAGGCTCGACCTTGCCGACGATCGACCCGGACTCGCGGATCGTACCGTCCGCCTCGACCGCCCCGACGATCGAGCCGTCCTTGCGCACCGTGCCGTCGGTTTCCACCTCGCCGGCGATGCTGCCGTCGACGCGGATCGTCCCATCGGACTCGATCCGCGCCCACAACGACCCGTCTCTGCGAACCCACATTTCCGACGTCATCGCCACCTCCGCCGCTGTCGCCGCCAGCAGCACCGCGACCCACACCCGCATCGGCATCACACCTCAAGGGTAGCGCGGTTCGCCACCCAGCGCCCGCACCGCCTGCGGCCGCGTGCGGCCGAAAAGGTTGCGGGCCGGTTCCACGACCTCGGCCGGCAGGTTCAGGAACGCGAGCGTGGGCTCGCCCTCGAGCTCGGCGTCCAGGAACGCGGCCCGGACGCGCTTGACTTCTGCCCGTGCCAGATCGCGCGGCCCGAACGCCAGCGCCAGGTAGACGCGGGCGAACTCCCGCGCCTCCCCCGCCGGCAGCGTCACCGCCACCGTCTCGCCGGGCGGCGAAATCAGCGAGAAGCGCTCGCGACGGACCGCCCGCGGCTGGCGCAGCAGCGGCCAGATGCGCCGGTAGAACCGCACGCCGGCCTTGGTGGCGCGGGTGCGGAACGCGGGCACGAAGAACCACTCCGTACCCGGCGGCCGGTCGCCGATCTGGTCGAAGGAGCCGTCGATCCCATCGGTGAGGTGCGCGAGATCGGTCACCAGCTCGCCGTGTGCGGTACGCAGCCGCAGGGGAAAGCACCAGAACGGGACGAGCCAGTTCCCGGCCTGCGGCTCCTCGCGGAGGTAGCTCACGACGCGCCAGCGCTCGCCGGCCACCTCGAGGAGATGGAAGCAGTTCCGGCACAGGTGGGCAACCGTGTCGACGGCGAACGGCAGGTCGTGGCCGCACTCGGGGCAGCGGCTCGGCGCCAGGCGTAGCCGCTCGGGCCCCGCTGCCGGGAGTGGCTGCGCCTCGACCGCCGCCACCTCCGGGACGCCGGCCACGTCGGCGCCTCCTCCGTCCACGAGCAGGCGGTACGCGACCCCGTCGAGGACGGCGGTGACGAGATGCCAGGGGCGGTGCACGAGCGCCAGCGTCTCCGTCACCAGGGCGCCGCGCACGGCAATCGGCGTGATCCCGAGTTCGGTGTTGCGCCGGCCCGGCTCCACCGCCGCCCGGTCGAGCGCTTCCGGCCCCAGCGTGGCCGGGATGGCGTCGAGGGCGGCTTCGGGGCTGCCAGCAAGCGGGCGCAGCGCACGCAGGTACGAAAGCTTCCCCATTTCGGGCAGCGGCGTCGGGTTCGCGGCGGCCGACGTCTCCATGGGGACGATCGCCAGCTCCATCCGCTTGGCGGCGCTGGCGTCGCGCCCGAACGCGACCTGGTACAGCGTCCCGAGGCGGTGCCAGTAGGGGGCGAGGAAACGCCGCCACTCGGCGATCTCGAGGCGCGGCGCGATGCGGGCCGCGTAGGCATCGGCCTCCGCCTCGACCCGGCGCTCCATGGCCGCTACGATCGACGGCGTTTTGCCATCCAGCAGCTGTACCACCTCGCGCCCTTGCCGATCCACCTCGTACTCCCGGCGCAACGGCCCCACCCGCCGCTCGTAGAGTTTCTGGAAGTGCAACCTTCGTAAATACTTGAGCACGACGGCGTGGACCTCTTCCGGGCTCGTCACGGCATCCGGCACGACGGCGCGGATGACGTCACCTTGCCCGAGCACGATGTGCTCCGAGGCGCAGTACTCGCAGCGCGTCATGTGGTGATAGACCGGCACCGCCAGCTCGGCGCCGCACGTCGGGCAGCGCATCGCCAGACGGAAGGCGAGGCCGGGATCGATCTCCTCGGGCGGGGTCGGGGCCGCTGCTGGCGGGCCGAAGTGCGGCGCGGGCTGGGAGGGGCTTGTGGGCAGGCCGGCAGGCTCGGGATCGCGAGGTGCCCGGAGGTCCCCGAGCTGCATCGCGCCGAGGAGGATGCCCCAGGCGGCGCCGCCGAGCCAGGTGGCGACCAAGAACTCCGGGTCGCGGCCGACCAGTGCCGCCGCCCAGCCCACGAACGCCAGCCCCCACCCTGCCACTTGCTCGAGGAGGGAGCGGTTGCGCCAGCGCTGCAGCCCGGCTGGCGCGAGCGCCCCGGCAGCGGCCATGAGCGGCAGGGGAGGGCGGTGCGGGTGGGCAGCGGCGAGCCAGGCGCCCGCCAGCCAGCCCGCCGTCGGCATCAGCACCGCCACGATCCACGCCATCATGGCCCGGGAAGGAGATCCGCCAGGCGCAGCTCGCGGCGATCGATGGCCTTGAGGACCGCCATCACGGTCTGGACGTCGGCAATGCCGGTCTGGGCGTCGGCAACCGCGCCTTCCAACAGCATCCGCATTGCCGTCTCGGCCGCGGCGCGGTCCGCCGCGGCGGCCACCACCTGCCGGGCGACATCGAACTCCGCGCCGCGGGGCACCGGCCCAGCGCACAGGCGGGCCGCAACGTCGCGCCAGGAGCGCAGCAGGGAGGGTGTGATCACGCCCGAGTGTATCATCCGGCCCGGTGTACGCCCGCATTGCCTTGCCCACCGCGATCCCCGAGGCCCTGACCTACGCGCTGCCGGGGGCGCTCGCCTCGCTCGTCCGGCCCGGCTGCCGTGTGCGTGTGCCGCTGCGGGGGGCGCCGCGCGCCGGCATCGTGCTCGCCCTCACCGACGAGCCGGGGTGCCCGCCGGAGCGGGTCGTGCCGGTGACCGAGCTGCTGGACCTGCAGCCGCTCGTGCCCGAGCACGTGCTGGCGCTGGTTCGCTTCGTCGCCGACTACTACTGTGCGGCGCCGGGGCTGGTGGCGCGCGCGGCGCTGCCGCCCGGCGCGCTGGCGCTGCCGCCTCCCCTCGTGCAGCTCGGCGAGGCGGCGCGTGACGCGCTCGCCGCCGCCGACGCCACCGAGCGTCGGTTGCTCGAGAGGCTACTCGAGGCGCGCCGCATCTCGCTCCCCCGCCTGCTCGCCGAGGGGTGGGGGAGAGCCGAGTTGCAGGCGGTGCTGTCGCGTCTCGCCGCCCGCCGGGCGCTGCGGGTGGTGGAGCGGGGCGCGCCGCGGGGAGGCTCCACCGTCACCGCCGTGGCGCCGGTCGAGATGGACGAGGTGGAGCGGGCCCGCCGTCTCGGGCGCGCCCCGGCGCAGGCGAGGGTGCTGGCGTGGCTTGTCGACCGGGGGCAGCCGGTGCTGGAGGGCGAGCTGGTCGCGGCCTGCGGCTGCTCCGCGGGCGTCGTTGCCGAGCTCGTGCGCAAGGGGCTGGTCCGACGCTTCCAGCAGGCCCGGGCGCTGCACGTGCGCCGCTGGGAACTCGCGCCGCCTCTCACCCCGACCGAGCTCACGGCGGCGCAGCGCCGCGCCCTGGAAGCCGTCGAGTCGGCGCTCGCCGGCGGCGGTTTCCGGCCGTTCCTGCTGCTCGGCGTCACCGGCTCGGGCAAGACCGAGGTGTACCTGCGCGCCGCCCAGACGGCGGTGGCGGCCGGCCGCCAGGCCCTCGTGCTCGTGCCCGAGATCGGCCTCACGCCGGCGCTCGCCGGGCAGCTCGCGGCGCGCTTCGGCGAGCGAGTGGCGGTGCTCCACTCCTCGATGGCGGAAAGCGAGCGTTTTGCCGCCTGGGAGCGGGCGCGCGCCGGCGCGGTCGACGTTGTGGCCGGTCCGCGCTCGGCGCTCTGGGCGCCGCTCGAACGGCTCGGCCTCGTCGTGGTGGACGAGGAGCAGGACGGCTCGTACAAGCAGGAGGAGGAGCCCCGCTACAACGCCCGCGACCTCGCGCTGGTGCTCGGCAAGGAACTCGCCATCCCGGTCGTCCTGGCCTCCGCCACGCCGTCGCTCGAGGCGCTCGCTCTCGCCTCGCAAGGCAAGCTGGAGCTGCTGCGCCTGCCCGAGCGGGTGGCCGGCGGCCGGCTGCCGGGTGTCGAGGTGACCGACCTGCGGAGCGAGCCGCCGGAACCCGGCGAGCACGGGTATCGGCTCTTTTCCCGCCGCGCCGTGGAGCTGCTCGGGGGCACGCTGGAGCGCGGCGAGCAGGCCATCGTGCTCGTCAACCGGCGGGGGTGGGCGCCGGTGCTGCTGTGCCGCCAGTGCGGGCGGCAGGCGCCGTGCGTGAGCTGCTCGATCCCCCTCACCGTGCACCGGCGGCGGCAGCGCCTGTGCTGCCACTACTGCGGGCACGAGGAGAGCATCCCCGCGGCCTGCCCGGCGTGCGGCGGCGAGGTGCTGGATCACGTCGGCGCCGGCACCGAGAAGGTCGCGGCGCGGCTCGGGGCGCTGTTCCCCTCGGCGCGGATCGACATCCTGGATCGCGACACCGCCCGCTCGCCGGGGCAGCTCCTCGCCACCCTCGAGCGGTTCGCGGCGGGGAGCAGCAACATCCTGGTGGGCACGCAAATGGTGTCCAAGGGGCACCACTTTCCGGCCGTCACCCTGACGGTCGTGGTCAACGCCGACAACTTGTTGGGGTTCCCGGATTTCCGGGGCGCCGAGCGGACGTTTCAGCTCCTCGCCCAAGTGGCCGGCCGGGCCGGCCGCGGCGACCGTGAGGGCCTGGTCGTGATCCAGACCTACCACCCCGACCACCACGCCATCCGGGCCACCCTCACCCACAACGTCGAGGCGTTCGCCTCCGAAGAGCTGCGCTACCGGCAGGCGTTCCGCTACCCGCCGGCAGCGCGCATGGCGCTCGTGCGCTGCGAGGCGCTGCGCGAGGCCGCGGCGCGCGAGGCGGCGGAAGCGGCCGCCGCCGCTCTCGCCGTGCCGCCGGCCGGCCTGAGAGTCCTCGGCCCCGCGCCCGCCCCCCTGCACCGCCTGCGCGAGCGCTGGCGCTGGCAACTCCTGCTGCTGGCCCCGACCCGCCCTCCACTCCGGCAGGCGCTCGCCAGGGTGGCGGCGCTGCGGCTGCCGCGCGGCGTGCACCGCGTCATCGACGTCGATCCCCAGAGCACGGTGTGAGGCCGAGCGTCGCGATCACGCGCGACGCCAGGCCCGCCACGTCGGAGCGCGGCCATACCGGCACCGGGGCCTCGGGGGCGTCGTCCGAGACCACCGCCACGATTCCCGGTCGCTCACGGGCGAGCAGCGGCTTGCCGATCTCCCGCCGCCACACCTCGATCTTGGGGCCTTCCCTCTCGATGAACCCCTCCACGAGCACGAGGTCGCAAGCCTCGAACAGCGGCGCCAGCGCCGCGATCGGGTCCTCCTCGGCGCGGCGTGGGAGATAGACGGCGAGCTGCCCGGCCGTGATCACCGCCGCCGGCCGCGCGCCGGCGATGCGGTGGCGGTGGGAGTCCTTGCCTTCCCTGTCGAGTTCGTGGTCGTGGGTGCTGTGCTTGATCGTGCCGACTCGAAAGCCGCGCGCCGAAAGCTCCGCGACGAGGTCGCAGACGAGCGTGGTCTTGCCGTTGTTTTGCCGCCCCACGACGTGCAGGATCCGCATCGACACCTCTCCCTCCGCGCCGGCGCGGCGTCTCGGCCTCACGGCCCCCACCCCGGCACCTGGAAACCCACCTCGCTGCCGGCCGGAAGCACCTCCTCTCCCGGCGCGAGCTCGACCAGCGCGTCCGCCAGGCTGGGGGTGAAGATGTCGTTGCCGCCGCGCCCGCCGCACGGCTCCAGCTCGAACCCTCCGGTCGGGCGCGGGACGGCCCGCGCCAGCACCAGCGACCAGACGTCTCTTCGGCGGGCAAGCGGCGCCTGCAGCCGCCCCACGAGGTGGCTATCGGGAGCGGCGACCCCGGCCATGGCTCGCGCCGCCGGCAGCGCGTACCGCCAGAACGTCGCGAGCGCCGCGAGCGGCGTCCCCGGCGCCCCGAGCACGAGCCGGCGCCCGAGGACCGCGGCGAGCATCGGCCCCCCCGGCCGCTGCCGGACGCCGCGGAACAGCAGCGCGGCGCCCGCCCGCTCCAGCGCCGCCGGCACGAGGTCGAACTCTCCGGCCGAGACCCCGCCGGTGGTGACCACGAGGTCGCAGCCGGCGGTGGCGGCCAGCGCTCCGGCCAACGCCTCGAGGTCGTCGCCGGCGTGCACGATGGTCACGTCCCCCAGCCCGGCCGCTGCCGCCAGGGCGGCCAGCATCGGCGCGTTGGAGCTGCGAATCGCGGCCGGTCCGGGGGTGCCCCCGGGCGGAGTCAGCTCGTCGCCGGTCGCGACGATGCCGAGGCGCGGCCGGGGCACGACCCGCGCGCTGTCCCGGCCGAAGGTGGCCAGGCACGCGGCCACCAGCGGCGTGACCACGTCGCCGGGGGCGGCGACGACCTGGCCGGCCCGGCACTCGGAGCCGGCCGGAGCCAGGTTGGCGCCCGGGGCGATCTCGCGAGGGACGGCGATGGCGCCACCCTCGACCGGGGTGTGCTCCCGGCGCACCACGGCCTCGGTGCCCGGCGGGCACGGCGCGCCGGTCATGACCGAAACGCACCACCCGTCGAGAAGCGAACCCGGCCAGGCGAGGCCGGCCCGCGCCTCGCCGGCGATGCAGACGCGCTGGCCGGCGTCCGCGCACCGCACGGCAAAGCCGTCCACCTGAGCCCGCACGAACGGCGGCAAGTCGCGGTCGGCGATCACCGGTTCGGCCAGGACCAGGCCGGTGGCGTGCGGCAGCGGCAGCTCCACCGGTTCGAGTCGGGGCGCGTGGGCGAGCACCAGCTCGAGCGCCTCGGGGAGGCCGACGCCGAGACGAGCGGCCGGTGGAGGCGGGAGTGGCGCCGCCAGTGCCGACTCGACGCGCCGGAGGTCGTCCTGCGAGTTGATCTGGGCCGGGTCCGGCCAGTCGCCGGGCAGCGGCACCGCCTCGGTGTCCGCCGCTGCCAGCAAGCGCCAGAGCGCAAGCTCGCCGCGCTCGAGCGCCGCCGCCACCAGCGGCCGCGCCGAGGTGCGATACAGCCCCGGCAACGGCTCCCAGCGCGCACCGCGGAACACCACCGCCTGAGCTCCGGGCCGGCGGCCGGCGAGCAACGCCTCGACCCACGCCGGCCGGAGCCGCCAGATATCGCATGGCACCACCAGCACCCATCCCGCCTCGACGTCGGCCAGCGCCGCCAGCAAGCCTCCCAGCGGCCCCCGCTCGGGCACCGGGTCGGCGATGGTCGGAAGCCCCATGTTGCGGTACTCGCCCGCACGGCCGGCGACCACCGTCACCCGGCGGGCGAATGGCGCGACCAGCGACGCGACGTGCGCCAGCAGCGGCACGCCGCCCAGCAGCGCCGTCGCCTTGTCGCGCCCGAAACGCAAGCTGCGGCCCCCGGCGAGGATGTAGACAGCGAGCTTCTCCATGCCGGCACACAGCATAGCGTGCCTTCCCCCTCCCTGCGCGGGCGTCGCTGGCAAAGGAATTGCTACACTCCCTGCCGATGGCCTCGCGTCTGGCCGAGCTGCCGTTTTCGCGCAAGTACCTGATCGTGGCGACGATCTTCGTCGTCGCGCTGGCCGCCTCTTTCTGGCTGTTCGCGACGCTGCTCGCCGAGCAGCTCTCCCGCTCCTATCTCGAGGACGTGCTGCTGTCGGGGCGCGCGCACGCCGAGGAGATCGCCCGCACCGCCGAGGGCGGGCAGTCGATCTACCAGGTCGTCGAACAGCGCCGCGAGAGCCTCGAGCGGCTCTCCGACGCGCTGGCCCGCCAGCGGGTCGTGGAGTCGGTGCAGGTCTACGACAAGCTGGGCAAGCTCGTCTACCAGACGGTCACCAACATCGACGGCCTCAGCGGCGGGTTCGCCGAGCAGGGCACCGATCTCTTGCTGCCCACCAGCAAGGAAGACGTGGTCGAGACCAAGCACGAGTACCAGATCCGCACCCCGCTGTCGGACATCGGGACGGTGGTGGTGCGCATTCCCAAGGAGGCGCTTGGCACCCGGATCGAGGACCTGCGGCGGCGGCTGCTGCTGCGCGCCGGCGTGGCCGGGGGCGTCACGATTGCGGTTCTGATGGGCGCCGTCGCCTTCATCTGGCACCTCGTGCAGCGCAACGCCGAACTCGAGGAGCGGCGCCGCCTCAACGACGAGCTGGCGGCGCTGGGCACGCTGGCCGCCAACCTCGCGCACGAGATCCGCAACCCCCTCAACGCCCTCTCGATCAACCTCGAGCTGCTCGAGGAGGAACTCGCCGGCGGCTCCCAGCCCCCCGAGGCGACGCGCCTGGCGCGCCGCGAGGTCGCACGACTCGCGCGGCTCGTCAACGACTTCCTCGTGTACGCGCGACCCACCCCTCCGCGCCTCGAGGAGGTCGAGCTGGGCCCGCTCGTCGAGGAAGTGGCGGAGCTGATGCGGGGCGAGTGCGAGCGCGCCGGCATCGAGTTGCGGGTCCAGCCGTGCGAGGCCGCTGTGAAGGCCGACCGCGGCCAGCTCTTCCAGGTCCTGGTCAATCTGGCACAAAACGCGTGCCAGGCCGTGGCGGCGAGCCCGCGCAAGGTCGTGACCCTGGCCGCCAGCGCCGACGACACGAGCGCCGTGCTCGAGGTCCTGGACACCGGCCCCGGGATTTCCAGGGGCGACATGCCCCGGGTCCGGGAGGCGTTCTTTTCCCGCCGCAAGGGCGGCACTGGCCTCGGGCTGGCGATTGCCGACCGCGTCGTTGCCAGCCACGGCGGCACGCTCGCCCTGCTCAATCAACCGGAAGGCGGCTTGCGGGCGCGCATCGTGCTGCCGCGCGCCGCGGCCAAGAACGTGTAGACTCCCCGCGGAGGTCGTATGAAGCTCCATCGTGGCATTCTGGTCGTGATCCTGGTCCTGGCGACGGCAGGAGGGGCGGCGGCCATGTTCCGCTCCTCGGATCTCGTTGTCGTGCCCGTCGCGGCGGCAACCCCCGGCCTGCAGGGGTCGGACTGGCACTCCGACATCGAGATCATGAACGTGGACGTCGACCCGATCGACGTCATCATCGTCTACCTGCCCACCGGCAATCAGAACAACCGCCTGTGGTACGAAAACGTGGACTACGCCCTCGGCGGTCGGAGCGAGGACGGGTTCGGGAAGATCAACGACAAGCTCAAGGACATCCCACCCGGCAACGCGGTCGTGATCGAGGACATCGTGAAGGTCACCTGGGGCGACAACGAGAAGGGCACGCTCCTGGTCTTCGGCATCAAGGCCGGCAGCTACAAGCAGACGACCCCGTTCGGCGGACTCCCCCGCAAGATCCTGGTCAACTCCCGCACCTACTCGCTGGCGAAAAACGTGGAGGACAAGCCGCTCACCTTCGGCCAGTCCACCCCCGGCATCCCCTGGTACTACTACATCAACCCCTCGAAGAAGAGCAAGAACCTCGATCACGTCGTGTTCTCGGGCATTCGCGAGGATGCGGCGTTCCGCTGCGCGCTCGGCCTCGTGAACATTTCCGACTCGCTGACCTCACTGTCGGTCAAGGTCACGCTCAAGAACCCCGACGGCACGGTCCTCGACGAGGAGACGGTCCTGCTCCAGCCGCTCGCCCACATCCAGTTCGACAAGTTCCTGTACGACAACCTCTTCGGCCAGCCGGCGGAAAAGACGATCACGAACGGGACCCTCACCGTGGCCGTGGCGTCGTATCTCAGCTCGGCGCTCAACCCCACCCCGGCGCTGCTCGCCTACGTCACCCGCACCGACAACCTCACCAATGACCCCGTCTACCTTGAGCAGCGGTTCGAGCCGGAGCTGCCGTGGGACTGCGTGTTCAACGGGCGCAACTGTCCCACGGCCGCCGCTTCGAGCCCCGGCGAGGAGCCTGGCCCGTCGTGGCGCCGCCCGCTCGACCCTCCGCACCCCGGGAGGTGACGGCCTCGTGTGATACCATTCGCTCCCGAGCTGGGGGCGACAGCTCCGGCGACAAGGAGAGGACGAGAATGGCAGACAAGAGCAACAAGGTCGGGACCAACGTCAGCGGCGCCTGGTACGTCGACACCAACTGCATCAACTGCAACCTGTGCGCGACCACCGCCCCCGAGAACTTCAAGACCAACGACGACGAGGGCTACGCCTACGTGTTCAAGCAGCCGGCCAACGCCGACGAGCTGGCCCTGTGCGAGGAAGCCAAGAGCTCCTGCCCGGTCGAGGCCATCGGCAACGACGGCGACTGAGCTGAAGCGGGACCCGACCGCGGCCGGCCCTGGGCCGGCCGCTTCGCGTTTCCGAAAGGTGGTGGCTCGCCCCGGTGCGGGCGCCGCCACCCGATCCGAGCCGCAGGCCGACGCCGCTCGATGCGCGTGGTCGATACCTGCGGCTTCGTGCTGCTGACGGGAGTCGAGCGTGACGGTGCTGTGCCAGTGGTGCGGAGCAGCCAACCCGGATGACCGGGAGGCGTGTGCCCACTGCAACCTCCGCCTCATCGTCGTCTCGGGCGCCGACACCGACACCGACGCTCTCCTCGCCGGGCGGCAGGCGGAGGAGGAGGGCGAGCCCCTCACGCTCGACGAGCACCTCCTCGAAAGGCTGACGGGCGTCGAGGACGCGGTCAGGCGGCTGGGAGCCGCGCTCGTCCGCCAGGAGGAGCGACTGGCCGAGCTGGAGCGGAGCGTATCGCTGCTCGACGCCGGCATGCAGGCGCTCGTCGAGCTTCTGGACCGGCGCAAGCTGGTGCGCGAGGGCGAGCTGCTGTCCGCCTGGGAACGCGCCGCCACCTCGGAAATGACCCGGCGGGAGCTGCTCGACCTGCTGCGCAAGCGCCGGGAGGGGCTGGCCGTGCGCCTGCGAGCCGCCGGCCGCCAGATGGCACCCGACCTCGACCGGGCCCTGCAGACCGCCGAGCTGAGCCTGCTCGCCGGACAGCCCGAGCGGGCGGCCGAGATCCTCACGGCGGCGTTTGCGCGCCACCCGCGCACCCCCGAGCTGGCCGAGCTGATCGGCGAGCTCGCCGTGGAGCGCGGAGACAGGTCGATTGCCGTCGTGTACCTCCAGGAAACGCTCCGTCTCGCCCCCGACAACCTCAACGCCCTCATTCACCTCGGCACGCTGCTGACCGACGCCGGGCGGCTCGCCGAGGCCCGCCGCCACCTCGAACGCGCCCTGGCGCTCGCCCCCGACGCCTTCCTGCCGCACTTCTCGCTCGGCGCCCACTTCGCTTCCGCCGGCGACATCGAGCGGGCGCGGCATCACCTGCGCCAGGCCGTCGATCGCGACGAGATGCCGCAGGCGCTCGTGCTGCTGGGCATGGTGGAACTCGACGCCGGCCGTCCGCAGGCCGCCATCGACGCCCTCGAGCGCGCCGTCGAGCTCGGCGGCGACATGGAGGAGGCGATCTTCTACCTCGGCCTCGCCTACCTCGAGCGGCGCTGGCACCGCAAGGCGCTCGACTGCTTCCGCCGCGTCCTCGCCATGGACCCGCAGCGCCTGCAGTACCAGGAAGCCGTGCGGCTGCTCGAGGGGGGGCGCAACGCCCCGCCGCCCATGCCGGCCCACCTGTTGAGGCTGGTGCGCGACCTCTCGGGGGAGGCCGAGGCGGGGCGGGTCGAGCGGGCGATGCAGCGCCTCCGCAAGGCGGCCGGGGCCGTCGAGCACCCCACGTTGCTCGCCTCACTGGCGTTGCTCGCGGCGGCGACCGGGCGTCACCGCCAGGCGCTGGCCGCGGCGCATCGCCTGCTGCGGCAGGAGCGGCGGGGCGCGCCGTTGCTCGCCGCGTGGACCGCGCTCTTCGAGACGCTGCGCGCCGCCCGGCGGTTTTCGGCGCTGCAGCGCTGCGGCGAGCGGTTGCTGCGCGACAGCCGGGAGGACTCCGAGCGCGGGCTGGCCGCCTACGAGCTGGCGCTCGGCGAGCTCGAGCGCGGCGGCGACACCCGCCGCGCCCTCGAACTCGCCCACACCTCGCTCCGGCTCATCCCGCGCGAGCTCAGGCAATACCCACTCTCGGCGCTGGGGCGCATCCATCTGGCGCGCCGGGAGCACAGCGATGCCGTCGACTTCCTCGAGCAGGCGGCGGCGCTCCAAGCGAGCCCGGCGATCCTGACCCAGCTCGGCCTGGCGTTGCTCGAACTCGGGGAACGCGACCGGGCGCGCGAGTTCTTGCGGCGGGCGCGCTCCGAGGCGGACCGCGACCTCAAGACCGACGTGTTGTCCCACCTCGCACGGGTGGGCTGGCTGGCCGGCCACGGCCGCCGAAGGGGATGACGATCATGCGCTGGAGCCGATACTTCCTCTATACCTTGCGCGACAACCCGGCCGACGCCGAGGTCATCTCGCACCAGCTCCTGGCCCGCGCCGGGATGATCGACAAGCTGGCTGCCGGCATCTACACCTACCTGCCTTCGGGGTGGCGCAGCATCGACAAGCTCATGCGCATCGTGCGGGAGGAGATGAACGCCGCCGGCGCGATCGAGCTCGTCATGCCGTGCGTGCAGCCGGCCGAGCTGTGGCAGGAGTCGGGGCGCTGGCAGGTGTACGGCAAGGAGCTGCTGCGCATCAAGGACCGGCACGACCGCGAGTTCTGTTTCGCGCCCACGGCTGAGGAGGTCATCACCGACACCGTGCGCCGGCGCGTCACCTCGTACCGTCAGCTCCCGGTCAACCTCTACCAGGTCCACACCAAGTTCCGCGACGAGATCCGCCCCCGCTTCGGGCTCATGCGCGGGCGCGAGTTCCTCATGAAGGACGCCTACTCGTTCCACGCCTCGGCCGAGAGCCTGGAAGAGGCGTACCGCGCCATGGAGCACGCGTACCGCCGCATCTTCGACCGCTGCGGCCTGCGCTACACCGCCGTCGAGGCCGACACCGGCAACATCGGCGGCAGCGAGTCGCACGAGTTCATGGTGCTCGCCGAGACGGGCGAGGACGCCGTCGTGGCCTGCGCTTGCGGCTACGGCGCCAACCTCGAAAAGGCCACCACCGGCCGCATCCCCGAGATGCCGGCCTGGCCCGGGCGCCCGCCGGTCGCGCCCGAGGCCGTGCACACCCCCGGCACCAGCTCGGTCCCCGATGTCGCGGCTTTCCTGCATCTCGAGGCTGCGCACTTCATCAAGACCATGATCTTCGAGACCGACCAGGAGTTCGTCGTGGCACTCGTGCGCGGCGACGACGAGGTCAACGAGGTCAAGCTCAAGAACGCGCTCGGCTGCACCCACCTGCAGCTCGCCTCCGAGGGCAAGGTCGAACAGGTCTCCGGCGGCGCGATGGGCTACTCCGGCCCCGTCGGCCTGCACGGCGTGCGGATCGTCGCCGACCCCGAAGTCATGCGCATGCCGGTGGCCGCCACCGGCGCCAACCGCGGCGACCACCACCTCGTGGGCGTGGTGCCCGGGCGCGACTTTTCGCCCGATCTCGTGGCCGACCTGCGGCAAGCCCGCGCCGGCGATCCCTGCCCGCGCTGCGGCTCGCCGCTCGAGATCCGGCGCGGCATCGAGGTCGGGCACATCTTCAAGCTTGGGACCAAGTACTCCAAGGCGATGGGGTGCCACTACCTCGACGCGCAGGGCGGGGTGAACCCGATGATCATGGGGTGCTACGGGCTCGGCATCGGCCGCACCGTCGCCGCCGCCGTCGAACAGAACCACGACGAGCACGGGATCATCTGGCCGCGCCCCCTGGCGCCGTTCGAGGCGGAACTCATCGCCCTCAACCCCGACGACGCCACCGTCGCTCAGACCGCCGAGCGGCTGTACGGAGAGCTGCACACCGCCGGCGTCGAAGTGCTCTTCGACGACCGCGACGAGCGCGCCGGCGTCAAGTTCAACGACGCCGACCTCGTCGGCTTCCCGGTCCGCGTCGTCGTCGGCAAGAAGAACGCCGAGCAAGGTCTGGTCGAGCTCTCGCTGCGCCGCGACCGCGTCAAGATCCCGACCCCGATCGCCAGCGCTCCGGCCAGGGTCCGCGAGCTGATCGAGACCGCCTAGCCCGCCGCCGCCCCTCGCGTCCCCGCCCGAGGAGGCGCCCGCCGCCACGGGACCGCCCGACGAATCCTCTCCGCCCCCTGGCGCTGCGCCGCTGGGAAAACCGCCGGCTCTCGCCGCGCCCCGGCTCCCTCCGGGGAGCCTGCTCCTCCTTGGACCGTCATCCAGCTGGCCTCTCCCCAGGGCCTCTCCTGACCCAGTCAGGTGTCAAAGGAAAACGTGGAGTGGGGGAAGGGTACGTCTATCGGCCGCCGGAGGGTCCGATCCTCGTGACATCGCCGGGCGGACGGGGCGAGCACCTGCGCTCGGCGGCTCGCCCCCCAACCGCGCGAGCGCGGCAAGATCCGTGCGTGCAGGAGGAACCAGCCGACATCTCCCGGCTCAGTTCACCTCGGGGTCGAGAAACGCAGGAAGGGTGTAGGCGTCGCCGGTCTCCAGCTCGGCGGGAGCCTGCCCGGCCTGCACCTCCCAGCGCTGGGTGACGTCGGCGGGCAGCTCGGCAAGGAAGCGGGACGGCTCCAGGATGACGTCCACGCGGTAGCGGTCGCGGGCGACGTAGGGGTGGCAGAGGACCAGCTCGTCCTTGGCCCGGGTGCAGGCGACGTAAAACAGCCGCCGCTCTTCCTCGATGTCCTCGGCGCGCGCGGAGGGGAATCGCCCCTCCGCGAGCCACAGCACGAAGACGACGCGCCACTCCAGCCCCTTGGCCTGGTGGACGGTGGAGAGCACGAGCCGCTCGCGCTCGCCCGCCGTCTCGGCCACGTCCTCGCCCGACAGCTCGTTCATGAGCGTGACCTCGTCGAGGAAGGCGTCCATCTCCTCGTAGCCGTCGGCGAAGATGGCGAGCTGTTCGAGGTCCTCGAGGCGCGCCCCGGCGTTGTCGAGCTGCGCGCGCACCCAGTCCCGGTAGCCGCCGGCCAGGACCTCCCGCACCGCCTCGCCGGGGCGGGCTCGCAGCTTCGCGAGCGAGCCGAGCAGCGTCCCGAGCTGGCGGGCCGAGCGGGCGGCGGCGCCGGGCAGCCCGAGCGCGGCGGGGTCGAGGCGCTGCACGGCCTGCAGCGGGTCGGCCGTGGCGGCGATCGCCCCCCACAGGCGCGCCACCAGGCGCTGCCCCAGGCGCGGTCGCAGGCGCGCCAGCCGCGTGAACGCCACCTCGTCGCGCGGGTTGACCACGAAGCGCAGGTGCGCGAGCACGTCCTTGACGTGGCGTTGCTCGAAAAAGCGCAATCCCGAGCGGACCTCGTACGGGATGCCGCGGCGCGTGAGCTCGACCTCGAGCTCCAGGGAGTGGGTGTGGTTGCGGTACAGCACCGCGATTTCACCCAGCGGCACGCCCTCGTCGAGCAGCTCCAGCACGCGCTGCGCGACGAAGGCAGCCTGCGCCTCGGGGGACGGCGCCGCGCACTGCACCGGCAGCTCCCCGCCCTCGCGCACGGCTCGCAGGGCCTTGGGGAATTGCCGCTGGTTGTGAGCGATCGAGGCGTTGGCGAGGGCCAGGATCGGCGGCAGCGACCGGTAGTTGATCTCGAGCCGGAAGGTGGCGCACCCCGGGTAGCGCTCGGGGAACGAAAGGATGTTGCCGACATCGGCGCCGCGGAAGCCGTAAATCGACTGGGCGTCGTCCCCGACCACGAGGAGGTTGCGGTCGCCGCCCAGCATGGTGTCGACGATGTCGGCCTGCAAGCGGTTGGTGTCCTGGTACTCGTCGACGAGGACATGCAGAAAGCGCCCCTGCAGGTGGGCGCGCACCTCGGCGTGGCGGCGCATGAGCAGCAGCCAGTTGAGCAGCAGGTCGTCGTAGTCCATGACCTGGGCCGCGCGCTTGCGCTCCATGTAGCGCCTGAACACCGCCTGGATCGTGTCGTGCTGGGCGGCGAACTGCGGGTAGCGGGAAGTGAGCGCCTCGCCGAGCGGCCTGCCAGTGTTGATGACGAGGGAGTACAGCTCGCACAGCACGGCGGCTCCCGGCAGGCGCCGGTCGGGGGTGTCCGGCTGCAGGTCGGCGAGCGCCGCGCCCATGAGGTCCTGCCCGTCCTCGCGGTCGAGGATCCCGTACGAGGGGGAGTAACCGAGCTTGTCGCCGAACCGGCGCAGGAGGCGGTTGCCCACGGAGTGGAACGTTCCGCCCATGACCCGCCCGGCCTCGCGGCCCAGGATCGTCGCGACCCGCTCCAGCATGTCCCGGGCGGCGCGGTTGGTGAAGGTGAGCAGGAGGATCGAGCCGGGCTCGACACCGTCCTCGATGAGGCGGGCGACGCGGTACACGAGGGTGCGGGTCTTGCCCGAGCCGGCCCCGGCCAGCACGAGCATCGGCCCGCCGGGGTGCATCACGACCTCGTGCTGCTCGGCGTTCAGCTCCGCAGCGTAGTCCACGCGCCGTGCCAGGACCTGGCGCGGCCGCAACGCGACCTTGCGCGGAGCGGGGCGGTCGTCCACCGCGGGAGAATACCGCACGGCGCCGCTGCCTGGCCGCCCGGTCGAGCGTCGAAAGCAGCGCGTTCGCCTTGCCGGCAAGAGGGCAGCAACCGGAGCGTGGGGAAAAACCGCCCAACAGGTGGGGCATTGCGTTCCTGCGGGGTGCTTCCTACAATCGGGCGGGATTCCGGGGAGCCGCACCCCAGCGCCTTCGTGTCCGGCTGGGGGAGCCCGCAGTGCAAGGAGGGCGCCGGGTGTTCGCCATCGTTTCTCGCGAGGAAATCGCGCCGCGCTTCCACCGCTTCGCCGTCCGCGCGCCGGAAATCGCGCGCAAGCACCGCCCCGGGCAGTTCGTGATCGTCATGCCGCACGAGCGGGGGGAACGCATCCCCCTCACCATCGCCCACGCCGACGCGGCGGCCGGCACGATCACGCTGGTCGTGCAGGAGGTCGGCAAGACCACCATGGCCATGGGCACGATGCACGCCGGCGACGCCTTCGCGTCGGTGGTCGGGCCGCTCGGGACCCCCACGCACATTGAGCGCTTCGGGACCGTGGTGTGCGTCGGCGGCGGGGCCGGCATCGCGCCCCTGCTGCCGATCGCCGCGGGAATGAAGGCGGCAGGCAACCGACTGCTCACGATCCTGGGCGGCCGCACGCACGAGCTCGTGATCTTGCGTGAGGAGATGAGCGCGGTGTCGGACGAGGTCTTCTACACCACCGACGACGGCTCGTTCGGACGCAAGGGGCTGGTGACGCACGCGCTCGCCGATCTCGTCGCCGAGCGCGGAAAGCCCGACCTCGTGGTGGCCATCGGTCCGGCGGTGATGATGAAGGCGGTGGCGGAGCTCACGCGCCCGATGGGCGTGAAGACCTGGGCCTCACTCAACTCGATCATGGTGGACGGGACCGGGATGTGCGGTGCCTGCCGCGTTGCCGTGGGCGGCCAGACCAAGTTCGTGTGCGTGGACGGCCCGGAGTTCGACGCCCACGAGGTGGACTTCGACCTGCTGATCAAGCGGCTGCGCATGTACCTGCCGGAGGAGCAGGTCGCCCGCGAGCGCTACCTCGAGCAGTGCCGCTGCCGGGCGGAAGGGGGGCACCATGGCTGAGGCGATCACCCCCGTTCTGGAACTCCCCAAGCCGGAGCGCATGAAGATCCCCCGGCACCCGATGCCGGCCCAGGACCCGCACGCCCGCACCCACAACTTCGAGGAGGTGGCGACGGGCTACGCTCCCGAGACGGCGCTCGCCGAGGCGCAGCGCTGCCTGCAGTGCGCCAACCCCCCCTGTGTCAAGGGCTGCCCGGTGGGGATCGACATCCCGGCCTTCATCGACCTCCTGCGCCGCGGCGACGTCGCAGGCGCGCTCGCCAAGATCAAGGAAACCAACACGTTGCCGGCGATCTGCGGGCGGGTGTGCCCGCAGGAGGAGCAGTGCGAGGTGGTGTGCGTCGTCGCCAAGCGCGGTGAGCCGGTGGCGATCGGCCGGCTCGAGCGCTTCGTGGCGGACTGGGAGCGCGAGCACAGCCCGGTCTCGGTGCCGGAGCTGGCGCCCCCGTCCGGCATGAAGGTCGCAGTGGTGGGCTCCGGCCCGGCCGGTCTCGCCTGTGCGGCCGAGCTGGCGCGCGCCGGGCACGCGGTGACGATTTTCGAGGCCCTCCACAAGCCCGGCGGCGTGCTCGTGTACGGCATCCCGCAGTTCCGCCTGCCGAAGGACATCGTGACGTACGAGATCGACGCGCTGCACGCCATGGGGGTGGAGGTCCGCACCGACTTCGTCATCGGCAAAACCGCGACGGTCCACGAGCTGTTCTGGGAGTACGGCTACGACGCCGTGTTCCTGGGAACCGGGGCGGGGCTGCCGTACTTTTTGGGCATCCCGGGCGAGAACTTCATCGGCGTGCTTTCCGCCAACGAGTTCCTCACTCGCGTCAACCTCATGAAGGCGTATGACTTCCCGAATCACGACACGCCCGTGCGAACGGGCCGCCGGGTGGCCGTGGTGGGCTCGGGGAACGTCGCCATGGACTGCCTGCGTACTGCCAAGCGGCTGGGAGCGGAGGAGGTCATCTGCGTCTACCGGCGCACTCGCAACGAGTCGCCGGCCCGCCGGGAAGAACTCGAGCACGCCGAGGAGGAAGGGATCGACTTCCGCTGGCTGTCGGCGCCGCTGGCCATCCGCGGCAACGCCGAGGGCTTCGTCACTGGGATGCAGATCCAGCGCATGGAACTCGGCGAGCCGGACGCCTCGGGGCGCCGCCGGCCGGTGCCGATCCCGGGCTCCGAGTACGACATCGCGGTGGACACCGTGGTCGTGGCGATCGGCCAGGGTCCCAACCCGCTGGCGACGCGCTCCACGCCGGGGCTGGCGCTCAACCGCCACGGCAACATCGTGACCGACCCCGAGACTCTGCAGACCTCGATCCCGGGCGTGTTCGCCGGCGGCGACATCGTGACCGGCGCCGCCACGGTCATCCTCGCCATGGGCGCAGGCAAGCAGGCCGCCCGCGGCATCCACGCCTGGCTTTGCAAGCTCGCGGCCGGCGAGGTGGAAAAGCCCCGGCTGGAGTGACCCCCGCCCGCCCGGTCGAAAGTCGAGAGTCTCCCCTGCTCACACGGTCGGAGTTCATGGTTTGAACGACGACGGCCAGCGAGCTTTCCCACCCGGCAGGTGTACGAGGCGGAGTCCTGTGCTGGAGGTGCTCCGTGCAGCTGCGCGGTCTCCGGGTGCGGGCAGAAACCACGTGATCCGAAGAGCCGTTGACTCCCTCGCCAGGCCTCCATACTTTACAGGCATGGTCGCGTGCTGGTCGGGGAAGCATTCCTGGTGCGTGCGACACCCACTGCGGACGACATGTGGATGATCTGTCTGTGTGCTCGGGCGCCCGCGCCGGTCGACTCCGGGGCTTTCTGCGTGGGTGGGGCGCGGCGCTGGGGATCGGCGTCGCGGTCTTCGCCATCCTGAGTGGTCTCAGACACGTCCCGTTTTTCCAATCGCTTGAGCGGACGACCAGGGACTGGCGCGTGCGCGTGCGGGCTCACCCCGCGCTGCGCTGGGCGCAGGCGCCAATGCACGTCCGCCACGACCGCCTTGTCGTTGTGCCGATCGACGATGCGACGCTGCAGTCGATCCCGGAGCCGATGCTGTTCTGGACCGGGCGCCTCGCCGCAGTCCTGGCAGCTCTCGATCGAGCTGGGGCCACGGTGGTGGTGCTCGACCTCCAGCTCCAGGTCTCCGGAGAGCAGGTCCTCAACCGCCGGATCGAGAAGCAGCTCGGAGCGGCGTGCGGTGCGGCGGACCTGGCGCGCCGGATGGGAGAGGGCGACGCGAGCCTGTTTGCAGCACTCGGCACCGGAAAGGTCATTCTTCTCTCATATGTGCGCCCGGACGGCGTCCTGCAGGCGCCCTGGCCACCGTACCGGCACGCCGCCGGAGACGCCAACCTGGGTCTCGGCAACGTCGAGGTCGACGACGACGGGGTCGTGCGGCGGCAGCTCCTGTACCGCACGGCGCTGCTCCCGGACGGATCGGAGCGTCCCTTCTTCGGCCTCGCCCTGCTCGCGGCGTGCCGCATGCTCGAGGTGGAGCCGACGTACGACGGGGAAAAGTTCGGGCTTGCCGGCCAGCCGGTGCCGCATGACGCCTCGTTTACCTTCGAGGTCAACTACCTCGGGCCGCCCGGGACGCTTCTCGACGGGCCCGGCTTCGGCGAGCTCGTCGAACGGGCGGAGCGAGGTGACGAGAGCTGGCTTGCCGAGCACTTCAGCGGTCGCCTTGTACTCATCGGTCCGGCGCACTCCGGCAGCAACGATCTCGTCGTCACTCCGGCCGGAGGCGAGCGGCACGGCGAGATGTACGGTGTCGAGCTCCAGGCCAACGCAGCGCGCACGCTGCTCAACCGCGACTTCCTGGTCGAGTTCTCCGGCGTCGGGAGCGTCGCTCTGCTCGTGCTTTGCCTGGGAGGCGCCGCTGTCTGCCGCGCGCGAGACCCCGTGCCGGCGGCGCTGGTGCTCGCCGCTGCAGCTCTCGCGTGGGCAGCAACCGGAACCCTGCTGCTGTGCCGACTCAACGCCTGGGTCGAGCTTGCCGCCCCGCTCGTCGCCCTGCCGGCGGTGTTCACTGGTGTTTTCACCTGGCGCTACCGCGCCGAGTACCGGACCCGCCGGCATGTCCGCAGTGTGCTCGGCAGGTACGTCTCCGAGAACGTCGCCCGTGAGATTCTCGAGGATCCGGCGCGGCTCGCGCTCGGCGGCTCCCGGCGCGAGGTCTCGATCCTGTTCTGTGACCTCAACGGCTTCACCGACATGAGCGAGGGGCTCGAGCCGGAGCAGGTCATCGCCACGCTCAACGACTACTTCGCGCGCATGGAGAGGGTGATCTTCCGCCATGGCGGGACGCTCAAGCAGTTCGTCGGCGACGAGATCATGGTCATCTGCGGCGCTCCCGCTGCCGATTCTCGCCATGCGGCGACCGCGTGCCGCATCGCCCTCGACATGGAAAGCGAGCTCCTGCGCTGGCAGCAGGAGTGCCGCGAGGCCGGAAGGCCGATTCTGGATGCCAAGCTCGGCATCCACAGCGGCCAGGTCGTTGCCGGCAACGTCGGCTCGCCCAACCGCAGCGAGTACGCCACGGTCGGCGATGTCGTCAACACGGCCTCGCGGATCATGGGGCTGAGCAAGCGACTCGGCCGGCGGATCCTGGTGAGCGAGGACACTTGCCGCATGGCGGGGGACGCGTTCAGGTTCCAGGACCTCGGGTGGCATGGGGTCAGAGGGAGGTCGCAGCAAGTGCACGCTTTCGCGCTCGCGCAAAAGGGTGAAGGCGGCGACAATGAGTCCGACGCTTCGTGTGAGGAACGTCAGTCTGGGGGCGCCATGATTCGAGCTGAAAGAGATCTTTCCGCTGCCGTCCTCTTGGCGGCCGCCCTGCTGTCGGCGGCGATTCCTTCGGTGCTCGGCGGCGATCCCGTCGCGGCGGGGCTGGTCCTTGCCGTGACTGGCCGCGCCTTCGTCAAGGCGACGCCGGTTGATCGCTCGCTCGCGCCGATGGCCCTCGTCGATCGCGGCGAGACCATCGCGACCGGCCGCGATGGCACCGTCACCGTGCTCTTCTTTCCGGACGGGCGCACGTACACGCTCATGCCTGGCGCCAGCGCGAGGCTCGGCGAGAAGGCGGTGGACCGTCTGACGGGATCGATCGCGGTCGCATCGAAGGGGGTATCCGCCCCTGCCCTCCCCAAGACCCCTCGGCTCACCTCGCGGCGCGTGGCCGGGGAGATCGTGCGCGCGGAGAGGCCGTATGTGGGCTTCCTTGCCCCGCCGCCCAACGGCTCGGTGCGCGACACCACGCCGGAGTACCGCTGGGCGCTGGCCCGACCACGCCGCCTCTCGCGCCTCGCAATCTCCGATGCCGCGGGCCGCGAGCTCGTTTCGCGTGACGTTGTCGGCGACCGGATCAGCTCGGCGGAGCTCGGTCTCTCCCTCGTGGCGGGCGGGGAGTACGTGGCGCAGCTCGTCGCTGTCGATGCGAGTGGCGCTCCCGATCTCACGTCGCTGTTCACCGCGCCGTTCCGCGTCCCCTGACCAGCGACGAAGCGCAGGCGGTGGACCGGGCAGTGCAGGTCGCGGAGGCGGCGCGGCGGGCCGACCCGCCCTCGCTCGCCCCGTCGTTCGAGCTGCTTTTCCTGCTCACCGAGCTTCGTCTGTACCCGCAGGCGGTGGAGGTGGCGGAGCTGCTGCGCGAGCAGTTGCCGGACAACCCCTACATTCTGCGCTACCTCGCCCTCGCCTACCGGGAGTCGGGCCAGTGGGCAGCCGCCAACGACATGCTGCGAGAGGCCGAGAGGATCGCCGCCGGCGGCGGTGGATGAGCGGATCGGGCTTGCCGCTGTGACACCTGTGCGGCGCGCACCTCGGTGCCGCGCGTGACAAGGGAGTTGTGCCATGAGAACTGCGAGAGCGACATTTCTGGTCGTCGTGCTGCTGCCGGCTGCCACAGGGGCCGTGATCGGCCAGGCACCGGCGGCCCCTCCCTCCTGGGAACCGACGTGGAACGCGATGTACGCCGCCTGGCAGAAGGGCGGCGAGCCGGCGCTGCGCGCGTACGTCAAGGCGCACCGGCAGGCGGTGTCGCGCGAGCTGCTCGCGGACATCGCCCTGCGCGGCTTCAAGGAACGGGCCGACGCCACGCTCTCCGAGGCGCGGCTGGCGATTGCCCGGGTCGCCGCCCAGGAGCTCGGCGACAGGGTTGCCGAGGCCACGGCGGTGCGCCGGGCGGGTGAGTACAGCTTCGTCACCGGCAATCTCGACAAGGCGAAGCCTCTCATCGAGCGGGCCCTCGAGATCTCCGAGTCGGCCGGCGACCTCGCCGGCCAGGGGTGGGCGCTCGGTGCACTCGGGAGGATCCTGTCGCGGACCGGCGACATCCCGGGGGCGCTGGCGAGTTTCGAGAAAGCAATCGCGGTCTCGCAGCAGGCCGGCTCCGTTCGGGGCGAAGCGAGCGCGTACTGCGATCTCGGCGAGCAGCTTCTCTACAGCGGAGAAAAGGCGAAGGGCTGTGAGGCTCTTGAGAAGGCCTTAGGTTTGTTCGAGGAGGCGGGCGACACGCAGGGTCAAGCGACGGCGGTTCGGCTTCTCGGCGTCAGCGCGGCAATGACTCAGGACTGGGAGCAGGCGCTCGCGATGTACGAGAAGGCCGGCGCTCTCTACGAGAAGGCGGGCGACCTCGCGGGCCAGGGAAGGGTGCTCAACCTCCGGGGCGAGATCTATCGCGGCCGGGGTGACCACGATCAGGCGGAGGAGGTGTATGCTCGGGCCTTGCCGCTGTACGAAAGAACCGGGGACCTTCTGGGGCAGGGCAACATCCGCTTTGCCCGCTGTTCTATCGCCCTGGTCAAGGGTGACGTCCCTGCGGCGCTGGCGTTGTGTGACGAGGCGTTGCCCTTCTACGAGAGGGCGGGGGCGCTGTTGAGCCAGGGCCAGGTCTGGCTTCGGCGCGGCCAGTGCCTCATGCGTATCGGCAAGCAGGCAGAGGCACTGGCGGCGTACGAGAAGGCGTACTCGCTCTCCGAAAAGACGCAAACCCCGATGCTCCAGGGCAACGCCACCTTTAGCCAGGGCTTGGTCTATCACCATCTCGGCTACAGCGCGCAGGCGCTCGCGATGTTCGAGAGGGCATTGCCCTTCTTCGAAAAGGCGCAGGACTCGCTGGGCCAAGGCCAGGCCTACAGTTACATGGGCCATGTGCACGTCCGCGCGGGCCGATACGCCCAGGCTCTCACGCTGTACGACAGGGCGCGCTCCCTGCTCGAAAAGGCCAGGGGGCACGACGCCCTCGGGGCGCTGTTCCTGGGCCGAGGTCACCTCTACCTTCGCACGGGGGACTACGTGCTGGCGCTGGCGGAGTTCGAGCAGGCTCGCACGCACTTCGAGAAGAACGGGGCGCTCGTCGGACAGGGTGTGGCACTCATGAACCGGGGCGACGTCTACCACAAGACGGGCGACGCGGAGAAAGCCCTGGCGATGTACGAGCAGGCGCTGCTGCTTCTCGAGAAGGCTGAGGCCGTCGGTCATCAAGCGGGGGTGTACCAGGTCCTCGGCGACCTCCAGGCGGAGCGCGGCGACGATGCGAAGGCCCTCGCCATGTATGAGAAGGCGCTGTCCCTGTTCGAGAAGGTCGGCTCCAGCATCGGCAGGGGGCTCGTATTCCACGGCCTGGGAGCGTTGCGGCTGCGGCAGGGAGACCTCGCCGCGGCACTCGACCTGTACGAGCAGGCGATCGACCTGTTGAGGAAGGCCAACAGCGCCGTTGACGAGGCCGAGGCTCTGGCGGGCGACGCGAAGGCGTATGCCAAAGCCAGCCGGAACGACCTCGCGCTGCAGCGCTACGAGCAGTCGATCGAGCTGCTCGAGCAGGTGCGGCGGAGCACGGGGCTGGAGGGGTTGAAGCTGAGCTTCATGGCGTCCAAGCTGGGCGTTTACGAGGCCGCGACAACCTTCATGCTGGAGCAGGGGTACAAAGAACAGGCATTCCGCGCCGCCGAACGGATGAAGGCACGGGTCTTCCTCGACCGGCTCGCCGAGGGTCTTGTCGACCTCGACAAGGGCGTCGACCCGGCGCTCAAGAGCCGGCGGGACTCGCTGGAGTCCAGGAGCGGCGCGCTCGGCAGTCAGCGGCAGGAGCTGTCCTCGGCGCCGCTCACGGAGGAGGCTCGCGCGCAGGCAATCGCGAAGCTCACGGCCGACATCGAGGCGATCGAAAAGGAGCTTGCCGAAGTCAAGGACCGCATCCGGCTGACCAACCCGCTGTACGCGTCGGTGCAGTACCCGAAGCCGCCGAGCTCGGGAGATGTTCGGGGCATCCTGCGCGAGAACGAGGTGTTGTTGGAGTACGTCATGACCGGCACGCAGGCGTGGTGCTTCGTGCTGAGCCGGACGGGCTTCGACGTCGTCAAGCTGCCCGGCACGCCGGTAGAGATCGCGACGGGGGTGACGAACCTCGTGGAGTGGGCGTCGGCGTCGGGACGGGGCGCGCCGCGGCGGGCGAGCGCGGGCGCGACGGCGCCGGCGGCGAAAGCCGGCGCCAGCGGTGCGGCGAGTCGGCTGTACGACATCCTGATCGCGCCGGTGGCTGGCAAGGTGGCTGGCAAGACGCTGATCATCGTGCCGGACGGCATGCTCGCGCGGCTGCCGTTCGAGATGCTCGAGGTTGGGTCGGGGCGGCGTGCGAAGCCGCTCGTCACGAGATACGAGATCCGCTACACGCCCTCGGCGGCGGTGCTTGCGTTCTACCGGACCACGTACAGGCGGGAGGGGACCTCGGAGCGATTCATCGGGTTCGGGGACCCCGTGTACGACCACGAGAGCTACTCGGCGCATCGGGCGGAGCGAGGGGTGAGCGTGGGGGGTGGAGGGCTCTCGGGGGCGCAGGCGCAACGTGGGTTCGGTCGCGCCGGGGTGACCTTGGCGCGGCTGCCGGGGACGGGCGAGGAGGTGCGGGCGATCGGCGCGCCGTTCGGCAGGCAGAAGCAGGAGGAGACGTCGTACCTGCGGTTGGAGGCGAGCGAGGAGCACGCGAAGAGCCCCAAGCTTGCGGGCTACGGCTACATCCACTTTGCTGCGCACGGCATCCTCGACGACGAGTACCAGGCGATAGCGCTGTCGCAACTGCCTGGGGCGAGCGAGGACGGGCTCCTGACATTGTCGGAGATCATGAACCTCGACTGGAATGCGCGGCTCGTGGTGCTGTCGGCGTGTGAGACGGGGTTGGGGCCGGTGCGCCGAGGGGAGGGAGTGACGGGGCTGACGCGTGCGGTGATGTACGCGGGGAGCCCGGCGGCGGTGGTGAGCCTGTGGAGCGTGTCGGACGAGGGGACGAAGGAGCTGATGACACGGTTCTACGGTGCGATGGTGGTCGACAAGCTGGCGCCGGCGGAGGCGCTGCGCCGGGCCAAGCTGGAGATGGCAGCCAGCTCGAAGTGGCACTCGCCCTACTACTGGGCCGCGTTCGTGCTGTACGGGGAGTAGCGCGCGGCCGGTCACCCGCCCGGCCGAGAGCTGAAGGTCTTCTTCACGCGCGCCCCCGCCGTTGGAGGCGCTTGCGCGGGTGGTGGTTGGACGCGGGAGCGGTCCCCGATCGGCCCCCGATTGCCGTCGCTGGGGTCCTCACGAGGCATGATGGGAGCGTGGCACGAGTTGACGCGAGGTCAGGGAGCGAACGATCGAGGTCCTGAACCAGCTCGAGCGCGAGGGCGTGATCCGGGGCTACGCAATCGGCGACGCGCCGGCCCGGGTCGTGGGGTATGACCACCTGCAGGCCGTCATGACCCAGACAGGCCGCCCGAAGGATCGCGAGCGCCTCGCGTCGCTGCTCGAGCAGAGGCCACCCGACACCGCACGCCTCCACGCACTCTTGAGGCGCCACGCCCTCGTCGAAACCTGGCGGGTGCTCGCCGGGAGACGTGAGGGGGCTTGAGCCCGTCTTGAACGCGGCGCAGGCTGTGTTCGCCGCCATGAGTCGGCGCCAGGTGGCCCTGACGAGCCTGAGCGTCGAGGAGAAGGTGCTCGCGCTCATCCAGCTTCAGCGTCTCGCCAGCTCCGTGGTCGCGGCGGGCGGGCGCGTCGAGATCGCCCTGGCAGATCGACAGCAGCGAGAACCCCACCGATCGGGCTCCCGGAGTCGACTGAGGCCGAGCCCGGGGCCTGCGCGGCGAGAAGGCTGGCAAAAGCCACCAGAACGCGACACGGATATCCCGCCGCGGGACGGCGGCGTGGCAGGCCGGCGACTCGCTACGTCGAGAGCCCCTCGGTGCGGCACCAGGCGGCGATCGAGGCGAACCCCTCGCGGATCGAGCCGACGCTCCAGAGCAGCGGCTGGTAGGTGGTGATCGGGTACGGGGTGTCCTGCGCCGTGGCGGGGTCGAACGGCCGGATCTCGACGTTGCCGTCGAGCGCCTGGCCGAGCTCGCCGAAACTCGACAACAGGCCGGCGCCGTAAGCGCGTGGCCGGCCGTCCTGGAGCACGACGCCGTACTCGACCGTGAACCAGTACAGGGTGGCGAGCCGGCGCACCTGGGTGTCGTCCGCACCCAGCGACGCCCGCCCGAGCTGCTCGGTGAGCTCGGCGAGCTCGGGGTCGGCCAGCATTGGCGCGTGCCCCATGAGTTCGTGCACGACGTCGGGCTCGGGGGTGTACAGCGGCCGGGAGTGGTGCCGGATGTACTGCGTGGCACAGAACACGCGACTGGCCAGTGAGTTGAGAAACTCGCGCGGGGACACGAGCCCGGCCACGGCCTGAAGCCGGAAGCCGGTGCGGCGCTCGAGCAGGCGGCTCACGTCGGCGAGCTGGGGGATTGAGTCGCGGCGAAAGCCCAGCAGGGCGAGCCCCGCCTCGTGCTCGCGGCAGGCGAGGGTGGGGTAGAGGGTGGTGAGAGCGTCGAACGCCGTGGTCCAGGTCGCGGTTTCCCTGGCGGTGTAATCGACCCGGCACGGCTCGCCGCGCTCGGCCGCCTCGGCGGCGAGCGCCGCGATGTGGTTGCGTCGCCCCCGGTACTCGGGGTCGCGGAACCCCGGGTGGTCGGCGTCGAGCTCGACGAGACAAACCCGCATTTTCACCTCCCGCCACTGGATACCCTTAAGGCGCCGCGCGCATCAGGGCTCCGTCACCGTGACTGGAAGGCTGAGCGTTAGGAGCGTGATAGGGAGGGGGCTGGACAAGCCGGTCTGGACATGATAGAGATGGAGCATGAAGCCGGGAAGGCTGACAGCGGCGGATAGG
>Ga0209506_1000373_pt1 | contig 62495 bp, 54 predicted proteins | sample AD_JPNHG2_MetaG_FD_184409 | JGI IMG/M metagenome (GOLD analysis project Ga0209506, IMG submission 184409) | Active sludge microbial communities of municipal wastewater-treating anaerobic digesters from Japan - AD_JPNHG2_MetaG (SPAdes) (version 2) | ecosystem: Engineered > Bioreactor > Anaerobic...
TCCGCAGGATCATTTCTTTTTTGTTCTTTGCATGGCGGTGGCTGTTGGCGGGCTATTACAATACCCGCGAGGCGGCGGTCTGGACGACAAACACTCGCACGTGGGCAAAGGCAACAGCCGCATAAAGCCGTCTCTCCAGGTTAAAAGAGCAGAAAGAGACTTATTCAGCAAGCCCTAAATATATATAAATAGATTCGTGCCGATTCGTGCTCATTCGTGGCTTTGATTGCGCCCACGTTACCCTGTCGCCAAGCCGGCACACAAAGTCGACATAGCACCAAACCCGTTGGCACTTTCTGGCTGTCGCCCATTTTTTAAAAAAATTTTATCTCCCTGCCCCACAAGCACTTACAAATCCTCAACCCGCGTACAAAACCGGATTTTTCGCACGAAACGTGCAGGTTCGTGCATGGGTAGAGGGACAGTTTTTGGAAAGGAGATAGTATGGGTCTCGAGAACCACGAAACTAAGGTGAGCTCGTACCGTCAAGAGGTTTGTCAGAATATACGTCAAATTTGTGCCGATTCGTGCCCATACGTGGCTTTCCTTAAGACTCTCCGCCAATCTGCGTCATCTGCGGATCATATTAAGTCTCGTATCTGCGAAGGTTTAGCGAAAATAGTCCAAAAGGCGATGACAAGACAAGCCCGCCACAACGCCGGCCACACCCAATGTCACCGCCCAACCCGCCCTCTGAACCACTTTCTCCTCATTCCCACAATGCTCCTGTGCTTTCTGGCACCGCGCGCTTGCGATGCTGCCCCGACACGCCGGGCTCGCCGCCCCCAGGTCGTTCCTGCCCCCGGTCGCCCCATCGTCCGCGTGCATTCATCGTACCCCCAACTTTTTACTGGCATTCTCTCCATTCCGATGGTATCTTCCTGCCGTGACGTAATGATGCGACAAACCACAAAGCAGGGATGCCTTGAAGTGATGATGGGTTGTACTTCGAAAATCTCGGACCGGCTCAAGACCGTCAGGAACAACGTCAGGAAAGCCTGCGACCGCGTAGGCCGTGATCCCAAGGACGTCAAGATCATCATTGTCACCAAGACCGCCGCCATCGAGGCCGCCAAGGAAGTCATCCGACTCGGCTTCACCGAACTCGGCGAAAACCGCGTCCAGCACCTCAAACAGGTCGCCGCCGAAATGGATGCCTTCCTCGCCGAAAACAAGGATGACCCCAATATCCCCAAGAAGATCACTTGGCACATGATCGGCCACCTCCAGCGCAACAAGGTTAAGCCTGCCCTGCAGATCTCAAGCATCATCCACTCCGTCGACACGCTCCGCCTCGCCGAGGAGATCGACCAGGTCGCCGCCAAACTCGGCACGCGCCCCGACGTCCTCCTCCAGGTCAACTGCAGCGACGAACCGCAGAAGTATGGCGTCCCCGTCGGCGCAGCCACGCATCTCGCAGAGCAGTTCACCACCATGAAGAACATCCGCCTCATCGGCCTCATGACCATGGCCCCGCTGACCCTCAACAAGGACATCGTCCGCAGGTCATTCGTCCGCGCACGCGAGATATTCGAAGAGATCAAGGGCGAGCGCCTCGTCGGCCCCGAGTTCTGCCACCTCAGCATGGGCATGAGCCAGGATTACGAAATCGCCGTCGAAGAAGGCGCCACCATGCTTCGCATCGGCTCGGCCATCTTCGCCTGACGTGACTGCCGAGGCGGACCTATCCACAACCCGAAATCCGGGAGGACGTGTGATGAAAGTAGTCAACTATCTGTTAGTCTTGTTTTTATCGGTCGTTGTCCTTGCCGTCACCGGTTGCCTGCCCGGCCTCCGCTCCCCATCCACCGAACCAGTCGCCGTCCGCTTCGCCTTCACCGTCGACGAATCCGTCTGCGACCGGACCCCCGGCAAACGACGCCCCCAGATAGCCGTCTGGATCGAAGACCTGGCCGGCGATTCGATCCGCACCGTCTGCGTCACCTCCAAGACTGCCAAGGGCAACTGGGGCGGCCAGACCACTCGCCCCGTCTCCTTGCCGTACTGGGTCTCGCGCTGGAACAGGGAAGCAGGCACACAAGGCGACCCTTCCGCTGCACAGCCCGCGCTCGATGCCGTCACCTGTGCCACACCCAAGGCGGAATTTGCCCATACCATCACTCTCCCCCGCGGCACACGCTGGCAGTACTACATTGAGGTCAATCAGTCATTCGACAACAACGATGCCTTCCCCCAGACCACCCCCGACGGCCGCAAGGACACCCACGCCAACGGCCAGCCCTCCATCGTCTACGCCGGCCGCATCACCGCCATCCCCGGCCGAACCAGCACGCCCGAACTCATCGGCCGCACCGACCAGTTCACACCCGTCGCAACACTCGAAAAAGACCTCTCCGGCATCACCACCGCCGCCCAACTCCTCAAAAACATCAACGGCTCCTGCAGTGAATTGTACCTCACCGCGCACGCACGGGATTAACTGCTATTCTTGAACTATCTGCGACATCTGCGGAATCTGCGGATCACCTCCCCGGAATCCATGCCCTCTGGCCTCTCTTGTTGCGCGCATAAAAAAGCCGCGATCCTGGCCGGGGTATCGCGGCGACGTTTGTACGTTGCTTATTATTCCGTTTTTGTTCTGTTTGAATTGAGAGGTATCTTTGCAGTTTGCTTTCCCTGTTGGGCGTACCTAAGGCGGATGCCGCGGGTCGACCGCAATCTGAAAATGCATTCTCCGATTTCGCCCGCTCGCATGCCGATCCGTCCACGCAGTGAAGTCGCTTCGCTGCGCAATGCATGCCGCAAGGCCCGAGGCCGCCAATACAAAACCCAGTACCGCGGCCGCTGAATCACACATCCATGTCTTCATATCGTATCCACCTGAAACCCCTGTCGGCGGCGCCCTTGTTTTTTCATTAGGAAAATCGGTAAGTTCCGCAGCCGCCGTAAGTTCCGATAACTTGCGCGATCTGTTTTTCAATACAGCCAGCCGTGCCGGAAGGCCTGTTCGCGGCCAAGAATTTTACGCGAAAACCGCCGCGCCCCGCATACCCCTTTGGAGGGGGTGATCCGGGACGATTCGCGGGGAAACAGTGGTCGGAGTACGCTGCTGCTGGTGGGTTCTTGAGGGGCGCGTATAATGTAGAGCTGGTTAATAAGGCGCGAGGTCATGGCGGAAAAGCGGGTCTATCACAGTTTTGCGCACAAGGATGCGGTGTTTCGCATCTGCTGCGCGTGTTTTGAACAGGTTTGTGCGGAGATTGTGCGGCAGCGTGCGGTCCTGGAGAGGTATATTGCGGCGGATGGACGGTTCCTGACGAGTTTTGCGCCGGTGCCGTGCGAAAGCGAAGCGCCGGAAATCGCCCGCCACATGGCCTGGGCTGGGCAATTGGCGGGTACGGGGCCGATGGCGGCCGTGGCGGGGGCGATGGCCCAACGGGCGGCACAGGCGGGCCTGGAGTCCGGGGCGGAGGAGGCGATTGTGGATAACGGCGGCGACATTTTTCTGAAGATCGTGCGGCCGGCAACCATACGACTCTATACCGGAAATACCTCGTTGGCGGGTCGCCTGGCGTTCAGGTTCGAACCGGAGGATACGCCGACGGCGGTGTGCTCGTCGTCGTCGCGGATGGGGCACTCGGTGAGCCTGGGGGATTGCGACCTGGCGACGGTGGTTGCAAGGGATGCGGCGCTGGCGGACGCGGCAGCGACGCAGGCCGCCAACCTGGTCAAGCAGGAAAGCGACATCGACAAGGCGCTTGAAGCGATCATGGCCATCGCCGGGATCGCGGGCGTACTGATCGTCAAGAACGAGCGGGTGGGATTAGCGGGCCAACTGCCGCCCCTGGTGAAGGTACGGTAGGGCGCGGTTTTACATAGGGTTAATGATAGATTTGCTAAGAGCGCCCCGCTGATCGCGCGGTGATTGCGTATCGCGGCCGCCGATTGCGCCGTGTTCTGGCGCTGGCGACACTGAAGATACGGTGAAAGGTTGGGGAGGGGCAATGAATGGCGTCGGCGAAGCGTCTTGTTAGCTGGTGCGGGGTTATGCGGCCGGAAAAAGAGGGTTGTCATTTCATGAAAAGGTGGAACGTTATGTGCAGGTGCTTTTCACGTGTCCTGAAGATCGTTCTGTCGGTGAGTTTGCTGGCTGCGTGTTCGCCTGCGTTCGGGCAGGAGCGTGGTGCGTGGGTGCAGCGGCCGCGATGGCCGGAGGGCACACAGGTCTACAAGGATCTGGAATACGTATTAGGCGGGCATGAGCGGCAGAAGCTGGATATCTATGTCCCGCCGGCGGCCGAGGGAGCGATGCCGCTGATCGTGTGGGTGCATGGCGGGGCATGGCAAGCGGGCAGCAAGGATGGGTGTCCGGCGCTTCGTTTTCTGGCGGAGGGGTACGTGGTGGCGAGCATCAATTACCGGCTGAGCCAGCACGCGATCTTTTCGGCGCAGATCATCGATTGCAAAGCGGCGATACGATACCTGCGGGCAAACGCAGCGAAGTACCATATCGATCCGGAGCGGATCGGCGTCTGGGGTGCGTCGGCGGGCGGGCATCTGGTTGCGCTGCTTGGCACGACGGGGGACGTTACGAAGTTCGACGAGGGGCCGAACCTTGAGCAGCCAAGCCGTGTGCAGGCGGTGTGCGATTTCTTCGGGCCGACGGACTTTTTGAAGATCGGGGACTTCGGTTCGAAGATGGATCACTACTCGGCAAATTCGCCGGCATCGAGGCTCATCGGCGGGCCAGTCAAGGAGAATGACAAGGCGGTACAGAACGCCAACCCGATTACCTACGTTTCGAAAGACGACCCGCCCTTTTTGATTGTGCACGGGGACGCTGATCCGTTGGTTCCGCACAATCAGAGCGAGCTCTTGCAGGCGGCGCTGGAGGCGGCTGGCGTGAAGAGTCGGCTGCACATCGTCAAGGGCGGCGGGCATGGGTTCAATGACCCGGAAGTGAACACGATGGTGGAGCGGTTCTTCGCGCGGACGCTGAAGGGTGAACGCGCACGAGTGCGGCCGCAATAACCATCGTTGCGCTGAAGCACAGGAGCTCTTGCAGAGAGAGAGAAAGAGAAGGGCTGGGGGTTCGGATTCCGGGGGCTTGCGCCCCCGCCTAAGGCGCTCTGGCGTCCCTTCGGGACTTGGGCGGGGCACTCCTTCGGGATTGGGGCGGGGTGAGTGTCGGGGGCGATTGGCGCGGGGGGGTTCTGTCGCCCCTTCGGGGCTTTTGCAGAGAGAGGAGAAGAAGAAGGGCGGACGTCGGGGTGGGATGAGAGAGGCGCGTCGGGTTCCGGGGTCTTGCGCCCGTCTAAGGCGCTCTGGCGTCCCTTCGGGACTTGGGCGGGGCACTCCTTCGGGATTGGGGCGGGGTGAATGTCGGGGGCGATTGGCTCGCGAGGGTTCTGGCGCCCCTTCGGGACTTGCGTGCTCAGCCGAAGTGGAGTTCTATGATTTCTTTGTCGGACAGGATGTGGTCTCGGGGGACGTTCTGGCCGTCGTGGATGTTCGGGGCGTTCCATGCCCGCGCGGATTTGAGTTTTTCGGCGAGTTGGCGGTGGATGTGGTATGCGAGGTCGGTGACGGTTGAGTTGCGGGGCAGCGTGAAGGGTTCCTTCATGTCGGGTTCTTTGCCGGGCTTTTTGGCGTAGATGCGGATGATGTTGAGCTTGTCGAAGGCGTAGGCGGCGAATTCGGGCAGGCCTTTGCCGGTCGTTGAGGAGATTTCCAGGAAGTCCAGCGGGCGGTCGCAGAGTTCCCGGAGTGTTTCGATCGTGCCGGGCGGGGCAATGTCGCATTTTGTGCCGAGGATGAAGGCGGGATGAGAGAGGATGCCGGCGCCTTCTTCGGGGTCGGCGGCGTGGTCTGCGATGAGGCGGTGCGTGTCGAGGTATTTGAGGGCGATCTCGAGCTGTTCGAGGGGGTCGGTTGAGAGGTCAATGACGATGGCGATGAGATCGCAGCCGCGGAAGGTCTGGACCAGGCCGGGCGGGGCGTGGTCGGCGGTGATGGGGGGTGTGTCGACGAGCTGGATCTGGACGTCCTCGAAGAACATCATGCCGGGGACGGGTTTATCGGTGGTGAAGGGGTAGTCAGCTACGTTGACCCTGGCCTTGGTCAGCGCGGCGAGGATGGCGCTCTTGCCGGAATTGGGCAGGCCAAGGAGGACGATCTGGCCGGCACCGCTCCTGGGGACATGGAAAACGTCGACGTGTTTGGCGCCGCCTTTCTTGGCCTCGGCGCCTTCGCGGAGCTGCTTGAGGCGTTTCTTGATGTCGGCCTGGAGGTGCTCGGTGCCTTTGTGCTTGGGTATCTGGCGCAGCATCTCCTCCAGCGCCAGGCGCCTTTCTTCATCCGTCGAGGCGTTTCGGTAGGCTTCCTCGGCTTTCTTGTATTGTGGTGTCAGGTTGGCCGGCACAACAGCCTCCATTTGCGGCGGGACGAACCCGCCCTACGTTTCCTGTCGCGGGGCATCCGTGGGGGCGCCCCTATAGTTGATGTACGCCGCCTCCGGCGGAGACGGGCGAATACCGCGTTTCGTATCGACAAAAAAACGCCGCCGGCATTATACCGGCGGCGCTGTGTTTCGTCCACGCTCTGGAACCCCACCGGCCTTCAGGCCGGCCGGCCGGTGGCGTCTTAGTCGGTCAGCGGGCGGGGACCTTGAAGAGCGTGATGCTGAGTGGGTCGAGGCTGACGGTTTCGGACAGGTCGGTCGTGGGGGCCGTGTCGATGATGACGCTGGGTTTCTCGCCGGGGTTGTTGTGGGCCAGCGGGCTGTCGCCCTTGATGACCCATGTGTCGGCACTGCCGGCGAGTTGGGCGTTGTCGAGGTTGATGTCGAGCTTGTACGTGTCCCAGGTCGGGTTGACAACGGCTATGGTGATGGCCTTCTTGTCAGCGGTCCATGCGGCGGCTACGTCCAGCGGCGTGTCGGCGGCGGAGGCCTTGACGGGGATCGTGCCGAAGTGCTTGCGGTAGAGGACCAGCGGCAGGGCGGTGGTGTCGAAGGCGGCCGCGGTCTTGGTGGTCTTGATGCAGCCGATGACGTTTACGGTCTGGGCGTAGTTGGCCATGAAGTAGATGTCGCTGTTGCGGAAGTACTCGTGGAGGCCGGCGGCGATGCCGAGTGCGTCGTTGAGGAAGTAGCGGGTGCCGAGCTCGCCGTAGGGGTGCGGGCCGTACCAGTAGTTCCATTCATCCAGTGCGACGCGGATGTCCTTGCCCTGAATCTGCGGTATGGTGCGGCGGTATTCGCGGTGGGCATCGGCGATGCGCTTGACCTCGTTGGGGATCTGGCGGATGTGTTCGACGAGGTTGCCGCGGTTCTGGCAGTAGAAGTGTTCGCTGATGAGGTCCATGTGGTCGGAGCAGGAGCGGAGCATGCCGCGGGTCCAGTCGCCGACACTGCCGACGGCGATGGTCTTGATGGTGGGGTCGACCTTGCGCATCATCTCTTCGATCCAGTTGTGCTTGAGGACGTAGTGGTTGAGCTGCATGTAACCAAGCTGCCAGTTGCCGTACATTTCGTTGCCGACGCACCACCATTTCACTTTGAACGGTTCACGATTGCCGTTTGCAGCGCGGATGCGGCCCCAGTGGGTGTCGGGGGCGCCGTTGGCGTATTCGACCTCGGCGGCTGCGGAGTAGGCGTCACCGAAGCCGGTGTTTACGGCGATCATGGGTTCGGCGTCGATGAGGCGGCAGAGGCGGACGAACTCGTCCATGCCGACGTCGTTGGTCTCGATGCCGGTCCATGCGGGGTTGGTGCGAGTCGGTCGTTTGTCGCGCGGGCCGAGGCCGTCACGCCAGTCGTAACCGCTGACGAAGTTGCCGCCGGGCCAGCGGTAGACGGGGCTGTTGAGTTCCCGCAGGAGAGCCAGAGTGTCGGCGCGGAAGCCTTCGACGTTGTCGGCGGGCATCAATGAGACGGCGCCGATGAGGAGCGTGCCTTTACCGGCGGAGGTGATTTCGAGGCGGCCGTTGTCGGTGTCGGCGCCGGCCTTGAACGCGAAGGGCAGCGTTGTGTATTTGTTGGAGAGCTTCTTCAAGGTAACGGTCTGGCGGTCGGCGGGTGCGTCGCCCCAGGCGAGGCTGACTTTGACGGGGGCGGCGGATTTGTCACCGGTGATGACGATGCGGCCGGTGTATTCCTTGCCTTTGATGAGGGCGAGTTCTTCCTGGTAGATGCCCGCGGTGCTGCCGGCCAGCGTGATCTGGCAGGCCTGTCGGCCGGAGTAGGGATTTTCGGTGTTCATCGAGACCGAGCCTTCGGGGCCGATGACCTTCCACGGCGAGGCGGCGAGGACGCGGGCCTGTGAGCCGGTGAGCCGCCAGGGATCGCCGGGGGCGGGGACGGGGAAGTAGAATTTGCGGTCTTCCAACATTTCGGCCCAGATGCCGCCGTAGATGCAGCGGCCGAGGTGCTCGATGAACTGGCCGTAGATGTACTTGGAGATGGGTTCGCCGGTGTCGGAGGCGTCGATGGCCACTTTGGCCTCGACGGTCTTGGAGGCGGGGGTGACCTTGGCGAGCTTTTCGAGTTTGATATCGTCATACCATGCGGCGCCCGTGGAGGAGCCCCAGCCGCCGAAGAGGCAGTTGATCTGGACGGAGCTGTTCATGGTGTCAAATTCGCAGGAGACCTGCGTCCAGTCCTTAGTGCCGGTGACGGCGGGAGTCCTGACGCCCTGGAGATCGTGGATGTTGAGGAGGGCGCCCTGGCCGGAGCCTGCGACGACGTTTTCGGTCTTGATCCATGCGGAGAGGCGATAACGGGTGAAGGGTTCGACCGGGACGGTCTGGGTCCAGGAGATGTCGGCGCCGGCGGTGGAACTGAGCTTGACGCTGGCGGCGCCGGTGCGGCCGATTGAGGCGTCTTCGAATTGGCCCTGGCCGGCCCATGTTTGCGTGCGCCAGGCGACGGGGCGGCCGTTGCGGAAGTCTTCGAATGAGGGGTTGCGGACGGGATTGGCGTCCTGTGCGGCGGCGATGGGCGCCAGGAGCATGGCGAGTGTTATCGCGGTGAGGACGATGACGCGTTTTTTCGTACCCATGAGTACCTCCTTTTCTGCAAACACTGGTTCTGGTTTACTTGTACCGCAACGTCCGTAACGCGGGCCGCGAGGCGCGCCCGTACTATTCACCGTGCAGCCGCCGAGTAGCGGCAGGATGCCCGTGCCGCACTATCAGGCGGCGACCATTTCGGCGACCATGTCACCGACTTCGGTGGTGCTGTAACCCATCTTGCCGGCGGCCAACGATTTCAGCCTGGTGCCGGTGACGGTCTTGACGACATCTTCTATTCTCTGCGAGGCCTTTTCCTCGCCCAAGGTCTGAAGCATCATCTGGCCGGCGCAGATGGCGGCCAGGGGGTTGATGACATTCTTGCCGGTATACTTGGGAGCGCTTCCGCCGATAGGCTCGAACATGCTGACGCCTTCGGGGTTGATGTTGCCGCCGGCGGCGATACCCATTCCGCCCTGGGTGATGGCGCCGAGATCCGTGATGATGTCGCCGAACATGTTGCCGGTGACGATGACGTCGAACCATTCGGGGTTCTTTACCATCCACATGCAGGTGGCGTCGACGTGGTAGTAGTCGCGGCGGATGTCGGGGTAATCTTTCTGGCCCATTTCGTGGAAGGCGCGTTCCCAGAGGTCGTAGATGTAGGTGAGCACGTTGGTCTTGCCGCAGAGTGCGAGGGTGTTTTCGGGGCCACGGCCGCGGGATTTTTTGCCGTACTTGCGGGCGTATTCGAAGGCATACCTGAGGCATCGGTCGACCTGAAAGCGGCTGTACACTGCGGACTGGACGGCGACCTCGTGGGGCGTGCCTTTCATGGTGAAGCCGCCGGCGCCGGTGTAGGCGTCGCCGGTGTTCTCGCGGACGACGACGTAGTCGATGTCTTCGGGGCCCTTGTCCTTCAGCGGGCAGGCGACGCCGGGGAAGAGCTTGACGGGGCGGAGGTTGATGTACTGGTCCAGCTCGAAGCGGAGCTTGAGGAGGATGCCTTTTTCGAGGATGCCGGGCTTGACGTCGGGGTGGCCGATGGCGCCCAGGAGGATGGCGTCGAATTTGCGAAGCTCTTCGACGGCGCTGTGGGGCAGCGTTTCGCCGGTGCGCATGTAGCGTTCGCCGCCGAAGTCAAAGTCGGTCAGGTTGAGCTTGAAGCCGAACTTGGCCGCGGCCGCTTTGAGGACCTTAACCGCTTCGGCGGCCACTTCCGGGCCGGTTCCGTCGCCACCAATCACTGCAACATTGTAACTCGCCATTTACTTTGTCCTTTCTGACTATTTTACGGATTGCCGCAAGTGCTTCTATGCAATTTTGCGTTTATTATTCACCATTTTGCGAAGCAGTCAGGCCTTTTTCTGGATATGTTCCAGGAGGCCGCCGTCTTTGATGATTTCTATGGCGAAATCGGGCAGGGGCTTGAATCTGATCTGCCTGCCCTGGGTCTTGTTGTCGATGACGCCTTTTTCGTAATCGATTTCGACTTCGTCGCCGTCGCTGATCTTTTCGACGGCGTTTTCGAGTTCGATGGGGTAGAAGCCGCAGTTGATGCAGTTGCGGTAGAAGATGCGGGCGAAGGTGTCGGCGATGACGGCGCCGACGTGTGCGCCCTGAAGTGCCCAGACCGCATGCTCGCGCGACGAGCCGCAGCCGAAATCGACGCTGGCGACGATAACGTCACCGGGTTTGCATTTCCTGACAAAATTTACGTCAAGGTCTTCCATGCAATGTTTTGCCAACTCGGCGGCATCATCGGTGTTCAAATGCCGAGCCGGAATAATCTCGTCTGTATTGATGTGGTCGCGCTTATATACATGTGCTGTTGCCATGACGTATGCCTCAAAATAACAAATGCGAATATCGAAATCTTAAACAAATTCCAAACTTAAATACCAAATGTTTCAAACTAACTGCTTTTCTGGAGGATGACTCCAAATATCTTCATCAGTTCTGTGGCCTCGGCAATGAGCTTTCCTTGGTCATTCTCTTGTGTTCGCGGCCGGCGGTCATAACCAAACGCAGCCAGTATCTGCTTTCCTTGGCTTCCTTCCTGCACATGGATGTGCCTAACGTCGAAGATGCCGAATTCAGTCGAGATACTTTCGCGGATCGGCGAGTTTGCCTTCTATTGCGCTTGCAGCGGCGGTGGCCGGGCTGGCGAGGTAGACTTCGCTCTTCGGGTGGCCCATGCGGCCGACAAAGTTTCGGTTCGTTGTGCTGATACAGCGTTCGCCTTCGGCCAAGATGCCCATGAAGCCGCCGAGGCAGGCGCCGCAGGTCGGGGCGCTGATGACGCAGCCGGCATCGTAGAAGATGTCGGCGAGTTTTTCGTCGATGCACTGCTTCCAGACCTCGGGTGTCGCGGGGACGACGATGGTGCGGATGGCGACCTGGCGGCCCTTCATAATCTGTGCGGCGATGCGCATGTCTTCGATGCGGCCGTTGGTGCAGCTTCCGATGTAGGCCTGGTCGATGGGGGCGCCGGCACAGTCGCGGATGGGGGCGCCGTTGCTGGGCAGATGCGGCAGCGCGACCAGAGGTTCCAAGGCGGAGCAGTCGATCTCGACGGTCCGGGCGTATTCGGCATCGGGGTCGGATTCGAAGACGGTGTACTCCGCCGGCTCCTTCAGGTGCACGTCGAGGTAGGCCTTTGTGACTTCGTCGAAGGCGATGATGCCGCTCTTTCCGCCGGCCTCGATGGCCATGTTCGTGATGGTCATGCGTGCCTCCATGCTCATGTCTTTGAGGGCCGGGCCGACGAATTCCATGGCGCGGTAGAGCGCGCCGTCGGTGCCGACGGCCTTGATGACGGCGAGGATGACGTCCTTGCTGTAGACGCCCCTGGGCAGCCGGCCCCTGAGGACGAACTTCATCGAGGCGGGGACCTTGAACCAGAGCTGGCCAGTGGCGATGGCGGCGGCAAGATCGGTTGAGCCGATGCCGGTGGAGAAGGCGGCGAAGGCGCCGTAGGTGCAGGTGTGCGAATCGCCGCCGACGATGACCTCGCCGGGGCGGATGTGGCCCTGTTCCGGCAACAGCGCATGGCAGACGCCGGCGCGGCCGAGCCTGTAATAATGCCTGATGCCCTTTTCCTTTGCCCACGTGTCGAGGCGCTTGTGCAGTTCTGCGCTCTTGATGTCCTTGGCGGGTTGGAAGTGGTCTGGCGTGACAACGATCCTGTCCGGGTCGAAGACGCGGTCGATACCTTTCTCCTTGAGCATGGAGATCGCCGGCGGCGTGGTGACGTCGTGGCACATGATGATGTCGATATTGGCGTTGACGAGGTCGCCGGGGCGGACCGATTTGAGGCCGGCGGCTCGGGCGAATATCTTTTCCGTGATTGTCATAGGCATAAAATCTGCTCCTTCCGGCGGGGCACTACCCCACCCTACCATTTAGCCGGTATATCCCACCGCAGCGCTGCACCCGCTTGCGGTGGGGCGAACCCTGCGTTATCAGAGTCCCGCTCGTGTTTCGTTGGAACCGTTGTTTTCCATTGCGGCCATACGGTTGATGGCGTCGACGTACGCTTTTGCGCTGGCCTCGATGATGTCGGTTGAGACACCGCGGCCGATGAAGGATCGCTTCTCGCCGCGGACACGGACCGTGGCCTCTCCGAGGGCCTCTTTGCCGCCGGTGAGGGCGCGGATCGAGTAGTTTTCGATCTTCGGGCACAGGCTGGTGGCCTGGCGGATCGCCTCATAGGCGGCGTCGACGGGGCCGTCACCGCAGGCGGCGGCCTGGACGACCTTGTCGCCGATGCGGACCTTGACGCTGGCGGTCGGCAGCGTGCCCGTGCCGCAGGCGACGTGCAGGTATTCGAGCGTGTAGGTGTGCTCGACGGCACGCACCTCGTCGGTGATGATGGCGGCGATGTCCTCGTCGAAGACCTCTTTCTTTTTGTCGGCGATCTCCAGGAACTTTTCGTATGCGGCGTCGATTTCCTCTTTGCTGAGTTTGTAGCCTAAGGACTCGCAGCGGTCGGCGAAGCCGTGGCGGCCGGAGTGGCGGCCGAGGACCATGCGAGAGCCGGACAGGCCGATGGTCTCGGGGGTCATAATTTCGTAGGTCGTGCGCTCCTTGAGGATGCCGTCGACGTGAATGCCCGATTCATGCGCGAAGGCGTTGGCGCCGACGATGGCCTTGTTGGGCTGGATGACGAAGCCGGTCAACTGCGAGACGAGCTGGCTGCTGCGGAAGATCTCGGTGGTCTTGATGTTGGTGGTCACCTCGCCGAAGAAATCGGGGCGTGTGTGGATGGCCATGACGACTTCTTCCATGGCGGCGTTTCCGGCGCGTTCTCCGAGGCCGTTGACGGTGCATTCGACCTGGCGAGCACCGTTTCGTACGCCGGCCAGGGAATTGGCGACAGCCATACCGAGGTCGTTGTGGCAATGGGTGCTGATGACGGCCTTTTCGATGCCCTTGACGTTGGCCTTGAGGTGGGCGATGATCTGGCCGTACTCGTAGGGCAGGACGTAGCCGACGGTATCGGGGATGTTCAACGTGGTGGCGCCGGCCTCGACTACGGCGGAAAGGATCTCGTCGAGGAAGGCAAGCTCGCTGCGGCAGGCATCCTCCGGAGAGAACTCAACGTCATCGGTGAATGTACGGGCATAGGTTACCGCCTCGACGGCCATCCTGAGGACTTCGTCGGCGCTCTTTCGAAGCTTGTACTTCATGTGAATGGGCGAGGTTGCGATGAACGTGTGGATGCGCTTGCGCGGTGCGGCCTGGAGGGCCTTGCCGGCGGCCTCGATATCTTTTGCGTTTGCGCGTGCCAGGCCGCAGATGATGGGGCCGGCGACGGTTTCGGCGCAGAGGCGGGTGGCCTCGAACTGAGCCGGCGAGGATACTGGAAAGCCGGCCTCGATGATGTCGACGCCCATCTTGGCCAACTGCTGGGCGATTTCGAGTTTTTCGCTGACTGAAAGCGACGCCCCGGGCGACTGCTCTCCGTCGCGTAACGTCGTGTCGAATATGAGCACTTTTTCCGAAGACATATGTTGCCTCCAAGCTTAAATGTGCGAATTCGGCGGATTATGCCGCAAAATGCACAGAAATTCCACAGGAAACTTAAACGGACTATTCAGGATGAGAGAGGAAGTATTTTGCGCCTAACGGCGCAGGAGCAACAGGCCGAGGATCCCGGCGACGAACCAACGAGTTGGATTTGTGCTGTCCATGGCAAATATTATATCGACAAAGCCGACCGATGCAAGAGCGCATTCGGCGAAAATTTTTCCGGCCGGTGCGGGGGCTGCTTCGGGCGCAATCAGACATTCTGGTCCAGGCCGGGCGGGAACTTGTGCCAGGGGTAGCCGCTGCGGGCCATTTCGGCGCCCAGCTCGAAGAGGCGGGTCATCTCCCTGGAGTCGAAACCGGGTTTGTCGTCGGGGAGGGGGCAGTCGTCCGGGATGGCCATGTAGTTTACGTCGAACTGCCGCTGCAGGAGCACGGTGGAGACGTGGTAGATATGGTCGCGGGCATGTGCCTTGTTGAGGGTCATGATGGCCCTTCGGGTAATGCTGGGCAGGGTTCGGCCTACGGGCTCGGGATTGGAAGAGAGCTTGCCGTTGCAGATGACGTAGGCGGAGACGGGGGGCGGGGCGGTGTCTTCGCCGTAGACTTCGCGGCGTGCCTTGGGCAGGTCGAGCATGAAGCCGTTGAAGAAGACGCCTGCGATGACCTCGCCGTCCACGTGCATTTCGTCGTAGAGCTGGCCGCGGGCCTCAACGTCGAAGAAGACGGGCGGGAACATGCTCGGTATTGAGGCGGAGGCGAGCAGGACTTTCTGGAAAAGGCTGGGGGCTTCGGGATGGTCGCTTGAGGCGATGGCCCCCATGTTCCAGACGACGAGGCACTGGGCGTCAAGGTTCGTGGTGCCGACGTACAGGCGGCGACCGCGGGCGTGGGCCCTTGCGATGGCCCGGAGGGCCGGCGGGTTGGCGTACTTTTCGAGCAGGCGTGCCAGGGGCTTGGACTTGGCGAACGAATCTCGCCACAGCAGGGAGAATACGTTGCGGAGGCGAAAGACATTCCTGGCGTTGATGTTCGTGAAGATCTCCTTGAGTTCCTGGTTGTATTCGGGTCCGAGAAACGCAAAGGGCGCGACAAGTGCGCCGCTGCTGACGCCGGTGACGAGTTTAAAGACGGGCCGGGTGCCGGCGACGGTCCAGCCGTAGATATAGCCGGCGCCGAAGGCGCCGCGCGATCCGCCGCCGGAGAGTGCCAGCACCTTGTAAAGCGGCCGGCCGTCGGGCCCCGGGGGGAAGTCGCCGGGGTGCTCCTGGCGGATGGATTCGACGATGTCGTCCTGGAAGGCGGGGCTGAACTGATGGCCGCAGGTGCGCACGCCCTTGATGGTGACCAGATCCGCTTCTTCGACGAGGTCCGCGGGGACGGCGCGGCGCTGGCGGCCGCGGCCGCCGAAGCGCGTGTTGGCTTTTCTTTTCTCCTTTTTGTGCAGCTTTTTCATTTCACTCGTGCGCGAATTGTCGTCGCGTCGGCGGATCATGCGGTTGTGACGATACCTCCACCCCCTGACGATATCGGCTTTCACACGGAGCGTTCTTAACGGCAGGCGGCGAGGCGCGCGTGACAGGCAGCGCTTTCATGTGCCGGTGAGTTTTTGCTTTGACAAGTGGAGGGGCTGTGACGATATTGCGGGAGGGGATAGAAGCGGCGAAACGGCGAATCGAAAGGAGCGGCTATGGACCAGGTCGAGATCATGGAATTCATCAACAGGAATCCGACGTTTTCGTTGGCGACGTGCGCGGACAACGTCCCGTATGTGCGTACCATGACGGTGGCGTTCGCCGACAACCGGGGCATCGTTCTTGCCACGGGCCGAGAGAAGGACGTTTGCCGCCAGATGCAGGCCAACCCGCGAATCGAGATGTGCTTCTATAATGCGCAAAATGGGGTGCAGGTTCGGATCGCGGGGACGGCGGCGGAGGTTGATGACGTGCAGTTGAAGAAAGACATCGTGGAGAAGTTCGATTTTCTCAAGCCGTGGGTTGAAGCACAGGGTTACGACATCCTGGCGGCGTTCCGCGTCACGAACGCACGCGCGACGACGTGGACCATGGCGGATATGGCAAAGCCGAAAGAGTATGTCACGCTGACGAAACTCTGAAGCGGGGGATACGAAGGCAGAGGGCTTGACTTTGCGCATTGCGCGGGAGATCTGGCGGTTTTTTCGACGGCAGTGGTATATGCTGCCGGCGGGGGCTGCGGGTGTTGTGCTGATTACGCTGCTGCACGAGGGTGCGCATGCCGCGGCGGTCCTGATGCAGGGAGGCGAGGTTACGGAATTCGTGTGGCTGCCGGAGGCGGAACGATGGGGGCATATCTGTTTTCGCTTTGCGCATAAGGACTTTTCCGCGGCGGCGATTTCGATGGCGCCGTACGGCATGTGGGTGACGGTGAGTCTTACAGCGGGCCTGCTGTCGCTGCTGCGGCGGCGGTGGCCGTTTGCGGCGGCCTCATGGATCTTCGTGTGGCTGTATGCGGCGCCATTGGGGGATGCTGCATACGCTGCGTTTGGCTGGGTCAATGGCTCGCGCAACGATTTTTATCACGCGTATGGACAGGCGCGTGCCGTACATGTGGTTGCGATTGCGGCGGTGGTACTGTTGGCGGCGGGGTTGGGGTTCTTGGTGCAGCGGCGTCTGTACGGCGTCGAGGCATTGTCGGCGCCGGCATATGCGATTCTTGCGGCTGCTGCGCTGGCGGCGCTTTCGATGTTTTAGGGCCCGGTACGCGGGGACAGGTCGCCGGCGATGATGGTTGCGGCCTGGGGGATGTGCTTGGTAATAAGGGTAGCCAGGAGATCCCTGTTGATGGGTTTTGAGAGATAATCGTCGCAGCCGGCCCTTATGCATTCGACGTCGTCGCCTTTCATGGCCCGTGCCGTAACGGCGACGATGGGCGTGCGGATGCCGAGTTTACGGAGGCGGGCGGTGGCTTCGTAACCGTTCATGTTGGGCATCTGCATGTCCATGAGAATCAGGTCGAAGGTGTTGTTTGCAGCAAGCTCGACGGCCTTGAGCCCGTCCTCGGCGAGTGTGACTTCGAGGCCCATGCGTTTGAGGACGGTTTCGATGAGCGCCTGGTTGGCGGGGGCGTCTTCGGCGACCAGCACCTTTCCGCAGAGCATCTTCTGCGGCTCGGGGCGGGCCGGCTGCGCGAGATCGTTGACGAACTCGTACTTGTCGTAGGATGCGTCGGTCGATTCGATGGGGATCGACAGCGAGAAGACCGAACCTTTGCCGAATTCGCTTTGGACGGTCACGCTGCCGCCGAGCAACTCGGCGAGGCGCTTGGTAATGGTCAGGCCGAGGCCGGTGCCGCCGAATTTGCGGCCGGTGCCGCCGTCGGCCTGGGTGAAGGCGTCGAAGATCAGGTCCAGCTTTTCGGATTCGATGCCGGGGCCGGTGTCCTCCACGTCGAAGCGGATGCAGGCGCCGCCGTTGTCTTTTTCGAGTGAGACATTGACGAAGACGTGGCCGGTTTCCGTGAACTTGATGGCGTTGCTGACGAGGTTGATGAGGCACTGGCGCAGGCGTGCGGGATCGGTGTGGATGTTTTCGGGCAGGTCGCCGCACTGGAGCACCTCGAACTGCAGGTTCTTGCTGATGGCCATCGGACGCATCATCGATTCGATCGACAGCAGCAGCTCGCCGAGGGAGAAGTCGCTTTTTTCGAGGTCGAGCTTGCCTGCTTCGATCTTGGAGAAGTCGAGGATGTCGTTGATGATGTCCAGGAGGTTGTGCGAAGCGCTGCGGATTAGGCTGACGTATTTTTGCTGATCGGGGGTGAGCTGCTCTTCGGCGAGCAGATCGGAGAAGCCGATGACGGCGTTCATGGGGGTGCGGATTTCGTGGCTCATGTTGGCGAGGAATTCGCTCTTGGCGCGTTCGGCGGTTCGTGCCTCTTCGGCCATGTAGCGAGCCTGCTGGACGAGGGCTTCGAGTTCGCGAGTGCGCTCCTTGACCAGTTTGTCGAGGTGGTCGCGGTGACTGCGCAGCTCTTCTTCGGCGCGGATGCGTTCAGAGATGTCCGAGATGAGGTCGCCGCAGAACATCGGTTTGCCGTCGGCGTCGCGAAGGACGAAGAAGTTTTCCATGGTCGGAATGGTGTGCTGGTCGTCGGTGACGAGGGCGAGTTCTCCGATCCAGTTGCCGCCGGCCTGCAGAGCGGGCAGGATTTCGTTTTGCAGTTTTTCGCGGCATGCGGGCGGATAGTACTCGATGAAGGGCTTGCCGATGACGTCGTGGAGATCGTTCACTTTGAGCATGCGCTGCAGGGCGGGGTTCATGTAGGTGATGTTGCCGTCCAGGGACGCCATGCCGAAGCCCTGGCTGCTGCTTTCGGCGAAGCGTTTGAAGATCGCGGCCTGTTCCTCGGCCTGCTTGCGCTCGTTGATTTCGGTTTGTATTTCGTCGAGCATGTGGTTGAAGGCGCCGACGAGCATGCGGACTTCGTCGTCGCCGGTCGTGAGGGCGCGCACGGAGTAGTCCCTGTTTTGAGAAAGAGACCGGGCCACCTGTGTCAGCCGCGTAATGGGTCGCACGGTTCGGGTCATGAACAGCGAGAATACGGCCGTCGTGGCCAGCGTGATGACGCCGGTGATCGCGGCCAGGTCGTTTCGAAACCGGCGGGCCTCGGCGTATTTGGCCTCCAGCGGCATGGTGTAGCCGACGATCCAGTTCCACGGTCTGAATTGCGTGTAGATGACCCATTCGACGTCGGCGCCGGAGCCTCGCTCGAACCGGCCTTCGGGCAGCCGCCGCATACGGGCGACGGTTTCGGTATCAAAGGTGCGGTGGGCGGGGACCTGAAGGAGGTCGCGGCCGTGTTCGTCGATGATGAAGAGGCGTTCGTTTCGATGAGAATCGCGGACTTCGAGGTCGCCGACGGCCCGCGCGGCAAGGGCTTTGAATTCCGCCTCATAGCTTTCGACCATGAGGGTTTTCTGCAATTTTTCGTAATGGCGGTTGAGGACGTTGCAGGCGCTGTTGAGCTTGTGGCGGTATTCGGCGGCGGCACTTTTGTCGGTGAGACTTCGGAGCTGTCGGTCGGCGATGATGTAGATCGCGATGGCGGACAGGACAAAGCCTGCGACCAGGACGGCGAGCAGGCGAAAGGTAATGGAAGTTCGCTTCACGGCTGGCCCTCCTCGATAAGTGTTGCGCGCATGACGAGTTCGGCGGGGAACCTGACGTTGAGTTTTCTGGCCAGCGGCATGTTGAGGAACACGCGTGCCTTCTGGTTCGTTGCGACGGGGATGTCGGACGGGGCGCGGCCGTCGCGTATCTCCAGGGCGGCCCTGGCTGCCCAGGCGCCCAATTCGGCGGCATCCTTGGCGTAGCAGACCAGCGAGTAAGGGGCGATCCAGTCTTCCACACTGCCGGTGGGGATCGTGGTGTGTTCCATGATGAATGCGCGGGCCTGGGCCTTGTCGGTATCGGATGTGATGAAGGACGGCGGCGCAAGGATGAGCATATCGACCTGCTGCTGGAGTTCGATGTAGGCTCGCTTCCATTGGGCCATGCTGGTTACGAAGACCTCGCGGGTGGTCTGAAGTCCAAATCGCCGGTGGTAGTGTTCCGCTTCCTTGCGGTTGGAAAGGTTGTCGGCGCCGAGAATGCCCACGCGCGGGCCGCGTGCATGGGCTCGCATGGTGTCCAGGAGCGAAGGGATGAGAGAGATTTCGAGGATGCCGGTGACGTTTGCGCACGGAAAGCCGTACGGGGAGGCATCCCAGTTGACGCCGCAGAAGATGACGGGCAGTTGGCCGTCGCGATAATACGGACTGATTAGATACTTGGACGCGGCATCGTCGGCGGCGATTACGGAATCGGGCTGCCACATGTCGATGTACACGGCGGCGCGTCGGGCGGCTTCCTGTAAGAAAACTTCGGAGGTGTTTCGCTTTGCGTCCATGCGGATGACCTCGAGCTCGACGCGGCCGGCGGTGGTGTGTTCGTTGAGTACCGCTTTTGCGCCGCTGAGAAGGCCCTCGTTCCAGGGGTAGCCTTCATGATAGGAGTCGACAAACAGAATTCGCCAGACGGCCGTGGGGTCGGTGGCGGGTCGGCCGGGGGCTGCGGCGGCAGTCCGGGGCGTGTCTTTGCGGCAGCCGAAAAGGGCCGCACCGGCAAGAATGACTGCGCCGATCCGCAAAACAGATGTCTTACTGAACATGGTCATCACCCGTCTTCTCCAACACCGGCCGCCGATATGGGCGGCAAACCATCCACCTTGCGCATATGGGGCGGGGACAGGATATTGCAAGCGTTGTATCGGCCGTTGTGAAATGTACCCTTATCGAAAAGGCACCACGGCGCCGTTTCCGATGACGAAACCGCAAAAGCTGCGGCGGCAGCAGCCGGATTATAGGGCAAACGGGCAGGCCACCATGATGACGGGTATGTTATGGGACAGTGCCGGGTGAAAACCTACAGAGGCTGCCAGGGACAAGTCGGGGGCAAAAAACGACGCATGCGTGTACGCAATTACTTACAGGACAGTTACTTATGCATATCGGCCCATTTTTTTCTTGTTTTTTCAGGGGCGGTGTTGTACAATAAAGGTGTAATGGGGAACGGGGCTTCGGAAGTGGGGTATGGTTTGCGGAGAAGTGTCATGTTGAGCTTTTACTACAAGGTTTGGCTTCCGTTTGCAGCGACGAAAAAGCGCGTCCTGATCCTGGCGATTGCTGCGTACATCGCTTTGTGCTAAGCGATTGCCGATCGGGGTTTACTGTTTCTTAGTCTGGAGCCGGCCCGCGAGCCGGCTCTTTTTGTGCGCGGGCGCAACAGGCATTAAGAGAACACACGTAAGCCGTGAAAAACGCAAAGGGGATTGAGTCTTCCCTGCTCAATCCCCTTTGCAAAATGCCCAGACAGCCATTCTTATCACGCCCGTTCGCAGGTTCTGTGCCTCTCCTTGATCTCCCGAACAGTGATTCGATTGCAGCGTCCTTTCCGCTGCTGTCTGGGGCGGACGTCCCTGTCCGCACGGCCGTTGCACTTCGGCACATCCATTGCCATTTTGCGATGCACTAAACGGCTGCCATCTCGAGCTGGCGCTGTGCGGCCAGCATGGCCTCGGTGTCGGCCAGGACAAGCTGCCTGACCAGTGAACCCGGGATTCGGGTCATGTTGAGGTTCAGGACCTTCTCCTCGACCGAGCCGGCGATGGCCCGTGCAATCTGTCTGTCTATTTTCTCAAGCCGAACGAGATCGGCCACGATTCGCGACTTGTCCCACCTGCGGGCTGCCTGGCCTTCGTATGCGTCCGGCAGGCAGGCCTCCTCGACGACCTCGACGCGGTTTCGCTTGAGTCTGCGGCTGAGGCGGTGCTCCCTGAGGGCCTCGGCGGCGTGGCTGTAGCCGGTTGCATCGAGGGTCGCGAGGATCATGAGATGAATCTCCTCACTCGTCACACGGGGCTGGCCGTGTTTGTGGTACAGGTAAAACGTTATCGCCTCGGCGAACTGTTCGGCGGCGAATATGTTCATGTCGTCCACAAGTCCCAATGCATTGCTCAGGGTGCCGATGACCTTCGTGTGGAGGTAGTCCTCCCGACTGCCATCGGACTTGATCACTTTAAGCTGCATACCATCGGGCCTCCTTGTCCGCATCCGGGTAAATCCGTTGCCGGCCGGTTCGGCTCAGCCATCGAACAATTCCGGTTGATCGGGCTGGTCCGGCTCAAGCATGGCGCGGGTCACTTCGTCGATCAACTCCCCGGCATCGGTGAATTCGCGATAGACGCTGGCGAATCGAATGTAGGCGACCTTGTCCACCGATCGCAGATGTTTCATGGTTCGCTCACCGATAAATCGGGATGATACTTCCCTGTCGAAATTCCTGAATACGTCCTCTTCCACGCGGTCGGCCATTTCCTGAATCTGGTCGGCCGAAACCGGTCGTTTGTAACAGGCCTTCTGGATGCCGGCGATGACTTTTTCCCGGTCATAGGGGACCCGGGAGCCGTCTTTCTTGATGACGCTGATCTTGACGCTTTCGCCGATCTTTTCGTACGTCGTAAATCTCCTTTTGCAGCCTAAGCACTGCCGGCGTCGGCGTATGACCCTCCCGCCCTCGCTGGAGCGGGAGTCGACGACTCTGTCGTTGTCCTCCTTACAAAACGGGCATCTCACAGGCTGTTTCCAGTCGAATCAAGAGCGCATTTTGCAAAATACGTCATCGCCGTGCGCCCCACATATAGATTTATACGCGTAGTTTATGTGCAACATGTAGTGCGTCAAGGAGATTTTGACGTTTTTCGCGGCGCTAAAGGCGCATGCGGCTGTGACTTATCCAAAAGGCGATGCGCAAGTCTGCTTTGCGCAAGCAGTAACAAGCGATGAATTGCGTTACTAACACGGGCGGAAAATTTGATTTTTTTGCCGCGACAAGGGACCAATCGCGGTATTTGCGCAAGAAAAAGGATCTCCGTGTCGGCGAACGGAGATCCTTGCGTGTTTTAGAAACCTGTCAGGCCCCCCCGTGCAGGTTTCAAGCTTCCGGCGATCAGAAGCGTTTGTCCGACCGTGGACGGCGTTGAGGTAGAGGATTATACCGGCCGAACGTCTTTGGGCGTAACAGCCTGTTGGAGGAGGAGGAGGCAGGCCACCCGCCTCAAAGACTGTTTCGACCGGTTCATTTTCGTCTCATTGAAAGTGTAGAATACGTTCAGGAGCGGTGCAAACGTGAATCGGTAAAATTCCTTAGCAGGGTGGCATGCGAATGGAGAAAAGCGACACGAATATGCGTGCGACGGGTCTGAAGAGGAGACCTGCCGCGGCCAGGCCGTATGCTGTGAGCCATCGAAGGGATGATGATCTGCCGGTTTTCGCTGCAATGTCAGCCATGGTTGCCCCCAGTGACCCATTTTCGGACTTGCTGCTTTTGTGGATATGATAGAGATGATTGCTGTTTCGCTCCAGTGCCAGGCCGGGCTTGCTGTTGTGTTCACGGCCGGCGGCCGACGGCTACCTCCGAAGGAGGTGTTCTCTTTGGGACACCCGGCGGACCTCTTGCGCCGGAGACTTCCAGAACCAGGGCATTAAATTGTATTGCGGAAGAAAGCATTTGAGCCCCCCATCAGGCTATCAACTTCACAACGCGTATCATATCAGAACCGCAGAGGAATGTCAAGAAGATATTAAGAATTTGCAAAAGGATCGACAAAGACGCGTTTTTCTGCGCAATCGGGCCTTTATTATAAGTCCAGGCTTGAAAATTTTCCGGTGAGGATTCTGATGATGTGGCAGTGCGATTAATGAGAAGGGCCGGGTGCATCGTGCTTGATACGCCCCGGCCCGCGGCGGTTACTGATTCGGTGAGTTATGAATCGGCCTCCGCCTTCTGCTGGATTACTGAAGCGGCGGACTTGATCCTCCCAATGATCGTCCGCCGGATTGGTGGGCAGGTGATAAACGTCATTCTTCGGTTCCCTCTGATCGCCGGCCTGTTTGCGCCTGAAAAGCGGTTGTCGCTTAGCGACTCTCTATTTTGTTAGACGCACTGCGGCACGGAACGTTGCAAGAAATCCACCTTTGAACTTGCCGCGGTACTGGCGGGTGGGTGCAAATGGCTGGGGTTTCACAGGAATTTGCGTGGCAAAACCCAGGGAAAAATCACGGTCTTGGGGCGAAGAGCGGCCTTGTTAAAGATTTTTTTGGAAATCCGCATTTTTCTTGTATGTCTGACGGCGGTCTTGGTGTATAGTGTATTAGGCAAGTAATACAGTAATACGAAAAGGTTGCACGATGCTTTTGGAAATCGATCATCACAGCGGCGTTCCGATTTACCGGCAGGTGATGCGGCAGATTCGGCAGCAGATCATGACGGACGGGCTTCGGCCGGGCGAGCAGGTGGAGCCCGTGCGGGAGTTAGCGGCGCGTCTGAAGGTCAACCCCATGACGATCAGCAAGGCGTACGCGTTTTTGGAGTCGGAAGGGCTATTGGAGCGGCGGCGGGGCGTGGGGCTGTTCGTGGCGGAGGTAGACAGGGACCGGCAGGAGCGGATCCGGTCGGAACTGCTGTCGCAGGCGATGGACAAGGCGGCGGTGACGGCGATTCAGTTGGGCCTGTCGGAGGATGAGGCGGTGGAGTTTTTCAGGGAGCGTTACGCGGAATTCACTTTGAAAAGCGAGAGGCAAAGATGAAACAGGAGAATGCGATTGTTGAGATGCGGGGGCTGTCCAAGGGGTTCGGGCGGACGCAGGCTTTGGCGGGTGTGGACCTGACCGTGGCGCGGGGGACGATCATCGGGCTGTTGGGCGCAAACGGCGCCGGCAAGAGCACGCTGCTGCGGCACATGATCGGGCTGTACTTGGCCGACACTGGGACGTGCACGACGTTTGGCGTGGATGCGGCGAAGCTGGGGCCGGCGGAGCTGGGGCGGATCGGCTATGTGCACCAGGAAGGCGAGCTGCTGGAGTGGATGACGGTGGCGCAGCTGATCCGTTATGTGGCCGCGTATTATGCCAACTGGAACAGCGATCTGGAGGCGCGGTATATCGCCGACTTCGGCATAGAGACGGACAAGCGCGTGGGGACGCTCTCGCCGGGGCAGCGGCAGAAGGTGGCGATCCTGTTGGCGATCGGGTTTGAGCCGGAGCTGCTGCTGCTGGACGAGCCGGCGTCGGCGCTCGATCCGATTGCGCGGGCGCGGTTTCTTGACCTGCTCCTGCACATCATCCAGGACGCCAACCGCACGATCATCATCTCGTCGCACATCCTCAGCGACGTGGAGAAGGTGATTGATCACACCGTGATCATGCGGGACGGGCGGATCGTCTGTGACTGCTCCTTTGACGCACTGCGGGAGCGGTTTACGCGAATAACAATCACATCCTTGAACGGGCCACTGCCTGCTTCATTGGGATTCGACAACATGATCTCCTGCCAGCGAAACGACACGCGGGCAGTGCTGACCGTGAAGGACGTGCCGCAGGAGACGCTGACGGCCCGGGCCAAAGACCTCCATTGCGAGATCGAAATCAAGGCGCTGACCCTGGAAGAAATTTACGCGGCAATTGCGGGCTGATGGTGAGACAGTGCGATATGGACCGGCAAGCACATTTAACATGTTTGCACGCGAAGCGAGTGCTCTGCATCACTACACTTGTTCTTGCAGCTGTCATGGCTCTGGCGCTGGCCGCACTGCTGGTCGGGCGGGCAGATTCCGTGGGGCTCTGTCCGGGCGGCATTTTCGCAGCGGAGACGCTTGTCGGCGTGCTGAAGGGAAGAATACTGACAAAACCACTCGCCGGGAGGCTGCCCGGTTACATACGCATGCCGGTTGGACTAGTAGCAAACATGGCGATGATTGGTGAATTGGTGCGGGGTTTTATTACGCTGCGAGGATGAGCAAACATAACGAGGGCGATTGACATGACGGCTTTGACTGCAAACTTCAAGCATCTTTACCAGAGACGAGGTTTTTGGGTGATCGACCTTGTTGTTCTCTCCTGTGTGGTTGTCGCGGCGGCGCTGCGTGAGGAGCATGTTTTCGTGATCTTCCCGTATCCGATCTTCATTGCCGGTCTGTTCCTGGGGACGATGCAGGTGGAGATCCTGGCCAAGTCTTTTGTGTACTGCCTGCCGGGTCACGCGCGGATACCGCTGCGGCTTTTGTTTGGTATCGCGATTGCGTTGGGGCTGGTGTGGGCGGTGCTCTGCGTTGTGTCTCGGTGGAACGGTGTACTGGACGCCATGACAACAGGCATCTCGGTGTTCTTTGCGACGACCCTGTTTTTCTGGCTCGGGGTTTGGATGGTCTTCACATTCCAGAACTGGATTTGGGCGGTGGCGTTTTTTCCGCTTGCCATGGTTTTTAGCAGCTATGTTTCCATGGAGGTGTGGATTCGGGTGCTGACCGAAGGCTGGCTGTTTGTTGCGGCGGCGGGCTGCGGCGTGAATCTGATTACGTGGCGGTTTCTCAGGGACAACAGCCTGGCGCGGCGGTATTGCGGGCGGCTGTGGTTAGGGGCGTTTGACGCGTGGAACAAGGAGCGGATGACCAAGTTTTCGCAGGCGCGGATGGCGGAGAAGAAGTGGTATGATGTTCTTCCTGGCGTTGAGCGGTTCTTCCTGGGACGCATTCGCAGCGGGTCGGACCTGGCACGGTGTATTTGGGGCAACCTGTACCAATCCGGACTGGGGATGGCGGTGTCACGACGCAAGGGATGGATTTCGATTCTGCTGACGTGGCTGGCGATCGCATGTTTTCTGGGCTACACGGGGCCGGGGGGGAACTTCATGTTCATCATGTCAGGCCTCATGGTCCTGCAGACGCGGCTGGGCGTGCATTCGAGCCTGCTGATCGCCGGCGGACGGCGGGAGCGCTTCTGGGCGGCACTGGTCCAGGCGGCGGCGACCGCGGCTTTCGTAACGGGGGCGGTGACGCTGATTGCGGGCGTGTCGGTCCTCTTGCAGCCGGTCATGCCGGCGATTGCGCTGCGGGGGCAGGCGGTGGCCTACCATGCTATGGATATGAGGCTTTTCTTCGTGCCGCTGGCGATGATTCCGGTGACCCTGACGTTTGCGGTGGTGTTCTACAGGTATCCGCGATTGGCGTTCGGGGCGACGCTGGTCATTTTCATGCTGCTGATTCAGACATCGTTGTTTGCCAGGCTCGTAAAGTTCAGCCCGCCTGTGGTGTTTCACCCGGCCATTGTTGTCACTGTGATCGTGGCCGGCTGCTGGGCGGTGTTTACGGCCGTGCTGCGGTACATCTGCATGCGGCGGTGTTTGGTGCGGTAGTTGTTGGCGTCTGCGAGAAGTGGGAGGGAGGGCAAGGCATGCCTTGCCCCTACGTTCTGGTGTTGCGATTGGGCACCCGCGAGGGGTGCACGTTTGCGTGTTGCGATTGGGCATCCGTAAAGGGTGCCCCTACGTCCCGTGTGATCAGGTTTTGCAGGCTTTGAGCCAGGCGTCCCAGGCGGCGGCCATTTGTTTTACTTTTTCGGGGTGTTCTGCGGCGAGGTTGTTGAGTTCGGTGAGGTCGTTGTCGAGGTTGTAGAGTTCCCAGTCGTTTTCGCCGGGTGTGACGACCGACCGACAGCGGGTGGCATTGCGGGGGCGGTTCGGTTATGATGCGGCTTTGCTTTCGCATCGGTGCGGATTTGAGGAGGTGACATGCGGCGACAGACGAAGTGTTCACATTGGTGCGGGGCGGCATGCCTGCTCCTGGCGGCGGCGGTCTGTGTTTCAGGGGTTTTGGCGGCTGGAAACGAGGCGGCGCACTGGGGCGAGCGGAGGGGGTCCTCTTATGAGCAGTTGCGGGCGGGTTTTGCCGGGCCGGACATGATTTATGCACCATTTGCGTTCTGGTTCTGGGATGAGCCTCTGCAGCAGGGCAAGGCGGGGCGGATGGCGGCTAAGATGATGGAGCAACGGCTGAATCCGGGGTATCCGCATGGGCGGATGTCGCAGGCGGGGACGCCGGACCTGCCGATTGAGCAGTGGCTGTCGGAGGCGTGGTTCGACGAGTTCGAGAGGGCGCTTGATGCGGCGGAGGGGCGCGGGGGGTACTTAGGCTACGTGGATGAGTACTGGTGGCCCAGCGGGCGTGCGGCGGGACGGGTATTGAAGGCGAACCCGGACCTGTGGGCGGTTTCGCTGAGGTGGGAGACGTTGGAGGCCCAGGGCGGACAGACGATCGAATTGCCGGCGTCGTTTTTTACCGTGGCGGCGAGGTTGGTGCGGTTGACGGATGTGCCGGAGTGGGTGAAGCAGGGTCAGTATGAGGTACCGCCGCACAGGCCAGCCGTGATCGATAGCGCATCGCTCAAGCTGATTGGTGAAGGAGACAGTTTCACATGGAAGGCGCCGGAGAGCGGAACATGGCGGGTCTATTCGTTCAGCCAATATTTTCATCCGGGGGCGGATGGGGGCAGGCTGAACTATCTGGACCCGCGGGTTTCGGAGGCGTTTATCAAGCTGGCGCACGAGCCTTATGCGGCGCGTTTCGGGGAGCGGATGGGGCGGTCGATTCCGGGTGTGTTCGTCGATAACGAGGGGGATTACGGGTACAAGCTGGCTTGGTCGGAGCATTTGTTCGAGCGTTACGGGCGGCAGTGGGGTGCGGACATACGGAGGACGCTGCCGCTGATGTTCGATGAGGATATCGAGGGACAGTGGGCCAGGCTGCGGTGGCAGTGGTTCGAGACGGTGTCGGATATTTATGCGGAGTATCTGGGCGGGACGAGTCGGTGGCTGGAGCGGCGGGGGATGTACTGCATTTCGAACTTGTGGGAAGAGACGCTGATGTGGCAGGCGGGGGCGGTGGGGGACTTCTTTAAGGCGCAGCGGGCGTACTCGATGCCGGGGACGGATTGCTTGGGGCTCAACATCCTGAAGCCGCACGACTTCATGGAGACGTTGTCGGTATGCGAATTCGAGGGCCGGCGATTCATGAGCGAGATCATGGGGGCAGCCGGATGGTGGCAGTTCAAGCCGCACAACATCAAGCAGGCGGCCAACGCGGCGGCGGCGTGGGGGATCAGCCACGTGGTGCCGCACGGGGTGTATATGACGCGGACGTTTGACGGGCACCCGTGGCTGCCGGACTGGTACGATGAGAATCCGATGTGGCCGTACATGCATCTGTGGACGGACTTTGTGCGGCGGAACAGCTTTATCAATTCGCACGGGCATGTAACGGCGGATGTGCTGGTGCTTAGCCCGATGGACAGCGTCTGGGCGCTGTGCGGGCCGGGCGTGTTCGATCCGGCATTCAAGGGACGGGTGCCGGGGGCGGCGGTGATGCCGCTGCAGACGGATGCGGATATCGAACAGTCGATGGAGGAACTGAAGCGCAACAGTGCGTGGTGGTGCCCGCCGGAGATGGACAAGTGGTTCTCGGAGGAGGTGCGGCACATTAACGCCGTGTACTCGGATGCGATGGCGGATCTGACCGCGGCGCGGGTGCAGTTTCTGATTGCAGACCGGCACTATATGCGGCAGATGGAGGTTCGCGGCGGGCGGCTGATGCGCGGGCCGTTTGCGTTTCGGACGGTGGTGATGCCGCCGATGGCGGTCTTACCGTTGGACGTGGCGAAGAAGGTTGTGTCGTTCGCCGAGGCCGGCGGGCGGGTGTATGCCCTGGGCGAGTTGCCCGGCGGTTCGGTCGAGCGGGGCGCGGATGACCCGGGGATGAGGCGGCTTATGGCGAAGCTGGCAGCCCTGCCGACGTTTGCCGTGTGTAACGGGAGTCTCAAGGATGTTCTTGCGCGCCGCGCTGCAGGGCTTGTTTCGCGCATTGCGTTTGAGCAGGGTGCGTTCGATATGCTCCAGCAGAATCGGCGGATAGACGGCAAGGATTTCTTCTGGTTGGCCAACAACACGCACAACCGCCAGGAGTGCGTGCTGACAGTTGACGGCGTGCATGGGCAGGCGGCAATATGGGATTGCGAGAAAGGCGAGATTCGGCCGATTGCCTCGCAGGACCTCAAGCACGGCAGCCGGGTGGAGGTGGCCTTTGAGCCGTATGAAGGTTACTGGCTGGTGTTCGATCCCGATAAGAGGGCTGTGGCGGAAACGCCCAGGGGCGAGGAGCAGGTGCTTGCGGAGGTGCGCGGGCCGTGGCGGGTGAGCATTGACAAGTCGATACAGCCACCGGTCGAACATCCGGTGGAGCCGCCCGCGGAGCTGGTGCAAAGCGGCGGCGACGTGCGCGAGTTGATGGAGTGGCGTGCGTGGAAGCTGGAGGGATTCAGCGGGTATGTCGATTATCGCAACTCCATTGAACTGGAGAAGGGCAACGGCAAGGTCGCCATTGACCTCGGCAAGGTGCAGTGGATGGCGCAGGTATGGGTCAACGGCGAGGATTGCGGGATGCGGCTGTGGCCGCCGTTCAGATACGACATAAGCGGCGCAATCAAACCGGGCACAAACGACGTGCACATTCGCGTGGGCAACCTCATCAACGACAGCTATGGCCAGCCCAACGAGTCGGGCCTGTTCGGGCCAATATTGATTCTTTCACGGCGATAGCCGATGTGATGCTGAAGAGCATGTCTGTAACGGGGGCCGATATGAAGGTTGGGGTTGATCTGGATGCGACTATAACGGCGTATCCTGAGTTTTTCAGCGCGTTTACGGCGGCGATGGCGGCGGCGGGGCATGAGATTCACGTGATCACGAACCGGCCGCCGGGGACGGTGGACTGGATAGCGGGGGAACTGGAGGGGTACGGGATCACCTGGCACGCCATTCATATCACGCGGGACAAGGCGGCGTATATCATGGCCGAGGGAATATCGGCTCTGTTCGACGATATGGACGAGTACTTTGCGACGCTGCCGGAGGAGGTAGCTGTCTTCAAGGTGCGTCAGCACTACAACTTCGACTTCGTCGAGCATAAGTGGCTCTGCCCGGCCAGGACCACACGCCTTGTCGAGAAGATCGGGTAATCGAGAGACCGTTTCATCCGACAAAGGTGAACCGGCCGCCGCCGATCAGGGACTGTCGGCGATGCCTGCGCAAAAGACCGCCGGGCGCATCGGTCGATCCTGATCGGTCCGACGCGCCCGGCGAAGGCAACGAATCGCTGTTCGGGAGATTCGTCTCAGCCGACGGTCACGGCACTGCGGCTCCTGAGCTCCTCAAGGCGTTCCGTGCAGACATCCATGCCGCCGATGATGGTGTAGACACGCAGCGAATCCTTGTTGTCCTCGTAGATACCACGATGGATCGTTGCGTTGCCCGTCACCTCGGAGAGGACATCGAACGCGTAGTCGATGTTGTCCTGGAGGCCCTTGACATTCGCCATGAGCTTCTTGCCGCCGACGGCGATGCAGCCGGCGAGCTTGGCGGTGCTGAGATTGAAGCCGCTTGCCAGGAGTGTCTTCTCCAGGTTCTTCTTGACGGCCTGGCTCAGCGCGAACTTGTCGCCGAACTGTGTGACCTTGGTCAGGCCCATGATCGCACAGCCGCCCGACTCGATGATGCTGTGGTAGTCGACCGGGTCAAAGGAGGTGTACCGGCTGGACATGGCGCTCAAGCGGTTGAAGATATCGAAGAGCGCCGCGACGGTGTTGTTGATGCTCGGCCAGAAATTGCGAACCGTCATGCCGGGATACATCTTGTTGACCTTGTCGTTGTCGACGATGATCAGCGGGCTGATCTCGCCGTTGGCGGCCATCCTGCTGAGGTCCGTGGCGACCTGCCATGCATTCTCGGCGACCATCGGAGAGCTGGCTTCGCCGGTCGTGGGCAGGGTCATGAGGCAGCCGACCTTCTTGTTGGGGTCCTTTATGCCGATGGAGCGGGCATAGCGCTTGGCGATCTCGATGAGACCCTTGACGCTGCCGCTGCCGGTGCCGCCGCCTGCGCCGAAGCAGACCATGATCCGGTCAATCTGCGTGCCGAACGTCTTGCGCGCGGTGTGCAGGATTTCCTGGCTGTACTGTTCGACCGCGCGACGGCCGCGCTCCATGTCCTTGCCGGCCCCGCGCTCGCCGATGTCCATGAGGAACTTCTGGGCGGCCGGGATTTCCAGCAGGTCGAGGTCGTGGTGCGTCGTGTTGACGGCCAGGACCTTGCGGTAGCCCAGGTCGTAGAACGACTTGACCAGGCGTCCGCCGCACTGACCGGCACCGAACCATGCGAAGCGGGTGCTGCCCTTGATGTTGTCCGGAACGCCGGCTTCTTCCTCGATGTGCGGCTCATACTGCTCGAGTTCGAGCGTGGGCAGCAACCATGAATTGAAGTCGAAATCGTGGCCCTTGCTCACGGTCCTGGACGTGGGCTTGTGAGCCGTCACCTTCGTGGTGGTTTTCGCCTTGGCGCTGCTGCGCTTGCGGGCGACAACCTTCGTCGTGCTCTTGGCCTTGACGGTGCTGCGCTTGCGGGCGGTCACCCTGGAGGTGCTTTTCGTCTTGGCACTGTTGGGCTTGCGGGCGACGACCTTCGTCGTGCTCTTGGCCTTGACGGTGCTGCGCTTGCGGGCGGTCACCTTGGAGGTGCTTTTCGTTTTGGCACTGTTGGGCTTGCGGGCGACGACCTTCGTCGTGCTCTTGGCCTTGACGGTGCTGCGCTTGCGGGCGGTCACCCTGGTCGTGCTCTTGGTCTTGGCGCTGTTGGACTTGCGGGCGGCAACCTTCGGTCTGCTCTTGGACTTTGCGGTGTGACGCTTGCGAGCGGTCACCCTGGGGGTGCTTGTCGTCTTGACGCTGGTGCGCTTGCGAGCGGTCACCCTGGGGGTGCTTTTCGTCTTGACGCTGGTGCGCTTGCGAGCGGTCACCCTGGGGGTGCTTTTCGTCTTGACGCTGGTGCGCTTGCGAGCCGTGGGCCGGGTCCTGGTCGCGGCCTTCGGCGAGGTGCGCTTTGCGCTGCGACGCGGCTTGGCGCTGCTGCCTGTGCTGCTCTTGCTCTTTCCTGCCATCTGTGATTCTCCTTGATTAAAGTTCGAACTTTGGCTTGATGCCTCTTTTCTTTCCAATGCGGCTGTCGCGGTCATTCTTCTCAGGAACAACGTGGACGGATATCGGTCGTATAACTGAGTTGCTTAATGCCCTTTATCGCCCACACAGGGCGTACACTCGGCGCAGGCCGCACGCTCCGTACAGATCGTCTTGCACGCGCGGGTGGGGACGCTGAAAGGTCGCAGACGCTTTGGCGGAAAGTAACGGCGGCATTATCGGAGGATATCGGAATGAGGCTTAGTTGTGTCGGCGATGACACGGGCGGCCATACCGCGTTGGCGACACGGAGAAACGATTTCTGGAAATCTGTGCAGGCACGACCGATAATCACGAAATATCACGATGTGCTGCTTCGCGGACGCTGTGAGGCGCTCTACGCGGCGTCGCGATCGGCCGGAGGCGCCGCCTTGGCCGCCCGCCGCATCCACAGCACCTTGGCGATACGATAGAGCAGCCAGACCATGCCGAAGGCGACGGTGCCGAAACCGATGGAACTCATCAGCAGGAGGATGGACGCATGCGGCGCCAGGCCGGCCGGAACAAAACCTATCACCAGCAGTGTGCACAGTCCACCCACTCCCAGAGCCAGACCGATGGAGATGATCCATGTGACCAGCTTAAAGGCGGTTCTCGCTTTCATGGCGTACTCCTTCCATCAGCGGCCCCGGCGTCCATGCTTCGTGCAAGCGGGACGGAGGTTGCCCGGGCATCCCTCCTGCGGTGTGTTAGGGCGATCGCGTAGATAAATGCGACCGTGAAAACGAACACGGCGGCGTAGACAATAGTCAGCGGTTGCCAACCGACAACGAACATTACTGCTGCCGCCGCCACCGCCGCCGCCAGGGCGAAGAGGGCCATACGAGCCGTCTCGGCAGAGATTTTGCGAGAGACGGCCTTCTGCTTTGCCAGCCATTGCACGGCGAAATGCTCGGCGGCCGACCGTTGATCCGGCGGAACGGCGATGTAGACTACCCGGCTGCCTCCTTCACGTGCGCTGCGTCCCGCGAAGTTTGCGGGGTCATAACGCGATGGCCGCGTCGGGTCGGTAAAAGGCAACGCATCAAGGCCGGCGGCCCGCATCTCGGCGAGAACGCTCTGGCAGACCGCCCGATCTACATACATGACTACGTGCATGTCCATGGCTGCCGGAAAATCCTGTACGTCTCTTGTCAAAGCTCCTTTGTGTTACCGGATCGCGGGTCGTCAAGGGGGCCGGGGCCATTGGTAAGGCGGCCCTCGATGGCGATCTCCCGGAAGCCGACCATCGGATCGTAAAAGCTCCTGCCCAGGTCGACGGCGTTGATCATCATACCTTCGCGGTGCTGCGCAAGCTGCTTGACGATCTTGCCGTCGGGGCGGATGAAGCAGGATGGGTACGGCGAATACCACGCGCTGGAATTGGCCATGCTGACCCACATATGGTTTGTGGCCGCGCGGCATTGCATCGTTTGCCGCATGATGTGGGTGTGGACGCTGGGGCCGTTCTGGCGCGCATTGTAAAACGACTGGAAAATGCATTGCACGCCCTGCCTATAGAGGGCACGGTAGACTTCTGGAAATCGCAGGTCGAAGCAGATCAATAGCGAACAGGTGACGCCGTTGACGCTGAAGTTGACGAAGCGATCGCCGGGCGTGTAGTGCTCAAGATCCACGGCCGTACACCACCGTTTGTCGTAGCGGTCGGCGAGCTTGCCGTTGGGGGCGATGAGATACAGGCAGTTGTGCGGCTTGTTGGGCGGCGTGAGGCGACGGGAACTGCCCACGACAACCCACACGGCGGCGTGGGCGGCGGCCTGCATGATGCTTTCGGTTTCGTCGCGGAGGCGGTCCCAGTCGTAGCCGTCGAAGGATGCGAAATCTGTGCCGGCGTAGCCGCTCAGCGCACATTCGGAGAAATGGACGATGTCTGCACCTTTGTCGGCGGCCTGGCGGATGTAACGACGAATATGCTCGGCGTTGGCGGCGACATCCGGTCCGACGCCGAATTGACACGTCGCAATTCTCAGCAGGCCGTCCGCCATGTATGCGCCCATTCATCGCGCCCGGGCCTCGCCGGTGCTCTGGTGAAAACGGGCGCCTGTCCGTGGTTCATCGTTTTCATTTCAGTCCTAACGTTTCCTCGAGGCCGAAAATGATGTTCATGTTCTGGATAGCCTGGCCGGATGCACCCTTGATGAGGTTATCGATTGCGGAGAAGCAGATGATCTTGCCTTTGGCCGCTGCAGGGAAGACGTGGCAGTAGTTACTCTTGGCCACGTGCTTCAATGCGGGCGGGCCGCTGAGAACACGGACAAACTGTTCGCTGTTGTAGAACGTGCGGTAAATCTCATGCAGTTCGTCCTTGCTCAGGGAGCGCTTCGGGTCACAGTACACCGTCGAAAGGATGCCGCGGTCGAACGGGCCGACATGCGGCTGGAAAAGTATCTCCACGGGCGATCCGGCCACCGCCGAGACGATCTGCTCCATTTCGGGCATGTGTCGGTGCGAGCCGATGCCGTATGGGAACAGATTTTCGTTCATGTTGGGGTAATGAAAGAGGTGCGAAGGGTTCTTGCCGCCGCCGGTGACACCGGTCACGGAATTGACAATGATGCCTTTGGTTTCGATAAGGCCGTTCTTCAAGAGCGGCGCAATCGCAAGCAATGCGCCGGTGGGGTAGCAGCCTGGATTGGCAACGAGGCGGGCGCCGCGGATGTCTTCGCGGAAGAGTTCGGGCAGGCCGAAAACGGCATGGGCGAGGTTCTCCCGGTCGGTGTGGGGCTGATAGTACTTCTCGTAGACGACCACGTCCTTGAGGCGGTAGTCGGCGCTGAAGTCGATGACCTTCAGGCCGGTCTCCAGCAGGCGCGGCACAAAGGTCATGGAGACCTTGTGCGGCAGGCAGCACAGAGCGACGTCGGCGCTTTCGGCGAGCTTGCCCATGTCTAACGGTTCGACGTTCATATCGAGCCGGCCGCGGAGGGCGCCGAAGATGTCGGCGACGTGGCCGCACTCCTCGGGCAGTGCGGTCAGGTAGGTGACTCTCGCTTCCGGGTGGCGGAGGAGTATCTCTATGGACTCAAGGCCGGTGTAGCCGGTGGCCCCAATAATCGCGACGCGTATCATGTTTTTTCCTTTCATTGATCTTGTGGAGGCATCATGGCCCCTGAATGTTATCTTACAGTTTTCCCGCGGAAAGTCACTCCTTTTTACTTTTCAGGCCGCTGCCGCCTCGGCCAGGGCCGGGGCGACTTCAGGCCGGTCGCGTTTGCCGAGAACGAGCACACATGCGCCGACTACCAGGGCGGCCCCCACGACGGAACGGCCCGTACAGGGCTCGCCGAAGATTATGATGCCGGCCGTAAACGCCAGAACCGGATCGGGCATGCAGATCAGCGAGCCCGTGCGCACCGGCAGGTATTTGTAGCCCTCGGTCATCAGCAACTGGCCGACGGTCGTGATAATGCCGATCGCGGGCAGCAGTGCGGCGTGTGGCAGGTCGAGGTTGATGTTGCCGGCGATGCCCGGCAGCAGGACCAGCCACATGCCCACGGCGCATTGCGCGAAGTAAATCACCGCGGAGGTATCCGTATCATGCAGTTTGCGTACGGCGGCCAGCGCGCTGCCCGCCAGGACAGCCCCGCCGACGGTGATCAGTTCGTAACGTCCAAATGTGCGGAATGACGCACCCGGGTTGCTGATGCTCAGCAGGTAGATGCCCCCGAAGGCCGTAAGCAGGGCGACGATGTTCGCCAGGCCGAACCGTTCCTTCAGGAATATGGCGCTGAAGACACAGGCGAAGATCGGGTAAGAACACATGATCAGCGTGCCTTTGCCCAGGCCGAGCCGCGTGATGGCAAGGAACGTGATTGCCGACGCGCCAGGCCCCGCAGCAGCAGCAGCAGCGGCCCATTGTGAAAGCGGAGAGTTACTTTGCCCGTCAGCGCGGCCGAGGCGATCAGGCCCAGCCCCACGACAAAGCGAAACAGCGCGATGCGTGCGGCCCCCTGCTCGGCTGCGACCCGCACGAGGCAACTGCCTGTGGCAAACACAATGCATGCGGCTATAAGAAGTACGGTCCCGCGGACCGTGCGATATTCCCTGGCCATGATGGATGCTCACAAAAAAAAGCCGCCCGGACGAGGCCCCGGACGGCTCTGATCTGCAAAGAAATGTCCGTTTAACGTTTGGAGAACTGGAACCTTCTGCGTGCACCCGCCTGGCCCGGCTTCTTGCGTTCGACCATACGGCCGTCACGGGTCAGGTAACCGCCGTCCCGGAGGTCCTTGAGCACGTTCTCATCATAGTTGCGAAGGGCGCGGGCGACGCCCAGCTTGACGGCGCCGGCCTGGCCGGTGGTGCCGCCGCCCTTGACGTTGACGAATACGTCGAAGGCATCCATGAGATTGAGGGCCTTGAGCGGTGCCTGAACCGCGTTGCGGTCGTACTCCTGCGTGAAGTACTCGTCCACCTTGCGATCGTTGATCAGGAACTTGCCTTCGCCCGGCTTGATCCGTACGCGGGCGACGGCGCTCTTGCGTCGGCCCGTGCCCCAGACGAAGCCGCCCTTGTCGGGCTTGCCGGTCAGGACGGGCTGCCTGCGGGTCTCCTGGGCCGGCTCAACACTCTCGGCCTTTTCCTTCCGAGGCTCCTCGGTCACCATATCCGGATTGCTGATTGTCGTTTCTTTTTCTGCCATATGTGAAACCGCCTATACTTCAGATTTCGATCTTTTCCGGCTGTTGGGCTGCGTGGTTGTGTTCCGGCCCCCGGAAGACCTTGAGTTTCTTTATCATCTGGTTGCCCAGCTTGTTCTTGGGCAGCATGCGCTTGACGGCCAGTTCGATGACGCGTTCGGGTTTGCTGGCTATCATGGTCTCAAAGGAAATGGTCTTCTGGCCGCTGGAGTAGCCGGTGTAACGCTGGTATTTCTTGGTCTCGGCCTTCTTGCCGGTGACCCTGATCTTCTCGGCGTTGACGACGACCACAAAATCGCCTGTGTCGACGTTGGGCGTGTAGATGGGCTTGTTCTTGCCCATCAGCATTTCCGCAACGGCGGGGGCCAGACGCCCCAGTATCTTGTCATCGGCGTCCACAAGGTACCACTTGCGGTCGACCGAGCCCTTGGTTGCTAACGTGGATTTCATTGTAATACAGCTCCAATTACCCTGCACGGAAAACGCGACAGTATAGCACGTCGGTATATCCTGTCAAACTATTTTCACAAAAATTACGACGTGATCGCGCGGACTGTTTGGCTCTGCCCTTACGGAAAACCGCAGACGGCAGAAGGTTTTCAGCCGGCGGGAGATTGTATCGGGTCCAGGCCGCCCTTGCAAGGGTTACCCGGCGGACACCGCGGCCGTCTCAGGCGGGCCTGGCGTAGCAGTCGGGGTCCTGGGCGAGCTTGCGGCGGGCCTCGGAAGTCATCATTTCGAACGCCGGGTGGGTCGACTCCCAGGCACGGGCGGTGAACGGCGAGGATTTCATCTTTTCGACCTCGATTTTGACATCCTCGAAATAGGAGCCGTAGATATGGAGCGAATCACTAATGTCGACATACCGGCCGACGTAAACAGGTTTAGCAATCCGGGCGGAGATCTGCTCGGCGATGATCCGCTGAAGGTCCGTTAGGGCGTAGACGTTCATAAACCACGCTTTGTAGAGGTCGCGGCTCCGCCAATGAGTGTTCATGTCGAGCTGCATCGAGCCGTCGGGTCTGCTGACAAGGCGGCACCAGATGCGCTGGAGGCAGGGCGGGTCGTCCGTCTGCGGATCCGCAGTGGGCATCCACGTGATGGCCTGTGCCCGGCGGGTATGGTGGCACTCGGACAGTGCATCGACGATATAACCGATCTGGTCGACCGGCTCGAAAGGTTTGGGGGCGTCAGCCCGGCGAATGTCGGCAACGGGTGAATAGGCAAACAGCCGCTCATGGTAGGTGTAGGTCCACTTGCCCGCCGCGGGGTCGATCCAGTGGTCGTGAATACCGGCGACCACCTCCTGGCGGTACGATTCAAGTTCTTCCGGGCCGCCGGGAAAATTCTTGTGGATGCGCGGCTCGCGGAAGGGGTCCGCGATGGTAACGACGACCGTGGCGTCACGGCTTGGCGGGTCGTCGGGTTTGTCGTACTGGGTATGGATGTCGATGCCGTGGTCCCACACGGCGATGACGGTCTTTTCCCATGCTTCCGGCAGGCAGTCGGCGGTAACAGTGACAACGGGAATGCCGGCCGATGTGTTCGCAACGCTCATATAATCCTCCGTGAAAGGTTACTGCTTTCCTTGTGACCTATGTCTCTGCAAAGGGGTACGCCATACCCCGTGTTGCCTCGGGCCGTGGTCAGAGGCCCAATTCCTCGTCGGTGATGTTGTAGCGCTTTCGTTCGTTCTCCGGCACCTGCCGCAGCAGAAGCCTCGCTTCCTGCTCGTACTTTGTGTTGGGGTATTCGCGAATGATCTCGCGGCAGAGGTCGATGCCGCGTTTGGAGGTCAGGATGTTCTTGCGGCCGGCGGGAATGAACAACTTGCGGGCATACTCCAGCTTCTTTTCGGCCTCGTAGTTCTCGGCCGTCAGTTCGGTCTCTTCCTCGTCCGAAATGCTGACCGGCGGCTGCGGTCGAGACGGCCCTTCGGGCTGTACAGCCGGCGGGGTGGGGGCGGTTGCCTGGCCGCTGGACCTGTCGCCAAGGAGATTCATCAGCGAGCTAAGCGCCGGGGTGGGCGTACTGCTCAGGGTCACCGTAACATCGAGGTCCATGGGTTCGCCCGCAACGTGCTCCAGCACCATCCGGGCCAGGAAGCCCTCGGCCGGGCCGGCATATTGAATCTTGCCTCCGCTGACGATGGCCAGCGTCGGGCGTTGGAGTTTCAGGTCGGCCAATTGTGCAGCGCCCGCCGTCGGGGCCGCAACGACAACATTAGCCCACGGCCAGGGGCTTTCCAGCAGTTTGTTGAGCACGGCGGGGGCATTCGTCGGCGGATCGATGTTCACGGCAACGAAGGAGACCCGCGGATCGCCCATGTAGGCGCTGAAAAGCCGCTTATAAGCGGCGGTCTCCCGTGCAAGCAGATCTCCTGCTTCCGGCTGGCGCACGCCGGTGGCGCCGTCATCATAGGCAGCCGGACCGCGGTCGCGGCTGTAGTCGCGAGCATCCTGGCGCCCGTAGCCTTCGTTGTAGGCGCTGCCCCGGCGCGGATCGGGCTGGCCGCGATAGCTCGGGTCGACATTCCGCGGATTGTACGTGTTCTGGGGCGTCGGTCTGGCCAGCGGAGAACGGTTTGGCCGGCCGGGAACATTCGGTTCTCCCGGCACGGCGGCGTCGTCCTCGCTGCCTATATTCCACAGGAGCACGCAGAGATTCGATTGCGCCGGATCGTAATCGACAGTCGCGCCATTGACGCACCTGAGTTTCATGGGACCCACGGGCTTGCCGAGCAGGCTTGTGTCGATGGCGTCGACGTCGAGCTGCAGGATATTGCCCGAGGAGACTTTGACATTGACGTTGGCGGTTAGTTCGTTTTGTCGCGCTGCGTACGCATCCACGCCCGCGCGTCCCGGCACCGTGCGGGTCCGACGCGGTTCGATCTTGAGAGGCGCCCTGCCCAAAAGAATGGACATAGCCGCCTGCGTGGCGTTGGCGTCCTGATTGTCGCGATCCGCATCGCAGGCATTCCTGGCGTGGCGGAACGCCTGTTCGATGTCATTGCCGAAGTACTCTGTCCATGACCAGAGCAGGAAGGTTTCACATTTCAGGGCATCGCTGAACTGGGGGGCGTATTTGCGTGCCGCTTCATAGGCCGCCTTGTAGGCCTCGAGTGCCTGCGCCGTGGGTTTTTCGCCGCGATTAACCATTTCGAGGACTTCCACGAGCATGTTGTCAAGCTGCTGCGCGGTCGCCTGCATCTGGTCCTGGGCTTGCTGGCGGCGGTCAACGGCTCGGTTGGGCGCCCGGGCCGCATCGCGGTCGCTGTCACCCTGGAGTATCCGCGTGGGGCCGAGGACATCACGTCCCGTACCGTACTGGGCCAGCACCGGGACGGCCAGGGCGAGAAATGCGGCAAAAAGGAAAAGTGACAATGGAAAATATTTTCTCTCGGACATCGCAGGATCCCTCGCTTCAGGGGTAATTGTGTTATTTATTGACCACCCCCTATAGCATAGCATTATCGGGACCAAAAGCAAGCGTTTTTGCTGAACAGGAGGGTGGAACTTACCGACAAAAAGGCACGGTGCGGCCATTGCCGAGCATCTCGGTATGGAAACGTCCGCGAAAGCCGATTGACTTTGCACGGGGGGCGGCATAGGATTCGCCGTTTAGGAGGCTTAACAGAATGTTTACGGGCATAATTGAAGCGGTCGGGACAGTGCGGTCGGTCCGGCCAGGCGGCGGCGGAAAGGTCTTTTCCGTCGACCTCGGCAAGGTCGCTGAGGGGGTCCGGCCGGGTGACAGCATCGCCGTCAACGGGGTGTGCCTGACGGTCAGCCGGCTCACCGGTGCCGTAGCCGACTTCGATGTCAGCGGCGAGACCCTGACCCGGTCGACACTGGCTATGCTCGGCCCCGGCGGCCGTGTGAACCTCGAACGGGCGATGCGCGCCGACGGCCGGTTCGGAGGACACATCGTGTTAGGCCATGTCGACGGCACGGCACGCATTGCGGCCATCGAACGCCGGGGCGAATTCGTGGAGATGCGGTTCATCGCCGACGCGCCGCTGCTCGACGAGATTGTGATGAAAGGCTCCGTGGCGGTCGACGGCATCAGCCTGACCGTTGCGGCGATTGACGGAAAGGGCTTTTCGGTCGCCCTGATTCCCACAACGCTTGGTGAAACGACCTTGGGCCGGGCACGCACCGGTGACGTAGTGAATATCGAGACGGACATTCTTATTAAGGCGGTCCGAAAATACTTGGGCAAGCTGGCAGCCGGAGAAGGCCTGACGGCGGAGAAACTCAGGGAATATGGTTTTTGAGACGGCCGGCCGCGCCGTATCTGAAGGCACACGTGAAGAACGCTTCGGACAATCCGTTGGGCAACGAACTGGTGATCGGCATCACGATGGGCGATCCGGGCGGGATCGGTCCGGAGATCATCGTCAAGGCTCTTGCCGATGCGCAGATAAGGCGTGAGGCGAAGTTCATTATCTTCGGAATGAACGAGCACCTGACGTACGCGGCCGACATGATCGAAGTGGAGCCGTTCTGGCTGCGGCATCAGCATGAGAAGATCAGCCGCGACTATCCGCGCAACGTGGTGGTCGCCGACTATGACGATTTTTCCGTGCCGGCCTACATCCATACGCCCAACAAGGTTTCGGGCGATGCATCGCTGCGGTTCTGCCTGGATGCTGTTGAGGCTGCCCGGGCCGGGATCATCGACGCCCTGGTGACCGGGCCCGTGAGCAAGCAGAGCTGGGAAAAGGCCGGCAGTCCGTGGCCCGGACACACCGAGATGATCGCAGAGCAGTGCAGGAGCCCCCGCAAGGTGATGATGTTCGTGGCGGGTCCGCTGAAGATGGCGCTGGCGACGATCCACACCGCGCTTATGGACATTCGCAACCTGTTCACGATCGGCCGGGTCTTCGAGCCGATCGACCTGCTGGACGCGGCCCTGAAGGAGTACTTCGGCATCCCTCGGCCGAGGATCGGCGTGGCCGGCCTCAATCCGCATGCCGGTGAGGACGGGCAGTTCGGCGACGAGGAGAAACGGATCATCGAGCCGGCGATCATGCTGGCCCAGGAAAACCACGTGGACTGCCGCGGGCCGTTCCCCGCCGATACGCTTTTCCTGCGCGCCGTACAGGGTGAGTTCGACGGCGTTGTGGCGATGTACCACGACCAGGGGCTCATACCGGTGAAACTGCTGGCGTTCAACGAAGCTGTCAACGTCACCATCGGCATACCGATCATCCGCACGTCGCCCAGTCATGGGACGGCCTTCGACATCGCCGGCAAAGGCATCGCCAATCCGGCCAGCATGAAGGAGGCGATCCGGCTTGCCATTCACATGGCCAGGACGAAGCGGCAGCACGCCCCGACAAAGCGGCGATGAGAACGCCCCGAATCGTTCTTGTACAGATTCGCAATAAACAGGCAGGCCGCGGTCGTCTATAGCGGTGTACGTTCGATAGAATACGGCCAAAGCAGCAGCGGCTTGGAAAAGTTAAGCGCCGCAAAGCGCAACTGACACACACTTTGGAGGTGCGCACCCATGTGGGCAAGAGAAGAGACTATTCGGCCCGTCAAAAAGGCTGCTGTGATGGTGGTCCTCGCCGCAACGGCGGCCGCTCTGCTGTCGGCAGGCTGTGACAAGGCAATGGAGTGCTACAAGCAGGGGGAGGATTTGCTGGTGCAAAACCAGTACGATCAGGCCGTCGCCAAATTCGAAAGCGCCTATCACCAGTGCCGCCAGAAACGCAATCGCGATTGCAGCATGTTCGAGGAGAGGCTCTCCTACGCGCGGCATCTTGCGGCCGAACAATATTACAATCGCGCACAGACGGATCTGATTGCCGCGCGGCTTGATGATGCGGCGCGGCACATCGCCAGAGCCGTCGAATATGAGCCCGCCAATATGATCTACCTCAACATGCGACAGCGTATCCTTGACGAGATCGCGGCCGTCGAGGCGCTGCGGCGCCAGGCCCGGGATTATGCCGCCCAGCGGCAGTGGGATGCCGCCATTGAGGCCATGGAGCAGGCGATGGCCCTCAACCGTACCTTGAGCGGTGCGCAGGCCGAACTGGACAGGATTAAGCGCGACGCCTACAACTTTTATCTGGCCGCGGCTCGCGCGCTGTTCGAGGCGGGGCAGTGGGATGAGGCCGCTGCTCAGGCGGGCCGGGCACTTCAGTATTACGCCGGCAGCGAAGCAAGAGACATCATCGCCGAGATCGGAAACCGCCGCGAAGCGCTGGAGCTCATCGAGCAGGCAAAGCTGCTTCGTGACGGTGGTGCGGACCCGCAGGCGGTGCTGGACGTGCTGGAGAAGGCTCGGCGCCTGTACCCTTCGCACCCGGAAATCGCCGTGCTCATTCTGCAAGCCAAACAGGCCGTCTGCGATGCAAAGATCGCATCGGCGGTGCAGGCAATGGATGCGGGCCAGCTGCACGAGGCGCTGCGGCTTCTCAGCGAAAGCACCCGCCTCCTGAAGGACTACGGCGGCGCTGCCGATCTCATGGCCGTGGTCTCCGAAAGCATCGCCCGGCGGCATGTCGATCTCGGCGACAGCTTCCGACAGCAGGGGCACTACGGCAACGCCGCACTTCATTATATTACGGCGATGAACTACCGCAGCGATTTTGCACCGGCGCGGGCCGGATTGGCCGCGTCCCTGGGGCTGCTGCGCGACTCGGTTCGGTATTCCATCGGATACGTTGGCTTCAGCAGCGCCTGGCAGGATCGCCAGGTCGCCGAGAGCATCGAAACCGGCCTGCTGCAGCATATCAACAGAACTCGCCCCGCGAACATCGTGATCAAGGATCTGCTCGGCTTCAAGACCGTGCTGGCCAATATCAACACAAGCATCGTCGACATCAACGTTGCCGATGTTCGCATCGAGAACTCGTGGCCGAAAGACGCCGACGCGCTGATGATGGGACAGGTAATCACCAGGGACGTGACGGTAACCGAGGCCTTCACACACGGGCGCAGCAAATATCAGAGCGGCACGCACATGGAGCCGAACCCGGAATACCTCAAGACCAAGACGAGAGTCGACTCGCTCTTGGGCGATCATGTCATTGTGCTTGCGGAACTGGCGGCGGTCCGCGTCAAGGCCGAGAAGATGACGCAGCGCCGGCCTGAGGACACCGACGATGACATTCGTTACCGCCGCCGCGAGGCCGACAAGATGATCGCCGCCGCGGACAAGAAGGCTGCCGGCTTGCAGAGGGAACTGGCGAAAGCTCGGCAGCACCTGGCCCAGACCCCGCCGCACCTGGCGATTCCCATTATCTCCGAACACGAGTACCCTATCCGGCATATCACGCAGCGGGCGCGGGTTGTCGCCTTTCTTAAACTCGTCGACGCAAAGACAGGTGCGGTGTTGGTTGCCGAGAAGATCGAGGGCGTCCACGCCGCCGAGGACAGTTACGTCATGCCCGATCCGGCCCACAACGTGCCCGGAGATCCGTTGGAACTGCCGGACGAAAATTTCCTCGTAAAGAAGGCGACCGAGCAGATCATGGGCAAGCTTTTCGGGCTCTGCTATTCATACCTGCAGAACCACTCGAAGCGGTTCGTGGCGATGATGAATCAGGCCAACTCAGATGGAAACCCGGAGACGGCGGTCGAATACGCCATGCGATACCTCATCAGCCCCTCCAACGGCGGCCAGGACAGAAACCAAGCCATCGCATTTCTCCGCGCGATCATCGCGCAAAGAAACGAAAACAGCACCCCCGACCTGAACGGCCTTTTCGCCCGATACTACAAACCTTGAAGCTCTGTCAGTCCGCTCCCAGGTATTCGTTCTTTTGCAGGTAGTTCTGAACGTAGTCCTTGATGGATGCCTCGAGGGAAGGGGTTGGTTTCCGGTAGCCGACGCGCCTCAGCTTCGATACGTCGGCCTGCGTGAAATACTGGTACCTGTCCCGCAGCATCTCCGGCATGTCGATGTACTCGATCCTCGGTTCCCGCCCCATGGCGGCAAAGACGGCCTTTGCCAGATCGTTCCACGAGCGGGCGTTGCCCGTACCGATGTTATACAACCCGCTTAATTCAGGATTGTCGAAGAAGAACAGCGTCATGTCGACGGCATCCTTGATGTAGATGAAATCGCGGCGCTGTTCACCGTCGGCGTAGTCCGGCCTGTACGACTTGAACAGCCGCACGCTGCCCGTGGTCGTGATCTGCTCGAACGCCTTGATGACGAAGCTGCGCATGTCGCCCTTGTGGTATTCGTTTGGCCCGAAGACGTTGAAATACTTGAGCCCCACGATCTTCTCCAGCAGACCCTTGCGGCGAGCCCACTGGTCGAACATCTGTTTGGAGTAGCCATACATGTTGAGCGGCACGAGCAGGTCAATGTCCTCTTCGTTGTCGGAGAAGCCCTGCGATCCGTCACCATAGGTTGCCGCGCTGGAGGCGTAGATGAAGCGAGCGTCCAGGTCCGCGGCCCATTCAGCCAATTCCTTGGAGAACTCGTAATTGTTCGTGGCCAGGTAGCTGCAGTCGGTCTCCGTTGTATCGGAGCAGGCCCCCATGTGGAACACCGCTTCGACAGGCCACTCGGGGTACTCCGCGTCCAAAATTCCCAGGAAGTCCTCATATTCCACGTATTCCGTGTACCGCAGTCGGCGGAGGTTCTTCCATTTCTCGTCCTTTCCGAGGATGTCTACCACGAGGATCTCATCAATGCCGCGCGCGTTGAGGCCTGCCACTACGCCCGAGCCGATGAAACCTGCTCCGCCGGTTACGATGATCATATAGATTCTCCTGCTGTTCGATCCTGGACCAATTTGGCCGTCAGCCTATTGTTTTTCGACGATCCTGTCAATTTGATTTACCCCGTCGGCGAAAGTCACATCAAACCAGATCGAGGCAAAGACGATATAAACAACTAAGGACGCAATATACGTCCTGCCGTTAGGCCGGGCAGGCAATGCGACTTGAGGGGTGTGGCATGACGCAAAAACGGCAACTGGGCCTTATTCACGTGTTCTGCATTGCCTCCGGGGCGATGATCAGCTCGGGCATATTCGTGCTGCCCGGCATTGCCCATGCTCAAGCAGGGCCGGCGGTGGTGCTGTCATATTTGCTTGCCGGCGTGCTGGCGACATTAGGCCTCTTGAGCATAGCCGAGTTGACCACGGCCATGCCCATGCCGGGCGGCGACTACTTCTACATCTCCAGAGGCCTTGGCCCCGCGGTGGGTACTCTGGCGGGTCTGTTAAGCTGGTTCAGTCTGGCCTTGAAGAGCGCCTTCGCCCTGATCGGCATCGCCGTTCTCGGAGCGGAGTTTGTGCCGGTGAACTGGCGCATCCTTGCGGCATTGTCGTGCGCATTCTTCGTGCTGATAAACCTTTGGGGCAGTCGTGAGGCCGCCAACCTGCAAGTTGTGCTGGTGCTGGCGCTGATTGGGCTGATGCTCGCCTACGTGATCAAGGGCGCCCCCCATGTCGAGATGACCCGGTTCGAAGTGATGGCCCCCCATGGCGCGGAGGCGGTGTTTTCCACCGCGGGCTTCGTCTTCGTCTCCTACGGCGGCCTTATCCAGGTCGCCAGCATCGCCGGCGAGATCAGGCACCCCGGCCGCACCATCCCACGCGGCATGCTGGTCGCGGTGGTCTCCACCGTCGCCCTGTACACCCTGATGATCTTTGTGACCACCGGCCTCCTGGATGCCGCGAAACTGGACAACTCGCTGACGCCGATCTCCGACGCCGCCGAGACCTTCTGGGGCGGCACGGGATACGTCGTTGTCAGCATCGCCGCCGCCCTGGCCTTCGTGACCACCGCCAACGCCGGCATCATGACCGCCAGCCGTTATCTCCTGGCCGCCAGCCGCGACGAACTGCTGCCGGCGCCCCTGGGCCGCATCGGCAAGCGCCGGCAAACGCCCTACGTCGCCGTACTTGTCACCGGCATGGTCATTCTGCTGGCCGTGTTCTTCAACCTCGAGGCCCTGGTCAAAGCGGCCTCGACCGTCTTTGTTCTCGGCTACATCCTGGCCAGCGTCTCGGTCATCGTCATGCGGGAAAGCGGTGTGCAGAACTATCGGCCGAGTTTCCGCGCACCTCTGTACCCCTGGCTGCAAGTCACCACGGTGATCGGCTTCGCCTTCGTGCTGGTACAGATGGGCCAGGGCGCAATGGCCGTAACCGGCGCGTTGATCGCTGCGGGATTCGGCATCTATTGGCTCTACGGCCGGCGGCGGGTACAGAAGGAATCGGCACTGCTGCACCTCATCGAGAAGGTCACCGCCCGCGAACTCGTTACGGGCAGCCTCGAGCATGAACTCAAGGAAATCATCCGCGAGCGGGACGAGATTGTCCAGGACCGCTTCGACCGTCTCGTCGAAAGGGCGGTGATCATGGATCTGGCCGGCCCGATGGAGGTTGGCGCGTTCTTTGAAACAGTCGCCCAGCGCCTGGCCGACAGGATCGATATGGATGCATCGCAACTGCTCAATCTTCTGATGGCTCGCGAACAGGCCGGCAGCACCGTCCTCAGCGATGACCTGGCCATACCGCATGTCGTAATCGAGGGCGCGGACATTTTTGAAATCGCCATCGCCCGGTGCCGTGAGGGCATCCGCTTCTCCCCGAAGGCCCCGCACGTGACGACCGTGTTCGTCCTGGTCGGCACCATGAATCTCAGGAACTTGCACCTGCAGGCACTCTCTGCAATCGCCCAGATCGTCCAGACGCCGGGCTTCGAGCAGAACTGGATGGCCGCGCGCAACGAGCAGGGGCTCAGGGATCTGGTCCTCCTGGGTACCCGCAAACGGCTCGTGTAACAGCCCCGGGGCCGCCGTCCGTGCCGCAGCACAACCCCTCAAAGCATCACTTACCGGTTGCGTTTTCACCCGAAATCGAGTATCCTGAAACCGTATCGTCGCGGCAGATCCGCTGCGGCAAAGGTGATTGCGGCTGGGGGTAAATTTGACGATTTGGAGACGGGTGATGAAGAGGTTCGTGCTGTTTGCGGCCGTAATAGTCTGGACAATTGTTTGTGCGCCGAAGGCTCCGGCCGCGGAAGACAAGGCCGAAAATGCAAAATCCCAAACGAAGGCCAAGGACGCCGCCGATGAGCTGAAGCTGGAGGATCTGCTGCCCGAAAAACCGCTGTTCGGGCCTTCCGCTTCGGGCATGGCGTTTTCACACGACGGCAAGTACGGAGCATACCTCTATCGCCCCTACAAGGAACGCAGGCACGGCGCCGACCTGTACATCTACGACGTTGAGAAAGGCGTCTCGCAGCGTGTGACCTGGCCTTCGGTCATGGCTCGATTCCAGAAGAACACACGCAAGGTTGTCGAGGACCGTATCGAAAAGGCGAAGAAGGAAAAGCCAAACCAGGCAGAAAAGAAGAAGGACCAGACCGCCCGCGGCAAGAAGGATGAGGAGAGCCGCGACAAGCCCGACAAAGACGGTGGCAAAAAGAAGGAAGACAAGGACGACAAAGATTCGGAGAAGACCTCGCCGTGCGATGAAGAATCTGCCGACAAATCCGACGCCGTGAAGGACGGCGAAGAAGATAAGGACCGGCAGGACGGCTCATGCACCAGGGAGAAGAAGGACTCCGGTAAGGATGCCGAGGGCGAGAAAGTGCAGAAGGAAAAGGACGAAGAGCAGGTCCTCAAGGAACGAGGCGACTGGGTGAGCGACAAGGACGCCGATGACGAGAAGGCGCCGAAATACGCGGGACTCAGCGACTTCCGGTGGTCGCCGACCGCACACAAAATCCTGTTCGAATCGGAAGGTGACCTGTACCTGTACGACGTGAGCGACGGGACAATCAAACGGCTGACCGAAACCCGCGACCGTGAGGACCTCTCCCGATGGCTGCCGGACGGCAGCGGCTGTGTCTTCCGCCGTGAACGTGCGCTTTACCGGCTGATCTTCGGCGACGACGTCGTGCGGCAGCTCGATCCGAAGTTCCCCGAAGGTGACACCTTCCAGCGCTACAGCCTCAGTGAGGATGGCCGCTACGTGGCGTTCGTCACCGATAAGGAAGTCAAGAGCGGCCCGGCGAGCAAGGTCGAGATCGCCAGCTATAAGAACCGCCTCATGCAGGCCAGGGACGTCCAGCGCCACGTCTCCGACGACCCGCTGCCGGTCCATGAACGGCGGGTCTATGTCTACCGGCTCAGCGGTGCCGACGACGAAAAGGATGTGCTCACGGAGGTCTTTAAGTGCCAGACGCAGATGCCCGACGACATAGTCGGTGAGCCGGCGTGGTCGCCTGATTCAAGACGTGTCGCGTTCCTCACGTTCGAGCAGGATCCGGCGCTCATCAAGATTTACGAGGCGATTATTGCGGATAACAAGGCCGGCAAAACCGAGGCGAAAAAAGAGTCCAAAGACAGCAAGAAGAAGGACGACGGCAAGAAAGGCGAGCAGGTCAAGGATGAAAAGGACGGTGACGAGAAGGCCAAAGAAATCTTTCGCTTCCTCCACCACGGCGGGCCGAACACGCCGCGCATGATGACGCTCTACTATCTGGCCGAGAACCGGCGAATCGTTTACCTCAGCGAACAGAGCGGATTTCGCCATCTGCACGTGCTCGACCCAACCTACGAGAGCACCAGGCCGCTGACGTCGGGCCCCTTCGAGGTCTACCCCATCGCCATCTCGAAGGACCGCAAGTGGGTCTTCGTTCATGCGACCAGGGAGCATCCATCCCAAACCGACGTATACAAGATATCCACAAGCGGCGGCAGGATGGTGCGCCTGACGCGTGAGAAAGGCACGCACTCCGATTCCGCCGTAAGCGACGACGGCACGCGGGTGCTGACCAACCTGGTCAGCTACGATCAGCTCAAGGAACTGGTGTTCATTGATGCCAGGGCCGACGTCCACAAGCTGCTTACCGATTCACACCCGGAAAAGGCACACAAGTTCGCCGAACCCAAACCTGAATTCTTCGACTTTACCAATCGCCACGGCCAGCGCCTCTACGGCATGATGTTCAAGCCCGACGACTGGACCAAAAACGATAAGCGTCCCGTCCTCATCTACTTCTACGGCGGCCCGTTGGGCACGCGCAAGATGGTCGTGCAGGGCAGTTTCGCCCCGTACAACTACGCGTTTCCATATTACATGGCCAAGAAGCACGGCTGGGTCGCCTGCACGATTGACACCCGCGGCAACAGCGGCTATGCGGGAGTCTTTGAAAAGGCCAACTTCGGCCGCGTCGGAAGGCCGCAGGTCGAAGACCTTGTCGATGCCGTGAAGGTGCTTACGGAGCGGTACGGCGTCGACAAGGAAAAAATCGCGATCCACGGCTGGAGCTTCGGCGGCTTCCAGACCCAGATGTGCATGTACACCGAGCCTGACGTGTTCCAGGTCGGCATCGCCGGCGCAGGCCCCACCGAATGGGAGAATTACAATTCGTGGTACACACGCCACACCATCGGCAAGAGCGAACCCGGCCAGGCGACGCTCAAGGAGTTCTCGCTGCTGCCGCTGGCCAAGAATCTCAAGGGCCGCCTGCTGCTGGTGCACGGCATGGAGGACGACAATGTCCTCTACCAGGATACCGTCCGCGTTTACCGCGAACTGCTTAAGGCCGGCAAGGAGACGCAGGTCGAACTGTTCCTCGACCCCACCGGTGGCCACGGCCTCGGCGGCGACGTCAATACCCTCTCGCGCTACCGCAAGTACGAACAGTTCCTCCTGCAGACCATCGGCCCCTACAAGGCCGACACAAAGGAAGAACGCATCGAAGCTGTTCAGAACAGCGAAGAGAAGAAGGGCGAGAAGAAGAAGTGATTGTAAAATAAGCAGGCCTGATGTAAGCGGTGATTTATCCTTGAGTGTTCGCGATTCAAGGACGAATGTCACCGCCATGGGCCCGGGCGGTGATATCCAGGTTCTTGATTTGTATGGCTGCGCTGTAAGTCCCGGGAATCTCCCACCCGAGGTTCATGTCAACTACGGCAAAGTCGGCCGGGTTGGCGGATTTCAGGTAGCCCCGCTGATTTGCGGCGGCCAGACCCTCCCGGATGTAGGGCAGCAGGTCCTTCCTCACGTGGACCCACTGACGGTGCTTCATAGGGTTGGTGTTCACCTCGCCACCGGCGATGGTATAGATGAATTTGCCGCTGGCATCGCTCTTGCCCGCATCCGGGGCCATGTAGGCAGGCGGGATATCGTGGCGGCTGTCGAAAAACGGCACACCGAACCAGATGAAGTTGTTAAAGTCCGGGCTGCGGCGGTTGACGTTGCGAACGATGAGGAACAACTGACACTGTGCCGCATGCAGGCCGGGATCGAAGCGCTCCGCCGGCAGGTGATCCTCGAATAGAACCAGCCGCAGGTCAATGTCAAGCTCGAGCGCAGCCAGCTCGCTTAGCCGATAAATCGTCGTGGCATCCTGCTCCACTAACAGGTGCGGCCACGGCTCGCCCGCCCGCCGCACATGATCGCCGTATTCGGCCTTGCCGCGGATCTCCAGAACAAGGTCTGCGTTGCCGCTGGCGCCCACACCGACAACAACCCGCTTGCCGGCGTTTTCCCACACAAAATCGCCGTTTGCCGACCTGGCACAAATCACATCAGCGAGAGAGTATTTCGTTGACCACTGACACAGCCGCCATACCGGCTTGCCGTCGGCCGCATCGCCGACCAGCACCGCCTCAACCTTCCGCCCCATCGCAGAATCCGGATAGCTCAGCAGAAAACCTCGGCGGAACCGCATATCCGCAAACAGCGGCACATTCGCCGAATCGCGTGCGCTGGCCAACGCCTGCGCCAGACCTCCTGAAACAACCAGGAGCACGCCAAGCAGGCTTGGAGATGGTCTCACCTTTGATCACCTGACTCAGAACATCGTGAGCTGTTTTGACATTCGGAAGTGCTCAATGCACCCGTAAAGCGTGTGCGCCTTTGCGACGATTTCGTAGCCGTAATTCTCATAGAAACCCACCGCCATTTCCCGGGCGTTGAGAACGATACAGCGGGCATTCTGCGCACGCAGCCGCCTCTCCAGTTCACACAGAAGCGCCCCTCCGATGCCCTGGCCGCGGTAAGCCTCCTCCACCGCCATGTAGCGGATCATGCCCTCGCCCGGCGCCGAAAAGTGCGCCCTTGCCACCCCGACAACAGTATCGCCCTGGCATGCCATAAGGTGGATTGCTCGATCCTCGTACTGGTCCTTCTCGCTGCCGATGGGCCGGCCCCACGGCTCGCGCAGCACGCGCCACCGCAGCGTGTAATAACGTGCGAACTCCTCGGCCGTCTGCGGTTCACGAATGTCGATCATGGTCTGTCTGTCCTTCTGCGGGCGCCTTCTTCCATGCCCGTACATATTCAATACTGTAAACCGACGGCAGGTCCTCATCTTTCGGCAGTCCGAACCAGTCCGGCATCGTCTCGCTGTCGAAGTTCAAGGTAAGGGGCTGATGCCAGTGAGTGTTCTCGACCCAGCGTACGGGCACGCCGTCGAAATACCACGTGATGCGGTCGGCGTTCCATTCAAGCCCATACACATGATAATCGTCCGCCAAATTCGCCGCCGCCTCCCACACGTCGTGCCTGGACCAGTGCCGCACTTCCTCGGGCGTCTTGAACACGTGGACGTTCATGTTGTATTTCCGCTCGTAGCCCGGCGACTTGCCGCCGATCTCGAAAACATCGATCTCCGTCCACAGATCCTTGTCATTATAATAGAACCAGAACGAACTCGAGCCCGCCGAGTTCATAGCCTTTGCCTTGACCTCGAAATACCCGTACAGAACCCGCCCCTTGCTTTGCACCGCCGCCGAGGTGTACGTGTGATAACCCTTGTCCTTGGGCATGCCCGCCGGTTCTTCCTTCTTCATATGCAGGCGCAGCTTGCCGTCGCTGACCGTGACATTCTTCTCATAGAACCATCCCGGCTGTCGGCCCAGCCACGTCGGATTCCTCGGCCGCCATTTCGTGCCGTCAAGCGCAGCCGCATCGAATTCGTCGCTCATGGGCTCATACTTCTGCCACTTACCGGCATTTGCCTGATCCGACAGCGGATACTCCGCCGTCACGTGCTTCGGCGCCGGCGGCAGCGCGCCTTTGAGCGTCCAGCCGCCGGGCGCCTTAGACTCAGTTTGTGTCTGACCCACACAGAACTGTGCCAGGACCAGCACAAAGGCGACTAGTCCGCGTACCATTCACTTGCTCCCATAGCAAAACTCGTGTCGATTCCTGCCATTCGTGCCCATTCGTGGCTCTGTTTACCGCTGCACGCGAAACATCTGTGGCCTTACTTGCGGCAACGATGTGCTGTGCCATCAATTACGCTTAATTAGAACAGATTGCCGTCCCAACTGCAAGTTCGCCATCGGCAAACCGTGCTTGCTAAGGCCGGCAACCCGCGCTACAATGAAGGGCCCAAGGGAGGCTGCCATGTTTGGAGCGATTGTCGGGGATATTGTGGGTTCGGTCTACGAGTGGGACCGGATCAAGACGACGGAGTTTCCGCTGTTCGGGCCCGATAGCGACTTCACCGATGATACGGTGATGACCGTCGCCACGGCACATTCGATCCTGACCCGCACGGGCTATGCGCGTTCGTACAGGGAATTCGGGCGCCGCTACCCTGGACGCGGCTATGGCGGCAGGTTCGTCCACTGGCTCGCCCGCAACAACGCCGGCCCGTACAACAGTTGGGGCAACGGCTCGGCGATGCGGGTCAGCCCGGTCGGCTTTGCATTCGACACAACAGACGCCGTCCTCGCCGAGGCAAAGCGCAGCGCCGAAGTCACACACAACCACCCCGAAGGCATCAAAGGGGCGCAGGCCACGGCCATGGCGATCTATCTGGCACGGACCGGCGCCGGCAAACAGGAGATTCGCGATGCGATCGTCGAGCGTTTCGGCTGCGACCTCGATCGTCGGCTCGACGACATCCGCCCGCATTACGATTTCGACGAATCCTGCCAAGGCACCGTGCCGGAGGCGATCATCGCCTTTCTGGAATCGCACGATTTCGAAGACGCCATTCGAAAGGCTGTCTCCCTGGGCGGCGACAGCGACACCTTGGCCTGCATCACCGGCGGCATTGCACAGGCGTTTTACAAACAGATCCCCGCCGCAATCGTCGGCATCACCCAACAGAAACTGCCCTCGGAATTCCTCGACATCATCCTCGAATTCAACGATAGATACCATATAGAGTATTGACTGAAGAATTGACCCGGAGCACAGCATGACACAGGCCGGCGACACGTTCCAGGAACAGACAAAATACACACGGGGCGCCATTCCCGGCGGCCGACTCGACTGGGCCTCCAGGCCGGAGCTTTACAAACGCTATCCTGATGCCAGGCGCCTGGCCCTGCCCAAAACGCCGGGCGCCGCTGCGGGTATGCTCCATGACGCCCTGGCCCGCAGGCGAAGCATCCGGCGTTTCGCACCCGCCCCGCTGACCGCCGAGCAGTTGTCGTACCTGCTCTGGGCCGCCACCGGAATTTCGCGTCGGCACGGCGGCTACGATTTTCGCACCGCCCCCTCGGCCGGTGCGCTGTATCCAATTGAGACGTATCTGTCCGTGCAGAACGTCGAACAGATCGCCCCCGGCCTCTACCACTATGCAATCACGGATCACGCACTGGAACTGCTCTTTGAGGGCGACCATTCCGCCGCCGTCGCCCGGGCTGCCCTGGACCAGGACATGTGCGCCCGGGCCGCCGCCGTCTTCATCTGGACCGCCATATTCGAACGCTCCAAATGGAAATACGGCCAGCGGGCCTACCGCTACATCTACCTCGACGCGGGCCACATCGCCGAAAACCTCGCGCTGGCCGCAGCGGGCCTCAACCTCGCCGCCTGCCACGTCGCCGCCTTCTACGACGACGAGGTCAGCGCCCTACTTAATCTCGACGGCAAGACCGAAAGCACCATCTACATGACCGCCGTCGGTGTTGGCGCCTGAAAACCCCGGCATTTTGCTTGACAAACGGACGTTCCTGCGGCACAATTTGGACTCGGTGTTCTCTGTAACATATGCGGCCTGCGTGCGTCTGTGAGGCGGGGGGGCTGCCGGCGACTGTGCCGCGGCACGGTTTGGCCGAGGATGAAAGGAATGACCATGGAGCAGCTTAATTTCACCTGCGCCAAGTGCGGCAGCGGGGAATATGAAACCGACGAATTCCGCGTCAAGGGCGGAACCGGCAAGATTTTCGATGTCCGAAGCAAGCGGTTCACCACGGTGACCTGCAAACGCTGTCACTATACCGAGATCTACAAGGGCGACATCACCAACATCGCCGACATGTTCGACTCGTTTGTCGGCTGACACAATTTCACAGTTGCCGCCGGGGCGCAGCGTGCCGTGGTCAGGGAGTCTGCTATGTGCAAACCCGACAAAGGCCGACGCATCCTCAAAGGAATGCTCCTCGCCGTCAAATGGCTGTGGGTCGCCCTCCTCACCGTCACCCTCGCAGCCGGCATCATCTTCAGGGTCCATTGGAAAGCCGACGCCCTGGTAATAATCCTCATCGCCACCGCCGTCATAATCCCAAGAAGCTTTCGCAAATATGTCTGTCTGGGTTTTGCCGTCGTATTGGCTGCATTGGCGGTTTGGGTTTTCCTGCCGGAAAGCGGTGAGGGCTGGATGCCGTATCTGTATGAGGACGAGATAGCCGCCTTGAAAGCTGGGCTGTGCGCCCCGGACGAGGCGAATGCCGCGACCATCTACGACCGCCTGTCCGCCGGATACGATTTCGAGGCCGCGTATCTCGTGCTGGACTGCCTGCCGGACAGTCCATCCGACGAGCCCTACTCCTTCCTGAGGTTTCAGGCCATGTCACACAATGCCGACGTAGACCAGACAATAGCCGATCTGATCGAAGCCGGCCGAATTGAGAACTGTCGCTTCGAGTTGTCGTGGTCGCCTTTTGCCTTTGAGAACCGAATACACCGGAATGTCGCCATGAGGATGTGGAGCTGGCTGCTGAACACTCACGCCGAGCAGGACGTGAAGGCAGGCAGAATTGACCAGGCAATTCTCAAGCACGCCACGGTCCTTCGCATGGCCGGCCATCTGTGTCGGCAGGCGGGACCCATTGACTGTCATTACGCCACCGCCCTCGAAAGCACCGTATTTGCACTCGTCAATAACATGGTCATGAACGCCGCGCTTGATGCTGATCAGCTTGCGCAGGTGGACAACATGCTTTCATCGCCGGCGTGGAACTGGCACACTGATCTTCCGCGCGTCATCGACTATGACAAACTGTACGCCAAACACATCGCCTGCGCGGTGTACCAGAGGAATGCAAAGGCAGCAATTCGCCGCATCAGGCCGCACAGACACATGGCCGCGGCCGCGGCCGCGGCCGGCGAAACAATTTCCCGTACGCCCCTCGATAAGGCGGCGGCAATCGTGCTGTGGCTGATCTGGTCCCGGCCCGAGGAGATCAGCCGAATCGCGGACAAATACTACGCCCACTGCTACGACATGGCCGCACCGGACTTCCCCTGGCCTGCTAAGCCCCCGCCGTTCAGAATCAATCTGTCTTCATGGGTTACAGTCGTGCTCAAGCCCACCGAAATTATTTACTTCAGCCTGCACCAGGCGTATCAAAGGACCCAGATCGCCCGCCTGGGTGGCCGGGTCCTTGTCGCCCTGCAGCGGTATCGGCTCGCCGGCAATGACTATCCCGAGACGCTTGACCCCATCCTGAAAAGCGATGACGACCTGCTTGCCGACGCCGTTGTACAGGGATTCGTCTATCGCCGCGACGGCGACGGCTTTACACTCTACCACACGGGCCTCAACGGCGCCGACGACGGCGGCCTGTCAGACAGGGAGACCGGGGCGGACGACCTTGCGATCTGGCCCCCTGCGCGTTAAGGAGATTCTTGCCGGATTTGACGCCTGCCTCGCCGCCTTTTGCTTCCACAGCGCTGCTATTCGTCCTCCTCTTCCTGTGCGGCGGCGAGCAGAACCACCTTCATCCCCCTCAGTTCCGTGACCAACTGCATCTTCCCGTCCCTCGCGGCCGCGGCGATCATGTTGTCAAAAACAATCGCCACGTACTTGCTGGCGTCAAACGAGGCTGCCCGATACCGGCCGCCCATGTTACGTGACGACTCGAACGCGGCGTCATAGCTGGATTCAAAAATCCTGTCAATATACGCCTGGTCCGTTGCGTATGACGGCAGTTTCTGCACCAGGTCGTAGGTGTCGGCCTTGATGCTGTCGCTGACGCGGTTCTTGTTGTACACCTGCCACCCGATAATGAGCGGAACAATAATTGCAGCACCGATCAACCTGGCCTTGAGCCTGCTCATGTGATCCTCCTTAAATAGCGAGTTCTAACCGGCGCCTCGCCGGCCGAGGCAGCACGTCCGGCATCCGCCGGCCCCACAACTATACCGCCCCCCGCGCACCCTGGACGAGCAGAGTGTATCCGGTTTTACCCGAATTCATGCTTGTCTCGTTCTTGCCTTGGCTTGCGAAAAAAAACGCCGCGGCTTTAGAAAAACTTGACAGCCGGCCGATATGAGACTACAATTTAATTTTTGTATGTCTGTGCTGAAACACGTGCGGGCATACGCCTGAGACACACAGGTTGTGGTTACGGCATCATGGCTTGGGCGATTAACGCCGTATGCGTCGTCGCGGTTGCGGGAGCGGCCCGACCGGCCATGCGGTCCTGCCCGGCGGCGCCATGATTTACCGGAATAACGTTATGTTTATCGGGAGCACAAAATGAGCAGTACACCTTCCCACGACGGGGCGCGCACGCTCCACCCAATCCGCAAACCCGGCTCGCAGATCATTGTCGATACCCTTCTCGAGCAGGGCGTCGAGGTCATGTTCGGATACCTCGGCGGCGTCGTACTTCCTTTGTTTGACAAACTTTACGATGCGCCGATCAGGTTCATCATCCCCCGCCACGAGCAGGGCGGCTGCCACATGGCCGACGCCTACGCGCGCGCCACCGGCAAGGTCGGCGTCGTCGTCGCCACCTCCGGGCCCGGCGCCACCAACCTGACCACCGGCCTGGCCACCGCCATGATGGATTCCACCCCGCTGGTCGCCCTCACCGGCCAGGTCCGCACCGAACTGATCGGCAACGATGCCTTCCAGGAGGCCGACACCACCGGCATCACCCGCCCCATCACCAAGCACAACGAGATCGTCAAGGATCCCAGGGAACTGGCAAGGACCGTCCGCGAAGCGTTTTACATCGCAAGGAGCGGTCGGCCCGGCCCCGTCCTCATCGATCTGCCGGTCGATATTCAGCTTGCCGAGGTCGAAGTGACGCCGCCGGAAGAGATCAACCTGCCGGGCTACAAGCTGCGCGAAAAAGGCCATGGCCGCCAGATTGCCCTCGCTGCCGAGGCCATCAATGCAGCCCAGAGACCCGTCGTCTATGCCGGCGGGGGCGTCATTATCTCCAACGCCTCTGACGAGTTGCGTGCCTTTGCCGAAAAGGCCAACCTGCCCGTGACCATGACGCTCATGGCGCTGGGCTGCTATGACCAGAGCCGCCCCGAGTCGCTGGATATGTTGGGTATGCACGGTACCGCCTACGCCAACTACGCGGTCCAGAACTGCGATCTGATCATCAGCGTCGGGGCAAGATTCGACGATCGCGTGACAGGAAAGCTGAAAACCTTCGCTCCGCAAGCGAAGATCCTCCACATTGATATCGATCCTTCCAGCATTTCGAAAAACGTCCATGTGGATATTCCGGTTGTCGGCGACGCCAAGGTGATCCTGGCCGCCCTGACCGAAGCGGTCGAGTACCGCCCGCGCAAGGAATGGTTCGAAAAGATCGCCGCCTGGAAGGCCAGACATCCGCTTCGTTATGACAGGAAAGCGAATGTCATCAAGCCGCAGTATGTCATTGAGGAGCTTTGCCGCCAGACAAAAGGCGCCGCGACAATCGTTACCGGCGTCGGCCAGCACCAGATGTGGACGGCGCAGTTTTTCAAATTCAACCGGCCCCGGCAATTCATCACCTCCGGCGGCCTGGGAACCATGGGTTTCGGCCTGCCGGCCGCCATCGGCGTCCAGATCGCCCGCCCCGATGCCCTTGTTATCGATATCGACGGCGACAGCAGCTTCAACATGACGCTCCAGGAGCTTTCCACCGCGGTCATGTACGAGCTGCCGATCAAGGTCTGTCTGCTCAACAACGGCTATATGGGGATGGTGCGGCAGTGGCAGGAACTCTTTTACGGAAAACGGTATTCGTGCAGCTCATTGAAGAATCCGGATTTTGCAAATCTGGCCCGTGCGTTCGGCGCGGTGGGTTACACCGTGGACAAAAAGGAGCAGGTTGCCCCGACCATCGAAAAAATGTTGGCCGAGACGCGGCCGTGCGTGGTCGATTTCAAGGTCGATCCCGCGGAAAACGTCTGGCCGATGGTCCCCGCCGGCAAAGGCCTGCATGAAATGGACGGGCTCGACGCCTACGAACTGACTTGATCCGGATTTCACGCAAGGAGATACTGCAATGAAACATATCATAAGTGCATTGGTTCAGAATAAGCCGGGCGTCCTGGCCCACGTCGCGGGCATGTTCGCCGCCAGGGCCTTCAATATCGATTCGCTGGCTGTGGGCCGCACCGAAGACCCGAGCCTTAGCCGCATGACGATCGTTGTTGTCGGCGACGACCGCGTTCTGGAGCAGGTCCGCAAGCAGTTGAGCAAGATTATCTCGGTTGTGAAGGTCCAGGACCTTGTCGGTGACGTCGTCGCTCGCGATCTGATGCTGATAAGCGTCTGCACGCCCCCGGAAAAGCGGCCCGAGGTGCTTGCCCTTATCGAGATGTTCAATGCGAAAGTTGTGGACATCGGCCCGAAATTTGTTATGGTGGAAGTGAGCGGGCCCGAAAATAAGATAGAGGCCTTTATCGATGCGTGCCGTCCTTATGGGGTCCGAAATGTCGTGCGGACCGGTACGGTGGCGATGGCGCGGTACAACCGCTCACGTAATGAGTAACCGATGGTAAGGAGAATCTAAAGTCATGGCAAAGATCTACTATGGGGACGAAGCACCCATTGATGCGTTGAAAGGCAAAAAAGCTGCCGTCATTGGCTACGGCAGCCAGGGCCACGCCCACAGCCAGAACCTCCGCGACAGCGGTATCGAGGTGGCGGTCGCCGAACTGCCCGGTACCGACAACTTCAAGATCGCCCGGGAGCATGGTTTTGAGCCGACCGACATCGCCGCCGCGATAAAGGGCGCGACACTGATTATCATAACGCTGCCGGATGAGGTGCAGGCGAAGGTTTACGAAAAGGAAATCACCCCGAATCTCAAGGCCGGCCAGACCCTGGGCTTCTGCCACGGTTTCAACATTCATTTTAAGTACATTGTGCCGCCAAAGGACGTTAACGTCGTGATGATCGCCCCGAAGGGCCCCGGCCACCTGGTTCGCAGCGAGTTTCAGAAGGGCGGCGGCGTGCCTTGCCTTGTCGCCGTGCAGCAGGACGCCACCGGCGACGCCAAGGCGATCGCCCTGGCCTGGGCCAACGGTATTGGCGGCGCCCGTGCCGGCATCATCGAGACAACCTTCAAGGAAGAGACCGAGACCGATCTGTTCGGTGAGCAGGTTGTGCTGTGTGGCGGCCTGACGGCCTTGATCAAGGCGGGCTTTGAGACGCTGGTGGAAGCAGGTTATCAGCCGGAAATCTGCTATTTCGAGTGTCTCCATGAAGTCAAGCTGATCGTCGATCTCATGTATCAGGGCGGCATGAGCTACATGCGGTACAGCATCTCCAACACCGCCGAATACGGCGACTTGACCCGCGGGCCGCGGATCATCACGGAGCAGACCAAGGCCGAAATGAAGAAGATCCTGGCCGAGATCACGTCCGGCCAATTCGCAAAGGAGTGGGTCGCCGAGTACCAAAGCGGTATGAAGAATTTCAACGCGCTGTACCAGAAGGATTACGGCAGCCAGTTGGAGGTCGTCGGCCGCAAGCTCCGCGGCATGATGAAGTGGATCAACGCCAAGGAAGTGTAATGCTCAGGCCGGTTCTGGGCTTTTTGCCCCTCTGATCGCCCGGCCGTGATGTTGCATAACTTATTTGTTGAAAGGGCTTTGCTGTGAAGACCAGAATTCTGTGCCTGACGATTGCGGCCGTGTTTTGCATCGTAACGGCGGGGTGTAACCAGGTCACGCAGACCCGGGATGTCTTCGGTCCTTACTACATGACCACCTTGAAGATGAGCACCTCCAGCGACGTGGTCAATGCCTTCTCCGCCGCAGACGGGCCGGTCAGCCAGAGCCGGAGTGTTGTGGCTTCGTACGGCACGGCCGACAACGGCACGGAGGTCTGGTTCAACATGGTGGCGTTTGCCGAAGACGGCGCAGAGGCCGTGCGCAAGTACGCCATTCTGGCCGATGAAAACGCCGGCGCGGGCATCTTTTCGCCCAAACGCAGCCTGCGTTTCGACGCGCAAGTCGTTGTTCCTGCCGCAGTTCTGAATGCGGCATACGACAGTGAGAACAGCCGGCGGATTGCGATTTTGAAAATGCTGCGCGAGAACCTCAATTCCGATCTGAAGCAGGTGAGTTTCGATAGCGCCGATCTTCGAGGTGCGGCTTTGCTGGCAATGCACACGCTCAATACCGTCGTGCAGACATTGGAGGACTCGCCGGCCAACGCGGTGCAGTTAGACACGACTGCGGGGATGTCCTTCGACACAATGAACATGGGGCGGGCGCGCATACGGATGCTGATCAGCAACGATGTTGCGACGGTCAAGATCAAGGCCGGCATCCTGGCCGAAGGATTCGAGAATCAGCCGGACGTGAAGAACATGTAAACGCTGTGCGGATAAGCACTTGCGCTCGCAAGGTAGTCATCGCGGGCGTTCGCCTGGTCAAGTCCCGGCGGACGCCCGCTTGCTTTTTGCGCGGTATGTCCTTGCGGGCACAGGGTTTATGACAGCGGCCGGCTCAGCGGGACCAGGTGGCCTCGATGAACTGTCGCTTCAGGGGGTCGTCGTAATGTCTGGCGAGGTCGATTTCAAGCTGCCGGAGATATTCATTGGAGACTTCGAACGGGTGGTTTGAGTTACGCCACGACTGGAGAGCGATGCGGGCGTACTTTCTTATCCACTGCTGCTTTTCGTCCTGCATATATCCTTAGGTCCCACCGGGGTTTAGCGGCTCTTTCCTTTCCACTGGCGATACGACTTTATCTTCGGCAATTCCCCGCCACACCCTTAGTCCGGTAGGTGTTTTATCATTAGAATGAGGGCGGACGAAAAAATTAAATTAGCGGAAAACAATTTTGGCAATAATTTGGGTTTGGAGTACGTCTAACAGACAGGATAGTTGGTATGTACTGACAATTTGAATGGAGGTGGAGATGGGTACCGCCGCGATGGTTTTTGTCGGGCTGATGGCCGGCTTGGGCTGTTGCGGTATCGGTCTATTCATACTTTTGGGGGTGGGGGTTCTCTCT
>Ga0209506_1000378_pt1 | contig 61481 bp, 53 predicted proteins | sample AD_JPNHG2_MetaG_FD_184409 | JGI IMG/M metagenome (GOLD analysis project Ga0209506, IMG submission 184409) | Active sludge microbial communities of municipal wastewater-treating anaerobic digesters from Japan - AD_JPNHG2_MetaG (SPAdes) (version 2) | ecosystem: Engineered > Bioreactor > Anaerobic...
TTGGCCATTTCTGGGCATCTCGAATTGTTCCCACGCTTCGCAAATTCACTGCCGGCACCAAAAAACTGTCGGTAGCATTTTCTATCAGATAAGAAAAAGGCAAATCGGAAGTATCGGAATGTTTGGTGTGTCGCCCCATAACCAGCGTAAAGGCACCAATTTTAGCCGGCCAAAGCAAATAAGAATCGCTGGTAGTTTTTGCACCGCGTTCAGCCAGTCCCTGATGAATGGGACCAAGTTTATACATGTGATTGCTTTGGTTGGAACCGCTGCCTGCATTGAGAAAAGAAAACATTCCTGCAATGAGTAAAGTAGATTTGTGATGCGATACCGTATAAGGACCGGCAAAAATGGCGGTTGCTTCTCCGTGCATGCCCTGACAGTTGGAAAAGAAAAGTGAATCGAGCACAGAATAATGTTTCCCCAAAATACAACCCTGACCGATAAAACAACGGGAAATCAATGTGGAATCGGTAACCGAAACTCCAGAACTGATAATAAAATCGTCGCATTTTACGCCGGCTCCAATGGTTACGGGAGCAAAAGCATTACTGTTGATACTTCCGTTGATCAGGCACGAAGCACCTTCTATATTGGCACAATCGCCAATGCGAACATTTTTTATACTGCCGGCATTCACAATCCTGACATTTTTACCAATTGTGCCGGTATCGGATTTTAATTTGCATGCGTATTCATCAATAAGCTTCTGAATTTTTTGAATTAACCCCGGACGATGGCGATACAAAGTAAGTACATATGCCAACGGCGCCGAAAGAAAATCAAAAATTGGAATTTCTCTTCCTCCTCCTTCATTCATTACAGGCACTTTTACTCCGTTGCCGAAAGTTGAATCCTTTTCTACCACCAGCAAATTTACATTTTCAATGTAAGAACCTTCGCCAATATGATAGTTGGCTATATAATTGGCTACCTGATCAATATAAACATCATCTTCTATCGTGCAATTATGCAGACAACACCGACGAATGCCGGCATGTCTTTGCAATCCTCCTGCCAACACAAAAATTTTATTGAAGTTACCGAGAAAAATATTTCCGGAAAAATGGACATCAGCGATAAAATCCGGTTTAAAACCTTCTGAAACTCTCACCATTTCCCAGTTTTCGGCCGTGCAACCTTTAGAAGTGAGCAAATGAATTTCATTTTCAGTAAGAAGTCGATAATTTTTCATAAGTGTAAGAATTGAATTGTTAATTTATTTTACTCAACCACATCCGTTTCATTTTCCTCCATTTCAAAATCCTGATAAAGAAAATCGTTGTAAGGATAACGTTGAACATGAATAGCCTTGATTTTCTGATACATAATTTTTTTCAGTTCCTCGATATTTTGTTTTTTTGTGGCTGAAATGAACACACAATCTTCATGAATTTTAGCCATCCAAGTTTTTTGGATTTCCTCCAAAGAAATATTCTCAGGTTTTTTCGGAGTCAAATCATCAGGGTCTTTGGCTTTGTGATTGTAAGCATCAATTTTATTGAAAACCAGGATCATGGGCTTTTCTTCATTGGTAATTTCCTTCAGCGTTTGGTTAACAACCTGAATCTGTTCTTCAAAATTCGGGTGAGACACATCCACTACATGAATCAACAAATCGGCTTCGCGAACTTCATCGAGTGTCGATTTGAAAGATTCGATAAGATGATGAGGCAACTTTCTGATAAAACCGACCGTATCGGTAAGAAGAAAAGGCAAATTATCTATAATCACCTTTCTGACAGTCGTATCGAGTGTAGCGAAAAGCTTGTCTTCGGCAAAAATATTCGACTTGCTCAGCAAATTCATTAACGTTGATTTCCCAACGTTGGTGTAGCCAACCAACGCCACCCGCACCAATTTTCCGCGATTTTTTCGCTGTGTGCTCATCTGACGGTCGATTTCCTTTAAGTTTTGTTTCAATTGCGCAATTTTTGAAAGAATAATTCTTCGATCGGTTTCAATTTGGGTTTCGCCGGGTCCTCTGGTGCCAATTCCTCCCTGTTGACGTTCAAGGTGAGTCCACATACGTGTTAGGCGAGGCAAAAGATATTGATACTGAGCCAATTCAACCTGAGTTTTGGCACTGGCAGTTTTTGCGCGCTTGGCAAAAATATCAAGAATCAGATTGGTACGATCCAAAATTTTGATTTTTAATTCCGATTCGAGATTTCTGATTTGTCGTGCTGAAAGTTCGTCATCAAATACAGCCATATCAACGGGATGATCCGCCAAATAGTTTTTTATTTGTTCCAGTTTTCCCGGACCGACGAAAGTTTCGGGATTGGGATGATCCAACTGTTGCAAAAAAATTTTTTCGGGAACTGCTCCGGCGGTTTTTGCCAAAAAAGCCAATTCTTCAATATATTCTTTTGCTTTTTCCCTGTTTTGTTGCGGTGTTACTAAACCGACCAAAATAGTTTTTTCCTGATAGTTATTTGTTTCCAATTTTAATATTCTCTTTAACAAAAAACCGTTTGGATAAATTGGCCAAACAGTTTAATATATTTTTTTCGATATGAAAGGTCAACCGAAATAGTATAATGTAAGGAAAAATAAAATTTACTGTAATTTAAAATTAATGGGAAGCGTAAATCTTACTCTAACAGGTTTTCCTCGTTGCTTACCCGGAATCCATTTGGGCATGGATTGAATAACCCTAACCGCTTCCTTATCCAGACTAGGATCAACACCTCTTACAACCTGAATGTCAACTATTGAACCATCGGTATTCACAACAAATTGGCAAATAACACGTCCCTGAATTCCGTTTTCCTGAGCAATCACCGGGTATTTGATATTTTCATTTAAAAATTTGAATAAAGCTTGTTCTCCACCAGGAAATTGAGGCATTGTTTCAACCACCTGAAAAATAACTTGTTCATCTTCCTCGTGAATAGGTGCCGCCACAGGCGCAGCTATAATTTCAACGGCTTTATTTTTGGTATCTTCTGTTTCTATGTTAATGGTTTGAGTTTCCACCGTATTTTCCACCACATTGAGTACTTCAATCACTTCAGGTGCAGGAGGAGGTGGTGGTGGAGGAGTTTCATCCTGTGTTGTTTGAATGATATCCAACTCTTCTTCCGTTTTTAGATCAGTTTGAACGCCTTCGTAAATGGTAATTTCTCTGGCTGTCCACTCCAGAGCAATATAAATAAATGACAATGCCATAACCAAACCGATCAGAATAAATAATGATTTCTTATTTTCTAATGAGGCTTTTGGTGATTTTTTTTCTTCCATAATGATAAAGTCTTTTTTATTTTTCAGATGGTACAAATGTACAATTTTTTTTTAATAGTTGATGTTTTATGGGTAAAAAAAATTTTTCTTTTAAACAAAATCGATAACAAAATTATATTTTTCATAAAAAGTCATCTCCGAACGTACCTTTTTCTTAATTTTGCCGTTATTTTTTAATTAACATTGGTAGTTCTTAAATGCATTGCAAAATTACCAAAACTTTGATATATTTTGCATAGAACGGAAAAAATCTTTATTCTACAATATTTTTAAAAAATTTTTTGAAGAAACTAATGATAAAAAGAATTGTTTTGTTTTTATGGTTCCTAATAACTTTTGTTGCCTTAGTTTATCCACAGGCAGGCAAAGGTGTATATCAATTTCTGGATTTGCCTGTATCTTCACGTATTGCCGCAATGGGAGGAACCAATGTTTCGCTGAAAGACAACGATATAAATTTTTCTTTTTGCAATCCGTCGCTGCTTACCGACAAAACAAATGATTTTCTTTCATTAAGCATGGCCAATTATTTGGCTGACATTCAGTATGGAAGTGCCGTGTTTGGAAAAAATTTCAAAAACAAGCATTACATGGCTTTTGGCATGCAGTATGTCGACTACGGCACTTTTCAGGAAACAACGGAACAAAACGAAATTATTGGTGAATTTACAGCCAAAGACATGGCACTTTACATAATGTATGCCTACCCGATTACCGAAAAAATTTCTGTTGGGGGAACTTTTAAACCGATTTACTCGGCTTATGAACGTTATTCGAGTTTTGGGGCAGCCATAGATGCGGGCATCAGTTATAACGACCCAACCAATTTTTTTTCGGCAGGATTGGTATTGCGCAACATAGGCAGCCAAATAAAAGGTTATTATTCCGATGAAGAAGGACAGCATTACGAACCGCTTCCATTTAACATCCAATTGGGAATAACCAAAAAATTGGCTTATGCGCCGCTGCGTTTTACGGGGACTTTACACAATTTGCAGCACTGGGATTTATCTTACGCTTCTTCCACGCAGAATGAAACGAAAAAAATTAATTTTTTTGACATGGCTTTGCGTCATTTTATTTTCAATGCCGAATTTATTCCTTCCAATAATTTTTATCTGACATTGGGATATAATTTTAGGCGTGCAAAAGAAATGAAAGTAGAAGATTTTAAATCGCAGGCAGGTCTTTCTTTTGGCGGAGGCATTAAATTATACAAATTCAATGTTGGTTTTGGCATGTCTACCTATCAGGTTGGAAACAGCGTATATCAATTTTCTGTTGGCACATCGCTCTCCGAGTTTGGACTGTAGTCTGTTTCCTACTTTCGACTTTTTCCTGAAATCATTCAAAGCATCCGGAAATTTTTAAAATTTTAAAGTCCGTCAGCTTCTGCAATTAAATAACAAAGATATTTTTTAACTTTGTTTCTGAAAAACAAACCCCGAAAGAAATAATTTGAAAATGGCCAAAATATTAATTATTGATGACGAACGAAGTATCCGTAATACTTTGAAAGATATTCTGGAATTTGAAAAACATCAGGTTTCACTTGCCGAAAACGGTTTAAAAGGCCTTGAAGCAGCTCAAAACGAAATGTTTGATTTGATTTTTTCCGATATAAAAATGCCCGAAATGGATGGTATTGAACTGCTTACGCAACTGAAAGAAAAAGACATTGAAGCTCCTATCGTGATGATTTCCGGACATGGAAATATAGAAACAGCCGTAGAATGTATAAAAAAAGGAGCTTTTGACTTTATCGAAAAACCCATCGATTTGAACCGTCTCTTGATTACAGTACGTAATGCGCTGGAAAAGAAAGATTTGGTTGTGGAAACCAAAAATCTGAAAAAGAAGACAGCAAAAAAATATGAAATGATTGGTCAATCAGCCGCATTGGAAAACGTTCGCCAAATGATTGAGCGCGTAGCTCCCACTGACGCGCGCGTTTTGATTACCGGTGAAAATGGAACGGGAAAAGAATTGGTAGCCAGATTAATACATGATAAAAGCAACCGGGCCAATGCTCCATTTGTTGAAGTAAACTGTGCGGCCATTCCTTCGGAACTGATTGAAAGTGAACTTTTCGGACACGAAAAAGGAGCTTTCACTTCTGCCATCCGACAAAGGATCGGTAAATTTGAACAAGCCGACAACGGAACCATCTTTCTCGACGAAATTGGAGATATGAGTCTTTCGGCTCAAACAAAAGTTTTGCGGGTTTTGCAGGAAAATGAACTTTCGCGTGTGGGGAGCGACAAAAGTATCAAAGTCAACGTTAGAGTAATTGCCGCAACCAACAAGGATTTGAAAAAGGAAATCGAAAAAGGGAATTTCCGCGAAGATTTGTTTCATCGGCTTAACGTTATCCCAATTCATGTTCCAACTTTGGACGAACGAAAAGAAGATATTCCCTTGCTGGTAGAACATTTCACGGAATTAATCTGTTCAGAGGAAGGTATTCATCCCAAAAAATTTGAACCGGACGCCATAAAGGCTCTACAACAACGCTCGTGGACGGGAAATATACGCGAACTGCGCAATGTGGTGGAAAGATTGATTATTCTCGGTTCTCCGATGATTACCAAAGATGATGTGGAAAAATTTGCATGAATCGTACACAATCCACTGCCGGTGCAGCAACCAAATTTTTTCAAACAGTCAGAAAAAATTTTTTCCGGACAAATAAATCAATGCAAGGAATTTCATCAATTTCTTTAAAATTAATTCAATCACATGAAACCACTCAACGAACTTAAAATTGCCATTTGTAGCGATCATGCAGGTTTTGAACTTAAAAACAAACTGATTGAGTATCTGAAATCGAAAAATGTTGGGCAAATAAAAGATTTTGGCGCCTATACGGCAGAAAGTTCCGATTATCCCGATTTCGCCCATCCTATGGCTTCGGCAGTAGAAAACGGAGAATTTGATTTTGGCATTTCCCTGTGTGCTACGGGAAACGGCATCAACATGACGGTGAACAAACACAAAGGAATTCGCGCTGCGCTTTGCTGGATGCCCGAAATCGCATCGCTGGCACGCAGACACAACAACGCCAATGTACTTTCGTTGCCGGCAAGATTTATCAACGAAAATGAAGCCAAACAAATCGTGGATGTGTTCTTTGAAACCGATTTTGAAGGAGGAAGACATCAGCGACGAATAGACAAAATATCCTGCTGAAAAACGAAAAACTCATGTTATCGAAAAATAAAATCAAGCTTATCAATTCTTTGAACCTAAAAAAATTCAGAGATGAAACCAATATGTTTATTGCTGAAGGAACAAAATTGATTAACGATTTATCGGTAACATTTCATTGCGAACTTTTAGTGGTTACACCTGAATGGCTCGAAAACAATACGCCCATTCGGACAAAAGAACTATTGGAAGTAAATTTTGAAGAGTTCAAGAAAATTTCCAATCAAAAAAATCCTCAAGGTATATTGGCCGTTTTCGGCAAAGCGACCGACATCGCTTTATCGTTGGAAGAAATCGGCTCAGAATTATCGTTGGCGCTGGATGAAATTCAGGATCCCGGCAATATGGGTACCATTATTCGAATTGCCGACTGGTTCGGCATTAAACATATTTTTGCTTCTCAAACTTCGGCAGATGCTTTTGCTCCTAAAGTTGTACAAGCCAGTATGGGAGCGCTGGCACGCGTACAAGTTCAGGAAGTCGATCTGGAAAATTTTCTGTTGCCATTGAAAGATAAACTGCCTATTTACGGAACTTTTCTGAAAGGAGAAAATATTTATACTACTCCCCTATCTTCAAATGGCATTATTGTTCTCGGAAACGAAGGGAACGGCATCTCTCCGGCAATTGAAAAATTGGTTACCGAACGTCTTTTTATTCCAAACTATCCACCCGGAAATACCACTTCCGAATCGCTCAACGTAAGCGTAGCGGCAGCTTTGGTTTGTGCGGAATTTCGGCGCAGACTCAAATAAAAAGCTTTTGGCAACTACAATGCCTTTCCTTCTTACTCTATATTTTCCATTTCCATATTCAAAGGACTTTCCGATTCCGCTCTTTTTTTAACTGTTTGTTTGGGTTTCATGTTGCCGAAATTGTAAGATAGAGTCATGCCCACCATTCTTCCATGAAAATAAGATTCCGATACCTGATAAAAATCGGTTCCCCATGTTGTTGATTTCCATTTTCTCGAATTTAACAAATCACGAACCATTAGGTTGAGATTTAACTTTCTATCAAAAAATGTTTGTCTAAAACCCAGGTCAAGAGAATAATTGGCAGCTCTTTCCCCCTGTGAGATGATGCGGGGAGATAAATAACGGCCGGTGATTTGTGCAGAAGTATTTTTACTGAGCATTAAATTTGCCAGCAATCTTCCACTCCATGAAAAATCATCCTGATTTGGAATGGTAACAGTCGTATTGTACGGACTGGTAAATGAAGCCGAATCCAACTGACTGTAATATAAATTTAAAGAAGAAGTCAGACTCAATATCTTAAACAAATTGTTCTTTGCAACCAACTCAAGACCGGCATTTTTTGATTTTGTGATGTTAAAGTACGTACTTTCCATCGTTTGTCCGTTCATATAACGCACATTTTCAATAACATTATCTGTAAAGCGATAATAGGCCGACGCCGAAAGAGAATGTTGATTCCATGTTTTCAAATAATTGAGTTCCAACGAACTGGCAAATTCCGGCAAAAGTTGTGGATTTCCATACGATATGCTGGTCGAATCCGAATAATCTCTGAAAGGATTGATCATGCGTCCTCTGGGACGGTTTATTCGACGGGTATAGCTCAATTGCAACTCGTTTTGTTCAGGTAATGAATAGGAAAGATAAAAACTGGGAAATAATTCAAAATAAGATTGAGTCTCCAAATTGTTGATTTTTTTTTCCAAATATTCACCCCGAAGTCCGGCTTGCAAACTCAACTGGTCAAATTTGTTACCATAGGTAAGATAGGCAGCATGTATCTGTTCTTTATAATCGAAATTGTCTGAATAACTAAAAATTTCCACTCCATTGTTCAAATTGTCTATGGCACTGGTTAAATTGTTTCGCTCCTGAAGATTACTTTGCCAACCGGCCTCCAATCTGCTGTTTTCCGTAATTTTATTCGAGTAGTCGATTTTAAATTCCCACTGATGATTCCGATTGTCGGTAGTTTGTGTTATGTCGCTTGAGGTAAGATCTAATAGATAATCCCTTTGAATATACTGGTCATCAGATTTTCTATTATGTTTTGAATAAGAAATACTGGCCATAATATTATTATCTTTTCTTCCAAATTCGTGTTGATAATCAACATTCAGATGAAAGCTTGGATGATTTCCATTATCCAAATTATAACGGCTATAGTTTTTCAGAAGAAAATTATCAACATCATATAAACCATAATTAATGTTGTTGTTTCCATCTTCATTGTGTGTCATTCCAAAGCCCGAGATACCAAAAGTGTTATTATCGTTCAAATGCCAGTCGAGACCTGCACGCATAAAGACACCATCAAAATTATTTTCTGATGAATTATTTTGTTTCAGCAAAGTAGTATCGTTTTCGAGATAATTGTATCGATTGTTCCAACCCCCGCCTTTCATGTTCATCGATCGATAACCCATGTTGACATAACCATCTATTTTGCTGCTACTATAATTAAAATTTATTCCGCCATTACTACCTAATTTTGCTCCATCCGGATACATTACTCCGGCCGAAAGGCTACCATAATAACCACCACGTCTGTTTTTTTTCAAAACAAGGTTGATAATGCCGGCTGTTCCTTCAGGATTGAATTTTGCAGAAGGATTAGTAATAATTTCAATAGATTCAATGCTTTCGGCAGGCATTTGTTGTAAAACTTGAGCACGATTCTCAACTGTAAGTCCAGAAGGTTTACCGTTGATCCAAACTTCAACATTTGCATCGTTTCTTAAAGACACATTTCCTTCATTATCAACTTCTACCGAAGGGATATTCTGAAGAACATCCGTTGCTGAGCCTCCTGAAGAAGCGATGTTCTGATCAACACTAAAAACTTTTTTATCGATGTCGAATTTCATTTGAGAACCTTGAGCTACAACAACCACTTCGTTCAATACTTTCGATTCTTCTTCCAAACGAATGACTCCAAGTTCTAAAATATTGCTTCTTATATCTACTTCTTTGTCATAAGCCTGATAGCCTACCATACTGATTTTGAGAACATATTTACCACTGCTAATAGAGGAAATTTCGAAATTCCCTTTTGCATCGGTGGTTAATCCGACAGAGGGAACAGAAGAACCTAATTGATATAAAGCAACATTTACAAACTCTAATGGAGTGCCAGACCTGGCATCAATTACTCTTCCCTTTATAACCGTTGAAGCTAAGATTTCAAAACTTAAGAATAAAAAAACAAAGGAAATAAAAAATACTTTTTTCATCAGAATATAATTTATTTTTTAAAGGTCTGATGGAACCAACATGTCTGACATATTATATTCATTCGTGTTTGTGTATGCAATACATGTGGGTTTCATACAAATATCTTTTCGTTTTATAAGTGTTTATGAAAACTTACATATTTAATGGACTTCAAAACACCAACAAAGTTTAATTTTCGATAGGTTTTTAAATGTTATGTAATTGCATAAACTTCTATAAAAATACTATCCAATCATTTATTAACGAAATGATAATCACATTTACTTATTCAGTTAAACATTTTAGCGTTTTAACTGTTTGATGTTTTTCGGATATTAGAAAAAAGGAATTTTTAAATAAGGCTAAAAACTCGGTAACTGGTAATTATTCAATGCTTTAAGAACTTTTTCAATTTGATTGATTTCCAGAAAAGTGGTTCCGTGACCTTCTCCAAAACTTCCGCTCAAATAACAGAAGAAATCCTGTTCGGTCAAAAGTTTTCTATCCAGTAAATCCCTTAAAGCCAACAATAAATATTCCTGATTGGTTCGTTTTTCTTCCTGATATTTGGGAAAAACACCATAAGACAAAGCCAATTCGCGCGTCAATCTTTCACGATAACAAATGGCATAAACAGGATTTTTCCCTCGATAGGCCGCCAAATTTCTGGCCGTCGATCCGGTAAACGAGTCGGTAATAATAGCCCGAATACCAAATTTACTGCTGGCTTCCACAGCAGCATTTGCCAGAAAAGAAGTAATATCGACTGTTGCCGTAGGAATCGGAATATCGTTTTCCGTCAGTTTCGTTTTTTCGGCTTCTTCGGCAATTTTCGACATGGTTCGTACCGATTCAACCGGATACTTGCCATAAGCAGTTTCTCCGCTCAACATCAAGGCATCGGTGCGATAATAAATGGCGTTGGCCACATCCGTAACTTCTGCCCGCGTGGGACGTGGATTGGTAATCATGGAATGAAGCATCTGAGTAGCCACAATAACCGGTTTTTTTGCCATAACACATTTTCTGATCAGAAGGCGCTGAATACCCGGAATTTTTTCCTGAGGCACTTCTATTCCCAAATCGCCGCGAGCTATCATTACCCCATAGGTGTATTCAAGAATTTCTTCTATATTGTCCACGCCTTCCTGATTTTCGATTTTCGAAATAATTTTGATCGGACTGTTGTGTTGATCCAGAATTTGCTGAATATCGAGAATATCCTGCTTGTTTCGAACAAATGAATGAGCTATAAAATCAAGATTGTTTTCAATGGCAAATAAAATATTTTCCTTGTCGCGTGCTGACAAGGATGGCAGATTGATGCGTACACCGGGAACATTCACACTTTTTTTACTTCCCAATACACCATCATTCAACACATTACAATAAAGATACTGCTCATCTTTCCCTGCCACTTTCAACTCGATTTCTCCATCGTCGAAAAGAATATCATCGCCTACATGTAAATCGCGCACAAAAAACGGATAACTGACCGCAACACATTCATTGGTCGAGATTTTGTCTGGATCGCCAATAATTTTAATGGTGTCGCCGGCATGTAAAATTATTTTATCGTTTTCGGCAATGGTCGTTCGCACTTCAGGACCTTTGGTATCGATCAACAGGGCAATTTCGTTGCTCACCGAACGAACACTATTGATAATTTTCAGAAATCCTTCCCTGTTGAGATGTGCCGAATTCATCCGAACCACATTCATCCCTGCTTCAAACAAATCGCGAATAAAATCGGGATCGCATCTTTTATCGCTAATGGTAGCTATTATTTTTGTAAATTTTGGCATAAAAAATTAATGAATAAATTTGAAATTCAACCAGCTTCCTAATCCGTTTTAAATAAGCAGCAAAGCTTCTAGAGCCAGTCGATAAGAGTTCAGTCCGAATCCGATAATGCAGCCTTTACATACTTCGGACAAAAAAGAATGATGACGAAAACTTTCGCGCTGAAAAACATTGGAAATGTGCACTTCGATCACAGGCGATTGAATGGAGCGAATGGCATCGGCAATTGCAATAGAAGTATGCGTATAAGCTCCTGCATTTAAAATTATTCCGTCAGCCGAAAATCCAATTTCTTGCAACTTATCGATAATTTCACCTTCATTGTTGGATTGGAAATATTCCAATTTCACATCGGGATATTGCTTTTTCAACTCTTCAAAAAAACCGTTAAAACTTTTGTTTCCATAAATGGAAGGCTCTCTTTCTCCCAAAAGATTGAGATTAGGCCCATTGATAATTTGAATATGTTTCATAGCGTATTGATAATGAAACGTTAAATTTTTTCTCAGTTTCGAAAACCTAAACTGATAATTTTTTTAATTACTCCAATTTATATCATTTTCTTTCGTTCACGAAAAACGTTCTGAAAGGTTATGATTAAATTGAATGTACAGGGAATTAACCCAATTCCGTTTGCCAACATCATTGGCCAGTCCTGAATCAAAATTCCGTAAATTAGCCACAGGAAAACGCCAAAAGTCATAATTGCGTACATACCCAGCGAAATACTTCGTGTATCTTTGGTTCTGTAAACTTTGTATGCTTGTGGAAACTGTGCCACAGCAGTACAAAACCCCGCCAAATAGCCAATCACCGAAACATCTAAATTCATGATAAGATTTTTATGCAAAAATAAGAAAAAATGCAATAATGAAAAACCGACAAACACGAGAAGTTAACGTTTCATTTCAATATTTAATGTCTTCACTATTTTCAAATAAAGATAACAGAGAAAAAGACGGATTTCTCTGCAAAACCTGTTACTCATTTAACAATTTTTTTTTGTTCGTCTTCTCTTTATCATCAAAATTGAAAAAGCTGCATCAGAATTCAAAATTATCGTATATCTTTGTTATTGAACTAAAAAAATAAGTCATATGGCAAAATATATCAAAAAAAGGAAAAAAGATATTGGCGTCTCTCCTTTTGAATTGATTTTTCGTGGCGAAAAAAAAATGGAAAAACCACGTCTGTATTTGATGACCTATGATGAAAACAGCGTGGTGGAAACAGAAATTAAATCTTTACGCGAATTGAATTTCAATCATAGCAAAGATAAATTTCACTGGTTAAACGTTGAAGGACTCCATGAAGTAAAACTGATGGAAAAAATTGCCGAATCTTTCGATATTCCCTTCAATATCATGTCGAACATCATGGATCCCATGACGCGCCCTCAAGTTCAGGACTACGAAAAAGGGCTTTTTATCGTAATCAAAATGCTTACTTATAATGAAAAGCTTGACAAATTGGACGTGGAAAATTTGAGTTTTATACTCACCAAAAACACCTTGATACTATTTCAGGAAAATCAGGGCGATGCCTTTGATCCCATTCGCGAACGCTTACGAAAACATCATCATCGAATTCGTACTGCCGGCATCGATTATTTGGCTTGTGCATTGCTCGATGTGGTAATTGATAATTATTTGTACCTTATCGGACAATTGGGAGATAAAATTGAAGATGTGGAAGAACTCATGACCAAAGAATTGGATAACGATATTCCTTCGCTGATAAATCGGTATAAAAGAGAATTGAATTATTTGAGAAAATATATTATGCCGGCCAAAGAAATGATTCTGAACCTGTCCAAACTCGAATCGGAATTTATTCGGGATGACAACCATCCCTATTTCAAGGAGTTACAGGTAAATCTTAATGAAGTAAGCGAATTAATGGATAGCTACCGCGAAATTCTATACGACCAGTTGAGCATTTATCACAATACCCTAAGCTCCCGTTTGAATGATATAATCAAAATACTGACCATTTTTTCGGTACTGTTCATTCCACTTACTTTCATTGTTGGAGTGTACGGGACAAATTTTGATTATTTTCCTGAAATCCACTGGCAATATGGCTACTTTGCCATGTGGGCCGTCATGCTACTCATTGCCGGAGTAATGTTGTGGTATTTCAAAAAGAAAAAATGGCTGTAAAAAAGCCCCTAAAAAACTAGAATTTTTTTGAGAAGGAAAAACCATTAAAAATGATTTTGTTCGACTACTATTAGGCGTATTAATTTAGAAATTAATTTGGCAATCCATTAAAATGTATGTGGTTATTACCACTTAATTTGAAAAGCAATAATTTTTCGGTTGTTAATAGAAAATGCACCTATTCGTAACGAATAATTTTTGCTGGAGAAATTTTGGTGATAAGATAAGATGGCGCAATCATCATTAAAATTGATGCCACAAAAGTTCCGATATTCAGCAATACAATATAACCCCACGGAAAAGCAACCGGTACGGAAGCCACATAATAAGCTTCGGGATCGAGCGGAATAATACCCGTAAAATACTGAAGAGCACAAATGGAAAGGCCAATGAGGTTACCCCAAAACATTCCTTTTGCAATCAGGAAAAAAGAATGATAAAGAAAAATCTTTCTTACCGACCAGTTGGTTGCACCCAACGATTTAAGAATGCCAATCATATTGGTACGTTCAAGAATTAAAATCAGCAAACCGGAAATCATGTTAAAACCCGCAACGGAAAGCATCAATAGCAAAATTACCCAAACGTTCATATCCAATAAATCGAGCCAACTGAAAATCTGAGGATTCAACTGCTTAATGGTTTGGGTGTAGTAAGCATTGCCATCTTTGCTGAAAATATTGGCTGTGGCTCCATAAACAGCTTCTCCCCGCTCATCTATTTTGTCAAAATTGTCTATCAACACCTCAAGTCCACCGAACGATGCACTGTCCCAATTGTTCAACCGCTGAACATGTCGGATGTCGGTAAGCACAAAGAGCTGATCGTAATCAACAAAATTGGTGGAATATATGCCGACGATTTTAAATTTTCGAGCTCTAACTTGATCCTGAATGAAATACATAAAAAGCTCGTCGCCCAATTTCAATCCCAGTAAATCGGACAATTTTTTAGAAAGCAAAATTTCGTTTTTCAGCGAATCGCTGCCAACATTTAAAATATTTCCTTCCAGTAAATTGGAACGGAAAAAATTCCAGTCAAAATCCTTGTCAATACCTTTTAGAATAATGCCCTGAAATTCATTATCGGTTTTGATAATACCCGGTTTGGTGGCAAAACGCTGCACATGAACCACACCCGGAATTTGCCGAATCTTTTGTATCAGAGCAGCATCCATTTTTATAGGATTCATTTCGTAGGTATTGTTGTTGTCGAAATTGGTGATTTGAATGTGTCCGCCAAAACCGATGATTTTGTTCTCGATTTGGCTTTTGAAACCAATCACCACACAAACCGAAATCAACATCACAGCCAATCCCAACGCAATGCCGATGGTTGCAATACGCACCGCAGGGCGGGAAACATTTTTCTTCCCCTGCTGAAAATGAATTCGCTTTGCTATGAAATATTCAACATTCAAATCAATAAGAATTATCGATTAAGATGAACAAAAATATTTTGAATTTTCAGAGAAATGTTCAAATCTTTTTCATCTGCCAACATCAGATTGTTTTTCCGGGATAGGCTTGTAAAGCTTTTTCGAGAACGACAAGAGCTTTTTTCAAATCTTCTTTTTCCAGCACGTAAGCGATACGAACTTCATTTTTCCCCATCCCTTCGATGGTATAAAAACCGGAGCCTGGAGCCAGCATCACGGTAGAACCTTCGTAGTCGAAATCGGAAAGCAGCCATGCACAAAATTTATCGGCATCATCAACCGGTAAGCGAGCGACTGTATAAAAAGCACCCATCGGAATTGGAGAATAAACTCCCGAAATACGATTCAATCCGTCGATCAAAAACTTTCTCCGTTCGAGATATTCATTGTACATTTCGAGCATGTATTCAGCAGGCGTGTCGATAGAAGCTTCGGCAATAATTTGACCTATAAGCGGAGGGCTGAGACGAGCCTGACAAAATTTCATCACATTCTTTCTCACTTCCTTGTTTTTCGTTACCAGTGCACCAACACGGATACCACATTCACTGTAACGTTTGGAAAAAGAATCGACCAATATCACATTTTCGTCAATGCCATCGAGATGAAAAGCCGAAATATAAGGACCACCCGTATAACAGAATTCACGATAAACTTCGTCGGAAAAAAGATACAAATCGTATTTCTTCACCAGATCGCGAATTTTATTCATTTCGGCACGCGTGTAAAGATAGCCGGTAGGATTATTGGGATTGCAAATTAAAATTCCTTTGGTTTTTGGAGTTATCAGTTCTTCAAATTTCTCAATAGGTGGCAGAGCAAAGCCATCTTCAATGGAGGCCACAACCGGACGTACCACCACTCCGGCAGCAATGGCAAAAGCCGTGTAATTGGCATAAGCAGGCTCCGGTACAATAATTTCGTCGCCCGGATCGAGGCAACTCATAAAGGCAAAATTTACCGCCTCCGAACCTCCGGTAGTGATAATAATATCTTCTTCCGTCGCTTCAATGTTGAACTTGTCGTAATAACCGGCCAATTTGCTGCGTAAACTTTTAAAACCATCGCTGGGGCTGTATTCCAAAATTTTAAGATCTATATTTTTTAAAGTGTCTAAAGCAACTTGTGGCGTTTTCAAATCGGGCTGGCCAATGTTCAAATGATAAACTTTTACTCCGCGTGCTTTGGCTTTATCGGCCAAAGGAACAAGCTTGCGGATGGGAGATTCGGGCATGAGTTGCCCACGTTGTGAAGTGTGAGGCATGTGTTGTTTTAAATTTGCAAATTAACAAATATAAAATTATTCGGTACTGAATAAATGAAATTTACCATTTCAACCGATTTCCAAAATTAATGAATTTACCCGATAAAAATGAAATGTTGTTTTTTTATCGTATTGAAAATTTTCCTGTCAATGAAATATGACATTGAGTAGGAAGTCAATAATTAAACAATTAACATAGCATCTCCGTATACTCCAAATCGATATTTTTCTTCAATAGCAACCTCATAGGCATGCATAATGGTATCATATCCGCCAAAAGCAGCTGTTAGCATGAGCAAAGTGGAATATGGAAACTGAAAGTTGGTAATCATTGCATTAGCAACTGAAAAATCATAGGGAGGAAATATAAACTTATTTGTCCAGCCATCAAAGGATTTAATTTTTCCTTCTGTTCCGGCTACAGTTTCCAGTGCTCGCATTACTGTAACCCCTACTGCACAGATATTTCTTCCTTCCTCTTGAGCTTTGTTGACTTTTTTGGCCGTTTCTTCAGGAACAATAATTTGCTCGGAATCCATTTTATGCTTGGTCAAATCTTCAACGTCAATGTCTCGAAATATACCCAAGCTCATGTGAGAAGTAACAAAAGCCATATCTATTCCCTTAATTTCCATCCTTTTTAACAATTCTCTACTAAAATGCAAACCTGCCGCAGGAACGGCAACTGCTCCTTCATTTTTGGCAAAAATTGTTTGGAAATTTTCTGCATCGGCAGCTTCAACTTGTCGCTTGATATAATGAGGAAGAGGTGTTTCTCCTAAGGCATAAAGCGCTTTTTTAAATTCTTCGTGTGTGCCATCAAACAAAAAACGTAGGGTTCGACCGCGTGAAGTAGTATTATCGATAACTTCCGCCACAATGGAATCATCTTCCCCAAAATAAAGTTTATTTCCTATTCGAATTTTACGGGCGGGTTCTACCAAAACATCCCATAAACGCATTTCAGCATTTAACTCACGAAGCAAAAAAACCTCAATTTGAGCTCCTGTTTTTTCTTTATTTCCATAAAGACGGGCGGGAAAAACCATCGTATCGTTGAAAATAAAGAGATCATTTTCGTTGAAATAGTCCAACACATCTTTAAAAATACGATGTTCAATTTCTCCGGTTTTTTTGTGAACTACCATTAATCGTGCCTCATCTCGATGTTTAGGAGGATACTGGGCAATCAATTCATCGGGTAATTTAAATTTAAATTGAGATAATTTCATATTTATCAGCTAAAGATTTAATTTTTAAAGTTGTTCCAAAAGCCTTATAATGTAAGAATTTTTATTCTGTCGATTTTAGTTCTTTATCCAAATGGTTCAACAAATTTTCGATGTCCCAACAATCATCGATTCGAACATTTCCAATGCGTATGCGTCTCAAGGAAGTAAGAAAGGATCCCGAGTTAAGAGCAAAACCAATATCGCGAGCTAAAGCCCTAATATAAGTTCCTTTACTGCAAACAATTCGAAGCGTTAATGTAGGAGGAACAAAATTGAGTATTTCAATCTCATCTATAACCAATTTTTTTGGTTTTAGTTCAATTTCCTGTCCATTTCTTGCATATTCATAAGCTCTTTTTCCATCTATTTTCACCGCTGAAAATATCGGAGGGATTTGTTCTATTTCACCAATAAAGGTTGACACAACTTGATCTATCAATTCTCGCGTGATATGTTCGGTTGGATAAACCGCATTTACTGGAAGTTCCATATCGAAGGATGGTGTAGTTGCACCTAATTTTAATTCGGCAATATATTCTTTGGTTTGGGACTGAAAACTTTCAATTTGTTTGGTTGCCTTACCAGTACAAATAATCATCACGCCCGTTGCTTCCGGATCAAGCGTGCCGGCATGGCCAACTTTAATTTTTTTTATTCCGGCAACTTTTTTAATTTTCCAGCGTAACCTATTAACAACATTGAATGATGTCAAGTGCAAAGGTTTATCCACATAAAAAACTTCGCCTTTGAAAACATCCATTTACATCATATTTAAATTATAACCCATTCCCAACAACAATAAAATAACTCCTCCTACTGCTATGCGATAATAACCGAATGCCTTGAATCCATAACGACTTATAAAATCGATAAAAAAACGAATGGCAACCAATGCAACAATAAAAGCTATTACATTACCCAATAACAGCAACAACCAGTTCTGCACCAGCAAATCCTTTCCACCCTGTTCGCTGAGAAGCTGAAAAAGTTTGTACCCTGAAGCTGCAGCCATAGTAGGAACAGCAAGGAAAAACGAAAATTCTGCCGCATTCTTTCGCGTTAATTTTACCGCCATTCCACCTACTATGGTGGCCATTGAACGGGAAACTCCAGGAATCATGGCTATACATTGAAAAAAACCGATTTTTAAAGCTCTTTGCCAACCAATTGACTGGTCTTGAGAAGAGGCTGAAAACCATTTATCTACAAAAAGCATCACAAAGCCTCCTATAAAGAGCATCAAAGCAACAACAAAAACATCTCCGAGCAAAACATCAATAAAATCGCCTGCTAAAAAACCTATGACAGCAGCAGGTAAAAAACCAATTAACAGTTTCCAGTAAAAATCGTATCGATAAAAAAATTTTCGGATAATAACACGTTGTTTCACAAATTTTTTCCCTTCAGAATAGGTCGGCACATTAAATTCATCCAGTGGTTGCAACCGAAAAAATCTGTTCCAATAAAGAACAATCACAGAAAGAATAGCTCCAAATTGAATAATAACAGTGAAAGCTTTTACAAATTCCGTACTTTCTATACCCAGAAAACTTTGTGTAATTATCATGTGTCCAGTTGAAGAAACAGGAAGAAATTCCGTTAGTCCTTCAACAATGGCGATTATAATTGTCTGCCAAAAAGTCATCATTATTTACTTTTTGGTTTAAAAAGAATGGCAAATATGATAAACAAAAAACCAAAAAATGAAACCATTGGGCCTACAGTTATGCGACGAAAACTGAAAATATCCGGATTAAATTCCACTTGGGTAGAAGAACCTGTCATTAGAAAAAAACCTATAACAATAATTGCAAATCCGGATGCTATAAGCACCAAATTTATTTTGCCAAGTCCGGATGAATGTCTATTTTCCATTACGTTAAAAAATTTAACAAATTAAAATTAAAATATACACAGGAAAAAACATATTACCTTTTTCAAAAAGTTACGCGGTTAACAGCCCTTATTGAATTGAACAGGATTTTGTAACATTTCTGCTATTTGATGACCTAATTGTAGGCAGGATTCATAATTATCTTTTTTTAGACCCTGTTTTTCTTCCACCATCACATCAGACATAGGCCATTGCAAGCGATTTGCAAATTCAGTCAAGTTTCTCACTGCTGCGCCCGACCACGTATAGGAACCAAAACAACCGAATATCCTGTTTTTTAATCCACGACTTTCAATTTTTCTAATTAAATCTTCCATTTCAGGAAATAGTCCGTTGTTATAAGTTGGACTCCCAAAAATACAACCTCTATATCGGTAAATGTCTCGCAAAATGATGGAAAGATCGACTGTTGAAATATTGTGAATAATCACGGGTTTAACACCTGCTTCTGCCAAACCTTGCGCTACCGTTTCAGCCATTAGTTCTGTATTTCCATACATTGATCCATAAACTATCACTACTCCTTCTTCTGCTTGGAAACTGCTTAGTCTATCATATATTTCTACAGCTTTTTTTAGATTGATTTTCCACACGGGGCCGTGTGTGCTGCAAATTATTTCATAAGGTAAATGCTCCAATTTTTTTATGGCTTTTTGTACCGGCGAACTATATTTACCAATAACATTAGCATAATACCGATACATTTCATCCCAATATTTGTCTATATCAAGGTTTTCATCCAATATACTTCCATTAAGTGCACCAAAGCTTCCAAAAGCATCGCCTGAAAAAAGCACCTTATCGGCATGGTCAAAAGTCATCATTGTTTCCGGCCAATGAACCATCGGAGTCAGAAAAAACTGTAATTGATGGCGCCCTAAAGAAAGGCTTTCTTCATCGGAAACTTTCAAAAGCGATCCATCAATTTCATAAAATCCTTTCACCATGCTCAATGTTCTTTCATTGCCTACAATAGTCATATTTGGAAAATATTTTCTCAACAACCGCAAGGAACCCGAATGATCTGGTTCCATGTGATTGATAATCAGATAGTCTAATCCTTTATCTCCCAATTGTGAGAGTATTTTTTGTATCAATATTTCGCCAAAATGAATATCTACTGTATCAATCAAAGCGGTTTTTTCATCTACAATCAAATATGCATTGTAAGAAACACCATCGTATAAGGGAATTAAATTCTCGAATTTCGCTTTCTGTCTATCGTTAACGCCTACATAATATATATCGTCTGTTATCTTTTGGTTACGGAACATTTTTAGTCAATTTTAACTTCTCAGTTTGTAATGATAGTGATTTCAAAAATAAAAAATCGAACTACAAAGATAAAATAAATTCTCCAAATAGGAAAAATATAGAGTCAGCCTTATGACGAGGAAAATTCAACCGGCAAATGCAAAATTAGATAAAATGTTTGAAAAACTCATTTTTGGTAAATCAAAACAAAAATTCCTAAAAGAAAAAGTTTTAACTTTGTAGAAAACCAAATAGCTATGAGGTTTTACAGAGTTGTTTATGAAACCCACATGTGTTGCATACACAAACAAGAATGAATATAATATTCAGACATGTGGGTTCCATCAGACCATTAAAAATAAATTATATTCTGTTGAAAAAGAATTTTCTTACTTGATTCCTTGATTACTGCTTTTAAGTGAATTTTGACTGGAATAAAGTAATTTAGAATAGTTTAAAATATTATTTAAACTTCTTATAAATTAGCTTGTTACTTCAAAAATAGGTGAAAAAACCATTTATTATTTATTATTTTTGCATTCATGAATATTTTTCTATCATTGAAGTGAAATATGAAAAATGAAGACAGAACATCACAAGCCATGCATGCTACGTGGATGGGTTTTTGGGTTAATTTTACCTTAACAGTATTTAAACTTTTGGCAGGTTTTTTGGGTAAAAGTACTGCCATGATTGCAGATGGAGTACACTCACTATCCGATTTTATAACAGATTTGATTGTTATTATATTTGTAAGAATTGCTGGAAAAGAAAAAGATCAAGACCATGAATACGGACACGGAAAATTTGAAACATTTGCAACTTTTCTGGTCAGCCTTGCACTCGCTGCTGTAGGAGTTTACATTTTCATAAACGGTCTAAACAAAGTTATACAGGTAACACAGGGAGAAATAATTGAACCACCAACCATTATAGCATTGATAGCAGCTCTGGTGAGTATTATTGTTAAGGAAGGATTATACCGATATACAGCAAGAATTGGGAAAAAAATTAACAATCAAGCCATTGTAGCAAATGCATGGCACCATCGCTCCGATGCCTTATCATCAATAGGTACCGGATTAGGTATTGCCGGAGCAATTTTTTTTGGTGAGCAGGCTCGAATTTTAGATCCGATAGCGGGTATCATTGTCAGCTTTTTTATAATAGGAGTAGCCCTGAAAATTTTATTACCCAGCGTCAATGAACTTTTAGAAAGGTCATTACCAGAAGAAACGAAAAAGGAAATATTTGAAATTATCGAATCGAACCCTGAAATACTGTCTTACCATAACCTCAAAACCAGAAAAGTAGGAAACACTTTTGCCATCGATATACACATTAAACTCGACAAAACTACAACCTTTTTACGTTCTCACGATATTGCAACTGAAATTGAAAATAAGCTAAGAAATCGATTTGGTAAACAAACCATCATTAATATTCATACCGAACCATTTAACGAAGAAAAAGACCAAAAGAGAAGATAAACAAGATTTACTCAGGGTGCGCAGAATGAGACTCGAACTCACACGCCGTAACCGGCACTACCCCCTCAAAGTAGCGCGTCTACCAATTCCGCCATCTGCGCAAAAAACAAAATGAAAACTTGGTGTGCCCAAAACAGGACTCGAACCTGCACAGCCTAACGGCCACTAGTCCCTGAAACTAGCGCGTCTACCAATTCCGCCATTTGGGCTATTCCTGTTTTCAAAATTGCAGGGATAAGTTTTGAGCGAAAAACGGGACTCGAACCCGCGACCCCGACCTTGGCAAGGTCGTGCTCTACCAACTGAGCTATTTTCGCACAATTTGATCTTTTGGAAAAGCGCAGCAAAGATACTTTCTTTTTGCTAATTTGCAAAAAATTTCAAAGGAAAAATCTTGATATTTTTCTTTTAAAAAATACAAGTAACTAATTCTTCAAAAACTTTTTTCTTTCTATATTCCGTAGCTGTATCCTTCTGTAATTGATTAAATGCAACCTATCAATAGAAACTGTTCAACTATTATCCTATGGCAAGCTATTAAGGTTTTGTTCAAGATTTTATAGTTGGAAGTTGGAAATACCTCGATTTTCATGTACTTTTGCAGCGGAAAAATCAAGACCCTTTCCAAATAATTGACTATAAAAACAAACAAATATGAATATCTCGTATAATTGGCTCAAAAAATACATCAACATCGATTTGCCGGTAGAAAAGGTTTCGGAAATTCTGACTTCTATCGGATTGGAAGTTGGCAGCACCGAAGAAGTTCAAACTGTGAAAGGTGGGTTGGAAGGATTGGTCATTGGAGAAGTGCTGACGTGCGTTCCTCATGAAAATTCTGATCATTTGCACGTAACAACTGTCAATATTGGCTCCGGTGAACCTTTGCAGATTGTTTGCGGCGCTCCGAATGTGGCTGCCGGACAAAAAGTGGTTGTGGCTACCATTGGTACAAAACTGTATGCCGGCGACGAAAGTTTTACCATAAAACGCTCCAAAATTCGCGGTGTGGAATCTTTCGGAATGATTTGTGCCGAAGATGAAATAGGAATTGGAACGAGTCACGAAGGCATCATAGTTTTGCCCGACGATGCAAAACCCGGAATGTTGGCAAAAGATTATTACGGCATAAAAAGCGATTATGTGATGGAAATAGATCTGACACCCAACCGCGTGGATGCTGCTTCACATTTCGGCGTTGCTCGTGATTTGGCTGCCTATTTTTCGTTAAGAGACAAATCGATAAAACTTACCCTGCCGTCGGTAGATAATTTTCAGGTTCAACAACATGGGCTTACCATTCCGGTAACAGTAGAAAATCCGGAAGCTTGTCCGCGATATTCTTCTGTAACCATTACCGGCGTAAAGGTTGGCGAATCGCCCAAATGGCTGAAAAATTACCTGACAACCATTGGCTTGCGTCCCATCAACAACGTGGTGGATGCCACCAATTTTGTGTTGTATGAATTGGGGCAGCCGCTTCATTCTTTTGATGCCGATAAAATAAAAGGCGGAAAAGTTATTGTGCGACACATGCCTGAAGGAACGACTTTTGTAACGCTGGATGGAGTAGAGCGTAAATTGAGCGCCGAAGATTTGATGATTTGCAATGCAGAAGAGCCCATGTGTATCGGAGGCGTTTTTGGTGGACTCGATTCGGGAGTTACAGAATCAACACAAAACGTTTTTCTGGAAAGTGCCTATTTCAATCCCGTTTATATCCGAAAAACGGCTCGTCGGCACGGATTGAGTACCGATGCTTCTTTCCGCTTTGAGCGAGGCTGCGACCCCAACAACACCATTTACGCTTTGAAGCGCTGTGCTTTGCTGATTCAGGAAATTGCCGGAGGAGAAATCGCAGGAGAAATTGTTGATGTTTACCCCAAAAAAATACTTCCTTTCGAGGTGGACATCACCATTGCGAAAATCAACGCTTTGATAGGAAAAAATTTTGAAAAGGACACCATTCAGACCATTCTTTCGGCTTTGGAAATTGAGATAAAATCTTCTTCCGAAGAAGGTTTTGTTTTGAAAGTCCCGACCTACAGGGTGGATGTGCAACGCGATGTGGATGTCATTGAAGATATTCTTCGTATTTATGGTTACAACAATGTAGAAATCGGAGAAAAACTGGTTTCCACGTTGAGCTATCGACCTAAACCGAACAATTTCCGTATTCAGAACATTATTTCCGAGCAACTGACAGCTCAGGGTTTTAATGAAGTAATGAACAATTCGCTGACCAAAAGAAATTATTACGCACTTTCTGCAACTTTGCCTTTAGAAAAATGTGTAAAAATAATGAACCCGTTGAGTTCGGACTTGAGCGTGATGAGACAAACTCTGCTTTTTGGAGGTTTGGAAAACATTGTTTACAACAACAATCGGAAAAATTTCGACATAAAGTTTTATGAATTTGGGAATTGCTATTTCTATCTTCCCGAAAATAAAAATTCATCCGATCCTTTATCGGCATATTTGGAAGAATTTCATTTGGGACTTTGGTTGTCGGGCAACAAACATCCGCAATCGTGGACTTCTTCGGAGGAAAAATCAAGTATTTTTGAACTGAAAGCATACGTGGAAAATATTTTTCGTAGGCTGGGATTGAAATTGCAGCATTTTCACTTCGAGGAGATTTCTAACGATTTGTTTTCACAAGCTTTGAGCTTTCGCAATGCAGCCGGTAAACAACTGGCATTGTACGGAATAGTGAATGCTGCACTGCTGAAAAGTTTTGATATTGAAAATGAAGTTTTTTATGCCGATATTGATTGGAATTTGTTGATAGAAGAAACGAAAGGGAAACAGGTTAGTTTTGCCGAAATATCAAAATTTCCTGAAGTAAAACGTGATTTGGCCCTGTTGCTCGATAAAAGCGTAACATTTGCCGAAATTGAGAAAATAGCCTATCAAACCGAAAGAAAACTTTTGAAAAAAGTTCAGTTGTTCGACGTGTACGAAGGCAAAAATATCGAAGCAGGTAAAAAATCTTATGCAGTGAGCTTTTTATTGCAGGATGAAACAAAAACACTTACCGACAGTCAGATTGATGCCATTATGCAAAAACTTCTGAAAAATTTCACCGAAAAACTGGGTGCTAAACTCCGTTAACGCAGAACAAACCGATACATAAAAAAAGATTTTTCTTTTCACCTTTGCTTGTGATAAAGAAAAATCTTTTCTTTTTCCTGTTTTTTTTTGATCAAACTTTGTAGTCTACTGCTACTCTGCCGGTTTTAATTTTACCGATATATGCGCTGACTTTCTTGTGCTCGGGATGGTTGATATAAATTTGCAGATCCTCTACATTTTCAAATTCGGTGTACAATACCAAATCATAATTTTCTGCAGCCGTTTCTTCCATTTGAATACCGACCTCGATTTTTTTCAATTCAGGTATCAAGTGTTGAAGATTTTCCAATTGCGACTTGATGAGCGTTGCATTTTCTTTTTTTGTCTTTCCTTCCGAAAAATCGGAAAGCTGAAACATAACGATGTGTTTAACCATAAAAAATTTCTTTATAATTTATCGGATAGAGTTTTTTCCGGTTTCTTTTAATGGGGGCAAAAGTATTAGTTTTATTTGCAAACCACTTTAAAACTTTTCCCGTTGATTCTTAAAAAATAAATTCCTTTTCGCACCGGAATAAAAAATTTCCCCTGAACCAAATCGCCACTCCACAACAACTGTCCGGTGAGTGCAAAAAGTTTCACATTATATGTTCCACTGCCCAATGACAAATAAATTCCTTCGGATGTAGCGCTAAAACTTACATTGTCGATATTTTGATTTTGATTGTCAGATGCACCGGAAGAGTTATCCTGTCTCAACCAGTTTTGTCCCACAGCAACATCAGATTTAACAACGACTTGTTGGGCTGATGAACGCGGATCGTCGGGAGAATAGCTTCCGGCTAAAAGCATCGTGGCCAAAGCAAGCCAAAACACAATCAACATCGTACGTTTCATCGCAAATAGAAAATTTAACAGGTTGAGAAATAATTTACTGCAAAAATAGTGAAAAACGTCCAAAGAAAAAAGGGAAAAAATTTATCGCCGGTTCATAAACTTTCAGTTTATTTTGTGATTCGTTATCGAAAAATATTCAGGTCGTTATTCCTTATTTTTTAAATCTTCTGCATGTCCCGGATAATCGATGTTGTAATGCAATCCGCGACTTTCTTTTCGCTGTGTAGCCTGCTTGATAATCAAGTACGAAACGCTGATAATGTTTCGAAGTTCGCAAATTTGGCGCGAAACCACCGATCGCTCATATAAATCCTCCGTTTCCCTGAAAAGAATTTCCAATCGGCTCATAGCCCGCTTCAAACGCAAATTGGAACGAACAATTCCTACATAGTTATTCATGATTTGTTCTACTTCCCGCGCACTTTGAGTAATCAAAATCATTTCTTCAGGCCAAGTTGTGCCTTCATCATCCCAATCGGGAATATTTTCCTGAAAACCAAGTGAATTAAGTCGGACAACAGAATGCTTGGCTGCAGCATCAGCATAAACAATTGCCTCGATCAAAGAATTGGAAGCCAAACGGTTGGCTCCATGTAAACCGGTACAGGAACATTCTCCTGCCGCATACAGACGATGAATGGTTGATTCGGCGTTCAAATCCACAGCAATGCCACCACACAAATAATGCTGTGTTGGAGCTACGGGAATATAATCTTTGGTAATGTTGATACCCAACTCGCGGCATCTTTTATAAATGGTGGGGAAATGTTTTTTTGTTTCTTTTGGGTCTTTGTGCGTAACATCCAAATAAACATATTCGTCACCGCGTATTTTCATTTCGTTGTCGATAGCGCGGGCTACAATGTCTCGGGGAGCCAGCTCTTTTCTTTCGTCATACTTGTGCATGAATTTTTGTCCGTCTTTGGTACGCAAAATCGCTCCATAGCCACGTATGGCTTCCGAAATCAGGAAAGAGGGTTTATCACCCGGATGGTAAAGTGCAGTGGGATGAAACTGCACAAATTCCATGTCTTTTATTACGCCTCTGGCTCTGTGTACCATTGCAATGCCATCGCCAGTGGCAGTGGGCGGATTGGTAGAAGTCAGATATGCACCTCCAATACCTCCGGTTGCCAACATGGTAACCTTTGAAAGAAAAGTAATAATTTGATTGTTTTTTTGGTCAAGAATGTAAGCGCCATAACATTCGATATTTGGAGTATGGTGCGTAACAATTTGACCCAAATGATGCTGAGTTAAAATTTCGAGAGCAAAATGATATTCAAAAATTTCGATATTGGGATGGTGTAGAACTTTTTTGTTCAATCTTTTTTGAACTTCCGCTCCTGTATTGTCCTTATGGTGGAGAATACGAAATTCCGAATGACCGCCTTCGCGATGCAAATCGAATTTTCCGTCTTCCGCCTTATCGAATTTCACACCCCAGCGAATCAATTCTTCAATTTGTTTGGGGGCTTCGTAAACAACTTTTTTTACAGCTTCGATATTATTTATGTAATCACCTGCAATTAAAGTATCCTGAATATGTTTTTCAAAATTGTCGGGTGGATAAAGAACGGCTGCCATACCTCCCTGAGCCAAAGAAGTATTCGATTCTTCAAGTGTGGTTTTACAAATGAGGGCAACTTTTCCGTATTCAGCTACTTTGAGTGCATAACTGATGCCAGCTATTCCACCTCCTATTACCAAAAAATCAAATTTTCGTGTCATAATCAATATGTATTAAGTCAATTGTTTATTGACTTCACACTATTCAAACAAAATTCGAGCTAAAAAAGTTGAAAGAAGTTGATAGGTGGAGTCCAACCATTCAAAAAATTTCATAGTTGGTCAAAAAAACGAATTAAATAATTTTTTCAAGAAAAAGTAAATTTTCAGATTTGTTTAATGTAAGCTCTTCTGCGCTTGTGATTGATATGTTCAAAATCACTCCACTGAGAGGAAACCTGAGTATTGGTTTCCAACTCCGGATTACTTTCTGCAAATTTATATCCATTTTTTGCAAAATTGACCATCAATTCGGCAAAAAGGATAGAATTGACACCTTTTCCCTGATAACGAGGATGTACTGCTATCAGATACAAATCCACGATATCGTTTTTATAATAAATAGATTTCAGCAAATAAAACCAACCCAGCGGGAATAGTTTCCCTTTTGCTTTTTGCAAAGCTTTGGTCAGACTTGGCATGGCAATACCCACTGCTACTACATCATCATTTTCGTCGGTTACCACCGAAACCGTATCCAGCCTGAAAAAGCTGAAATAGAGTTTTATGTAAAATTGCTTTTGGGCTTCGTTCAATTTGGTGAAACCGTATAAATGCTGGTAGCAAGTATTGAGCAAATCAAAAATTTTGTTTCCATAGCCGTTTACCAGTTTTTTTCGGCTTTTAAAATGTCGAGGTGTTAAGTGATATTTTTGTTTCACCAGCTCAGCGATACGGAAATATTTATCGGGAAATTTTTCGGGAATGGTAATGAGAAATTCAACCCAATCGGCATCTTTCACAAAACCATATTTTTCGATGTGCTGTGAATAATAAGGATAATTATATATGCCGGCCAATGTTCCAAGTCGGTCAAAACCTTCGATAAGCGTACCTTCGTGGTCAAAATCGGTAAATCCGAGTGGGCCTTGCATGGCTGTCATGCCTTTGGCTCTTGCCCATTCCACTGCCGCATCAAACAGGGCTTTCGAAACTTCATAGTCGTCGATAAAATCCACCCACCCGAAACGTGCATTTTTCTGATTCCATGTTTCATTGGCAACCGGATTGATTATGGCTGCAATGCGACCAACAATTTCATTTTTTTCGTTGTAGGCAAGAAAATAAGCAGCTTCGCAAAAATCAAGCGAAGGGTTTTTTCCTTTAGTCAGGTTGGTATAGTCGTCTATAAACAGCGGTGGAGCTGCATATTCATTATCCTTGTACAAATTGATCCCAAACCAGACAAATTGTTTCAATTGTTTTTTGGTAGTTACTTCTCGAACAGTTATCGCCATATCCGTTTAGGTTTTTAAAAAAAATATTTTATTTGCTTTTTCATCAGAATGTCTTTTTTCATTCTTTGCCAAAAATAAGAAATTACAGTAATACTGCTTTTTAGAAAGTACTTTTTATCTGTTAAAAAAAAATGTAAAATTAGTCAATTTTCAACGGGAAAGAATCAATTTTGAACTTTTTTGAATCATTTTTTATTAAATAATTGATTTTCAGTTAATATTTTTCCTTATTAAGGTAAATAAAACGATAAAAGAAAAATATAACCACAACACAAGCAATTGCACTGATAAGATAAGAAAGATACTGAGGTAATTGAAATCCTTCAGGTGCAATGCAAATATAACTTACACTAACGCAAGTCATAAATACTGCTGGGATAAGAGAAATCCAATAACCCTTGTGCCTTTTTGCCAGATAAACAGTGATAGACCAGAGTGTAAAAACAGCCAATGTCTGATTACACCAGGCAAAATATCTCCACAAAGCATCAAAATTAATTTGTAGGACAATAAAAGTCAAAATGAAGATAGGAATAGAAATCATCAACCTTTTTTTCCAAGATTTTTGCTCCAGATGAATAAAGTCAGCTACAATCAGTCGCGCTGAACGCAATGCCGTATCGCCTGAAGTGAGTGGAGCAGCTATTACACCTAATAATGTTATAACTCCTCCAATATTTCCCAGCCAATCTCTACAAATACGATCTACCACCACAGCAGGTTTATTAGCAGTAGCCGGAAGAGTTCCCAGAAATTCTTGTAATCCTTGAATGGAACCAAAAAAACTGGAAGCTGCTGCAGCCCAAATTAAAGCTACTATTCCTTCGGCAACCATGCTGCCATAAAAAATACGACGTCCTAATTTTTCATTTTGAATACAGCGAGCCATAAGTGGAGATTGGGTTGCATGAAATCCTGAAATAGCACCACAAGCAATGGAAACAAACATAATAGGGAAAATAGGTAACTTATTAGGATGAAGATTGGCAAATCCTTCTGTAAATTCCGGGATAGGAGCTTTATTTAGTATAAGAGCTAAAAAAATTCCAACAGCCATAAATAATAAGACAAAACCAAAAAATGGATAAATTTTAGCAATAATTTTATCAATGGGCAACAGAGTAGCTAAAATATAATAGGTAAATACGATTACAATCCATCCACTTACATTAATAGCATGAGGAGTAAAATTTGCCAGAAGTTGTGCAGGACCTGAAACAAAAACTGCACCTACCAGTATCATCAAAGCCAGTGAAAAAACCCTCATAAATTGCTTGATACCATTTCCCAGTTCATTTCCTACCAATTCAGGTAAACTTGTACCATTGTTACGAATGGACATCATACCAGAAAGATAATCATGAACTCCACCAGCGAAAATGGTTCCAAATACAATCCATAAAAAAGCTGATTCGCCAAACATAATACCCATAATTGCACCAAAGATAGGCCCTAAACCAGCAATGTTTAAAAATTGAATCAAAAATACCCGCCACCATGGCAAAGGAATATAATCTACGCCATCAGGATTGGCAAGAGCAGGAGTAGGTCTGTTCGGCTCAATGCCAAAAATACGTTCAGCAATTTTTCCATAAATAAAATAACCTGCTATTAAAAGTCCAATGGAAATAAAAAAACTAATCATGATAATTTAAAATTTAAGCTATAAGTTTTTTCAAATATATTTTAGCACATGAGAAAAATTATATTATAGTTATATAATTATCTGATAATCAATAAAATAATTGTCATTTTTGGTGAACACCTTGAAATTTTGTATCTTTATAACTGATTAACAATTGGTTATAATGATAACAAAAGATTCCAAAGGCTCGTACAAAACAAATACATTTAAAATATTCTGTTTACCGATGTTCAAGCAATACTACATTTTCAACATGATGCGTATGAGGAAACATATCTACCGGCTGAACGGCAGTAACTTTATATTTGCTGTCCAAAAGTTGCAAATCACGGGCTTGTGTTGCCGAATTGCAACTGATATAAACAATTCTTGCGGCATTGGTTGTCAGAATGGCATCCACTACATCCCCATGCATTCCGGCTCTTGGCGGATCAGTGATAATGACATCAGGATTTCCCTGCTCACGAATAAAATTGGCTGTCATTACTTCTTTCAGATCACCCGCATAAAAAAATGTATTGGTAATGTTGTTAAGTTTTGAATTATTCACGGCATCTTCCACTGCTTCAGGTACATATTCTATTCCAATCACTTTCTTTGCCTTTCGCGCCACAAAATTGGCTATGGTGCCCGTACCGGTGTATAAATCGTAAACAAGTTCATTTCCCGTCAATGCTGCAAAGTCGCGGGCTTTTTCATACAACCTGCAAGCTTGTGCAGAATTGGTTTGAAAGAAGGACTTTGCCCCAATTTTGAAAGTTAAATCTTCCATTTTTTCGTAAATACTATCATTTCCAGTGAAGGAAATTATTTCCTGATCGGTAATGGTATCGTTGGCTTTGGAATTGATTACATACAAAAGGGAAGTAATTTCAGGAAAAGTGTCGGCTATGTGTTGCAAAAGAGCTTTTCGTTTCGGTTCGTCTTCCCGAAAAAAAACGACTACCAGCATCACTTCACCAGTGGTGGAAGTTCTTACCATCATTGTTCGCAAAAATCCTTCCTGATGGCGCAGATCAAAGAATTCCAATTCATTCTCCAAAGCATAACGACGAATTTCGTTTCTGATTTTATTGGAAATATCGTCCTGCAACCAGCATTTTTCAATGTTCAACACTTTGTCGAAATGTCCCGGGATGTGAAATCCGAGTGCATTTTCATCTTCAATATTCTGTGCAGAAGATATTTCTTCAAAACTTCGCCAACGGCGATTGGAAAAGGTAAATTCAAGTTTATTTCTGTAAAAAACGGTTTTTTCGGAAGGGAGAATGGGCGAAATTTCCGGCAATTGAACTTTTCCAATGTGCTTCAAATGATCTTCTACCTGTTTTTGTTTGTATTTCAACTGTTCTGCATAAGGTAACATTTGCCACTTGCAGCCGCCGCAAATGCCAAAATGTTGACAAAAAGGCTCACAACGTTGTTCCGAATAGTGATGAAATTTTACAGCTCGGGCTTCCATGTAATTTTTTTTCTTTTGCGTAACTTGCAAGTCCACTACATCGCCCGGCACCACCAAAGGAACAAAAACGACCATATCGTTTATTTTTGTCAGCGCTTTGCCTTCGGCTCCAATATCGGTAATGGTTACCTTTTCCAAAACGGGGAGCTGTTTCTTTTTTCTCATTGATTGAGCAGGATTCAATATTAAAATTTTTCTGCAAAATTAGTGATTTTGAACGAAAAAATTGGAAGTGTAACAACTTTGAGCCAATCGGCTGAAAGTGAAGAACATACAATTATTTTCAAATAAAAATTTTCTTACCAAAAAAGCCAACCCGAACAAACATGTTAAGGTTGGCTGTGTGTGACCCCGTTGGGATTCTAACCCAAGACCTTCAGAACCGGAATCTGACGTTCTATACAACTGAACTACGGAGCCAATGCGGATGCAAATGTAGTGATTTTTCCCGATTTGAAAAAAGAAATAAGGAAAACCTTCTCTTAAAAAAGTCGGTTTTCCTTATCAAAATGTATGAATTTTTATATTTATCTTCGGCTTCCACCCATGAAAATCAGGATATAATAAACCAGCGTTGCCAACGATCCCAAAGCGGCTACCACATAAGTGTAAGCTGCCGTTTTCAAAGCATCTTTGGCCGGTTCGTGGGTTTCATAATTGGTAATGCCGGCATTGTTGAGCCAGGCCAACGCACGTTGACTGGCATTGATTTCTACCGGTAAAGTTATGAAACTGAAAAGCGTGGTCAGCGCAAAAAGAATAATTCCCGTCAACATCAGTTGAGGAAAAGATTGAAGAAAAATAATACCTGCCAACAGTACCCATTGCATCCACATGGAAGCAAAACTTACCACCGGAACCAGTTTTGAACGCAGAGTCAGTGGAGCATAAGCATAAGCGTGCTGAACCGCGTGCCCTGTTTCATGAGCAGCAATGGCCGCCGCCGCCACATTACTCGAGGCGTACACCTGTTCGCTCAAATTAATGGTTTTGTTTGCCGGATTATAATGATCGGTGAGATGACCGGAGGTGGAAATAACCTTCACATCATAAATGCCGTTGTCGTGCAGCATTTTTTCGGCTACATCTTTTCCCGTCATACCATTTGGTACAGGTAATTTCGAGTAACGTTTGAATTTTGACTGCAACCTGTTCTGAAGCAAAAAACTAATCAGCGCAAAAACAATAAAAATAATATAAATCATAGTCTTTTCAATTTTATAATTAACATTTTATTTCATGCAAAATGTTTGCCAAAAATTTAATTGACAGATTGGCAGTTTGTAGTGCATAAAAATTGGAAAACTATTCCTGATAGCGAATGACGGTTTGTTCACGGTCGGGTCCTACAGAAACAATCTTTATCGGGACATTCAATTCTTCTTCCAAAAAATTCAAATAGGCATTCAATTCTTCGGGAAATTCGTCTTCACTTTGCAAGTTCGATATTTTGGTTTTCCAACCGGGCAATTCAACATAAACGGGTTCGAGATTTTCGGTAATTTCAAATGGAAATTCTTCCGTTTCCTTTCCGTCGATACGATATGCCACACAAGCCTTTATGGTATCAAAATCATCCAGCACGTCGCTTTTCATCATAATCAACTGAGTAACGCCATTGAGCATGATTGAATAGCGCAATGCAACCAAATCGATCCAACCACAACGACGAGGACGGCCGGTTACAGCACCAAACTCACAACCTTTTTTGCGAATCAGTTCTCCGGTTTCGTCTTTCAACTCGGTTGGAAAAGGACCGCTTCCCACGCGCGTGCAATAAGCTTTGAAAATACCGTAAACTTCTCCGATTTTTTGCGGAGAGAGGCCAAGCCCGGTGCAAGCGCCGGCACAAATCGTGTTGGAAGAAGTTACAAAAGGATACGAACCGAAATCAATGTCGAGCAACGTTCCCTGAGCACCTTCGGCCAAAATTTTTTTCCCTTCTTCCAGCGAGTGGTTGATAAAGTATTCGCTGTCAATCAAATCAAAACGTTTGATACATTCTATTCCTTCAAAAAAAGTTTTTTCCAATGCAGCCAAATCGTATTCAAAATTGTATTGACGCAACATTTCCGTATGGCGAGCAACGACTTCACGATATTTTTCGTCGAAACGATGCAGAATATCACCTATCCGAAGTCCATTTCTGCTTATTTTGTCTGTATAAGCAGGGCCAATACCTTTGCCCGTTGTACCAATTTTGCCTGTTCCTTTGGCAGCTTCGGAAGCCAGATCGAGCAATCGATGCGTCGGAAGAATGAGATGAGCTTTTTTGGAAATTTTCAGCCGCTGATGCAAGGGTTCGCCTGCTGCTTCGAGAGCTTCCACTTCTTCCTTGAAAAGGGCAGGGTCAATCACCATCCCGTTGCCAATCACGTTGATTTTGTCGCCCTGAAAAATTCCCGACGGAACCGAACGCAATACAAATTTTTTTCCTTTAAACTCCAAAGTATGACCGGCATTGGGGCCGCCTTGAAATCGAGCCACAATATCGTAATGTGGCGTCAGTACATCCACAACTTTTCCTTTTCCTTCGTCGCCCCACTGAAGGCCTAATAAAACATCTGCTTTCATTCGTTTAAATTTTTATGATTTTGCAAAATAAAACCTTTCCTTGCTTCAGAATCCGTTTGCTTACGGCATCCATTTACAGAAAAGGTGAAAAATAAGGTAATTTTTTTCATTGAAACAACACTTTTTACGAAGTTTTTTTCTTTTTTTTCAGGCATTTACTGCAAATTCCATAAATATACAGCGAGTAATGCGACATTTGAAAAGTTTGAAAATGCTTCGACTGGATGGCTGCTTTTATATTTTTGTCGGAAAATTCCTTTATTTTGCCACATTGCGTACAAATAAGATGATGATGAATGTTGGTGCCGAAAGTTTTTTCATATTGTGCCAGTTGATCGCCAAATTGATGTTTTACAATTAATTTGCACTCGAGCAGCAAATCGAGCGTATTGTAAATAGTGGCCAAACTGACACGATAATCCTTTTGCATGGCATTGTAAAGCAGCTCGGCATTGAAATGTCCTTCGTGGGTGTAAATTTGCTCCAGAATTGCGTAACGTTCGGGCGTTTTGCGATGCTGATGGGCAGCCAAATAATCGTTAAAAATTTTCTTGACCACTTCAAAGGAATTTTCTTCTTTTTCTTTGTTTTCATCCATAGAACAAAGGTAAGATTTTTTAGAATATAATTGTTATAAAAGTTCCAAAAAATTCATTTCCGATTTCACTTCTTCCATGATATATTGTTGACCGGCAGTTGGTTGAAGAAGGAAGTTGCTCATTTTTTCGAGAATAAAATCTGCGATGGATTTTCCATTTCTGCAAAATCTGCAAAGCGCCAAACTGATGGCTTTATACAGATGGAAATTATCGGTTGTCGAATTTTCAAAAGCCTTTTCAATAATAAGATTTCTATCCACATCCGAAAAATTTTGATAATTGCGTGCCGATAAAATAAATCCCATTATTTGCAATTGAACTTTGTCCGAAGCGCACCAATCACAGCAAAGTTCGTTGACAAAAGGGAGTTTTGAGAAAAGATGCATGCACGCAAATTCAATCGTTTCTATGTTGTCGCAGTCTTCGGCCCAACTTTGAGCCATTTCCCAACTAAAATTGTTTACAGGCTGAAGCAGGATTGCCATCAACATGGTTTCTCTGCCGTGAAGTGTCCAAAGTTGTTGTGCTGTTTCTTCGTTTGGCTCATAATCGGAAGCTATTTCCCTTATGCGGGTTATCGCGACGCCCAGATTTTTGCGGTACACCATCCCGTACTGTCGCATTTGGGAAGCTACTTCTCCGTTTCGGGAAAGCCAAAGTTTTTGTAAAATCTCCTTAACCTCATTGTTTTGTTCGATTGTCTGCTTATTCATTTCATTTAAACATTTATCCAAAAAATCGGCAATAAACCAAAAGACGTCAATTTTTTTTTAAAATAGTTGCACAGAATCAAATGCTGTGTTATCTTTGCACTCGCAAAAAATGGTGGTCGTAGCTCAGCTGGTAGAGCGTCGGATTGTGGTTCCGAATGTCGCGGGTTCGAGTCCCGTCCTCCACCCACAAAGGGCAGCAAAAAGGCTGCCTTTTTGTGTTTAAAATAAGTAATTGCTGAAAAGAATATTGAGATTCAAAAATAACCACTTTCTGCAAATTTACGTATTTTTAGTCATTCTGTAGATTTTCTTATTGAAAATTCAAATTTTTACACCACAAATTAAGAATCAACTCCGAAAAGTTATTCAAAGAGAATTAGTTTTTTTAAAGACATTGAGATAAAAAAGTTAAAAAAATATTCAAAAAAATTCTTTGAAAATTTGCATATATTGCTATATTTCAGCACCTTAGCATGTTAAAATACGATAAAAAAGAGAGATAAATGTTCAGGAAAACAGAAAGTGAAGTACAATTAGATTTATTTTTTTCGCCCGAAGAACTTATGAGAGGGAACAGCTGGGAATTATTATCAAAGGGAAGATTCCTGGCACAATCTTTTCCGAAGAGAAGTTCTCATACACATCGATGAAGAAATTTTCAAGCCTCTTTATTGCAATAACAATGGTATGCCCAATGCTTTCATCAGGTTTTTTTTAAGGGCTAATATAACAACAAAAAATTTAATGCCTCTCTTCAAAAAAATCTTATTTTTTCTCTTTTTTGAAAAAATCAGGTTTTAAGAGGAGATTCAATCATCATTTTGTCGAACTTTTTTCAATGCAAAAAACGAACCATTTATAATCTCAATTGTTTTTAATAAATTTCAATTTACAAGTAATGGAACATCATCATCAACATACGCATACACATGGAGAGAGCAACATAAAAATGGCTTTTTTTCTTAATTTCGGATTTACCGTTTTTGAAATTTTTGGTGGAATTTTCACCAACAGTATTGCTATTATTTCCGATGCCATACACGATATGGGCGATAGCCTTTCATTGGGTTTAGCATGGTATTTTCAAAAAAAATCCACAAAAGAAAGTGATAAAAATTACACCTACGGATACAAAAGATTTTCTTTATTGGGTGCCATTATCAATTCCATTATTTTGATTACGGGTAGCATTTTTGTCCTTTACGAAGCGATACCGCGTCTTTTGCATCCCGAAACAACCAACACTCAAGGAATGATTGTTTTTGCAGTGATAGGAATTCTAGTAAACGGTTTGGCTGTTCTTCGTCTCAAAAAAGGAAGTTCTATCAACGAGAAGGTTGTTTCTCTCCATATGCTGGAAGATGTGCTGGGATGGGCTGCTATTCTGGTGGGTTCTCTGATTATGTATTTCTTTGATTTGCCGGTTATTGATCCTGTTTTATCCGTTTTGATTACAATTTACATTTTGTTTCATGTTTTTCGCAACGTAAAGGAAAGTTTGCACATTCTTCTTCAGGGTTCGCCAACGGATGTCGACCTGGAAAAAATTTCACAATTGCTTCTGTCGATTGAAAATGTGGATGAAATTCACGATTTGCATATTTGGTCTATTGATGGAAATTATAATATTCTTACTGTTCATGTCGTTTTGAAACAACCAGTTACAATAGAAAAAGCTGTAGAAATAAAGAATAAAATTCGCTCAGAATTGCTTCAACAAGGTATTGAACATGCCACTATCGAATTTGAAACAACGGAAGAAAACTGCTCTTTACAGCAATGTTGTTGATTTTCAGTTGTTTGTTAAAAATAGAATACAAAAATCACTTTTTGTGATAATTTACCAAAGTTTTAATTAAGCCCCAAATATATTGATGAAAAAAGTTTTTGAATAAAAGTTGTTAAATTGATTTCATAATTCGCATGATTTACAAATGTTTACTGTATTAGGTTGTATGTTGGCCGGTATGGTAGTCGGCTTTATTTTTCGAAAAAAACATTTCAAAATTATTCAATCGGTTTTGTTTGTTTTAATCTGGCTGTTGCTTTTCTTATTGGGAGCAGAAATTGGCAGTAATCCTGCAGTTATTCGTCAAACGGGAAAACTCGGCTTTGATGCACTGTTAATTGGAACGGCCGGAACTTTGGGAAGTATACTCGGAGCAGATTTGTTGTGGAAATGGATAAAACCGGATAAATCGACCCATGAAAAGTAGCCTGATTATTTTGTCTTTCTTTGCAACAGGCTTGCTTTTAGGCATTTTCAGGTTGCTTCCCGAAACTCTCTTTAACGAAGAAATCAGCTTTTATGTGCTTTGCTGTTTGATGTTTACCGTTGGATTCAGTATCGGACAGCAAGGCAATTTTGTCCGTCAATTTCGTCGCTTGAACCCACGCATTGTCTTTTTACCTCTGTTTACCATTGCCGGTACGTGGTTGGGTGCGCTGGCAGTCGGTTTCTTCATTAACGGCTTTTCTCTGTTCGATTGTTTGGCAGCAAGTTCGGGATTTGGTTATTATTCGCTTTCCAGTATCCTGATCACTCGCTACAAAGGCGTAGAGTTGGGGACTATTGCTTTGTTGTCCAATATCGTGCGTGAAATTTTCACTTTGCTTTTCGCTCCTCTCATGGTAAAATATTTTGGAAAACTTTCTCCCATTTCTTCAGGTGGCGCTACTACTATGGATACCACTTTCCCGGTGATTGTTCAAAGTGCCGGAAAGGATTATGCGTTGGTTTCCATTTATCACGGATTTATCACGGATTTATCATGGACTTTTCCGTCCCTTTTCTGGTAACTTTCTGGTGCAGTCTCTGAAAATAAAAAAATTCTAATTTTTTCTCCTTTATTACGGAAAAAATTCCGTAATTTTGCAACGTTTTTCAATCTATCGCTCATTCAAAAAAATTATAACGTTTATGGCAAAAGAATTCAAATATCAGGAACTTTTTCAGTTAGGAAAAGACAAAACCGAGTATTATTTACTATCGAAGGATTTTGTTTCGACGGCAGAGTTTGAAGGCAAGGAAATTTTAAAAGTTCAGCCGGAAGGTTTGACTTTTCTTGCCCGTACTGCTTTTCGCGACTGTTCTTTTCTGCTTCGTCCCGAACATCAAAAACAGGTTGCGGCCATCCTTTCCGACCCGGAAGCCAGCGAAAACGATAAATACGTAGCATTAACTATGCTTCGCAATGCAGAGATTTCTGCAAAAGGTATTCTTCCTTTCTGCCAGGATACCGGTACGGCAACAATTTATGCCAAGAAAGGCAGTAACGTTTTCACTGATGGAACGGATGAAGAAGCTTTATCCAAAGGAGTTTATGAAACTTATACGCAGGAAAATCTGCGTTATTCGCAAAATGCTCCACTTACCATGTACGACGAAGTGAATACCGGTACCAATCTTCCCGCCCAGATTGATATTATGGTCGGTCATGGTAACGAATACGAATTTCTTTTTATCGCAAAAGGGGGCGGTTCGGCCAACAAATCATTTCTGTTTCAGGAAACGAAAGCTTTGCTGCAACCCGACACGTTGGAAAAATTTCTTACCGAAAAATTGAAATTATTGGGCACGTCGGCTTGTCCACCCTATCATATTGCATTTGTTATCGGCGGCACATCTGCCGATGCTTGCATGAAAACGGTTAAACTCGCTGCAGCCAAGTATTACGACGAACTGCCAACTACAGGAAATGAGTTGGGAAGAGCTTTCAGGGACGTGGAACTGGAAGAAAAAATCCTGAAAGCAGCTCAAAATTTGGGTATTGGGGCTCAATTTGGAGGAAAATATTTTGCTCACGATGTGCGAATTATCCGACTCCCGCGTCATGGAGCTTCCTGCTTTGTAGGATTGGCGGTATCTTGTTCTGCCGATCGCAACATTAAGGCAAAGATAAATAAAGATGGTATCTGGCTGGAAAAACTGGAGGATAATCCCGGTAAATATATTCCTGAAGAATATCGCAATACAGGTGAAGGAAACGCAGTGAAAATCGATTTGAATCGTCCGATGAATGAAATTTTGTCCACATTGACAAAATATCCGGTTTCCACACGACTTTCTCTTTCGGGAACAATGGTAGTGGCCAGAGATATTGCTCATGCCCGCATAAAGGAAATGCTCGATGCAGGGAAAGATTTGCCACAATATATGAAAGATCATCCGGTGTACTATGCCGGCCCCGCCAAAACGCCCAAAGGAATGCCTTCCGGTTCGTTTGGCCCTACTACAGCCGGTAGAATGGATACTTATGTAGATTTGTTTCAGGAACATGGCGGCAGTATGGTGATGATAGCCAAAGGCAACCGCAGTCAGCAAGTGGTAGATGCCTGTAAAAAACATGGCGGTTTTTATTTGGGTTCTATTGGTGGCCCGGCTGCCATTCTCGCTCAAAATTCCATAAAAAAAGTTGAATGTATCGATTTCCCGGAACTTGGAATGGAAGCTGTTTGGAAAATCGAGGTAGAAGATTTTCCCGCCTTTATTCTGATCGACGACAAGGGAAACGACTTCTTCAAACTGATTAAGCCAACCATGACTTGTTGATCAGCTTCGATTTTTTTAATGTCATTTTTCCTTTTATTGAAGGGCAGTTCGAAAAAGCTGCCCTTCAATATTTACAAAAAATTACTATAATTTAATCAAAACTCTACTAAAGAATAAGTACAATTTTACTCAATAAATACCAATTAATTAATTACTTTTGTAATGAATATTGTATTCGATGGTTTATTTAGAAAAAAATATTTTCATCCAACGAAAGAAATAATATCCCGATAACTACTTTAATTAAAAAATTTTACATCATTATAATAACTTCAAAATGTAGTATTAACTTTTTATTTTTTTATTATGCAAGAAATCAAATTTTACAAAGGCGAAAACATTCCCCTTGAATTACACAAAGTTAGAGTAGTACAGAAATTACATCTTGTCCCCATTGAAAGGCGATTGGAAGCATTGCAGGAAGGTGGATACAATACATTCAGATTGAGTACTAAAGACGTTTTTCTGGATATGTTGACCGATAGCGGCACCAATGCTATGAGTGATAATCAAATGGCTGGCATGATGCAGGCCGATGATGCTTATGCCGGATCACAAAGTTTTTACAGACTTCAAAAAGCTGTTCAGGATGTTTTGGGTAAAAAATATTATTTGCCTGTTCATCAGGGTCGTGCTGCAGAAAATATTATTTCTTATGCCTATGTAAAAAAAGGAAGCATAATACCGATGAACTACCATTTTACAACAGCTATGGCCCACATCACGCAATATGGCGGAAAAATCGCCGAACTACTCTATGATGAAGCCTATGTAATTGATTCTGAGCATCCTTTCAAAGGAAATATGAATCTCGAAAAGCTGGAAGAAATCATTCAACTGCACGGAGCTGAAAATATACCGTTTATTCGTATGGAAGCTTCTACAAATCTGATTGGCGGACAACCATTCTCTATACAAAATTTACGTGATGTAAGGTCAATAGCCGATAAATATAAAATCCGTCTGGTACTCGATGCCAGCTTGATTGGAGAAAATGCTTTTTTGATTAAACAACGGGAAGAAGAGTTTAAAAATAAATCATTGGGTGAAATTCTGAAAATTATGACCGAATTAGCTGACTTGGTTTATTTTTCGGCGCGAAAACTCAGTTCATCGCGGGGTGGTGGAATTTGTACCGACAGTAATGAAATTTATCACGAATTGGAAGCTCTGGTTCCACTTTTTGAAGGATTTCTTACTTATGGAGGTATGTCGGTACGCGAAATGGAAGCGATGGCCGTTGGACTATATGAAACATTGGATGAAACAATTATCTGCCAAAGTCCAAATTTTATAAAATATCTTGTCGCCGCACTCGACTCCATAGGCATTCCTGTCATAAAACCGGCAGGTGTGCTTGGTGTTCATTTGGATGCCATGCAGATATGCGCTCACATTCCACAAAAGGAATATCCTGCAGGTGCACTTGCTGCAGCCCTCTTTCTGATTTCCGGTATTCGAGGAATGGAACGCGGTTCTATTTCGAACCAACGTGATGAATACGGTAATGAGACTTACGCCGACATGGAATTGCTGCGTTTAGCCGTTCCACGCCGTGTTTTTACACTTTCACAAATTAAATATGTTGAAGACCGAGTAAATTGGTTGTACGATAATCGACAACTTATCGGAGGACTTCGATTTGTTTATGAACCACCTGTTCTGCGCTTCTTTATGGGAGGACTTGAACCGGTAAGCGATTGGCCACAAAAACTTATGGCAAAATTTAAGGATGATTTTGGCGAGAGTTTATAATTTGAAAAATGAGGGAGGGAAATTTTTCTCTCTCTTATTTTTACGGATGTTTTTGGTCAACTAATTGATTTTTTGTTAAAAAACTTGTTTTGTTGAACGAAAAATTTTCTTTTTCCCCGGAACAACATTTATCGGGGGCATGGAAAAGATTATCTTTACTGTTTTTCAGAATTTCTTGTTTTATTTCGCAGCCGTTGCATCCACTACAGGGAGAATTCTTTTTGCTGCGAATTGTTTTTACTATTTTTAAGGCCGAAATTACTATCGCTCCTACAATAATTAGGTAGGTTATAATGGTTTGTGTCATGGCATGAATAAATTATAAAATTACGTTTTTATTAATATCATACAATCAGGATTCCAATTTGGTAAACTGCAAAAGCCGCCAGCCAGGCAAAAGAAGTATTGTACACAACGGAGAATACTGCCCATTGCCAGCCACCTTCTTTTTTAATAGCCGATATGACAGCAATACAGGGGAAATATATCAGGATAAAAATCATAAAGGCAAATGCCGTTATGGGCGTAAAAACTTTTTGACCTATCAACGGTCCTGAAGTATGCACCTGTTGTTGAATCTTTTCCTGAAGCGAAGCAGAATTTTCATCGGCTCCTCTTTCGGCTTGATACAAAATTCCCATTGTGCTCACCACTACCTCTTTTGCTGATAATCCGGCCAGTAAACTGACGCCCATTTTCCAGTCGAAACCCAGCGGATACATGGCCGGCTGAATAAAATGCCCCAACTGACCGAGATAAGATTGTTCCTGCAAGGCTGATTCTTTTGCTACTTCCAAAGTCAAAATTTTTGTTTCTTTTTCTTCTTTATCAAGAGGAAGTTGTTGAACTTTTGCAATTTGTGTATCGTAATGTTCGCTGATCGATTTGTTGTGAGGAAAATATCCCAACGCCCAAATAATGATGGAAACAAGTAAAATGACGTTACCTATTTTTTTCAGGTATTCTTTACTTTTGTCCCACATGTGCAGGGTGGTGTTTTTTAATGTGGGTATGCGGTAAGGAGGCAATTCCATCACAAAAGGCGCTTCTTCTTTTTTAAAAGCAATTTTCTTTACCAACAATGCTGTAATGACGGCTACCATGATTCCAATCAAGTAAAGCGAAAACAGGATCAAGCCTTGATGTTTGTGAAAAATAGCCGAAATGAGCAGCAAATAAACCGGTAGTCGGGCGCTGCACGACATGAAAGGAATAATAATCATGGTTAGAATTCGGTCTTTTCTGTTTTTCAGCGTTCGGGTAGCCATAATGGCCGGGACATTACAGCCAAAACCCATTACCAACGGAACAAACGATTTCCCGTGTAACCCGATTTTGTGCATGAGTTTATCCATAATAAAAGATGCTCTGGCCATATAACCGGTGTCCTCCATAATCGATATAAAGAAAAACAAAATCATAATGTTGGGAAGAAATATGATTACACCACCCACACCACCAATGATACCCTGAACAATCAAATCCCGCAAGGCTCCTTCGGGCATAACATTTTCTATCCAGTTTCCCAGCAGCGTGACCCCGTTGTCGATCCATTCCATTGGATAGTTTCCCAGTTTGAAAGTGGCTTCAAACATCAACCACATGAAGAATAGAAAAATGGGATAGCCCCATATTTTGTGAGTCAGCAGGTCATCCAGTTCGTGCGTAGTTTCTCGTCGATTTTTTTTGGGAAGTTTGAGCGTTTCTTTCAACGCTCCGTCAATAAATCCGTATTTTGCTTCAGTAATTATGGTTTCTGCCGTTTCTCCGTATTCTTTTTCAAGTTCTTGTCTTACTTTTTCTGCAGTTTTTATTACTTCCTTGTAATTGTTGTATTTTTCGAGTTGGGACATAGTGGTTTTATCACCCTCCAGTAATTTGATAGCCAAGTATCGTGAAGAGAATTTGTCGGTTATGGTGGGCTCTTTCCAAATTACATCCTGAATTTCCTTGATAGCTTTTTCAATGTCTGTACCATAATTGATGTGAATGTGTCGGGAAATGGGATCAGCATCTTCGTAAACTTCTATTACCTTTTTAAATAATTCATCAATGCCTTTTCCTTTGGATGCGATGGTTGGCACCACAGGAATTCCCAGCATTTTCCCGAATGCGCGGTAGTCGAAATGTATTCCTTTTTTCTCCAGTTCGTCAAACATGTTGAGCGCCATTACCACTTTTATGTCCATGTCGATAAGTTGGGTAGTGAGAAAAAGATTTCTTTCCAGATTAGAAGCATCCACAACGTTGATCACGACGTCGGGCATCTTTTCGGTGAGATGATTTCTTACGAAAAGTTCTTCAGGCGTATATTCGTTGATGGAATAAGTCCCAGGCAGATCAACAATTTTAAAAACATATCCGTTTTTTTTCAGTATGGCTTCTTTTGAATCTACAGTTACTCCGGCATAATTTCCCACTCGTTCGTGTGCTCCGGATGCGTAATTGAAAAGTGTCGTTTTTCCTGAATTTGGATTCCCTACCAAAGCCACTTCAATCACTTTTTCCTTTTTAAGTAGCGAATGTTTGAGAATTTCTTCTTTAGGAATATTTTTTTCTTCGTTATCAATGAAAGTCCCTTCAAATTTTTGATTGTTCAACCATTCTTGCGCTTCGTCCATCAGCATTACTTCAACCAATTCGGCTTCCGATTGACGCAAAGAAACCTTGTAACCCATTATTTCGTACTCAATGGGATCCTGCAAGGGTGCTTTTTTGATAACCTTTATTTTTTTCCCTTTGACAAAACCCATTTCTGTCAGTCGTCTTCGGAATGATCCATGTCCCATTATTTTTGTGATCACGGCTTCCTGACCGGGTTCCAAATCAGCCAATACGGTTGTTTTTATTTGCATGACGAGTGTTTAAAAATTAATATAAAAACGCAGCAATCCAGCAAAAGCATTATTTATTTTTTCTTCCGTGCCTGCCGGATGAAGTATATATTGCAAGTCGGGCTGGAGAGCGAAATGTTCGTTGAAACAGTACTGATAAGTGAGTTCAAAAGCTGTTTCTCCCTTTTTGTCGAAATTTTTCAATGCTGCATAAGCAACTCCTAATCCCAATAAATCGTCGGAATTTTGTCTTAAAATTCCTTTCAGGTTGATTCCGGCTCCGGCATACAGGTAATGTTGATTTTTATTTTTTGGGCTGATTGCCAATTGAGCAAAAGCTGCAGTTTGCTTACTGATTTGCTGATCGACAATCAGATATGCGCCTTTGTTGTTTTGTTTTATGTTTAAACTGTCTGTTGACTGATGATAATAAAATCCAATTTTGTAAGAACCATTTTGATTTTTCAGCAGACTTTTTCCCCATTCTATTTCACTGATAGAAAGGAATCCTTCTTTTTGACCTATTTCCCAATTCAAACGGTGAGGATGGGATTCGAAATCATCAGGTTGGCCATCGTAAATGGCTGTTTTCAACCATAAATTTTCCAAAATATTCCATTCCAAGCGGAGTCCGAGTGCTGTAAATGGGAAAATGGGACTTGGAATATTGTAAGCAAAAGTAGAAGGAATGCCAAAAGAACTGTTGATGAAAGCACTGCCATATTCGGTGGAGGCAAAGTTTCCATCCATATTTTGCAGTCCGGCAGTGAGTTTAATTTTTCCTATTTCCTGAGCAAACCAAAGATTGTTCAAAAAGGTATGATTCCCGGCTTCAATATTCGAAACGCCCTGAAAGTCGCCGGTCAAATTTGCTGCTGGCTCTCCGCCATGCGTATTCATTCCTTCTGCCATAAAGGTTCCGCCTTCCCACCAACCAGCGTACTGTGTATTCAATTCAGCTTTCAGCGATACCAGTCCGAGATACGTGCTGCCACGCTTTATTCCTCCACTGAAATTTCCTGCTTCTTCTCCCGTATATGAAACCGATAACTGCAAAGGTTTTGTCGTCTCGGTTTGAGCCTGCATAAATGAAACGACATAACTCAGCAGCATTGTCAGCGGGAAAGTTGCCTTATTTCTACCCCAAAATTTTGCCATTAACCATTGTATCCGATTTTGGTCTGAATTTTTTCCCATTAATCTTAATAAAATTTCTTTCTGTTTCTACTCTTGTTTTGGAGACGCAAAGTTACGCAATTTAGATTGATTCTAAATAATAATATCCAAAAAAATTTCAATAAATTTGAAATTTCCTAATAATCATTCAAATATCAATTCATTAACCATTTTTAGACAACTTGATATTGATTTGAATAATTTATGAGAATCAGTTTCAACTGCTGACTCGCAGGCTAACTCGCATAAATTATTTCTTTAAGTAGGTTGGAGATTTTTCAGCACTTACAAAACCAAACATTTTATAAATTATAAAAATTGATGGAGATATGAAACCCACATGTATTGCATACACAAACACGAATGAATATAATATTCAGACATGTGGGTTCTCCATCAGACCTTTAAAAAATAAATTATATTCTGATGAAAAAACAATTTTATTTGTATTGGCAATATTTGTTTCCTGTTCATTGATGAAGGCCGATCCGGCAAAAAAAGTCAATGTAACTTATCAAGATGGAAAGCTAAAAGTAGAAGCTTTGCATAAAGTTAGAAATGCCAGCAATCATTTTATTGATCAGGTGGTTGTGAAAGTAAACGGAAAAGAAATGAAAACGATCCGGTTGGACAAACAAACCTCAACAGCATCTCAATTAGTAGAAATCGAACTTCCTGACCTAAAAAAAGGGGATCAAATTGAAGTTGTAACCCGCTGCAACGAATTTGGTAAAAAAAACGGTAAACTTATTTTATGACATTTTGTATGTGTTTTGGTGTTAAATGGGCACTCAACAAATTTGAATAGATTCTGTTCAACAATTTGTTGAGTGTTGCTTTATCCGATTCTACCGAAACACAAGGTTTTTATTGTCTATTGAAATCGACCAGCACATTTTCTGCAGACACTTCCAAAGTTATGTTTTCACCCAATAAAAGCGGTAAATTGTAATCGATGTGGCCGGCAGGAAAATTAAAACAAACCGGATAAGAATAGTTTTTTACAGCTTCGGCAAACATTTCTTCGATGGTTTGCATCATCAATGGATCGGACTCATAATCGGTAAATTGGCCAACAATCAGACCGGAAATTTTTTCAAAAATTCCACCTATGCGTAAGTTTTGAATCATTCTGTCGACTTGGTAAGGCTTTTCTCCTGTATCTTCAACAAACAAAACGGCATCCTCAAAGGGCAAATCGAAAGAAGTACCGCGCAATCCCATTAAAACCGACAAATTTCCACCCAGCAGTTTGGCGGTAATTTTTCCCTGACGATTGAGTGGATGAAAAGGAAGTTGATAAACAGGCAATCTCCCGAACAAAATTTCTCTCAAATGAAACACTGCATCAGAGGTTCTGGGCAATTCGGCAAGATGTTTGGCCATTATACCGTGAATGGAAGCAATACCCATCCTGTTTACTGCTGCATGCAAGATGGAAATATCGCTGAATCCGATCAACCATTTAGGTGATTTTTTAAATTGCTCAAAATTGATTTTGTCGATAATTTGCACCAGCCCATAACCACCGCGACTCATGAAAATGGCTTTTACCTCCGGATCATCAAGCGCCTGTTGCAAATCAAAGATTCTTTCCTCTTTTGTTCCGGCAAAGCGACCATAGGCAGAACGTGCATATTTCCCCTCGAGGACTTTCAAATTCCATTCACTTAAAGTTCTTTTTGCTCCTTCAACGTAGGAAGGATGGATAGCGCTTGCCGGAGAAACAATTTGAACCATATCTCCCGATTTCAAAAAAGGAGGCATCATAAGCAATAATGAGATTTTTTATCAATAATTGAACCATCACAAACTAATTAAACCACAGGAATCTGACGTATGAATAATCAATAGTTCAACCATTTCCAAAGTTCTTTCCATGAAGTTTTTTTACCATACATTAAAATTCCTGTTCTGTAGATTTTCCCTGCCACCCAAGTGGTAGCGATGAAGGAAAGAATCAGAATTGCCAGCGAAAGAACAATTTCCCACACGGCCACGCCATAAGGCAAACGAACCATCATAACTACCGGCGAAGTAAAGGGAATCAGCGAACACCAGAACGTCAAGGAGGAATCAGGATTTTGAGCTCCATAAATGGCTACAAACAAAGCAAAAATAATAGGCAAAGTCAACGGGAAACTAAATTGTTGCGTATCGGTTTCGTTGTCCACTGCCGAACCAACAGCAGCGAAAAGCGAAGCATAAAGCAAATAGCCACCCAGAAAATAGATAAGAAAATATATGCCGATTTGTACGAAATCGAAACTTTGGAGAACTACCAATATATTTGTGTTACCCATATTTTCCATTGAAGCAGCAGGCATGGCAGCCATCTGATTTGTCTGCTGAAGCATACTCATGTCGATTTGATTGGAAAAGAAAAATTGAGCTACAAACAGCAAAACGAAAGTAAGAATAATCCAAAGAAAAAATTGTGTGAGGCCAACTAATGCAATGCCAATAATTTTTCCCAACATGAGTTCAAAAGGTTTGACCGAAGAAACAATAATTTCTACCACACGATTGGTTTTCTCCTGAATAACGCCGCTCATCACTTGCGAACCGTAGGTAAGAATAAACATGTAAATGATGAAGGCAGAAATCATTCCGATAATCAGCGCCAATTCGGCCGAACTTTGTTTTTCCTTCCCTTCCTCATCCCAACGAATGGTCGAAATGTTTATCTTAGAATTGGAATCCTGAATTATTTTATCCAAATCCGGAATATTGTACGAAGCCAGTTTCTGTTCGCGAAGATATTCATTCAGCAAACCTTCAATGTAACTTTTTGTTTCCAGATTCACTTGTTCTTCGGAGTAAAGTGTTGCGGCAGCCGGATTTTTCAACAAATCATCGGTAATCAGTAAAATGGCAGCAATTTTTTTGTCCTTTTTATGTGTCTTACGCACTTGATTGAGTGGTTGATCGATGAAATCAAAAATATATGTATTGTTACTTTTCAAGGCATTGATGTATTGATGGGTTTGATCAATAACCAAAATATGTTTTTCCTTTTCATCCTTCAAGGTGGACATCCAAACAGGCAGAATAATCATGGCAGCAAAAAACAAGGGAGTTAAAAACGTCAACAAAATAAATGAACGTTTCATCACCCGGGTAGTATATTCTCTTTGAATAATGAGATGAATCTTAGACATGCTGAAAATTTGTTTGATTTGAAAGTTATTATGACACTAATTCTCAATTGAATTTTTCGAGTGCCCACTGACGGTTTCTATAAAAATATCGTTCATGCTGGGCAATAATTCTTCAAAAGCCAAAATTTCGGTTTGTTGTAAAATTTCGGACAAAAGGATGTTGTTATTGCAAGCCTCCACTTTTTTTATGATACTTTCTACCCCACCGTTTTTCCGAGTTTGATGTACCAATTCAAAATAATGACCATCCAAAACGGGTTCTCTGGTTATCACTTTGAAAGTTTTGTTAGAAAACGAAGCCCGAATTTCGGCAACATTTCCCTGCAAAACAATTTTCGACCGATGAATGAGTGAAATATTTTCACAAAGTTCTTCCACTGAAGCCATATTGTGCGTAGAAAAAATAATGGTGGCTCCCTGTTCTTTCAAGTGAAGAATTTCCTGTTTCAGCAAATCGGTGTTCACCGGATCGAATCCGCTGAATGGTTCGTCAAAAATCAGCAATTTGGGTTCGTGAAGAATGGTGATAATGAATTGAACTTTCTGTGCCATTCCTTTGGAAAGTTCTTCCACTTTTTTGTTCCACCACGATTGAATTTCAAATTTTTGAAACCAGTATTTTAAAGCTTTAAGGGCATCGTGTCGCGACATTCCTTTCAGTTGGGCAAAATAAAGCGCCTGTTCACCAACTTTCATTTTCTTGTAAAGTCCGCGTTCTTCAGGCAAATATCCAATATGACGCACATCTTCAAACGTCAGAGGTTTTCCGTTCAAAAGCACTGTTCCACTATCGGGAGCAGTCATGCAGTTAATGATACGTATCAGTGTGGTTTTTCCTGCACCGTTCGGGCCAAGTAAGCCATAAATGGTATTTTCGGGAACGTCCAGACTCACATTATTTAAAGCCAGATGCTCTGCATATTGTTTGACAACATTTTTAACTTCCAAAAAAGGCATAATTCTTTACAAAATTGTTTTTATAGATTTTTAGAAGAAATAATTTTCATTTTTCGGCAAAATGACTTAGAATTTTCCATTATCAAAAAAACTGTAGTATTTTCCACGAGCAACGATGATGTGATCTAAAAAAGTAATTCCAACCGCATCGCATCCCATCTTGATTTTTTTGGTAATAGCTTCGTCTTCATGGCTGGGTTGATTTTGTCCCGAAGGATGATTGTGTGCCACAGCAAGAGCATGAGCCGATTTTGTAAGTGCCATTTTCAGCAACATGGGAACATCCACAACTGTTTGCTTGCTGCCACCTTGCGTCAGACGATAAGTTTCCAAAACTTTGTTCCCACTGTTCATAAATGCAACCCAAAATTCTTCGTGTGGCAAATCAATCAGTAAAGGTTCAAAAAGTTCCAGTAAATCCTTGCTGGAAGTAATTTTCTTACGTTCCAACATTTCACTGGTTTTTCGGCGTTTGCCCAGTTCAAGAGCAGCAATGACCGTAATGGCTTTTGCTTCGCCAATTCCCTTAAAACGCTGACAAAAATCATGAACACTCAACAGCGCCAATTCATTCAAATTATCGTTACATTCATGCAAAATACGGCGAGAAAGTTCAACGACGGTTTCATTTTTGCTGCCCGAGCGAATGAGAATAGCCAGCAATTCGGCATCGGAAAGACTTTGAATACCTTTCCGCAGCATTTTTTCACGTGGGCGATCATCTTCTGCCCATTCCCGAAGTGTCAAACGCTTGTCATTGTCTTCCATTTTATAAAATGTTTTGCAAACAAATCTATGAAAAAAGGAATAAAAAATTAAAGCAGGACGATTGGTTATGGATTTACGAAAATACTTTTATTGTCGGAATAAATTGTTTTGAACAATAAAAAGGTTCATAAATTTTTTCGGGCATAAAAATACCATCAGTTTAGTAAACTTGCAAACAATACGGAAAGATTATCTTGTGAATCGATACAGAAAAAAAGGAGAAATCAGGTTGGGAAGTAGTTGTCTCACTAGGATTCGAACCTAGACAGGCAGATCCAGAATCTGACGTGCTACCATTACACCATGAGACAGAATGTGTATTTCAGAGAAATCGGGAACTTTAAAACCCTTTGCAAAAATACAAATTATTTTGTTTGTGGCAAAGAGTTTTTTTGGCTTGTAAAAAAAACGATTGAACCTTTTGAAAAAGCTCAACCGCCAGAAAAACAGTTGTCTCACTAGGATTCGAACCTAGACAGGCAGTACCAAAAACTGCAGTGCTACCATTACACCATGAGACAAACAAACTTTCGCTGCAATCTTTCAGCAAGCGGGCACAAAGATACAACCGATTTTTTTTCTGTCAAAATTTTACAGCCAAAATATGTTGAAGTAGTGCGATTTTCTATTCGGCTATCAGCAGAAAATAATTTTTCTTCCCTTTCTGAACCAGTAAATATTTATTGTCGATAAGGTAAGAAGTGTTGATAACTTCGTCAAACTGTTTCAGTTTATTTTTATTTATGCTTACTCCTCCCGATTGTACCATTTTTCTCATTTCTCCCTTTGAAGGAAAAACGGGTGCGGTTTCCGTAAAAAGATCGACCGCCTTTATTCCGCTTTCGAGAGAAGATTTCGGAATGTTGAATTGCGGAACTCCTTCAAAAACGGCCAGCAATGTATCCTCGTCGAGTTTTCTCAAAGCTTCAGGCGTAGAATTTCCAAATAAAATATTGGAAGCTTCAACGGCAGCCTGATAATCAGCCTCAGAATGTACCATGATGGTAACTTCTTGCGCCAGTTTTTTTTGTAAAATTCGCAAATGAGGCGCTTTGGTATGTTCGTCGATCAGTGCATCGATTTCTTCCTTACTCAGAAAAGTAAATATTTTAATATATTTCTCGGCATCGGCATCGCTTACATTCATCCAAAACTGATAAAATTTGTAAGGAGAAGTATAACGAGCATCAAGCCAAACATTTCCGCTTTCCGTTTTACCAAATTTGCCACCATCGGCTTTGGTAATCAGCGGGCAAACCAAAGCGAAGGCTTCGCCACCAGTTTTTCGGCGAATCAGTTCGGTTCCGGTAGTAATGTTTCCCCATTGATCGGAACCTCCCATCTGAAGTTTACAATTTTTATTTTCGTAAAGCCACAAAAAATCGTAACCCTGAATCAACTGATAGGAAAATTCGGTAAAAGACATTCCTTCGCTCGAATCGCTGCTTAAACGTTTTTTTACGGAATCTTTCGCCATCATGTAATTAACGGTGATGTGCTTGCCAATATCGCGAATAAAATTAAGAAAGGTATAATCTTTCATCCAATCGTAATTGTTGACCAATTCAGCGGCATTGGGCGCATCGCTGCCGAAATCGAGAAATTTTGTCAACTGATTCTTAATGCACGCCTGATTGTGTCGCAAGGTAGCTTCGTCCAACAGATTTCGTTCGGATGATTTCATGGAAGGATCTCCAATCATTCCTGTAGCGCCACCTATCAGAGCGATGGGTTTATGGCCTGCACGTTGAAAATGACGCAAAATCATAATACTGACCAAATGACCAATATGGAGCGAATCGGCTGTTGGATCGATACCCACATAAGCTGTAGTCATTTCTCTGGCAAGTTGTTCTTCCGTGCCGGGCATCATGGAATGAATCATTCCCCGCCAACGTAATTCTTCAATAAAATTCATGTGCAAATTCAGGTTTTTTAATTCGGAGTGCAAATTTACAAGTTTATTTTCAATTTACCCAAAGACCTATGAAAACTCAAAAAAAACAATGGTAAAATAAAATCTTACTTTGAGTTATTGATATTGATATTGATTTGATTTTCTGGAACGACAATTTAATGCGCAACGACTACAACCACTTCCCTTTTTATAAAAAAATGTGTTGACGAAATCAAGTAATCAAATTTTCTCTTTGTCGGTTTATTGCACAAATTTTTAAGAAGAGTTATTTTTGTCGAAAAATATTCAAACAATGATATTTCAAACTGAGATAACACTTCAAGCTTACCGAAAGGGCTGCCATTTAATTACACGCGAAATTTTACAACATTTGCCTGTCCTGCCCGAAAAAGGATTGCTGCATCTTTTTCTGAAACATACTTCTGCCGCCTTAACCATAAACGAAAATGCCGATCCTGATGTACAAACGGATCTGTTTGAAATTTTTAGCCGACTGGTGCCGGAAAATCAATCTTACTACGAACATACACTGGAAGGCAGCGATGATATGCCTGCACATGCCAAAAGCACCCTTTCCGGAGTAAGTCTGCTTATCCCCATTACCAATGGACATTTGAATCTTGGAATATGGCAGGGAATTTATCTTTGCGAATTCAAAAACAGAGGCGGAAATCGTACCTTGGTAGCCACCATAATCAGTTAAACCTGATTCAGCAAGCAAATAAGTCGTAAATTTTGATTAACTTTGCACTCCGAAATTTTTCGGGAAACAATCCTACAAATTACAGATCGTTTCCTTTTCAAAAAGAAATATCATTATACGCAAATTATGGGAAAAGAACTTAAAGAATTGACACCCCGTTCGGAAAACTACTCACAGTGGTACAATGATTTGGTGATAAAAGCCGATTTGGCAGAAAATTCTTCAGTAAGAGGTTGTATGGTTATTAAACCCTACGGCTATGCTATTTGGGAAAAGATACAATCGGAACTCGACAGAAAATTCAAAGAAACAGGGCATGTCAATGCTTATTTTCCGCTGTTTATTCCCAAATCCTATTTGAGTCGGGAAGCCGAACACGTGGAAGGTTTTGCCAAAGAATGTGCAGTGGTTACGCACCATCGTCTGAAAGCTGATCCTGAAGGGAATGGACTGATTGTGGATCCTGAAGCTAAGCTGGAAGAAGAACTGATTGTAAGACCCACTTCCGAAACCATAATTTGGAGTACTTACAAAAACTGGATTCAATCGTACCGTGATTTGCCGATATTGATCAATCAATGGGCAAATGTGGTACGCTGGGAAATGCGCACAAGATTGTTTTTGCGTACCGCTGAGTTTTTGTGGCAAGAAGGTCATACAGCTCATGCAACGGAAGCAGAAGCACTGGAAGAAGCAAAAAAAATGTTGAATGTTTATGCCGACTTTGTTGAAAATTTCATGGCAATTCCAGTGGTGAAAGGCGTGAAATCGCCCAATGAACGTTTTGCCGGAGCTTTGGAAACATTTTGTATTGAGGCACTTATGCAAGATGGGAAAGCTCTTCAAGCAGGTACTTCCCACTTTCTGGGACAAAATTTTGCAAAAGCATTTGATGTTACATTTGTCGATAAAAACAACAAGCAGGATTATGTATGGGCAACTTCTTGGGGAGTTTCAACCAGACTTATCGGAGCGCTTATCATGGCTCACTCCGACGACAACGGGCTGGTTTTGCCACCAACGCTGGCACCACATCAAGTAGTCATTGTTCCTATTTACAAACAACCCGAACAGCTATCTGCAATTACCGAAAAGGCAGAAAAAATTATGAAGGAGTTGAAAAAGTTCGGAATTACCGTGAAATATGATGATGACGATACCAAAAAACCGGGTTGGAAATTTGCCGAATACGAACTGAAAGGCGTTCCAGTAAGATTGGCTATCGGCGCACGTGATTTGGAAAACAATACGGTTGAAGTGGCACGTCGGGATACTTTAACAAAGGAAACTGTTTCGGCCGAAAATATTGAGATATATGTTTCCAAACTTCTGGAAGAAATTCAGAAAAATATTTATCAAAAAGCTTTTGACTTCAGAACTTCGGTTACCAGAGAAGTAAATTCGTACGAAGAATTTAAGATTGAAATAGAAAAAGGTGGATTTTTACTTTGTCATTGGGATGGCACACCGGAAACCGAAGAAAAAATCAAGCAAGAAACCAAAGCTACCATTCGGTGTATTCCTCTGGAAGGAGACCAAACTCCGGGAGTGTGTATGGTAACAGGCAAACCATCCAAACAAAGAGTGATTTTTGCCCGAGCTTACTGAAAAATCAGTTTTCTATCAATTGTTCGTTTTCGAAACGGATAATACGTCCGGGATATTTTTCTACCCAAGTCATGTTGTGGGTGGCCATTACTACTGTGGTATCTGACGAGCGACAAATTTCGTAAAGCAGTTGAACCAATTCATTGCCGGTTTCGGGATCGAGATTACCAGTCGGTTCATCAGCCAAAATCATTTCGGGTGAATTGAGTAAAGCCCGAGCAATAACTACACGTTGCTGTTCGCCGCCGGAAAGTTGATGAGGCATTTTGTAACTTTTGTTCTGCATCCCAACCTGCAACAAAGCCGCTTCAATCTGTTCATCTATGGCCTGTTTGTCCTTCCAACCGGTAGCCTTCAATACAAATTCAAGGTTATCGTGTACGGTTCGATCGGTGAGCAGTTGAAAATCCTGAAAAACGATGCCGATTTTTCGCCTCAAAAAAGGAATTTCATTAGATTTTAAATTTCTTAAATCATAGTTTAAAACTCCTGCTGAACCTGAATCGATAGGTACTTCTCCATAAAACGATTTCAGCAAAGAACTTTTCCCACTTCCAACTTTTCCCAACAAATAAATAAATTCGCCGGAATAAATTTCGAGCTGCACATCCTTCAACACCAACATTTCCTGCTGATAGAGATTTACATCGACATATTTGACCAATAATTTTTTTGTCATCATTTTCACTTATTTGTGTCGTTTTTTCAATTCTTTTCCAATATCGTCGAGCGAAAATCCCTTTGAAGTCAGCAAAACAATAAGATGATAAATTAAATCGGAAGCTTCATAAATAAAACCTTCATCCGTTCCGTTAACTGCTTCAATCACTGTTTCGACAGCTTCCTCGCCAATTTTTTGAGCCATTCGGTTCACACCACTTTTAAATAGAGAAGTCGTATAAGAACCTTCGGGCATTTCTTCGTATCTTTTCTTGATAAAATTCTGCAAATAATTTATAAAACTAAAATCTCCCTGATTGGTTTCTCCCCAACAAGTGTCATTACCCGTATGGCAAACAGGGCCGGTGGGATGAACTTTGACGAGCAAAGTATCGTTGTCGCAATCGGGCGTAATGGAAACAAGGTTTAAAAAATTCCCGCTTTCCTCTCCTTTTGTCCACAAACGATTTTTGGTTCGGCTGAAAAAAGTAACTTTTCCTGTAGCCAAAGTTTTTTCGAGTGCTTCTTCATTCATAAATCCCAGCATCAAGACTTTGGAAGTCCACTCATCTTGAATAATGGCCGGAATCAGTCCGCCCATTTTTTGAAAATCTAAATTCATATTGTCAAAAATTTTATTTTGAATTTACAGCAAGCGAAAGTACAAAAAAATGCCCATATTCAATAGAAAAATCGGCAAAAAAGATTATTTGTAAGAATTTCGCTTCATTTGTCGTTAAAAATTTATTCGCTTCCCAATATTTATTGGCACAAAAAATCCCAAAAACCAGAGGGTATTCTGGGAAAATTTTATTTGGTTGAAATAATTGGAAACCGATTACATTAAAACAATATTTAGTTTTTTACATTCCTGTTGAATTTCTTCGGGCCAGATACTTGACTGAATTTCGCCAATATGCGCTTTACGAAGGAAAAACATACAAAGTCGCGACTGTCCGATACCTCCGCCAATGGAAAGAGGCAGACGCCCTTCCATGAGTGATTTGTGGAAATACAATTGCAATCTTTCCTGCTTTCCTTCCATTTCCAACTGACGCAATAATGCGTCGCTGTCCACTCGAATGCCCATTGATGAAACTTCAAAAGCCATTTCGAGAACCGGATTCCAAAGAATAATATCGCCATTAAGTCCGGGCAAGCCATTTTCGGCAATCGTCGACCAGTCATCATAATCGGGAGCACGTCCATCATGTTTGCTCCCATCGCCCAACTTGCCCCCTATGCCAATGACAAAAATAGCTTTGTGTATTCTGGCAAACTCGTTTTCTCTTTCCTTTGGAGTAAGTTCAGGGTACATTTGCCGAAGCTCTTCCGCATGAATAAATACTATATCGGAAGGCAAACAAGGTTCAATTTGAGGAAAACTTTCCCAAACCAGATATTCTGTCCGCAAAAAAGTGGCATAAATACGACGGACAATCTCTTTTAGAAATTCCAAATTTCTTTCTTCGCGGCTCATGACTCTTTCCCAGTCCCACTGATCGACATATAAAGAGTGGAGATTTCCAAGCTCTTCGTCTGCCCGAATGGCATTCATATCGGTGTAAATACCGTATCCGTTTTGGATACCGTAATTGGCCAACGCCACCCTTTTCCATTTTGCCAACGAATGAACAACTTCGGCAGTGGCATCGTTCATATCTTTGATGGGAAAACTTACAGCGCGTTCCACACCGTTTAAATCGTCATTAATTCCCGTATCCTTGAGGACAAAAAGAGGTGCAGTTACACGGCGCAAACGCAATTCGGAGGAGAGATTCGACTGAAAAAAATCTTTTATTTTCTTGATGCCCAATTCGGTTTGCTGCAAATCGAGTAAAGGTTGATAATTTTTTGGTCGAATAAAATAGCTCATATTTTAATTTATTTGCTGATGGTCGATAAAATGTTCTATTGTTTTAAAAAATTAAGAAGCAAAGATAATCATTCCTTACCGATTTTTTTGATTCACAAGAAGGAAAGGAAGAGTAAAAATTTTCGGAACAAATAATAATCCATTGAAAATCAGTAAATTGAAAATAAAATTTTTAACCAAATTGAGATGTTAAAAAATCAAAATATATCAATTATCGACATTTTTATTTACAATGGTACAGTAAAAGCATAGTATTGATAAAAAATAGATATACAATTTGCGATTTTACGAACAAAGTTTAAAAAATTTTGATTAACTTTGAAAACTATTTTAATCTTATAAAGATTTTGAGACATGGAAACTGAATATTTTCCCATAGTGAACGAAAAAGGAGAAATTATCGGGAAGGAAAGCAGGGAAAAATGTCATAGCGGTTCTTTTTTATTGCATCCGGTTGTCCATCTGCACGTTTTAAATCCCAATAATGAAATTTACCTCCAAAAAAGAGCTGAAAACAAAGACGTGCAACCCGGGAAATGGGACACTTCGGTAGGCGGACATGTGGATTATGGAGAAACAATAGAAGAGGTATTGAAAAGAGAAGCCTTTGAAGAATTGGGCATCCAAAAATTTGAGCCTGAATTTCTTTATCAATATATTTACACTTCGGATGTTGAGTCGGAATTAGTTTACAGTTATTTCACTTTTTACGACGGAATTATTTCCCCATCGAAAGATGAGATAAGTGAAGGACGATTTTGGAAAGATGAAGAAATTGAACAACTGATGAAGAAAGGCATATTTACACCAAATTTTGAATATGAATGGAAAAAGTGGAAAGAATGGAACCCAAATCACAAATAACTTTTCTTCAAACGTTTGCAATCGATGTTTGTAAAATTTTAATTCCTAATGGATAAATCTTCAAAAAAAACCGTTAATTTTGTTTATTCATACAATTATTTTTTTAAATTTATTCAACACATGAAAAAGAAAATTTTGCTTTCAACACTGATTATTTTTTCGATTGTCTGCACATTAAATGCAGCTACACTACTTTCTCCCAACAAAAATTTGAAGCTCGAGTTTCAATTGACGCCATCCGGTGAACCCGAATACAGTTTCTTCTACAGGGGAAAACCGATAATTCTACCGTCAAAAATGGGTTTTGAACTAAAAAATATGCCGTCTTTCGTAAATGGTTTTCAAATTCATAAAATAGACACCCTCACTTTTGACCAAACATGGGAACCAATTTGGGGAGAAGTTCGTCAAATCAGAAATCATTACAACGAAATGTTGGTTTGTCTCGAACAAAAGTCCACTCAACGAACCATGAAAATTCGTTTTCGTTTGTTTGACGATGGATTGGGATTCCGATACGAATTCGACAAACAGCAGAATTTGAGTTATTTTCAAATTATGGAGGAATTTACACAATTTGCGTTGACGGCTGACCACAAGGCATTTTGGATACCGGGCGACTATGATACCAACGAATATTATTATACGACGACAAAACTTTCGGAAGTTGACGCTTCAAAAGTTGATGGATCTGGAATAGGAACACACGGATATTTTGCCAAAAACGCCGTGCAAAGTCCTATGATGATGAAAACAGATAACGGATTGTATATCAATATTTTTGAAGCTGCATTGGTCGATTATCCGGCCATGCAGCTGCTTATCGATCAAAAAAAGCTGGTATTGACTTCTTCGCTTGTTCCCAGTGCTGTAGGAGTAAAAGCTTTTATGCAGACTCCTCAGAATACGCCCTGGCGTACCATTATTGTCAGCGATAAAGCAACCGATATACTGGCTTCAAAAATGATTTTGAATCTGAATGAACCTTGTAAAATTAAAGATACCGATTTTATAAAACCGCAAAAGTTTATTGGGATTTGGTGGGCCATGCATGTTCCCAATAAATGGTCGTGGAATTATGCTCATGAGCCAAACATAAAACTGAAAGACACCGATTGGAATGCTTTAAAACCCCTTCCACAACACGGAGCCAAAACCGAAAACGTAAAAAGGTATGTTGATTTTGCAGCAGCCAACGGCATACCAAGTGTGTTGGTCGAAGGATGGAATGTGGGTTGGGAAGATTGGATGGGAAACTGGAAAGAAGAAGTTTTTGATTTTGTTACTCCCTATCCAGATTTTGATGTGAAGGAAATTCATCGATACGCTGCTTCCAAAGGAGTTAAAATTATTATGCATCACGAAACTTCGGCCTCGGTAACCAATTATGAACGGCGATTGGATAAAGCCATAGAATTTATGAAAGAAAACGGTTACGATGCAGTAAAAACCGGTTATGTGGGCAGAATTATTCCTCGTGGTGAATATCACGATGGACAATGGATGGTGAATCACTATATCAGAGTAGCCGAAAAAATGGCAGAAAACAAAATTATGCTTGATGCTCACGAACCTGTACGACCAACCGGATTGCACCGAACCTATCCCAACTGGTTAGCCTGCGAGGCAGCCAGAGGAAATGAATTTAATGCTTGGAGTGCCGGCAATCCGCCCGAACATGAAACTATTCTTCCTTTTACCCGTTTAATGGGAGGCCCAATGGATTATACACCCGGAATTTTTGAAATAAAAATGAGTTATTATCAGCCGGGCAATCCCTGTCAAGTGCATACAACACTGGCAAAACAATTGGCTCTTTATGTAACAATGTACAGTCCACTACAAATGGCAGCCGATTTACCCGAAAATTACGAAAAAAGAATGGATGCTTTTCAATTTATCAAAGATGTGGCTGTCGATTGGGACGACACAAAATACATTGAAGCCGAACCGGGCGATTACATCACGGTAGCGCGAAAAGCTAAAAACACCGATGACTGGTTTGTGGGTGCCATTACGGATGAAAATGCACGAATGGCCGTTATTCCTTTTAACTTTTTAGATGCAAAACAATGGTATGTTGCTATAATTTATGGTGATGCAGCAAATGCCGACTGGAAAGAGAATCCGATGGCTTATAAAATTCAAAAGTTTCTGGTCAATTCAAAAAGCATATTAAAACAAAAACTTGCTCCCGGTGGTGGTGCAGCCATTAGTCTGAAGAAAGCCACAAAAGAAGAAATGAAAGGATTGAAAAAATTATAAACTATTTTCTTTTAATTTAAAAAAAAACCGGTGTAAGCAATTATGCCGGTTTTTTGATTTGTTTAATATGTTCTGTTCTTAATTATATAATTTCTAATAATTAATTGCACATAATATTTTCAAAGTCTCATTCGGCTTTAATGTAGGAGACATAAGCTGCCAGAACTTGGCAATGCGTTCTTTGATAGATGATAAATATCGATTGTGAG
>Ga0209506_1000382_pt1 | contig 60628 bp, 71 predicted proteins | sample AD_JPNHG2_MetaG_FD_184409 | JGI IMG/M metagenome (GOLD analysis project Ga0209506, IMG submission 184409) | Active sludge microbial communities of municipal wastewater-treating anaerobic digesters from Japan - AD_JPNHG2_MetaG (SPAdes) (version 2) | ecosystem: Engineered > Bioreactor > Anaerobic...
CCCATGAGGACGGTCACCCGGTCATCCATCCCGGCGAGCAGCCGGGCGTATTCGGGCCGCTTCACGAACCGCGACGCCGGCATCGGCTGCTTGAACAGTCCGTACTCGCCGTCCGTATTCACCCATGCCGCGCCCGTGGCATGCGGCCCGCGCGGCTCGCTGGCTACGAGCAGGCGCGTGAAGATACCGGCCAGACGATTCAGTTCCCGCCCGGTCCTCGGCTTCTCGCCGAGGATGACTCCTGCCAGCCCGCACATCAGCGTCCCCTCCGCTCGGCGACCGGTAGGAAGCCCCGGAAGAGTCCCTCGGCGTATTGCTTCTTGTTGGCCTCGATCCACGCCGCCTCATCCTCGAAGCCCATCTCGCGCGCGAGCCGCTGAACCATCGGGCGATCCAGCATGTTCGTGATGCCCGACCGCCGTATCGAATCGATGACCCGAAACACCTTCTCGGGAATCGGCACCGGCGTTGGCCGTGCGGGCGGCGCGACCGGCTTCTCTTCGAGCACCTCCGCCAGCCCGTGTTCGAGCAACGCGGCCAAGAGCGACTCGGCCAGAGCTTCCGGGGTGTCCCCCGAGACCGCCAACTCGATGCCCGCGAGCATCTTCGCGTTCCGGAGCACCATGTCCACGTAGCCCGTCACGCTCCCGTGGTCGGAGAAAAACGCCGCCCCTTTCATGGCCATAACCACGTCCAGCGGATGCTCGCCCGTGAACACCTCGCCCTCGCCTTCGAACGGCTTTCCGTCCAGACTCGTATTCCGCAGGAGAATCTTCATGCGTCCGCCTCCCTTTCCTGTGCTGTCAGCCGCTCCTTGAAGTACGGCAACTCGCCCTCGTTCCTGGCGTCGCGCATCGTCCGCCCGGACCAGCGCACCCGCCAGCCGGTCGCCGTGGCGAAGCCGAGGTTCTCCGCGTTCGTGACCCGGTCCGCGCCCGTGAAGCACGCGAACGCCTCGCCCCGGCTGCAGACCGCCTTGAACAACGCCCGCCGCGTCCTGCGCGGGATGTACGCGAGCAGATACCGCTCCGCGCCCCGCTCGAGAACCGCTTCCCAGTACGTCCGCATGCTTCAGCCCTCCACCACGGGCGCAGCCGCCGTCTCGCCCGACTGCGGCTTCGGCTGCGGCCTGCCCCGTTTGAAGGCCGCGTCGCCCGGCATCGCGCTCAGCAGGTGTTTGCGCGCCGTCTTGAACTCGTCCCCGATGAGGCCCAGGTGCAGCAGGAAGACCCGGAAGTCGTACTTCGCGCTCTCCGGCCGGAACTCGCGCTTCCGGCTCGACGCCGCGCGCCCGTTGAGTCCCTTCGCCGCCAGCGCCAGCACGAACTGGACGTAGGATTTGACCTTGCCCGCGTGCAACGTTCACTCGAACCACCGGAACTCGACCGTCCCGCGATACCAGACATTGTGGAAGTTCACACCGTAGTAGCGGGTCGAATCGTAGTGCTGCGGGCAGGTGTTCCGCTGGCCGTACCAGATGCGGTTCAACTGGTCTTTCGTGCAGGGCCGGTAGCGTTCGAGCCGCGCGATGAAGTCCGGACTCATCGGCTTGGTGTAGCGGCTGAGCCGCTCCTGCCGGATACCGAGCGCGGTGAGGATGAGCGGCTCCTGCTTGTACACCAGCTTCGCCAGCCGGGACAGCGACCGCCCGTCGAAGGGGTCCGCGCCGACGTGAATGTGGATGGCCGTCGTGGCGTCCACGCGCGCGCCCGCCGCGCGCACCGCCCGAATCACCTGCTGCAGCGTCTCCATGTCCCCGTAGTTCAGAATCGGGGACACGATCTCCGCCCGCAGGTGTTCGGGCACGTTGTTGAGGGAGGCGTCCTTGACCACCTTCCAGATTCGCCCCTGGCTATCCGTCACCTGCCACGGGTCGAAGGAGAACGGCGACCCCAGGTACCGCACCTCCCCGCCCACAGCGGTCTGTGTGGCCCGGGCGACCGCCTCCCGCGTCCGTCCGACCGTCTCGATCTCGACCCCGTAGCTCAACTCCCGCATGTCCATCCGGCTGTCTCCTTTCTTAACCTGTTCCGCATCAAGGGCTTACGCCTTGTTCTGAACACATTCACGCTTCTTCCGCGCCGGAAGTCAACTCGAATCTTCGGCGTAAACCCTTGCGGCAAAACGGCTTAGAAATACGGACACCGGCAGTCCTTCCCCAGAATTGGGGCCGGTCCGCCGGTGTTCGGGGCGAAATGCGGGTCTACGCGTCCGCCTGGGCCGCGTCGTGGGCGCGCTTGGCGTCCGCCTCCTCGCGGGCGATCTTCCGGAGCACCGCGTGGAACTCGTCCGCCAGGCAGGGATGCAGGCCGAGGCAGTGCTCGATCATCTCGACCCGGAGATGCAGGTTTTGGAGCAGGTCGAGGGCATGGTCGCGCAGGACCGCCTCTCGCTTCTCCTGCGGCGATGGGATGAACTCGACGAAGCCGCATGATCGCTTCGCTATCATGGTGTCCTCGTTTCTGGTTGGCTGGTTTCTGGTTGTCCGAAGAACGCGGAACCCGTAAAGTATCCGCCATGCGAATCGAACGTTTTGAGGATATCCAAGGGTGGCAGGAAGCCAAACGGCTCACTGTGGAGGTGTATCGCGCCACGAATGAGGGTGTGTTCTCCAAAGACTTCGCCTTGCGCGATCAAATCCGGCGCGCATCGGTGTCCGTCATGGCCAACATCGCTGAGGGATTCGGACGCAGCAGCCGGAAGGAGTTCATCCACTTCCTCAACATCGCGAATGGTTCTGCCCTCGAAGTCCAGAGCCATCTTCATGTGGCCCTTGAACTCGCCTATCTTTCCCGTGAGCAATTCGAGTCCCTGTATCAATTGGCACACTCCGTGTCCCGTCTGATCGGCGGCTTCATCAATTACCTGTCCCGTCAACCAGAAACCAGATAACCAGCCACCAGAACACTACGCGAGCGTTGCGCCGAGACGGTGGATGCGCGCATAGATGTTCGCCCAGCCCGCCCAGAACACCGCCATGTAGCGGACCTTGTTTCCCGCGGGATTGGAGAACGTACACCTGTAGGTGTACTCCGTCCATTCCTGCGAGATGGGCCGCGTTTCGTCCAGCGTCATCGGTTCCCAGGAGGTCCCGCCGTCGTTCGAGGCGTACCAGGTGATCGTGGTGTGGCTCGGCACGTTCATCTCCGCATAAACCGTGGTCGATGCGACGCCCTGCGTCAATTCGATCTGCCGCGTGACATACGCCGCGTTCCAGTCGTTGAGGTAGCCGACCATCGTCACGTTGCGGAAGTTGAGGACGGGCGACTCGTTCGGGAGCGTGGACGTCAGGCGCGCGCGGATGGTGTGCCGGTCGTTGTACCAGGGCACCTTCTCCTCCTCGGCGGGCACCAGCACGTCCCACGAGTACCCGTCGTTCTGCGAGTACTCCCAGACGATGTTCGCGCCCTCCGGGATGACCGAGTACTCGTCGAGGTTGATCTCCGTGAACCCGTAGCCCGTGTAGGGCGTCGGCATGAACTGGATGACGCCCGACGAGGCGAAGTTCAATCCATAGATGCGCATAGCGAGGTCGGCGCCCTGCCGCGCGTTCCATGTCTCCGCGTTGGAACTCTCGAGCAGTACGCCCTGCGGATAGACCTGCTTCGTGATGACGCCGTTCTGTCCGATGGCGCCGAGCATGGCGACCCGGAGCCGGTAGTCATTGCTGTCCGTGAGGATGACGACCGCGTAGCTCGTATCCGCCTCGATGTAGACCGGGTTGGGGAAGACGACCTTCGTCTCCGCGTTGAGGTTCACCTCGTCCGGGGCGAGCGTCGTCTCGGCATAGACCACGGCGTTCGGGAACCCCGTGGTCACCCCGCGAATCTGGACCGTCACCGGCTTCTCCGCGTCCTTGGTGGTGAAGAACAGACCCACGGCGGAGACGACCCGGTTCTGCGTGAAGTTGAAGGTCTGCGCCAGCGGGTCCACGGGCCGCCGCGTCTGCCGCCACCACCAGACCCAGTCCCAGGCGGGCACGCGGATCACCCGTTGCTCGACGATGGTCTGGATGCGCGTGATGACGACGGGGTCCTGCACCTGGACGACGGCTTCCGCGCCGTAGGCGCCGTCCGTGGCGCTCACGATGCGGTTGCCGAGCGCGGCGTTGTTCGGGACCATGAACGTGCCGGAGAAGCGTCCGGACCAGTCCGTCGTGATGCCCGTGGCCACGACCTGCCCGTCGCACCGGAGCGTGACGTTCGAGGCGTTCCGGGAGAAATTGATGCCGTTGACGCCGATGGTCGTCTGGCCTCGGCGGCCCATCATGGGGCTGACCGTGATCGAGGCCGGGGGCTTGTCGAAGGCGGACCAGGGGTTGACGTTCCGCTCCTCGGACCAGTCCAGTTGCTCGACCAGCACCACCTCCGTGGCGGGCAGCATGGCGAGGTCGGCGCCCAGCCGGACGGTCGTGTGCGCCGGGTCCACTTCGAGGAGATAGGGCGTCGCCGTGCGCGCGGGCGCCACGAACTTCTGGAGCGTATCCACGCGCGCGTTCCAGTTCGGGTGCGTCGGATCGGACTGGGCTGTATTGGAGAAATCGTCGGAATAGATGCCCTTCTTCGTTTCCGCCGTCCGGTTCTGGAGCTGGGAGTTCATCTGCGAGATCGCGTCGTTGTACTTGAGCGTTTCGATGTCCCGCATGAGCCGGTGCAACTGGTCCATCGTCACGCGGGTGAGGCCGAAGTTCCGCACCGACATCGCCGTCGAATTCGGCGGACAGGTGATGGAGCACAGGGCGAGCGCATTCTCGGGGACGACGGGATCCTTCGGGAACTCCGCCGGCGCGCCGGGAATGCGGATGATCTCGGAGGCCGTGGCGCAGAGCACGTCCCGGCGTCCGATATAGAAGTCGTAATCGATGCTGCAGTTCGACCCCGCGACCGGCTGGATGCCCACGCCGGGCTTCCCGAAATTGACGATGTTCAGGTTGCCGAGGGCGATGGAGACCGGCGACATGCCGATGCCCGCAGTCCCGCCCTGCAGCGGATTGGCGGACGAGGGTTCGTCCGCGCCGTCGTCATCGTAGGACAACGCCGAGCCTGCGCATTCGTAGAGCAGTTGCAGGCCGGTCCGCGTGTTCGACACGCCCCGGTAGACCCGGTAATGCACCGCGCCGGGCACGGCGGTCCAGGACAGCTTGTTGATCTCGCCCGCGCCGGTCTGCCGCGAGACGACGCGGGTCGAATCGTATCCGCTCTCGCCGTAGACCGTGGCCACGGTCACGAGGTAGTGATAGAGTCCGGCCGCCGGACACCCGCTCTGGCCGAACAGGCCGCCGTCGCAGTAGTCCGTGCCCTTCTCCATCTGGCGCGTGTAGGTCCAGCGAACCGTGTACGACGTGCCGATGGCCGGTTCGTTCTGGCCGAGCCAGTCCACGTAGTTGCCGGACTGCTGCCAGTCCACGCCATCCAGAAACACCGTGGCCCCCTGGCTCACCTCGACGATGTCCACGACGGGATTCGGTTCGAGCAGGTCCTCGCCGCCGGACACCGAACCGCGCGTGATGCTCGACGTGGTCTCGACGATGGCCTCGACCTGCGTGGTCGCCTTGAGCGGGCCGCTGTTGAGCGCGTAGCGGCGCACCCCCTCCTGAAACGTCTTCTGCTCGCCGCGCACGAACTTGGTGGAGACGGACTTCGGCACGAGCGTCGTGGTGGGCAGTTCCTTCTGCAGACGGTAGCCCTGGATATACGCCCGCCCAGCGTTCGTGATCACCGTCACGTTCTGGCCGTCGTCGCCGCTCGTGAAGCTGTCCAGTCCGTTCACGAGATAGTTGCCCGCCTGGTCGAAGGTGCGCTCGGCGAGGTTGTTCAAGAGCGAACTCAGGCCTTCCGCCGCAGCGAAGGCGAGCTGGTTCTCCGTGACCGACCCGACGGTGATGCGCGCCCCGGCCAGCGTGCCCGCGAAATCCTCGAGGGCGATGTTGCACTTCTGCTGGACGGCGGGCAGCACGTCCCCCGTGTCCCGCTCGAACTTGTACAGGCAGACGACCTTCCTCTGGACCACGTTCGCGGGCAGCGCGTCGCCGGACGTGTCCCGGTTCTTGAGCGACGTGACCCACTTCTCCCGTTCGGCGGTCGGTTCGCCCGTGGCCGGGTTCACGAGGATGCCGTCGTGGTTGTACGTGTAGTTGTACTTGAGCAACTCGACGTACACGTAGTCCGCGCCGGTGTTCTTGTGGACGTCGTAGGCGAGCGTCGCGCCGGGAACGTTCTCGATGCAGCCGTCCACGTAGACCCGGCCCGCGGCAATCTGCAGCACGTTGTTCGTGCGCGCGACATCGAGGCCGGAGAGGACGGCCCCTTCGCGGAAGAGCGCGTCCGCGAGCCGCTTCACCTGCTCGCGGGCGATGTCCTGCTGCTCGTTCAGTTCCGAATCGAGCAGGGTCCGGTCCTCGTGATAGACAACCTTCTTGTAGTTCTTGGTGGGGTCGAATGTGTTCCGTGAAACCATAGGAAGGTTCTCCAGTTGTTCGGTTATTCGGTTTTCCAGTTGTTCAGTTTGAGTGTGATGCGGTAGCGTTGAGGCGGGAGGTATGCAACATGCGAATCGAGCGATTTGAGGATATCAAGGCCTGGCAAGAGGCCAAGGAACTGACCGTCGAGGTCTATCGCATCACGAATAGTGGTGAATTTGCCCGCGACTTCGGACTGCGCGATCAGATTCGCCGTGCGGCAGTCTCGATCATGGCGAACATCGCGGAGGGATTTGGGCGCGACGGCACGAAGGAGTTCATCCGTTTTCTTCAGATAGCCAAAGCATCCACATATGAAGTCCAAAGCCACCTGCATGTAGCGGTTTCCCTGCACTACATCTCCCAGTCCCAGTTTGACGATACCTACGCTCATTGCCTTTCCGTCTCCCGCATCATGGGCGGCTTCATCAATTATCTATCGCAGTTGGCCGGTTAGCCGGTTTCCCGGTTCGTCGGTTAACCGGAAAACCGAACAACTGGAAAACCGGACAACCGTCAAACTTTGATTACGCCGACCAGTTCGATCCGCGTGTCCGCGACCTTGTTGAAATCCGGCAGGTTCTTGACCTCGTAGAGGTAGCCGGGATTGAGCACCTTGCCCGAGGGGTTCGAGACCGCGTGGTACACGCCGCCCTCGGCGTAGTCCGAGACGTGCCCCTGGACGTAGGTCACGCCGCCGCCGAAGAACCCGTATTCCTTGACCGTGATCCCGTTCGCCTCGGTCTCGTCGAAGACGAAGAACACGCCGAGGATGTTCGTGGGCGCTGCGGTCTCGAGGTAATGCACGCCGTTGACCACGAGCAGGGCCTGGCCCGCCGGGTCCGCGGCGAGGAAGGACCGTTTGTGGAACTTCTTGCGGGCGCGCTCGTGTTTGAGCGCGGTCTGCGTCCGCGACGGCGAGATATCCTTGAGCGGGTTGACGAACGTTGTGTCGCCGTCGCCGATGGCGCAGTGGGTGATGCCTTCGAGGGCGTCCCCCTTGAGCAGGCGCGCCATGAGGACGCGTCCGGAATCGCTGATGAGTCCGGCGGGCATGCTTCATTTCCTCCTTACGTCTCGATGACGTGGGTTTCCTGCAACAGAATCTTCGTCACGGCGATGCGCATGTCGATGTTCACCTCGATCCCGTCGAAGGTTCCGCCGACGGCGACGAACGTGTCGACGTCGCCGGGGGTCACCCGGGCGATGATCACGCCCGTGTCGGTCAGGAACTCGAAGGGGGTTTCCGGCATCGCGCGTCACCTCATCCGAAGGGGGGCGCAATGGGCAGTTCGATGCCCCACACCCGCCACTTGATGTCCCGGCGGAACTGCACGGGCGTTCCGGGCGGGCAACTGATGCGCCGCCAGAACGTCATGACCTGGTCGTTCCGGATGAGGGCCGGCTCGCTGCCCTGGGGAATCGTGAGGAACTGCCCCGGCACGGCGCTGTCCAGCCCCTCGCGCGTGAACGCGAGTCTGCACCAGAGCGCCGGGTAGGTCTGCTGGCCGGAGACTTCGATGCCCAGGATTCCGAACAGGTAGTAGAGGTAGCCGGAAGTCACCCGCGCGCCCGCGTTGTGTCCCACGGGCGCGGTGTCGTTGTATCCGCGCTGGACGGTGAACTGCGTCGTGCCGCCGCCGTCGAGGATGAGCATCTGCTCCTCGCCCACGGCGATGGTCTCGCCGTTGCGGAAGCGGCCCGCGTCCTGAACGATGAGCGCCGTCGCGTTGTCCGAAACGGCCTGCGCGAGCGTGGTGTGTTCGGCGGCGAGATAAAGTTGCTTGTCCGAGTAGCTTCCCTGCTCGCCCTCCAGCAGCGCGAAGTCCGGAGCGGTCATGTCGCCCTCGGACAGCTGGCGCGTAAGCAGTTCGTCGTCGTACACGTGCAGTGCCATGCGTCCGTTCTCCTATGCCGCGGGCCATTGGCGGATGATGTATTCGTTGGCCGCCGATTCGAGCGCCGCCGGAATCTCGCCCTTGTCCTCCATCTGCCGGAAGCGCCAGCGGTAGGCGCTGCCCTGCTGCGGCCCGGTCTGGTTGAGGCGGCGCTTGTTGAGTTGGAGCGGGACGGTCCTGCCCGAGTTGCGGCGCACGTCCACGTCCAGTTCCAGCGAGAGGCGCATCGCGGTCCGGTCCGCGTTGACGATGTCCTTCTGGTTCATGCGGTCGCGGTTGAAGGTGAAACCGGGAACCGGTCGCTGCCAGCGTTCGACGATGCCGTGGGACGCCGTCATCTCCTGGACGGCGTAGGCGCCCGTGCGTACCTGCGACACACCGTGGACCGTGACCCGCCGCGTCAGGGGCAGGAGGGAATTCAGGCCCGTGTCGTTGAGGATGAAGTCTTCGTACTGGCGCGCGAAGGCCCCGCGCCGGGAGGCGTGGCGGAAACCGGCCTCCGTGTCCTGGCCGGCGTCTTCGGCGCCGTCCATGCGCTGCAGGAAGAAGACCCGCGCGCCCGCGGGATGGTGCGGCGCCAGCACGGTCCGGATGCCGGGCATGATGTTGTCCGACTCGACCCGGTACACGCCCTGATTGAACACCGTTCCGGCAAGACGGAAAGCGTTCAGGCGGGCGCGGCGGTTCATGCGCAGCATGGCGCGGAAGGTCTCGAAGAGGCGGCCCCGCCAGCCGATGTTCTCCAGGCTGCGGACAATGGCCGGGATAGTGCCCTTGCGCCGGTAGAACTCGACGGCCTCGCGCAGTGCCCGGCGCTGGACGTCCGTGTGTGCGTCCGGGTCGAGCGGCCATCCAATCAACGCCGCGAACAAGGGCAGGAACGCCGGGTCACAGTCGTCCACGTCGAACACCGACGGAAGCGCGTCCACCCGGTTCTTGAATTCGTCCAGGGTGGCGGCGGGAATCTTCAGGAAGGCCGCGAGGTCGCCGGTCGTGTCCCGTTCCCGCCATACGGAAGGCAGGAGATCGAGAAGATGGGTGTCGAACCAGGACCGGTCGATTTGCAGCCCCGTGGCAGCGTCACGGCGGCGGACGCGGTCGATGCGCAGACGCGTGGACACGGGGCGGCTGCGTCCCGCGCCGACGGACAATGCCGTGTCTCCCACGCGGGACCATCTCCGCCCCACGAAGAGGTCCGTCGAGAAATCCCTCGCGCGGATGCGGTCAATCTGAATTTGTGTGGCAGTATCCTTGATTCGGGTGCGCTTGGGATACAGGATCGTCGGGGCTTCGAGAAACCGCCACGCGCCCACGGAAACGGCGGTCTGAGCCGCGCCGTCAAGCGCACCGGGGACAGAGACGCCCGTCGTGAAATCCCGTGCGCGGAGGCGGTCGATTCGCGTCCCGGTTTCCCCGGCGATGACGCGGCGCGCGCCGACGGAAAGAACCGCCTCACTGTCCCGGAGGCGCCGGGCCGCCACACGCACCAGAGACGAGGCATCGTGCGCGGCGAGCCGCGGTATCCCGACGAGCGTGCCGCAATCGCTCACCGTACTGCGTTCGACGCGGAGCCGCGTTGCAGCGTTGTTCGAACGCTCATGCGCGATGGAGACCGCCGCTGTAGACTGCCGCTCCCGGCTGCGCGATATGCCGAAGACGGCGCCGCAATCGCACAGGCGGGCATGCTGGACATTCACTCGGGTCGCCGGTTCCAGCAGAAGGTCTCCGCACACGGAGACAGCGGTCCTCGATTCACACTGTCGCACCATCCGGCGCGACACCACGGTGGCGGCGCGGATTCCGACGATCCTCGCCGGGTCCCCTCCGTTGAAAACCCGCTCGTTGAACAGGGCCGTGTTCATTCGGCCTCCAGTACCACGGCCTCGGCCAGCCAGGCGTCGCCCGTGAACGTATCCTCGGCGCTTGCGCCGTCACGCTCGATCACAAGCGTCATCGGGCCGCCGCCGATGCCCACGCCCGGAAACTCGAGTGTCGTCTCGAACATCGTGATCTGTTCCGGACCGGGCGCGCCGCATACGTCGGTGACAACCACTTCCGGCTGTCCGCCCACGGTCGGGCCGAACATCCAGTTCATCGCCTTCCCGCGAAGGGTCCAAAGGCAGTCGCCGGTGTCCTCCGCCTTGCTGTACCAGAACAAGAGAACCTTGAGCCTGCGCCCGCGGAAGGTCGGGAGCAGTATGAAGAGGAGGGATGTCGCCCCATCCTCCGACGGCGCGAATTTCCAGGCTTTGGTCTTGTGTCCGCCCGAAGCGCCCACCTCGAGCGTATCGAGCGACGGGGTCCCGGAATGCACGGCGAATTGGCTCGGATAGAGGGTGTGGATGCCCGCGATCATCTGCAGTTCGCTCAGATGCTCCGCGGTGCATCTGATATCCACGGACGCCCCAGCCGAATGGCTTGAAGGTGTTGTGCCCTGCGCGCCGCGTCCGTCGTAGTCTTCGGTGACGTAAAGGATGTCGTTGTCCCCGCCCGAGAGCACGGTCTCCGCCGCGGCGGAAACGACGCCGGAGTCCTCGGAGAACGCGAACAACAGCCCCGAGGCCGCGACGTTCGCGGCCAGTGCGGTCAGGATGTCGTCCACGGTGCTCGCGAGGTCGCCGTTCTCGTCGGTGGCCAGGTTGACCGTTACTGCGTTTCCGTTCACCGCGATGGACAGCGGCGAACTGTTCACGCCGGGGTCGGCCAGCGTGATCGAGACGCCGTTGCCCGCGTCCCCGTCCTGGACGGCAATCCAGTACGTCCGGTCCGTGCCTTCCGCGCCGGTCATTGCATGCGCGCGCTTGCGTTCCCGCACTTCGATGATCTCGTCCTCGATGGAGACGAAGCACGGCATCCGCGTGAGCGGTCCGCCGCCGCCCTCGTCGAGGACGATTTGCAAGTCGTTGGGCGCCAGCGGCGCACCCAGCGTCGCGCGGTAGTTGTTGACGGGAAAATGGAAACCCATGGCGGATTACCTTCAGTACGGAATAGCCTGGGTTTCCACGGCGGTCACGCGGAGCACCAAGTCGTGCTTGTAATGGACGGGCTCGGTGTTCGGGACCGTCATGCGCATCTTGAACTCGAGCACCTCGTCGTAGGCTTTGTTCTGTGCCGTGATGGCGTTGCCGTCCTCGACGAGGTCGAGGTCGCCGCCCGCCCAGACCAGCCGGGTCCAGGCGCTTTCGTCGGAGCCTTCGGTGTCCTGATACTCGACGCTGATGTCCGAGTACTCGTAGCCGGAGTACACGGTGTCTCCAGCCGTGTGGGCCGCGGCTGTCGAGCCGGTCTGGGCGCGGGCGACCGTCAGGGTCGTCGTGCCGCCGCCGGACAGAATCTTCACGATCTCCTGGCCGATGACGAGGTAGTCGCCGTCGGCGAAGCGCCCCGCTTCCACGAGCGGGACGTTCACGGCGTCGGCGGCGATGTCCGAGGCGAGCGTGGCCCGTTCGTTCGCGAGAAAGAGCGTCTTCTCTTCGTCCGGGTCCAGGTCGGGATTGATCTGGAAGAAGATGGGGTTGCTGAGGTCGCCCTCGGATACGGGTTCGGCGCCCACGCTGTTGGTGAAGTACACGCGCATGGCCATCAGGATTGTCCTCCTCGTTTGACGTCCAAGTTGAGTGCGCCCAGGACGGGGATCTCGCCGGGCCGGATGATCACGTCTACCGCCGGCGCGTACAGATGGACGTAGTTCACGCCGCGCACGCCGTCGAGCAGCGCGATGAGGTCGCTCTGGTACACGCTCCGGCCGAAGGCCATCCGCTCGAACGCGAAAAAGTCCCGCAGGGCGGTTTCCACGCGGCTCCGCACCAGTGCGGAGTCCTCGGTGCTGTATGCGACGATCTCGGCGTCCACCGCGATCTCGCGGTAGCGCGGGTCGAACAGGTTCACTTCGGTCGTGATGACCTTGCGGCCTTCGAGATACGCGGCCAGTTCCGCCTTGAGGCCCGGCGAGCAGTACCCGCCTCCGTTGGGCGCGACGGCGAGGTTCACGACGTAGTAGCGGATGTTGGCGCAGTCGTTGGTGTCCAGAACCTGCGCCTTGGCGATGCCGGGATAGCCCTCGGCGAGCGCCTGGTAGTCCGCCTTGGTGACGGCTTTCCAGAGGGACGCCAGTTCCGCCGGCGCGTGCAGCCGCGCGTGGTCGAGGGTCTCCGGGTCCGCGCCGCCCGTCGCCGCGATGGGATTGGTCACGTGAAGCTGCAGGAGCGCGCCGTCGAAATACACGGGCGTGGCGAGTTCGCGGATGATGTTCACGCCGAGATTGCCCGCCGCGCCGAGAGTCTCCAGATAGTCGACGACGATGGTTGCGCCGCTCGGGGGAACCGCCCCGTTCACGCCGTCGCCGAACAGGACTGTGGTGACGCCCTGCGCGTCGGTCTCCGTGCGGCAGTGCCGTGAGGCCGCCGCGCTTTCCACAAAGTGCGGCACTTCCGTCCAAGGTTCTCCCGATACGGAAACGGCGACGCTGCTCTCGGCGATGTTCTTGCCCGCGAGGCGGATGCGCTGGCCGCGCACGTCGCGGGCGGTGAAGGTCTCGCTCTTTCGCCTGCCCTAGCGCGCGGGCACTGTGGCGGATACCGCGCCACGGGGGATCGTTGCGGGTACGGTTGTCTCGAAGTCGATGGCGGTTCCATCGTACAACCGGGCGCGGCAGATCGCGTGGACGGGAATGACGATATCGCCGTCCAGCGCGGCGGGCAGCGAGAAACGGAGTTCCGTGGTAGCCGCCACGGGGCCGTCCAGCCGGTAGCCGATGAGTTTGCAGAGGTTGATGAGGCTCTGCCACTGGCGGGCCGTAGGCAGGAACGCCTCCGCCGTCTGGGCGTCGAGGTAGTAGAAGAGCATGTCCGCGACGCCGCAGAACAGTTCCAGGAGCACCATGCCGGGGTCCGTCGGGTTGAAGTCCGTCCAGCGGTCCGTGAGTTGCGGAATGCGCGCGACGAGTTCGCGGCGAAGCGATTCGTAGTCCTTGGCGGTGTATGGCAGTGAAGCCCGGCCCATGCGACAACCTCGTGTTTTCACGACCGGAACGTCCGGTCCTCACGGGTTATCTACCGGAAAAGACCGGAAGGGAGGGATTGGAGTGACGTCCAGCGTTGGTACTCAGCGGCCTTCTCGGTAGAACGGCCAGACGAGATTCCCCTCGACTTGGCTTTGGATGACACGGTAGGCAATGCGCACCAGCAGCCAGTTGGCGTCTGTCGCCTTGGAAGACTCGTCGAAGGAAACGTTGGTCACCACGACGCGCTTCTCCCATCGCTTGATGGCATCGGTGATGTGGAAGCGAAGCAACCCCTTGAGCACGGCATCGTTCTGCTCGAAGGCGAGCTCCTTCACCTGTGACCCAAATTCCGGCCGCATGAAGCGTTCGCCGGGGCGTGTCTCCAGAATCTGCAGCATGCTCTCGCGGATGCGGTCGTGCTCCGAAGATTCCTCCGTCCCGCCGGTCCGCTCGGAGAAGCGGAACGGGAAGCGGATGCCGCGCCCCAGGAAGGCTAGACGCTGCATTGGCCGTGCTCCTCACATTGGAAGATGACAGGCGCGTTCCCGCTATCCTCTTCACCTGAACCCGCGCCGTCTCCGTCGCTGGTCCCGCCGTCCGGGGCATCGGGAGTGCGCCCGCATCGGTACATGATGGTGTTCCCATTGGAAAGGGCGACTTCGACGATGCCCTGCATGGGGCGGGCGGTTCCTGCGTGAAGGTATTGGACTGCGTCCGGATTGCCGTCCGGCAGGACGCGGAACCCCAGCGCGCCATCCGCGAGCAGCCGCACCTGCACCTCGACGCCGATGCCCTGGATGCCTTTCCGCGAGACCACGAGAATGCCGCCGGTCGGGTTGGCGACGTGGAGCATGCACCCCTGCGCGGGGCGCGCGTCGTCCGCGGGAAGCGCGTGCCAGGCGGTGAGCACGACGCCGTCCGCGAACTCGGCACGGTAGCGTCCGCGCCCGATACAGACGGGCTGCACGTCCTGCGGCAGTCCTTCGATGCCCGCTGCGGCGTGCGTCACCACGAGCCAGTCTCCATGAACCTGATAGGTCTGCCCGTTCGGAAGCACCACATTGCCGCCCAACGAGATGTCCACATTGATCGCGCGTCCATCGCAAAGGATCACCACGGTATGGTCCGTGCGCACGAGGATGATTACGCCGCCCGGCAGGACGAACTGCCTGCCGCCATCCGGCAAGTCCGTGACCGTCGTTCCTTGCGGCAGCGATACGAACGGGTAGTAGTCCGGCCTCTCCAGCCTCTCGATGTAGCTCTCCGCGTGCATGGTCTGGTTCTGCAGGTACGCCTGCGCCTCCGCCTGCAATTGCTGCGAGGCAGCGAACATCGCTTCGAGCACCAGGCGGATGCCTTCGAGTTGCCTGGCGATCTCCATCAACTCGTAGTGAGATTCCGAGGGACTGACGAACTGCACGTCGGGCTGGTTCGGGTCCAGGGGATGCTGGCAATGGAGCAGTCCGCACAGAGGATTGGATTCCGGCATGATCAGACTCCCGCCGCGACCTTGAGCACGCGGACGCACTCGTGGACTTCGCCGATGTCGAGGTCATAGGGGGCGGTGCCGAGCATCTGGGCGAGCGTCCTTGTCCAGGTGTACCGAATGCCGCCCGTCGCGCCGTACGCGGTCCGGTCGCCCATCGCGATGCGGTAGAGGTTGTCCGCGCTGCCGCTGGTCCAGTTGTACGGATGGTTCGTCGCGGGGTTCTTCCAGTAATGGTACGAGACAATCCGCTCGACCGCAGCGCGCATATCCAGAATGTGGTTTGGAACGAGATCGGCGCCAGCCGAACACAGGGCGTTGTCCGCCGGGACTTGCACACCGCCGTCCGGCGCACCCAGCGAGGTCTTCGATGTGATCGAGTATCCGAAGAACTCCGTCTGCGAGACGGCAATGATGTTGAAGAGCGTAATGATTGCGTCCGCCACCTGGTTGGGGTCCGATGACTCCATGTAGATGCCATTCGTGGCCGCAGTCATGTCCTGGTAGCTTCGCCGGACCGTCGCGTTACCGACGCCCTGTCCCACGGCGATCATCGAGACAATCACTCCGGCGTCGTTGGCCGCCTGCGCCGCCTGCGCCCAAGTGTGGCCCGAGCCGGATGTGCCCGTGCCGTACAACGGGTCGTGCGGCGGCGCGTCGCCAAGGATGATGAGCAAGCGGCGGGCGCCCTGCCGCCACGTCACGTCCTGCGCGGCCTGGAACACGACCTCGACATACGCCTCCGCCCAATCGCCTCCCCCGCCGGCCAACATGGTGTTGACGGCGGACTGGAACGCGGAGATGCTTTCTCCGGGATGCATGAGAATGACGGTGATGAACTGGTCCCCGTAGTCCCGGAACTTGACGGCTCCGAACCAAGTGGTCGCCGCGCGCTCACGGATGATCTCCACAATTCGCTGGGCGTTCGTCTTTACGTTGTTGATGGCGCCGCCCATGGAACCGGTGCAATCGATGGCGATTACGATGTCTATGTCCCCGCCGTCATTGACCATCTTCGCCTCGATCTTATTGATGTCCCTCATGAGGACGGAGGCCGTGCGTCCGTAAATCGGCTGGTTTCTGAAGAGGTTGCCGCTCATGCGCCGGTATACTCCAGCCAGACGATCTTGTGGATGTGGTCTTCCCGCGCGAACTTCTCCGAGGCGCCCGCCTGATTGTTCGCGCCGCACGTCTGGATGGCCGAACCGGGGAGTGTGCCGCGATGGACGTGGTCCACGCGCGCGGCCTGGTTGGCCGTGCCGGGGCTGTTGGCCGACCCGACAGGCTGGATGTTCGTCCCGAACTGCGTCAGACCTTCGTGGATATGGTCGACGCGCGCGAAATGGGTGTCATCCGTCCCCGGCGAGTTGGACGTGCCCACTGGTTGGATGGAATTGCCCGGTTTGAGGTTGTTCTCGTGGATATGGCCTTCTAAGGCGTAACGGCCCGTGTCCTCGCCGGGCGCGTTCGCCGCGCCGATGGTCTGGATGTCCGTTCCGGGACAGGGCGCCACGTCCACCACGACTCTGCGCGTATTCTCCGGACGGTCTGCCTCGAATACGCGGATGGTGGTGTGGCCGACCTTCATGCCGAGTGTCACGACGCCCGCGCCCGTGACCGTCGCGACGGACGCGTCGTCGCTCTCGAAGGCGACGCCCTCCGGCTCGCCGCACAGGACGAGTGGTACGGTCACATCCTGGCCGCCGTTGGGCGTGCGGAAACCTCGAATGCTCTTCGGGAAGACGTCCCAGTATCGGATGTCCGCAACCATCGCTCACTCCACCAGGGCCGTGTCGCTTCCGGTCACGATGACCGCGCCGCAGCCCGCGATATCGCCCACACGCGCAGCGGGCTTGCCCTCGATCAACGTCCTGCCCGCGCCCCGCGCGATGCGCGTCACCCCGTGAAAGGGGATCGGGCAGCTGTGCAGGTCGCCCATGCGCGCGGCGGGTTTGCCGTCCACGAGCGTCCGCTGCGCGCCGGTCACAATCGTTCCGCCGTGGGAACTCGTGTCGCCCAGCCGGGCCTGCGGCGCCCCCGTGGAAACGCGGGACGCCATCAGGATTTCCTTCCCGCTGACGCGCGCCGATCCGGATGCCGTTCGGTGCAGGTGGTCTCGATGCGCGTCATCCGGTCGTGCAAACCCGCAAGCTGGGTCATGACGGCGTTGGGATCGCTGAACATGAGATGGTCGAAGCGTTGCCGGTCAACCATGTTCAGTTGCAGGGACGCCACCTGTTGCACGAGACCGTTGCCGTTCGTGATCGTCTTCTTGAGTTCCCCGATCTGCTCGTCGTGCCGCCCGATGCGGAACTTGAGCATGAACCACGAGCCGACCAGCGTCACGAAACTGCTTACGAGGCCGGTGGCCACGGCCAGCATCGTCATCATTTCCCTGACCTGCGATACGGTGATTTCCTGCATTCTTTTGTCTTCCTATGGGTTGATCAGCACCATGTTGGCGCTGCGGATCACGATGTTGCCGGATGCCGCATCAAGCACGATTTCGCTGCCCGCCTTGTCCTTGACGTGGATGCGCTCGGCGTCTTTCGTGGAGTCGATGAGCACGTACTGCTGACCGTTCAGGCCCCAGAGGTGGACCTTCTCCCGGTCCTTGGTCGTGTCCAACAGAATCTTCTGCCACCGGGTCCGCTGCGCGTCGCAGGACTGGATGTGAATCTTCTCCTCGTCCTTCCATGCCTCGAACCGCAACTGCTGGCGGCAGAGGTCGGCGATCTCGATGCTGGCGCGTTTGTCCACGATGTCCGCATCGATGTCCAACTGGTCGCCCTGCACGGCGTTGCGCGTGCGGCGCGGCAGGCTGTTGCCTGCCTGGGACTCCGGCTTGACCGGACACAGCATCTCGATGATCTGTCCGGCGCGGTCGGTGATCTTGAGGAACTCCTCGCCGTCCTTGTCGTCCACGGCGATGGTGTGGCCGGTCTCGGTCTTGAGCAGGACCTTGCGGCGCGGGCAATAGAAGGGCGGATGATCGTGGTACTTCCTGTGCTCGAGACTGTCCGGCGGCTCGTTGTGTTCTTTGGCGTCCTCACAGTCCTGGCACTGGGCCTCGTCACAGAGCCGTTTGGCCTCCTCCGGCTGCTCGCCGGGGTTGCTCTTCGCGAGCCAGACGCCGCTCCAGATCGGGTACTGGACCTGGCCACCCTCGAATTCCGCCCAGATGGACGCGCCCTCCTCGGGCACGAGAAACATGCCTATGTCGTCATTGCCGCCATAAGGGAAGCACGGCGAGGCCCATTCGGACCAGTTCTCCCGGCCCGTGCCCAGAACGGCGGGAATCTCCATACGGAGACGCCCCAGCCGTTCCGGGTCGTTGTTGTCCCGCACGAAGGCGCGGTACTTGCCGTACCAGCGGTTCTTGTACCGCTCCTCGTGCTGGCGGTCCTGGACGTCGAGCATGAGCCGTCAGCCTTTCCGGGCGGGCAGAATGCCCCGGAACAATTCGCGGACAAGCCGCGTGGCCGGACGGGGGACGGTTTTCTTAGGGTCGGCCTTGGCGACCGAGACATGCAGGGCGTCGAGCGCGCCCGCCGTGAGCTGCGCTTCCTTGGCGGCCACGCCGCTCTTGACGACGTTCGCGCCCGCGCGTTCGATGACCGCGATGACCGTGTCCAGCGCCTCGGCCTTGGCCTTGCCCCAGGCCGTCAGCTTGATGATGGCCAGGATGCTGCCGAGGAGCGTGATGAACAATTCGCGGTTGTTGTTCACGAACTCGATGAGGGTTTTGATGCTTTCCACAGTGTCCTCTCCTCTTTGTTGTTACTTCGCACTCTGAACTTCGCACTTCGCACTAATCATTGGGTCTGCCCTTGGACGGGTCCGATTTCGCGCCGGCGCCTTTGCCGAGCGCGTTCTTGCGCAGGGTGAGTTCGCAGGAGTAGCCCGCGTCGCCGAAGCTGTGCCGCAGCGAGCGGCAATAGTACACGCCGGAGAACTTCGTGCCGACGCCCTTGATCTCGATGTTCTGTTTGGCACGCAACGTCGGGATGCCCAGCGTCACCGCCGTCGCTTCGACCTGTTGGAGTTCCGCCGCCTTGAACTTGGCGTCGGCCACGTCCTTAGCGGGTTCTTGTTTCGGTTCCTCATGAAAGCCCTCGGATCGCTCGAAGCTCGCCACGACACGCCCCGTTTCCTGTTCCTTGAACTGGCCCTCGCCGCTATTGCCGTCGACGAGATACGTGCGTTTTCCCAGCGAGGTCCGGTCGGTCGTGTTGTCGTTGTTCGCTACTTCCTCGACGGGCTCCTTCTTGCGCGGGTCGACGCCGGCGGCCTTCGTTTCCACGCCCGCGCCCTTGCCCCATTGGGCCTGCGTGGACGGTTTGAAGGAGCGAAGGACGCCCTTGGGGTCGGTGAAGTATTCGAGGGTCAGGACCGGCGGTTGATCCAGCATCCGGGGATGGAAGTGCAGTTCGTCGTCCTGCACGTAGAACATGTATCCGGCGACGCCTTCGCCCTCCCGGTCGCGCGCCTTGGCGGCGAGTTCCTTGAGGAACTGGGCGTCGGAGATATTGCTCTGGACCACGCGCAGGTGGCGGCCCACGGACGGCGTGACGACCGGAATGAGTCCGTTCGCCGCCGCAATCTCCTCGGCGATCTCCGAATACAGGATGCCGGGCGCGGGTCTCTGCCAGACCTTCTGGTTCTCCTTGCCGGAAAGCTTATAGCCTTTGTCGTAGGCCTTGAGCCGGATGGTGGGGACGCCGTCCTCGGGGAAGTCGTAATCGATTTCCTTGATGACGGCCTTTTTGACCGGGGACAGATTGCCGACGTAGCCGAAGCGGGCGACGATCTCGTTGCCCTCCTGGAACAGCGGATCGTCCGTGAACTGCAGGCCGCGATTGGCCACCGTCAGTTCCATCACGTCCAGTTCCTCTTCGTTGTCCTCGAAGACGAACGACGTGATCTCCTGGGTGATGTCCAGGGAGAGCTGCTGTCCCTCGATCTGGATGAGGAACGTCGGTTTGAATACGTCGAGATCCATCCGGCCTCCGGTCGGGCGCAAAACGCCCTCGGAGGTTATCTACCGGAAATCATCGAGGACTAATCTGGGCACGTTTCGAGAACAGTCGGTGCCAAGGTTATAATGCGGCCATAGTTGGACGTGTTTGCTGATTGGCGAATATCGACGCCGTTGGTGCTGTCAGTCGCCATGATGAGTTCAAGTTGTGGACCTTGCTGCCCAGAATCAGAGCAGCAATCGACCGTAGGAAGTGGAGATGAGTACGCCAGCCATGGACATTAGCTTTCAGTATCCCCCTGAGTTGCTCAATCTCCTGATCGACGTGATCCCGTTACTCAATCGAAGCAAGAAGGACGTGTTCGTCTTCTTTCAGGGAGCAGGGGTATCGGACGAGAGGATGCGTGGTCCATATCAACAGTGGCAACAAGACAAAGACAGCATCACGAAATTTGACATAGTCCGGCAAGTCTTGGTTGTTCTGAACAAGCACGGTGAGGCCTGTCTGAGGGACCGCCGCGAAATCCTGAAGCGCGTGGTCGAGTTCGAAAGTTTCGATGCCTGTTGGCCAACCGACCAACTGAAGGCGAAAGGGCTGGTTGCCGAGATACGCAAGGTCATAAACACCAAAGACAGTTTTACCCGGATGAATATCGAACGGGAGACCGAACGACAAGCACGTCTGGAGAAGACGCGGACGGAGCAGGATGAGAAAGCCAAACGCAAGAAAGAGGTCCAATCTGTAAGGGAACAACTCGCGGCTTTGTTCGGAATTGACAGCGCCTACGCGCGAGCTAAGGCGCTTGAAGGCGTCCTTAACGCTTTGTTTCGCGCATACGGCGTGGCGGTTCGCGAATCATTCACACTTACAGGTGATTCTGGTGAAGGCATTGTTGAACAGATCGATGGCGTTATCGAACTGAAGGGGTATCTCTATCTCGTTGAAATGAAGTGGTGGCAGACGCCTTTGGGTGTTCCAGAGATTTCACAGCACTTGGTGCGTGTCTATCATCGCAGCGATTGTCGAGCCGTCATCATCAGCGCGAGCGGCTTCACTGAACCTGCAATAGCCACCTGCAAGGAGGCCTTGCAGCACAAAGTGATCGTGCTCTGCTCACTGGAAGAACTTGTGCGCTTGTTGGAGACACAAGGCGACCTCTTGTCATTCCTGGAAAGGAAGACTCAGGCCGCCATGGTGGACAAGAATCCTTTTCTAAGACTGGTTTAGGAAGCCAGCATTCGTTCACATCGAAGCAAGGAACCCGCCGATGCGGAAAAGGGAAGAGAGCGAATGAACCTCGAAATCGTCACACGGGAACCGACATACAGGGCTTACTCCACACCGATTCTGTTCGTGCACGGGATGTGGCATGCCGCTTGGTGTTGGAATGAGCATTTCTTGCCCTACTTCGCGGAAAACGGTTATGTGGCATGCGCATTGAGTCTGCGTGGCCATGGCTCCAGTGATGGCAGGCAGATGCTTAGATGGACTTCGGTGGCTCGATACTTGGACGATGTGGAGCAGGTCATTCGACAACTGGGCACCAAGCCCGTGCTTGTTGGTCACTCAATGGGTGGACTCATCGTTCAGAAATACTTGGACTCGCATGTGGTCCCCGCCGCGGTCCTGCTTGCCTCAGTTTCGCCAAGCGGGCTTATGCCCAGCACATTACGTTTCTTTCGCCGTCATCCTGTCATCCTGTTGAAGGCCAACCTTACACTCAGCACATACCCCGTCGTCAGCACTGCGAATCTCTGCAGGGAACTGCTGTTTTCCAAGGACATTCCCGCCGAACGGCTGGCCGCCTATAGTGCTCGGATGCAGGAGGAATCGTACTGCGCATACATCAACATGCTTCTTCCAAGGCTTCGCTCTAAGAAACGACCCGAGACGCCCCTTTTGGTATTGGGTGCAGCTAACGATGCGGCAGTATCTGTAAGAGAGGTCGCGAAGACCGCCGAAACCTACGGGACGAATCCCGAGATGTTTTCCAATATGGCACACGATATGATGTTGGAGGACGGATGGCAACAAGTAGCGGACCGAGTTCTTATGTGGATTCAAAGCCGAGGTATCAAGTGAACAATCCCTCATATCTCACGCCTGTAGCATCCCATCAACCGAGCGGAAACTTGACGTAGCCCATCACTGTCTACAGCCTCTGTTTTGAGCCGACGTGATTCATTGTGATCGGAGACGCGAAACCTCCGAGTATAGATCGTCATTAGCAGAGGCGTAGCACCAAGAAAAGCAAGTAGGCGTCGGAATGCGAAGGACTATCCCGGCGTGAAGGCCGAAAGGAAACGCGATTCCATTGCATTCGCAGATGACCCACCAGAGGCTTGCATTACCCAGATATTGGTGTGCCAACACATCGAGCCGGTCGCCGGTGACAACGGTATGGAACCGGTCGTCAGGCCGGGGCGGGATCTCGACCGGCAGCCGGACGCCCAGGTATGTCTGCCTGCCATCCTTCAGTCTCTCGCATTCCTCGTATCGCGATTCGGACATGGTCACGCCCTCGCCTCATTCGGTCCCTTGGACTGCTCGACGTACTCTTCAAGCGTGATGTCCACCTCGGCGCGCTGCGGCGCGAGCGTGCTCTGGTCGAACAGGTGAAAGAACCGCGCCTTGACGCTCGGCACGATGCACACCACGCCAGGGAACAGGTCGCCGAAGATGAAGAGCACCCGGTGCGGCGCGTTTTTGAGCATCGTTCCGTCGTGTTCGGGGTACTGCAGACTCTGCAGCCAGCGGACCTTCTCCTTCACCGGCCCCTTGAAGAACTCCGCCTTGAACGTGATCTTGCGCGCCTCGCCCGCCACGAACTGGTACCGGGGATGGCTCATGCCGGGCACCTTGATGGCGGCATAGGCGGTGCCCTTCTCGTCCGTGATCTCGTTCGGATTGTATTGGAACTCCATCCGCTCGCCTGTGTCCATGTCGACCAGATACGCCGAAATAGTTCGATGTTCAAAGTTCAAGGTTCAAAGTTTCCTCTGGTAGACTCGTGCAGAATGCCCAAGGAGGAACAAGCTATGGGAATCGAGCGATTTGAGGATATTCAGGCTTGGCAACAGGCCAGGGAATTGACGCGATCCATCTATGCGCTCACTCAGGGACAGAAGTTCTCTCGGGACTTTGGGTTGGTGGACCAGATTCGCCGTGCGGCGGTATCCGTCATGGCGAATATTGCTGAGGGCTTTGACAGGCGTTCCAATAGGGAGTTCATCAACTTCCTTGGAATCGCTTTTGCTTCCAGCAGCGAAGTGAAGAGCCACCTTTACGTTGCGCTTGACCAAGGCTACATCCGGCAAGATGAGTTCGATGCCGCATACGAACAGGCCACCAAGACATCCCGGCTCATCTATGGATTCATCAACTACCTTCGCAAGCATCCCAACCTCGAACCTTGAACTTTGAACCTTGAACTGTTAGAGCGTTTCATAGTTCCGCACTTTCCGTTCGCGCAGGTCCTTGTACACGGACTGTGCGATCTGGCGTCCGTCGAGCGTGGTGGTGAGCGACACCGCTATCGGGCGTTCCGCCAGTGCATCCAGCTTGGCGAGCGCCGATTCCATGAGACGCCGAACGACCTGGATGCCATCCTCGGACATGGGAGTGGCCGATGTCCCCGCCGCCGTTCCGCGTGCGGCACTGAGCAACCGCGCACGGTCCGGGGGCAATTCCTCTCTGCGAGAGTTTTCCGGCGGCTCAGAATTCTCTATCGAGAAAACATGAGCGACGGGCATCGCGGCAGCGACTTCGGGCATGCGCCAGTGTCGCGGCGCCAATCGCGCGTCGAACTCCGCCGTCGTTGACGGCACGGTGGGCAACACCGGAGGCATCAGGACTTCCGCGCGCACTGCGGGAGTCGTCTTGGGCATGATTGGCTGGAGATACGCCTGACCCTGTACGGCAGGCAACCGGCCGGAAAGCACGGGAGACAGCGCGGCGGCGCCGACCGCTTCCGGCACCGGCCCCGTCACGTGGGGACGCAGTCCGATGTCGCCTGCGATTGCGGGCAGCGAGAAGTCCGTCCGGGGACGCAACGCAAGGTCCGAACTGACCGGAGGTACGCCTGCCGTTAGACGCGGCACGAGATCGAGGCCGGCTGTATTCTGCGGCGCAAGACCGACGAGTTGCGGCGTGAGTATCGCCCGCCCGGCGGCTGACGGAAGGGCGCCTGCCATTACCGGACGGACTGCCGCCTCCGTGGATACACGAGGCACGGGGCCTTCCATACGCGGCGTCAAATCGAAACTACCGGACATGTTCGGGACCGCGCCGCGCAATTCAGGGGACAGGGCAAGCGGAGCCTTCATTCCCGGCATCTGCGGCAGGGCGCGCGGGATGACTGTGGCCTGTGCAGTCACTTGTGGGAGTCCTGCCGTCAAGATAGGCGTTAGAGACACGCTCGACGCCAGCGGCGGTACGGATTCTCGCACCACGGTCGTCAGGCCCAGTACGCCCGCTACTGTCGCGGGCTGCTCTCTCAACACCGGGGTCAAAGCGACGGAAGAAGCAACGGGCGGAAGCATACCGCCTAGCCGTGGGCGAAGCCCAATGTCTCCCGTCATCACGGGCGGCGTTTCCGCAAGCACCGGTGTCAGCATCAGATTCGCGGGGATGTCCCGCACCACGCGACTCTCCGGCATCGGCGCAACCTGCCGGACAGTCCTCGCGACATCGACGGAGACATCCGGCACACGCGGCGGCGTTGCGGCCACCGCAGACAACGATGACGCCGCCGCGACTCCTGCGAGGACAATTGGTTTTACCGCGCCCGTGAGGCCGTTCGCGGCAAACCCGAACAGTCTATCGCCCGCGGCCCGAATCGCTTGCGCAAGGGTACCCGCCGCCGAACCGATCTCCGGCAGGACACTGCCAAGCACGCCGGGCACTTTCGCGGATTGCGCGGGAGTCGTTGCGGTCTTTTCCCGCCCCGAAACGGCCAACGCATTCCATGCCTGTCCGAGCGCTTTCCTGGCATTCTCGACCGGCGACGCCAGCACGCTCCGGATTCCCGCGACCGCGTTATCGAACATGCCTCGCCCACGGACTGCGGCAGATCGCACCAGACCGGACACCGACGACTTCATCGAGTCCCATGCTCCTGATGTTGCCGCCCGAACCGTTTCCCACGATCTCGCAGTGGTGGATGCCAGAGCGTCAAAGGGCGCGCGCAACCACGCGCCTGCATCCCGTGTCAGGGAGGTCATGCGTCCCCATGCCGACGTTGCGGCGGTTGTCAAAGTCGACCATAGCCCGCCTGCGGCACTCGAGATGTCCCTGCAGGTCATCGCGACCGTTCCGGCCGCCGCGCTCGCGGCGTTCGTGACGCCGCTCCACGCGGACACCGCCCCCGTTCGGATGGCGCTCCAAGCCGCGGTGCCCTTCGCTGCAAGCCAGTCCTGAGCGGCTGTGATTGCGGAAGCACCGGAGCGCGCGAGCGTGACGGCCTTGTTCCACGCGTTCGCTGCGCCTTGGGCCATGCCGTTCCACGCGGAGGAAGCGGCGCCTGCCATCCAACGAAACGGAGCCATCACCACGTTTGCGGCGACCGAACCCGCGGCGTTGAGTCCATCCCAAATCCCGCGTGCGCCCGACTTGATTCCGTCCCATGCGTCGCGCGCAACATCCGCCGCTTTGCGGAAAGGCCACGATACGACGGAAACGAACCCGGCGCCGGCGGTCTTGAGCGCGCCCCACGCCCAGGACACGGCGCGAACCGCCGATTTGAGTGCGAATCCCAGTATCTTGCCGGGCAGTCCGAGCACTCCCAGCATCCCCTGCGCCAGGGTTCTCAACAGCGATGCGCCGGACGCGGTCAGGTCGGCCAGCGGACCTTCCTCGGCATCGGAAAACGGCAACAACCGCCGCAGCCAGCCCAGTGCCTTCTTCAGCATCTGGTAGGGAAACGTTACCGCGGACCAGATTCCCCGGGCGAAGGCACCGAGCACCGCCTTGCCCGCCTCGAAGAAACCCAGGTCCCCGGACAGGAACGAACGTACCGTCCCGAACACATCCGCCAGCGTGCTTACGAGAGGAAGACTCAGAAACGCATTCATGACGGCGGACGCAAGGCCGCTCAGAAGGCGCACGGCCCCGGCAAACATGGCCTTGACTCCATCCCAGACTCCCCTTATCACATCCCATGCCCAGCGGAACGGCGTGGTGAGAAAACGGAACACCGCGCCGCCGATATTCTTCAGCCCTTCCGTCAGGGACACGTCTCCCGTGAGTATCTGCCAGACGGAATAGATCACCCGCCCGGCCAGGCGGAACGCCTCAACCAGGAGACGGACCGGCAACAAGAACTTGAGGACGAAGCGCGCGGACTCCACGAAGGCCGTCACGATTGTTTTGGCGACCCAGACCACCACCCGCACCACGACCGCGAACGCTCGGGCCACGAGCGCCAATGGATAGACGAGACCGCGCAGGATGATGGCCGCCGCCTGCGCCACGACGCCCAGCAGTGTTCCCAGCACCTGGCCGAAGGTCTGGAACGAGGATGCGTCCGCCGCGGTACCCACGACGCCGAACACTTCCACGATGGAGAAGATCGCCTTCCAGATGGAGGCGAAGGCATCCACCAAGGCCCGGATCGGCGGTTCCAGAATCGTCCTCACGCGCCCGAAGGCATGTCCCAGCGCCGACGCGAATCCCTCGACGAACGCACGCACGCGGGTGTAGACCTGAAACACCGAAGTGACGAAACCCATCAAGCCCGCCGCCTGAAGCTTCTGCGCCAGTTCCGCGGATAGCTCGCCCGTGCCGTCCCGGAACGACGCCATGAGCGCGCGAAACCCCTGCAATGCGAGGCCGGCCTTGTTCCATACTCCGACCACCACGTCCCGAATGCCCGCGAAATTCGTGTTCCACGCCCGGCGCAAGAGATACACGGTGCCAATGACGCCGGCCACGGCCAGCGTGACCGGCCAGAAATACGCCGCCACCGCCGCGCCGGCGCCCGCCAACGCGGGTCCCATGGCGGCGATCCCGGCGCTTACGGCAGGCATCAGCAGGCCGACGGCGCCCACAGCGGCGACGACCGCCCCTGCTGCCGCCAACACCGCGCCCAGGGCCAGCGCCAGTCCCAGCACGGCCCCGGTGACGCCCGGCGCCGCCTTGGCGAGTCGCTGCAGCCCCAGGACGACGCGCGAGACCCCGGCCATGACCGGCGTCACCACGGGCAGCAGGGTCCGTCCGAGTATCTCGAACAGGTTTCCCACCTGCTGCTTCGCCAGCGCGAACTGTGCGCCGATATCGGCATTCATCGCCCGGGCCATTTCCGTGGTCGTGGCCGTACCGGCCTTCATGGCCGTCTCGACGGATTCGATGTTCTGCTGGAGCGTGTCCATGCCCGCCGCCATCTGCAGCACAAACTTGACCGCCTCGTCCGAGCCGAAGGCTTTCTTGATCTGCACCTGTGCCGCGGCCTGGGACAGGTCCGGGAAGCGGTTCTGAAGTTCCTGCAGAATGGGAATGACGCCTTTGAGCCGCCCTTCGTAGTCCACGAAGGAAAGGCCCAGTTCCCGGCCCGCCTCAGCGGCCTTCATGACGAACGCCTTGTACAATGTGCCCGCCTCGGAGCCCGGCATGGTGGTCTGCAGTTGTCCGAGGACGGCCAGTTGCTCCTGGAGCGGGATGTTCGACGCGGCGGCGGTCGCGCCCACGTTTTTGATGGCTTCGGCCATCTGTGCGCCCGTCGTCTTGAACGCGGCCACGGTCTGCGCCATGGCCCCGGAGAAGGCTTCGGCCCATTCCATGTCCGAGTAGCCCCGCATGATGGGCTTGAAAATCCCGTAGGCGGTCGTGAAGGTGCCCACCATCTCCTGCGTGGTGGCTTTCGTGGCCTTGGCCGTGAGCGCGGCCATGGCCCCGAACGTTCCGACGGCCTCGTCGCTCAGACTCGACAATGCGGACTTCACGTCGTAACACGCCCCGATGAACTCCGCCTTGCTACTGCCCGCCCAGGTGTTCGTGAACGATTCCGCCGCATCTTCGAGGGCGCGCAGGTCCTTCGTGCCCAGCGACGCCATCTCTCCGAGCGCCTTCTGCGTGGCGGCCGTCGAGGCCACCAGCGCCGCGGGCGCGGCCATCAGGGCGAGACCGGCGCCCATCAGCATGGTGCCCTTCTGGATGCGGTCGAGGTTGCGCGTCATGCGTTCGCTCGACGCCGCGACCTTCGCGTCCAGCGATTCCATCGACGACTCGATGCGGGCGGCGTTGCGGGAGAACATGTCCCGCATCGTCACCACGATGCCCATGCCGAGGTCGTTGATCATTTCCGGTTCCGTTCCAGTTCGGACTTCTCAAAGGCGAGCTGCCGCTCGAGCGCCTCGACGAACTCGCGGCGCACCCCGAGCGGCAGCGAAACAATCTCCCGGTAACCCCAATGCAGCCCGCCGTAGGCGAGGAAGAACGCGTCCGCTACAACCGAACGTTCGGGAACAAGAAAGGGGGTTCGGCCTCCAGCCGCGTGACGATGCGCGCGCCGCAGGCCGTGCAGACCGTGTGGACGGTCGTATCGATGCCGCCGTCCACGCGCTGCATCTCCGCCCGGAGCGCGTTCAGGTCGAAGGCGGGCAGTTCCGCCAGCGAGTTCCTGTTCGGGGCCTTGCCGTTGATCTCCTTCACGCGCATGAGCATCGCGGAATGGAGGTTCGGGTCCTTGAGGGACGCGAGCCGCTTCTCCATGTGGCCGTCCATCAGCGTGAAAATGACGGGCTTCTTCGTGCGCGGCAGTTCGAAGATGAATTCCCGCTCCGTTCCGTAGGGCGTCGCTTCGAGGTCGTCGAGCGCAATGTGAACGTCGGTGACTTCGCCGCAGTCCTTGGCGGGACACGCGAGCGAAAGGTCCACCTCATCGCCGAAGGAAATCTGGCGGAGCTTCACGAGGAGGAACAGCCGGTCGCCGGACAGCAGATCCAGCACGTCTTTGGCGGCGAGTTCCGTCCTGTCTCCGAGTCGGACCAGGCAGTTGCGGAGTATCTGATTGACGCCTTCGCCGTCCTTCATGAGACGGCGGTTGGTGAGCAGCGACTCCTCGGCGCCGGTCATCTCGCGCAGTTCGGCTTCGAGTCCGCTGGGCAATGTGAAGGTATACATAGGCTTCATTCCTTTCAGTCATTTCGCCGTTGCTCGGTTCTTCGGTTGTCCAGTTTGTCGGTTGATAGGAAAACCGGATAACCGAGCAACCGGAAAACTGAAAAACCTCAGCCGTTACGTCCAATACTGGTAGCAGATGGTGATCTTCTCGATGGTGTTTTCGCTGTTGCCGCCCTCGAGTTCGTCGTATTCGAGGGTCTTGATCCACGCGCCGTGGAGCGTCCATCGCCGCGTCTCGTTGCCGGTGCGGTCGTACCGGACGATGTCCACGTCGCGCATGTAATCGTTGGGCTGGCTGCCGGTCCCGGCGTTCACGTCCACCTGCTTCTGGATCCATTCGCGCGCGGCCTGGTCCGAGCCATCCTGCAGGACGCCCTTCTCCAGCGTGATGTCCTCGAACTTCACGCGGCCCGCGACCTTCTGGTCGAAGATCGAGCCGCCCGGCGCGAACGCCACCTCCTCGAATTCCGTCTTGGGCTCCTGGCCCTTCTTGAACAGCGCCACGTCGAACCCGTTCACCTCGACGGCGAATTGCCAGTTCTGGTACAGGCTCTTGGGCATGTTGCCGGCTGCGTTCATCGGTTTCTCCTTGTTCAAGGTTCAACGTTCAACGTTCTCCGGATTTCTCTTTCCGATCTTTGAGCTTTGAACCTCGCACTTTGAACTAATTGATGAAGATTTCCTTGAAGTTGCTGCCCGTGTCTGTCATCACGAAGTTGAGTTCCACGAACTCGGCGGTCTTCGTGGGTTTCACGAACACGCGCGTGACGATCTCGTTGCGGTCCTGGACGGCGGGCGGATTGGTCTCCGCGTCGCACTGGACGCGATAGTCGTAGACGCCGCCGTTGCTCTTGACGTCCTGCAGGAACGGGTTGATGAGCCGGAGCAGCGCCCGCCACGTGCGGGGATGGTTCGGCTCGAAGGTCACGAAACGGGACGAATCCCCGACGGCGCGTTCCATGTAGATCATGAGGCGCCGGACGTTCACCCGGTCCACGGCGGACGGCTGCTGGAGCAGCGTCCGCTGCCCCCAGACGTTCACGCCGGAGTCCGGAAACACGGCGATGACGTTGATGCCTTCGGGATAGAGCACGTCGCGGTCGGCGCGCTGGGTGAGATAGGCCACGCCCTGCACGTTGAACACGCGGCCCCGGTCTATGCCCGCGGGCGCGGACCATACGTAGGCTTTCTGATCGTTCCGCGCGTAGCAGCCCGCGACCGCGCCGGACGGTGGGACGAGCTTCTCGTGGCCGCTGACCGGGTCTTCGATGCGCAGCCACGGCCAGTACACCGCGCCGTAGGACGAGTTGAACGCCTCGTGACTGTAGCCGCCCTGGCCGCGCCGGAAATCCAGCGCCTCCTGCGGCGTCAGGCCCATGGGGGTGTCCAGGATGCAGAACACGTCCTTGCGCAGTTCGGCGTAGGTGAGGGCCGCATTCAGGACCGCGCCCGTGGTCACGCCGGGGATGCAGAGGAGATTCAGGTCGAACACGTCCTCGAAGGCGCTGAAGCCGGTATGCTGGGAATGGTCGCCGATATAGTCCTCGTCCGCGAGACCGGTGAGTCCGTCGTCGCCGTCCGTGAGCGAGAACTGGCCCACGGCGGGCCGGTGCTGTGCAGTGGCGGTTCCCGTGGTCTTGTCCTCGACGGTGACGTACTCCGAGTCGCCGTTCACGACGAGTTCGACGTAGTTCGCGGCGGTCGGCGACATGGACAGGTCCTTGAAGACCTCGACGATCTCGTTCTTGTGCCGGACGATGAGATTGAATTCCGTGTCCGGGGAACGGGAGCCGTTCTCCAGTTGGACGGCGATGCGGTCGCCCCAGACGCCTTCGTCCACGGCCCGGACCGTCAACGCGTCCTGCGGGTCCAATCCGCCCGCCAAGTGAGTCGCGGCGACAGCTGCCACCACGCCCGTATCCGTTCCGGCGACCGTGACCAATGCTGCGGCTTCGGTCTTGGCCGTAACGGCGGCCACGACCTGAGCGACTGTCGAGGTGGAGTTGCCCTCATTGTCCGTGGCGAGGTTCACGGTGATCGCTTCGCCCGTTACTTCGACCGACAACGTGGTGTCGTTGCCGGAGGCGACGAGCGCGATGGTGATTCCGTTGCCCGCCGCGCCTGCCGCCACGGCCTGCCAGAGGATGCGGTCCGTGCCGGATGCGCCCGTCGCGAGCGATGCCTTGACGGTGTTGCGGTTCTTGAGCGTGACGGCGCTGCGCACGGCGCTGAGCGTGGTCTTGTCCAACGGATCGGTGTAGTGGGCGATGCGGTTCACCCAGAGCTGCGCGCCGCCGTTGTCGAAGAAGGCGCGCGCGGCGTAGGCGAGGTAGCCCGACTGGACATAGCCGCCGAAACGGCGGACGAATTGTTCCCAACTGGTCACGAGCGTCGGCTTGTTGCTCGGGCCGCGTTCCGCGACGCCGAGCATGCCGCACGCGGACGTGGACAACTGTTTGACGTAGTAGCTGAAATCCGTTTCGCGGATGGTGACGCCGGGGGAAAGATAGGTGGGCATGGTCAACTCCTTTTCCTGCGCGCGACGCGCGCTGCCGATTGCGGATTGCGGATTTCCGATTGCGGAATGGCAGACTCCTGGGTTTCCAGTTCCGCATTCCGCGTTCCGCATTCCGCATTCGCAGGGGTCAGGCTCACGGCGCCGCGCCGGGCTGCGGCCTGCATCTCCGCGGACACGTCGTCGCCGGGCAGACGCAGGACTTGACGCGGCCCCAGATGCAGTCCGCGCCCGCTTCGCGTGTGCAGCGACAGCGGTTGGAACAGCAGGTTCTTCACTTCAATCATGGGCGTTTTCTCCTCTCTATGGCTGCGGACCGAAGACGGCGTCTTCGGCGACGCCGTCCCGGAACTCGAAAATCCGCGTGTCTATGAGCTTCCCCTCACGCACGGCATCGCCGTATACCGGGCAGTCCTCGATACGGCACCGCCCCGACGCCTGCCGCAGGTTGGACAGGTTCACGCGGCGCCCCGCGCCCAGAGGGACAAGCAGGGTGAGGTTGAGCGCGCCCCGGTCGCCGATAGATATCGTGGGGTGCGCCTGAAAGAAACGGACCGCCTTTTCCTGCATGTCGATGACCGACGGGGCATCGCCCGCTGTGGCTATAAGCTCGAAGTCCAGGTGATACAGCCGGGGATGGGCCGTTTCCGTGAAGGTCATGGCGGCCCGGTCATCGAGAAGGAGAGGGGCTGGACAGCGGCGGGCGGCGTCTTCGATTGGCGTGGGGCCTTGCAGGACAAGACTCGGAACCTTGGGCACCTCGAACACATCGTCCGGGGGGACAAGAACGGCATTGGGGGCAATCTCCGCCTTGACCAGGCGGATGAAGGTCTCGATCACTTCGCGCAGCAGTGTCATACGTTCGTCTCCGGTAAACCTCGTTCGGAGGTTACTTACCGGAAATCGATATATGGCTCTCCGTCGCGGCAAGAGAGGGCACATCCGCCAAAAGGTGGACGGGACTCTTGATTTCGCCATCATCATGCGCAGAGAATAGGCGTAGGACGGTGTACGATAAGAAGAGCAATATCCATGAGCTTGGCTCAAGCTCGTCGCAGCATGGACAGGACCCTTCGCGGTCAAGAAGGTAACCTCATTCAGCCGCGCCGCCGACGGTAGAGGAAAGGAGAGCACTATGGAGGGGATAACCCCGGAGAGTGAAATCGAGCAGGACAGGGAGCAAGTGCTTGCCGTCATTGAGAAAGAAGTTCCCGAGTACCTGCGCCAATCTATCCAATGCGCTATCGACTGCTTTGCTGAGCCCAACTACACGTTGGATATCACACTTTCCTGGGAGGGAGCCTGCAATGGCAACCAAGGATGACATAACGAAGGAGATCTTGACACAGAAAGCCGCGTCCCAAGACGTCGTTCGTCGGAAGTACCTTGCTGATCTCCACGAGTATACGAAGAGAGATACGATCCTCTATTCAACTGCCTTTGCGTCAAAGAAACTTCCAAATTTGCCTAGCTTCTTGGTATCTGTGACAAATGAGGACATCCAAGGATTCATGGCTGCTCTGCACGGTCTCAAGGGCGACAAGCTGGATCTGATACTCCACAGTCCTGGAGGATCACTGGAGGCCGCAGATCAGATTGTGCAATACCTCCGTAAGAAATACGCACATATTAGAGCGATTGTCCCTCAGAACGCTATGTCGGCTGCGACCATGATTGCATGCGCTTGCGATACGATTGTGATGGGAAAGCACTCTGCAATTGGCCCCATCGATCCCCAAGTGACGTTTCCAACGAGAAACGGCCACTCTACCGCTCCGGCTCATGCTATCCTGAGTGAATTCATGCAGGCCCGGCAGGAAATCTTGACCGATCCGAGAACGGCTGTCTTGTGGGCAGGCAGGATTCAAAATTATCCCCCGGGTTTTCTTCAGATGTGCCAGGACGCGATTAGGCTCTCCGAAGACAAGGTAGCAGAGTGGCTGGATATGTACATGTTCGCCACGGCGGAAAAGAAAGGGGCTGCTATTGCAAAGTGGTTGGCAAATGCAGGCGAACACAAGACTCATGGTAGGCCTATTGGTATCGACAAAGCAGTTGAGATTGGCCTTGTAATCGAACCGCTTGAGGATGACCAGCGACTTCAGGATAGAGTTCTTCCAGTCTTTCATGCTGCAGCAATCACGCACGAACTGACGGATTGTATGAAAATCATTGAGAATCATGAAGGAAGGGGGGCATTCTTGAATGTCCAGATCAAGCAGGGGAAGAATTGATCGGACTCCATAACGGCGTCCTAATCTGATATGACAATTCTGTCATCGGTCCCGAAACGCGGCGCGGATGGCTTTGCGGTAGTTGTCCGCGACCTGGTCGCGGTACTTCTCCATCGTGGGATGCAGAAAAGGGCGCGGCGGGATGACGATTGTTGCGCCGTTCGGCATGGTGATGGTCGCTCCGTACTCCATAATCGCGCCGATGTTGACCATATCCTCGTCGTCCTTGTTGACCGTCCCGCGCAGGAGTCCCACGAACGCATGATCGGCCAGAATCCGCTGGGTGATGGAATTGAGCAGGAAGCCCGTATCGATAAGGGCCTTGCTCGAACCCTTGCGTTCGACGGTACTCTCGGCCAGCGGCGGGAACGGCACGCCGCCCGGCGCCTGCGCAACAATGCCCCGCTTGATTTCCCTGACCAGCAACAGCGCGTTCTGAATGGTGGCCTGACGGATGGCCTTGGCCAAACGCGCGCCGGGATTGTGCTCCAGCCGCGCCTTGACTTTGTCCCAGTCTCCAAACCGTTTAACCGGCATGATGCTTCACCAATTTGATCACCTTGTGCGTGATCGCGCCGAAAAGGCGTTCTTCTTTCACCGTCTGCACGCGGTACGTTTCCGCGCCCATCTGGATTCGGTCCTCCGGGCGCACGTCCGCGTCCGGCAATACACAAGCCGTGGCATCAATCTTCTGTGCAAGTTCTTCCGCAGGTGTTGGAACGAACTCCAAGGGAAAGGGCTCGCCGACGGGCGCATACGGCGCGTCGTCCGCACCATACAAACGTTCGCCGTCCGAAGCCCGCAGCAGGACTGCGATCTGACCGGACGCGAGAATAAGTTCGCGCACATCCGCGCCCGCTTCCGCCTTCTCGCCCGGACTCAATAGGGCCACAGGTGGGAATCCTCCAATTGTTCGAGGTCGATGCCCTGCTCGTAGAGGACGGGCCGGAATTCAGGAGAAATGATGTAGCCGTCGTCGTCATGGACGCCGGGTGTCACTTGCGCGACGCGCTGCCGGTACTGGATCGTGAGCGATTCTTCCAGCTCCGCCCACTGCTTGGGCTGGCCGGTCTTGTTGACGCTCTTGTCCCCGCTGGAGAAAGAGAACGCATTCGCCGTCGCCGCGCGCATGATCTGGCAGGCGTTGATTTGCCCCAGGAGCAGGAGCAGTTCCCGCGCTTCGCCTTCCGGCTCCGGCGTGATTTCCCCGCCCGTCACGGCAAGCGTGATGCGCAAGTCCCGTCCAAGACGGAACGCTCCCTTCATGAGACACCGCGCCAAGACCTCGTCGGCGAAGAGGGTCTTCTCCGGGTCGGCGAGGTCCTGGCGCAGCGTGGATACCAAGTCGGCCAGCGGCATGGGGTCACCCCGTATTGGAACCGAGTTCCTGCAAACGCGCATTGATGGCCGCGACTACGCTCCGCCGTTTCTCCGTGACGAGCCACGACTTCAGCCGTTCCACATCCGTTTCCGACTGGATGCGCGCGACGGCGTCCGGCGCCTGCAGCGTGGCAAGGCCCTCCGGCGAGGCGCCATCCGGCGGCGCGGGAGCAATGCTCTGCGTATCGTCCCGGACCACGACCAGATGCCCCGTCGCCACCGCGCGCTGCATGTCCGGGGTGAGCGAGGCGGCTTCGGCCACCTCGCCCGGCTTGAGTTCGAGTCCGGCGTCCGTGATGAGCAGCATGCCGGCGCGTACGTTCTTCACTTGGACCATGTGCGGTTGCCTCCTTTATCCAAGAATCCGGATCTTGACCAGAATCTCCGGGCGAGTGACGCCCTGGCCCAATTCCATCCACACAAGCCAGCCGGTCTTGAACTGGGTCTTGACCTCGATGGACTCCGTGGTAAGCGTCTCGCGGATAGGCCACTTGCCGACTTCCGTGTCGGGCACGAGAATGATCTCGTTCATCGCCGCCGCGGCGGTCAACAGAATGCCGCCCGTGCCGTAATTCTTGATGACGCCCTTGGCGCGCAATTCGGCCTTCGTCTCCGGGTCGAGGTTCCACGACCGCATATCGTTGAACCGCCGCCCGCGCATGACGATGTATTTCACGGACATCTCCAGGTCCTCGATGATCGAAATGGCCTGATTGAGGGCCGTGTCCGTCAACGCCGTACCGGTGACCTCGACGACGTTCGCGGCGGGCACCGCGGCGGACAGGACGGTCAGGGTTCGGCTGTCTATCTTCTTGCGGATATCGTTGGCCGCGCTGGTCTGGATGTCCATGAGCGTGCCGATGTTCCCGTGTTTGAGCACGGACACGTCGACCATCGGATTCGCATGGATGCGGTGCGTCGGGAACTCGACCTCGTCCTTGTTCACCTCGCCCGAACGTGCGTCGCCTTCGGTGCTGATCCAGTGCGCGGTGACCTCCTTTCGCTTCTGGTAGATGGGCCGCTCGCCCTTCGGCAGTGTGTGTTTCGTCAGCAGGAGCGAGGAGATTTCCTTGCGGTCGATCTCCTGTTCGATGGGCGCTGCAATGGCGGCCGCCAGCGCGCGCATGCCATCGGGAGACTCCATCGCCTGACTCATCAGGCGCGCCATGGTCTCCATGTACTCCTGGCTGTGGATATTGATGCTGTTGGTCTTCATGGGTCGGTGTTCTCCTTCCTTACACGATCAGACGGAACTTGAGCGTGCCGCCGGACACGGAGATCGCCTGCGCGACCACCACATCGCCCTCGCCGACGCCCGCCGTGAGTTTGCCGTTCGCGGATGCCTTCAGCAGGTCGCCCGCCTGAATGGTCCCCTCGAACACATCGGTTTCGTAGACGCCGCCCATGCAATAGATGCCGGGCATCTCGCCGCTCTTATATCCCTTGATAAGGATGCCGAAGGACGGCGTGGCGGGGTCGGTGTTCACCGCGAACAGGTCGTTACCCGCGATCTTGACCAACTGGCCGAGTTCGCCGTCGCCCTGAAGGTAGCCGTCGCCATAGGCGAGACCCCGGTGCGCTGCATTGATGAAAGCCATGGTGCTGACTCCTTCCTGTGAGTTAGGCCGACTGGGCCAGGGTTCCGGTTTCCGAGGCGACCCGCGTGCGGTATGCGGCCATCATGCCGTCGCGCAGCTGGTCCTCGAGCGAGGTCTTCTTGTCGTCGACATCCAGGGGACGGACGCCGGCGTCGGTGCGCAGGGGCGGGGTATCCTTTGAACAGGTACGGGAAGCCTGGGCGGATTCCTGCGCCGGCGCGCCCTCGCCCGCCTTCGCCGCGCCGCCGTCCTTGCCCGCATCGGCGGACGGCTTCGCGCCCGCCATGCGTTCGTAGGCGGTCTCCGTCGCCGCGAACGCCTCGTCGGAAAGACTGGCCAGGCGGAACAATTCCTGTTCGCGTTCCTCGTCGGACCCGAAAGACAGCCCCTGCTTCTCCATCTTTCGCAGGAGTTTCTGCGCCCGCGCGCGGTTGGCGGCGGCTTTCTTGTCCGCCTCGAGTTCCTGGACCTGCTTCTGGAGATCGCTCACCTGCTGTTTGAGAGCCTTGTTCTCCTGCTCCAATTCCTTGACGCGCGCCTTCAATGCCGCTGGGTCGTCGGGCACGGGCGTGTTCCCGCCCCCACCTCCGCCGCCCCCGGCGTCGTCCTTCTTTTTCGCGCCCTCGGTCTCTTCCTTGGGCGTCTTGTCCTTGTCCTTCTCGTCCATCGCTGGCTCTCCTTTTGTGGGTTCTTCACATGGGCACTGTTGCGACGCCACTTGCAGAATCCGGGCGTTCTCGTCCGCGCCCTTGCGGTCGAGCAGCCCGACGCCTGTGAACGTCACGCCGTGCAGAATTTCGTAGACTGGTTTTCCCTGGACCTCGCCGCCCTTGTTCTTGCGGAGGTGGACGCAGTAGTCGCTCTTGGACGCCGCGCGCTTGCCGCAGACCGAGCATTCGCCCTCTTCGTAGTCGCACTCCATCGAGACATGGGTGATCACGCCGCGTTTCATGAGCTTGTACGCGAGCTGGGCGTTGGCGCTGTCCCGTGTGTACAGTTCGCCCGCGCACTCGATGCGCTGGCTCTGGGCGTCCTCGATGTAATCCGCCCCGGCAATGCCGCCGACGATGTCCGTAAAGTCTTGGGAATGCTTGAGATCGATTTTCTTGTTGACCGCCGTCATGTACCGGGTAGCGAGTTCCTCGGCGAGGAAATGGTCGCCGTTCCGGTTGGTACCCGCGCGGCACAACACGAAGGTGAACTGGGGATCGCCCGCGGGGCCGGGGGCTACGTCGAGTGCTTCCGCCGACGGGAAGGCGAACTCGATGGGCGCGGACGTGTGCATCGCCGCCGCACACAGGCCGTCGGACAACGCCGAGCCGGTCTGATGCTTCTTGACCCACTCCTTGGCCTTATCCAAGGTCCAGCCGTCGGGGTTCTCTTCGGATTTCTTGGCGAACCGGTACGCCTGCAGCACCATCGTGTCCGAGTCGGCGCCTTTGAGTCTGCCGACGATGATGGACACGCCGTCCTTGAGTTCCTTGGTGCGGAAAGAGTCCGTCACGAAGTCCTTCGGGTCGCGGACGCGGTAGCGGATTTCATTCTCCGTTTCGTCCCAAACCCCTTGCGCGCGCAGGTCCGCCGCCTGTTTCATGGCCTTGGCTTTGCGGCAGATGAAGAGCCGTTCGAGCGCGTTGGAGTTTTCTCCGTGGCGCGAGGTGATCGAGTAGTGGTGCTGGTGCGACCGCATGCTCGAATCCCGCCCGTGCGCGGCGATGATCTGCCGCATTTCGCTTTCGTTGGGGTAGGCGTGGTCGCGGTACGAGATGAGCCAGTGCGGGATATGCGCTGCGTTGCCGAGGAAGGTTTCGAAGAAGCCCTTGGCGTTGGCCTTCGTAACGGTCTCGTGGTCGGTCTCGTAGAACTTGACCTTCGATTCCTCGTTGATTTCCAGGCCGTCCCAGTAGGTCATGAGACCTTCTACGAAGTGGTACGAACGTTCGTAGTTGGTCGTGCTGAATTCGGTGGCATACGGCGGGTCGAAATACGCGAGGTCAACGCCGGCCTTCGGCAGGAACACGTTAACGTCCTCATTGGACGCTTTACAGGGCTTGCCGCCGTCGAAAACAAGGGCGTTGATGCGCGCAATGTTGCCCTTGAGCCGCTCGATGAACTCGTCCGGGCTATCCTCGCGCTTGCCGTACTGCGTGGACGAAGAGAAATGGCCGAATCCGCCCTTGCCGGACATGCAGGTCTTGCCCAAGGCGAAAAGCGCGATGTCTCTCTTGTATCCCTTGAACAGGTCGCAGTTCGCGCGGATGTTGTCTATGAGGCCGTGGACGCCCTGGGCGAAGAAGATGCCCTTGAAGGTGTCCCGGACGAAGGTGCGCGCCTTTGGGTTGTGCGCCAGGAGCTTGTCCAGGTCGGCTTCAGAGAGACGCGTGTCCGAATTCTCTACAATCGCACGCGCCGCATGATAAGAGTAGCGGAGCCGGTCGTTGGCCAGTACTTGTAACCCCTTGGTCTTGTACATATAGGCCACGACCGCGGACCCGGTGAAGACATCCAATACGGAGGCCGCATCCTCTGGCGTGTGCTTCCAAATCCAGTCGACGAGCTTTTGCTTGGAGCCGATGTAGTTGGTGACGTACTTCGGGCGCTGATCGGGCGGGAGTTCCTCGGTGACGAGTTCGACGCCCTGCGCCGCGAGCGATTCCAGATGCAGCCCGAGCGAGGCATCCGTTTCCAGAAGGAAACCCAGCCGGTCAAGGTCGGTAGCGAACAATTCCATGCGTCCTCCGGCAGGCGACCATCGCCTGTCTGGAGGTTACTTACCGGAAACGAGGAGAAATGTGCGGGGCGATCAGGTTCACGATATGACGCGGTTTGAGGAGCACGGAGTCTGACGGAACAAACCTATGAAAGGGGCAAACAAAAAACTTGACTTCTCGGGCCGTTTGCCGTAGAATCTGCGAATTCCATGACGAATGTGTAGTACTCTTTTGTGCTATGGCCCTTGCAGTATTGGGGGTTCGCCTAACGGCGAAATACACCGCAGACGAATCGCCGAAGCTACTCACGCCGAACACAACCGCGAAAGTTGAATCGCGTGCAGACTTGCAGACCGAAGCAGGACGCTGAGGGGAAGCACGTCATTCCAGCGGGGCGACCGACTCGCAATCCCGAATTGTAAACCTGTAGCGGTGTTCCGGGGAGCGGGGAACGAGATTGCATATCTGCAAATCCCAAATGCGTATCTGCAACGTCGAATTGTTGATCTGCAATTCGACGCTCGGCTGCGAGGATCGGGGTTGCATGTCTGCAAATCGAAAATGCGTGTTTACATCTTCGAATTGCATGTCTGCAACGTGACGTTGTAAGTCTGCAATTCGACGTTGCGCGGCGGGGAGCCGCGTTGTAAGTGCTTAATTTTCAATATGTTGTGTGTTTTGTGCCCCAAGAGGCCCGAAACCGTTGAATGCGGAAGGAGATTGAGACTATGCCGAATTTTCCAAGGCGGGAACCGGATGTTGTCGCGCTGGCGGATGCCATGATCGCCGGATACCAGCAAAACCCGGCGGTATTCCCTCATGCCGACCTCGTCGCGCTCCAGGGGGAGCGCGCGTCGTACCAGACAGCCAAGAATGCGCAACTCGACGCGGACGCCAAGGCTCAGTTGGCGACGGAAGCCAAAGACGGCGTGCTGACGACGCTGGAAGACCTCATGAAAGTCCAGCTTCGCCAGTCCGAAGTGGATGTTTCGAGCGATCAGGAGAAATTGGGCTTGATCGGTTGGGGTCCGAAAGCGCCCGCGCAACCGAGCAATCCGCCGGGCCAACCGCGCAATCTCGATCCCGTTATTCAGGGACCGGGCACGCTCTTCCTCGATTGGAAATCGCCCGCGCCGGGTCCGGGCGGCCGCGTGAGGACGTATCTCATCGAACGCCGCGAGCAAGTCTCCGGCGGCGCGTTCAACGAGTGGCATCAAGTTGGCGTGGCCCTCGACAGCGAGTTGACGCTGCCCGATCAGCCGCGCAACGTCCAGTTGGAATACCGAATCATCGCCGTGAATAACGGCGGCAACAGCGTGCCGAGCAACACGGCTGCGGTCGTGCTGTAAAGAAATCGGACAGAATAACAGGATAAGGACAAAGTCCCGTGAACGCTGAGCGTATCCATTTTGGTCTCCTGTCTGGCGTGGCAGCGATTGTTCTCATCACCAACTTCTCGCATCTTCCGGCATGCGCTATGACTACAGACTCATCGCCCCCCCGACTCTCGTTCATTGAGAATCACCCTAATCTCAATGCAAGAGCAATGAAGTCCGAGGAACAAGCATCGGAGGACCTCCGAAAAGAGATCCTTACCCTCAGAACTGGCGATGCCAAGGACAAGGCCTACGCGGCTGCCAGGTTGGCTGCAATGGGTCCAAAGGCTGAGGCCGCGATCTTGGCGTTAATTGAAACCTTCCCGGATAATACGCCACTACAACGATGGGAAGGAGGCCGGAGCGTTCCAACATCTCCCAGTCTTGAGGCACGCCAGGCAATTATCGAGATAGGTGACCCTGCAGTCGACTTCCTAGTTGCGGCTATGGTTGACTCAAACCAACATGTTTCGGCCTGCGCCCTTGGCACTTTGAGGGCAATAGACCCCAAATGGCAGAAGAACGAGTCTACCATCAATGCAGTTTCTGAATTTATCAAAGCGTTGTCGGATAAGGATCCGGAAACGCGCAGGGCGGCGATTACGGTACTTTCCGAAATAGGTGATGCACGAGCTATTGATCCTCTTATCGCTACTATCGAGGATCTGGATTGGGTTGTCAGTGGAGATGCAATGAAGGCTTTGGGAAAGATGAAGGCCTCACGAGCAGTTGAACCCATTATTCTGCGCTTGAATGATAAAGACGCCAATGTCCGTGAGGCGGCAGCATATGCTTTGGCAGATCTCCAAGACAAGCGAGCGATAGCACCACTCAGTAATGCCCTGAAGGATAAGGAGTTGGGGGTTCGTATGGCAGCGGAGTTTGCCTTGGGAGAGATCGGAAAGTGACGCGCATTCTGACCAGATGATGGGATTTGAACCCCTGACAGAGAAGATGATCGGTTGCGCCTTTCGCGTGTACAACCAGATGGGCTTCGGGTTTCTCAAATTCGTTTATGAACAGTGCATGATGATTGAGCTTGAACGGAGCGGTTTGCATGCGACGGCACAACAGCCCATCAAGGCCGAATATGAAGGAATCGTCGTTGGCGATTTCATCGCCGATGTTGTTGTCGAAGACACCGTCATCGTCGAGTTGAAATCCGTCCGGCGTCTCAACCAAGCCCATGACGCCCAAGTGGTGAACTATCTTGTCGCCACCGGAAAACCGGTCGGATTGCTGCTGAATTTTGGCGAAGAGAAAGTCGAGGTCAAAAGAAAGGTCCGCGCTTTTAGCGAATCCTGTCATTCCCGTTATCCTGTCAAAAAAGGATGAAACAATGGCGCAGTTTCCGAGCCAGGAGTTGGACATTCTCGCGTTGGCCAACGCGATGATCGCTGGGTATCAAACGAATCCCGGCGACTTCCCGCATGCCGACCTTCCAGCCATGCAAACTGCCACCGATGATTTTCGTCAAGGGTTGCTTGTCGTCATCTGCTTCCGCGCGATGGCGAAGATCAAGACCGAAGAGAAAGATGCCGCCCTTGACGCCCTGACCGAGAACATGCTTGCCCAATTGAAACAGTCCGAAGTGGACACCGCGAACGATCCGGGCAAACTTGAACTGATCGGTTGGGGAAAGAAAGCCCCGGCACAGCCGACGAATCCGCCGAACCAACCCCGCGCCCTCGAAGCCATCATGCAAGGCCCCGGCACCGTCTACCTGGACTGGAAATCCCCCATCATCGGCGGCAAAGGCGGACCCGTGCGGACCTACGTGATTTATCGCCGCAATGGCCCGCAAGGCGGCGGCGCATTCGGCAGTTGGGAACAAGTCGGAATGGCGCTCGAAACGCATACATTGCTTTCGCACCAACCTCAGCGTTGCGAAATCGAGTACCGCGCCATCGGCGTCAACAGCGCCGGAATTAGCGTGCCCAGCAACACCGCTGCCGTGGTGTTGTGAATACGAACGCAGAAGCAGTACGATGAAGACGAAACGAAAACAAGGAGAATATCGGAAACGATAAGAGACAGATTCTAGGCGTCAAGCCTTGAGCGGATGTGCACAAAACTTCCACGTTGTATTGCAGAGAACCGCGCAAGTGCTCGACGCGCTCCGTTTGGAGCGCGGTCGAGACTGCGTTCTCTGGTAGGGATGTGGAAGTCCCTGTGCACAGCGCGGTCGCCGCGCTCCTCAGCTTTTCGGGGGCCATTGCTTCGCCTGAATCAGGATGGAAAAGGAGACAATGACAATGAGCGAGCAGTCGAATGCCAATAAAAAGGGCGGGGCAGGTCTGGTGATCGTCGCTATCGCCGTTTATATAATCTTTGGCCGTGGCCCCGACGGATTCATCTGCAAGTATGTCTATCCAGCAGCTTATACCGCGACTGAAAAGGGCTTCTGGAATCGTGTGGCGGGTTGCGACTGCGGACAGGTAGCCGCCAATAGCAAGCAAGACGATGGCTCTAGTACTCCTCCCGCTGCCGCTCCTGCTCCTTCATCTCCTCCTGTTCCTGCATCTCCGCCTGCTGGGCCATCTGCCGGTACTCCTTCTTCTGGCCCCAGTAGCCCTGTTCCTCCAGGTGCTCCTGCGGCCCCTGTCTCACCCGAACCGGACAAAGCAGGCCCTTTACGGGACACCAACGATACCTCCGATAAGGAGGAAATCAACTCCCAATTCCGTATTGCCGCCGGGCTCGGAAGACTTGACGAAGTCCGGAGTCTACTTGACCGCGGTGCCGACGTGAATTCGGCGGGACCGGGGACCGACCAAGTGCCCGCAGGTGGTACCGCCTTGATGCTTGCGGCTGCCAGGAACCAGAAGGATGTCGTTCGGCTTCTGCTCTCAAAGGGAGCCAACCCTAATCAAGCGGACCAGGGGGGCGGCACGGCGCTGATATATGCGTCGTGGAAAGGCAATCTTGACATTGTAAAAATCCTCATCGAGAGTGGTGCTGACGTAAATGCCGCAACAAGAGATGGCAGGACGTCTCTAACGGTCGCAAGAAAAGAGGGACATTCAGAAATCGTGAGTCTACTCGAGCGGCATCAGGCAAAGAAGTAGACAACCAGTTCGATTTGAACAAAAGGAGAGAAAAATGTCTAAACATGCAATGTTTACGGCGTTCTTCACGGTATCCTTTGCTCTCATGTGCATGGGATGTGAAGCGGGGCCAAGCAATCCATCTGATCATGCTTTCGTGGGGCGGATGGCCGGATGCGCGGAGGCCGTGAATGGCAAGCTAGTTGTTGCCGGAGGTATGACCCTTTCCGGCAATCTTCGCGAAGTGGGTTGCTACGACCCCGCGACAAAACTATGGATTTCTTGCGCACCCATTCCGACGCCCAGATCTCTTGCAGCGTCGGCTGTCCATGGTGGCGCCATGTTTGTGGTCGGCGGGCGCAGCGATGATGCAGTTCTGTCATCTGTGGAGAAGTACGTCGCAGCTGAAGACAAGTGGGAATCTTGTGCCGCCATGCCCACTGCGCGCTGGTCGCTAATGGTATGTGTTGTTGATGACACTCTGTATGCTTTCGGCGGAATTGCTGGCCTTGGGGACAACAGGAGAACGCTGGACGTCGTAGAAGCTCTGGACATAAAGAATAATACTTGGCAGTCTTTAGGCGCAATGCCTGAAGGACGACAAGCTGGTGCCGCCGCCGCAGTAGATGGACGGATCTTCATCATTTCTGGCAAAGCTGCCTCGTACGTACAATCCACGCCAACCAGTCATAGAGCGGAACGTGTCGATTGCTTTGATCCCAAAACAAATACATGGACCGTCGTGCAAGACATCCCGACAGACCGAACTGGCGGAAGAGCCGTTGTCGCAGGGGGCAAGGTATTTGTCGTTGGCGGAATTTGCAAGACCGGAGAATTCCCAACGCAGATCCACGCATTTGATCCTAGCTCCAATGAATGGAGCGCCGGGCCTAGACTACAGTCAGGCAGAAGTGGCCATATGTGCGCTGTTCTCGGCGAGTCGATTGTGGTATTTGGAGGATCAAGCGTCATGTATGGCGGCGGAAGGCCATCAATAAATGCCACAATGGAGGCGATTCAGCTTCATCCTTCAGGCTCGGAAGCGAAATGATCCTCTGGAGGTTACAAGTAAATGACGGAATCGAGTCGCACGATGACGGATATCCTGCTGGACTCCCGAACAGAAGAGTGCTTGGCGTTCCTCGATACACCGGATGGTCTCGCAAGACAAGGGCAAGGTGTAGCGCAAATCAAGAAGACGAAGGCTCTGGGCAACTTCGGCATTGCAGTAGTGATGGTCGTTCTCGGGATCCTTGCCTCCGCATACGGCGTCGCGGATGTCGTCGGTAAGGAGAAACTGCCTTTCGGGGTGTTGTTTCTTATTGGAGGGCCGATAATGGTCTTGGGCGGGGCGTACATGATCCTCTCAAGCCTTGGGCGTGCCGCGACAGCCTCGCAGATTCAGTTCCAGACTGATCTTGAGCAGCTTTGCCGCGATTTCTATTCAAGCGTGTACTGCAAGAAGACGACAGATTTTGGATCCAAGGACGATCAGATCGTCGATGTTTGTCAGGCTATACCCGTTCCTATTCTGGAAATGTACAGGAAACGCGGATGGGATGCGCTCTTGGGGAAGCAAAAAGGCTGGTCAGAATCTCGACCGGTTGAGTGTAGTCGTTGTCAGAAGAAAGCTGAGCACAGTGAGACTCACTACACCTCGATTCCCATATCTACAAAGTATCGGGAAGAATTCAGACACGAGGAACCGCCAGAAACACAGAGCCTCATAGGGAATCTCTATCTGAAATGCCAGAGTTGCGGCATCGTGGTCTGCTACGAATGTATCGCCTACTCGACGCCGAAGTCCGAGCGTTTTCTTTGCCCGTCCTGTGGCAAGGGCACGAATGGTTGGGATGGCCTTGCCAACCGCTGGATGAATGTTCGGTACAGCAAGACCGATCAGGATGTCGATTTTCAGCTATCCTCAGTTATCGTCGATGCTGTACCGCGCTCAGACAGCCGCGTCGTTGATGTGACTATTCGTCTCAACGGAACGCCATTCGGTAGTCTTGTCCTGGCCAATGTTGCTCTGAATGTAGATGAGAAATGGTTTCTTGTCAGCGCGGAACCGATATTGCGCTAGAGGTGGCCTAACGAGGAAACGATATCAAGGTGATGACTCGAACAATCATCAAAATACTCATTGTATCGTGTGTCGCCGCCTCGTCGTCGGCGCAGCAAGATGAGCGGAAACCCGGGGTGTCCAGAAAGGCGGACGGCGCACTTATAGCCGAGGGCGGGGACCGTAACTCTGCTGGCTCGAGCACGGATGGAGACTCGAATGCGCCGACAAACGCGCCAATCTCCAATGCCAGCCAGTCTAGCGACGTGGCATTAGACACAGATACTGACACATCACAAACCGGCGTAGATTCTGAGAGCGAAGATCCCTTCTTTCCCATGATTGTTGCCGTAGTGGGAGCACTGTGCATAACTTTCAGGAAAGGCATCGCTGGTGGAACAGCTTGGCCGGCCTTTGCCAGACTCAGTGCGCCCGTTCTCGGATTCATGGGTATTTTCTGGGGGCTTGTTGAAGGCCTGTTTGGCAACGGGCATGAATTTTGGGGCATAGCTACATCCGGGATGGTACTTCTGATCTTGATAGCGCCAATCTTGAGCGCAAAGAAAGGCGGTGTATTGTGAGCTGGACCAAGTATTCGATAGCGGGAGCCGCGATCGCATGCGTGATAACATGGTATGTCCTCAAGTTCGATGGACTTCTGCCCACATGTGTGGCGGTAGCAGTGGGGGGTCTAGCTGGCCAGATTGTTGGGGCAGTCTTGGGAAAGATGGAGACAAAGTGATTTCAGGAGGATTCTTGTGATGATGCACCGAGTCACGTTTACCGGTTGTGCCTTGCTTCTAGTAGTGCTTCTTGCATCGTGTGCGAGCAAATCTGAAAAGAAGGCATCTACACTGTACAAGAGCGCGCAGACCGACTTCGCGAATATGAAATATGAAAAGGTGGTTTCTGACCTGACTGAGGCTCTGTCGCTGGCAGGCGATCACTTGGTCTCGTTCACAGACGGATCTGTTCACTTCCTCCGCGGTCAAGCGAATGATGCATTGGGAAGACATGATGCAGCGCTAGCAGACTATACGGAGGCCATCAACCGCGGCAATAATCATCTCACGAGTTGGGTCCTGAATTCGGATCCCAAGCCTTATGCAAAAAACAAGTTTATGCGCAATCAACTTTCTCGGTATTACGAAGCGAGGGCCAAAGTCTATAGGAGCCAGAATCGAGAGACTTTAGCGGAAGAGGATCTTTCCGTGATGAAACGCATGGAGAATCTTCCAATAACGACGAAGGAACGAATGCGGGAACTGCTTCCCGGTAAGAGCCAATGAGAATCCGCTCTGCAAGTTGAAGGAAAGGCCCGCGACCGGCGTCATGCACTGATGCCATGAACGAGGCGAACTGCTCCGGCCCGGCGGGAAGCACCACTTTGGCTGTCTGTTCCTCAATGAAGGCTTTTGTCTTTTGCAGCGCAGCGCTGACTGCTTCCTGTTTGGCCTTCTCGGCGAGTTCCTGCCCCGCCGCTTTTTCCAGGGCGTGGACCAATTGCTGTTTGTTCTTAAGCACGCCCACGCCGAGTTTCTGCTTCGCCGCGATGAGTGAGTTCCCGGAAAGGCCCCCGTGGTCTACGCCCGGCTCGATCTGGTCCAGCAGTTCGATGACGTCCTGCTTGGTCATGTTGAGGGAGATGCCCTTGGACTTGGCCATCTCCTGAAGGTCCTTGACCGTGAGATCGTGCAGCCCCCCGGTCGGTGGAAGCTAAGCGACCTGTTTCGCCACCTGCTGGGCCTGCTTGATGGCGGCCTGTTTCTGCGCCAGCAGTGCGACGAGGTCTTCCTTGCTGCGCAGCGCGCCGATCTTGTACTGGGCGAGTTTGGCCTTGAGCGCCTCGCCGCCGAGGTCGCCGTGGGTGATACCGGGTTCGGCGGTGTCCAGCAGTGCGATGAAATCCGCCTTGGTTCGCGCGATGGCGATGCCGTTCTGTTTGGCGAGCGTCTGAAGCTGCTTGACGGTCAATCCGTTGAGATCGCCGATGGAACCGCTCTCGAAGGCCGCCTTGAGTTTGGCGTCCTCTTCCGCCTTGGCGTCCGCGAGCTTCTCCAGTGTCTGCGGCGGGAGGATACACGCGGCGGGTTCGTCGTCCGCCTTGGCCATGGGCGCGATGCCGCAGATGTCCAGCGGCCATGCCACGATGTTCGTGCAGCGGCAATTGGGATGCGCGGGCTGTTGAGGGAACTTGTCCGTGGGGAAGACTTTGCCGTCGAGGCCGCCGCAGACCGGACACATCCGCTCGTCTTCCATCGCGAGCCATTCGAGCTTCTGTACCCCGACGCGCTGATGGAACTTGAGCCTTCCCTGGTTGTGCGCACGCAGCACCTCGGTACGGGCGATCATCTCCATGCGGTACTGCGCCTTGCTGAACACGCGCGTCCCGGCCTGACGGAAGGAATCCTTGTCCACAATGACGTGACCGAGGTCTCGGACGATGTCGTCGGCGCCCTTCCCCGTGGCGATGCCGCTCATGATGGTGCGTTTGATGCCGTCCGCCAGTTCGCGGTGGACGTCCCCGGCGAGGATGAGGTTGTAGTTCACTATGAAGTCCAGAGCGTCGGTGTCCACCAGGGTGAAGACGCGCGTTGTGAGCTTGTCTATCCCGTCCGGCGTGAGGTCGCGGTAGAAGGGCATCTGCGCTGTGGCGAATTCGCCGATGCCGTCGTACACGCCCTGCCGGAACGCCGCCTTGGTGGACCTGCGGAACGCGAGCGTATGGTCCTTCTTGACGGCGGACAGGATGTCCGCGAGTTCGCCGTTGAGTCTGTCCAGACCCTTGAGTGCAGCAAGTTTGTTGTCCGGGAGCGAGCCTAGCGATTTGTACCGGAGGATGGCCTTCGCGACATCCTCCGGAGCGGACTTGAGCGACTGCGTGAGGGCGCTGGCAGTCTGGTCCGCATACAGGTTCCGCGCACGGACGGATTTCTCCGCGGCCCGGCGAATGCGTTCCGCCTGGGACAGGCGCGGCGCGGCAGCGGCAATCATGCGCGGAACCGGCAGGCCGCCGCGTCGAAGCTCCGTTCGCACCGGTGCACGGCGCAGAAGTTGGTGCTCGCATCGAAGTGCAGACAGCCATCGCAGTAACGGACAGCCGCATCCGTATTCTGCCCATCCGGCGTTGGCGGGATATCCGAAGCGGCGGAGGCTACGTCCGGGATGATTCCCAACATCTTCTGCGCCGCTTCGACCGAGAGTATCCCCGCCATGACCATGTCCACGATGGGCTTGACCTGCTTCTCGTCGGAGAGGTCGACGACCTTCTTTTCCGTCTCGCGGTTCGCGGCCTCGATGTCCGGGTCGAGGTCCATTTTGAGCTGCATGCTCGACCGGCTGATGAGTTTCCGGTCGTACAACTCGACGAGGAGCCTCTTGATATCCACGGCGTCGCTCGGGTCAAGGTCGTTGAACAGGAACTGGAGCGTCTTGTCTCCGTAGCCTTTGAGTTCCTGCCAGTCGTCGAAGACCCATGCGAGGATGGCCCGGGCGGCCTGCTTGATCTCCCGGATCATGACCATCATCTTCTGCATGCTCACCGACGCCGTGGCGAAGTTCGGACCGTCGCCCGTCACGAGCGACCGGGACAGGCCGAGCGCGACGATGATGTCCTCTTTGACTTCCTTGACCTTGTCCTCGACGTTGAGCACCTGGCCGTCCGTGCCGTGGGTCTCGACGGTCACGTAGAACGGGACGACCAGCCCGCTGCGGAGGTCCATCTTGTTGACCATGTCCCGGACGCCTTCGAGCATCCGCTGGTCGGGCATCACCATCTTCTGTCCGAAGGCGCCGCCCACCTTGAGCAGCCGGAACGGCGTCGCCCATCTTTTGGCGATGGCCTGCTCGGCGCGCCGGTAATCCCGGAGCAGTTCGATGGACTGGAACGCGGGCAGCACGATGGAATTGCCACGCGGCGAGAACGAGGGCGCGTCCCATTTGAGGTGCAGGACCTGCTCGACGGGAAGCGCGATGCCCTCGCCCGCACCTGGATTGTCCTCCGGGTACTGCTTCACCTCCGTGAGTTGCCCCTGCTCGTACTTGACCTTCACCGAGACGGGGTTCACGCAGACCAGTTCCTCGATGTCTTTCCCCTCTTTGACGTACCGCTTGAAGCCGACGGCGTCGCCCTTGACGAGAAGCTGGAGGACCATGTCCTTTACGAAGTCCATGAGACCGAGCCGGTCGGCGGCCTTGACGGCCTCGTCCTTCACATCGGTGTCGTCGCATGCGATCTTGACGTCGTCGCCCACGGCGAAGGACCGCCACGAATTCACGCAGTTCTTGACCAGCGGCTCTTCGAGGTAGTACTCCCACGCCTTGCGCGCCCGCTCCTCCCAAGTGCGGGGAATGACGTCCATCGCGGCGATCTTGCTGAAGACGCTGCTGTCCAGAATCGCGGCGGTCGCCGCCAACGGCTGCGCACCATGCCCGTCCGAAATTGGGGCGGGCATGTGTGTCTTCTGGGCGTGTCTGCGTCGGGACATACGCACGGGACTCCGGTCATGCATTTCCTCTGTGGGTATCTACCGGAAGCCGCGCGCTGAGAAGAGCCTGGAACTACACCATCCTGAACCGGGGACTCGGCAAGAGGAGGAAGCCATCCGAATCTTCGGATGTATCAGATTGAACAGGGCAGACCGGGGAACAGCCACCGCACCTTGGGGAGAATAGAGAAGCGGGCGTTCTAGACAGAACACTCCTGCCATTCGCCTACAGCCCACCGTTCCCATTGATCCACGGAGTCTCCAAGAACCACGATGTTGCTGTAGTGAAGAGTGCTATCCCCGTGAACTCCGGGCACTCGAAAGCCCTGCCAGCCAGCTTCAGACATGAAGGAAGCTAACAACTGACTGTACGCACGTCTGGATCTTCCTTGTTGCTCAAGCGTTTCCTCAATACTGTCTCCAGAAAAGAGTGCAAGTCCTGATTCTGCAACACTGAAGGCACGGGCAAGCACATTTGGCACATGTTGATTTTCAGAAGACAGGTCTGCCGAGCGGACTTGATCCAACGGCAACAGATACTCTTGGAGGGCGTAATGGGACGTCCCGATTTCCAAAGGAATGGACCGCACGTCATCCGTTACATAGAGGGCCTTTCCGCCCCGGATATGATAGCGTCCTTCGGAATCAAGATTGGGATTTGGGCCAATCGGTATCGACTTTATGGCTCGCCCATACTCCAACCCTCGGAAACAGCGCAGACCGCTAGCGCCAGCGATGGCGTCCAGGTTGGGTATGAGGTCGAAAAGCATTGTACGTAGTAGTGAATCATCGGCTCTCTGCACAAAGGCCGTAATCGCCTCGTGCAGATCACGGTTTTCGGCGTCTATATCTGGCCTTTGAGAATCGTGATGGATGAAAGTCCTGTTCGTGCGCAGCTCGTGTACCTTGATGCGGACCTCGTCGTGCATTTCAATGCCCTCCTGCACTCTCTTATGACTTCAATGTGCGTAATAACATATCATCGCGCGGAAAGACTACACAAACACCGGTTCCGTGATGACGGGCATCACGGACACGGTCTCCTCGCGCGCGCCGTCCAGCCGGTTCTGTTCGTGGGCCAGCATCGCGCACCGGACCGCGTCGACGATGTGGTCGTTCCCCTTCGAGTAGACGACGTTTCCGTTCTGCAGCGTGTACGTGTGCGTCGTGAACTGATCCTCGACCTCGGCATCCTCGGCGGGCAACACCAACTGACGCCGCTGTAGCGCGCCGTTGATGAGGCTCGTCATGAGTTCCTTGGTGCGTTTCTTGACCTCGCGTCCGTCGCGAACGGCCAGCGTCGTCATGCCCCCAAAATCGTATCCGTGTAACCGCCCCTCCAACTGCTGCGGCTTGTACTTGTCCAGCGCGAGCAGTTCCTGCACCACCGCAAGGCCGTTGCCGCCGTTGTCCACGCCGATACCCGACGGCGTGAAGAACCGTTCAAGCAGCGCAATCGTCTGTGCGATGAGCGGGTAGGCCACATGCTCCATGTGTATGCGAAGAACGAACGTCAGCACCTTTCGTTCGCCCACCTCGCTTTCGCGGAAGACGACCAGTTCCGTCGGGTCGGCGGTGTAGCCGAGGTCGCCGCCCATCCAGTACACGCCGGTCTGCGGCATCAGGTTCAGCAGCATCTCGAGGCGGTCGTGGGCGGCCTCCTCGGTCTCGCAGTCCCGCAGTTCCTCGCCGGTGATTTCGATCTTCCGATACTCGACCACGTCCTGCCGGCACAGCCCGAGAAACTCGACGTTGAACGCCCCGTAGCTCGGCTTGCCGTGTTCGCCCGCGACCTCGTGCTGCCAGCCCGCGGTATCCCGGCCTCCGTAGAATTCGAGCAGTTCCGCCTCGCGCTCTGCCGTCCAGTTCGGGTTGATCCACGACGGCCAGCGGAACACCCGGAACTGCGCCGACGATGTGAGCCGGTAGTACGTCGTGTCCCGCAGCCCGTTCGGCGTGGAATAGATGCGCAACGTCCCGTTCGCGTTGAGGCACTGCCGCAGCGCCTTCCACGCCCGCTCGGACAGCCACGCGCCCTCGTCCACCCAGATGCGGTCCACGTGCAGCGAGCGGAATGCGTCGCCGTAAGGCCCGGCAGGTCGGAAGTACAGCACCGCGCCGTTGGCGAACTCGAGGCGGAAGTATGGCTTGCGGTGTATCTTGGGTTTGCCGTACTGCGTGACCGCGAGGCTCCGCATGAGCAGGGGATTCGCGTCCAACTGGAACTCGATCTCCTCGACGACCGTGTCCAGGTGGCCCTGCTGCGGCGCGGCGATCAGGCCCTGCCCGCCCATCGTCGTGAACGCGAAATGCAGCGCGTCCGTGGACAGGGAAATCGTCTTGCCCACGCCGCGCCCGTCGAGATGGATGATGTTCTTCTCCGGCGCGAGCAGGTCCTCGGCCTGGTGCGGCCAGTATCCCCGTTCGGAGCCGTCCCGGTTCCGGAGATAGCGCTCGCCCCAGGACACGGGATTCCCCAGGACCGCGCGCAGACGTTCCTGCTCCTCCGGCGTCAACGTCTTCACGTGACCGCCTCGCGTATCGCGCCTTTCACGGCGGCCCATACCAGCCTCATGATTGCCCGCTCGATCTCAGGCATCTGTTCCTCCTCGCGCGTCTCCGCCCGGACCGCAATCGCGGCTTCCTCCAGCGCGGCCCATTCTGGGTACTTCTGCGCCGTAGCGTCCGCGCGCGCCAGCGCATCGTCTATCCGGCCCGCGACGAGTTCCGCGCCCAGCGCGACGAGCGTCAGCCCCGCGCGCACCACGGCGCCTTCGTTCGCCTTGAGCACGTCAACGGGATTCATCGGCGGCCTCCTGCTTCGCGGCCCACTGGTCGAGGACGTCGAGCGCATCAGCGAGGCGTTCGCCGATGCCGCTCAGCCGCTCGGCGTCCGGATGCCTGGTCTGTTCGAGCGCCTTGTTCGCCTCGGCCACGTATTCGGGCGCATAGCGGTTCACGGTATGGATGGCCTGCACGACGCTGCCGGGCGGGCGCGAGTGCGCGCATCCGGCGAGTGACGCAGCCAGCAGAAGGCCGATGATTAGGGGCGTTTGGGGGCGCATCTTTTCCTTCCTCTTTCCCGGAGAAACGACTTGACTTCCCGATGCGAACGAAGCGTCCATGTGTACGCGCGGCGGCATGGGGCCGGCGCGGCAACGCAGAAAGGAAAGCGACGATGAAGAAAAGCCAGGTGAGAATCGGCGAGACCTACACCGTGAAGGTGTCCGGGCAACTCGCGCCGGTCCGCATCACGGGCGAATGCCCCTACGGCGGATGGACCGGCGTCAACACGAAGACCAACCGGGAAGTGCGCATCAAGACCGCCGCCAGACTGCGCGGCGCAACGGAAAGGAACTGAACCATGAAAGACGGCACGCTTCACGAAGCCGCACAGGCGTATCTGGAACACCTGCGGACGCAGGGGAAGAAAGAACGGACACTTTATACATACGGGAAGGATTTCCAGCAGATGGAAGCCTTCTTCGGCGCGGACCGGAAACTGAGGACCATCCTGCCGCCGCACGTCGGGAAGTTCCTCAAGAGCGACGATTTGCTCCGGCTGCCCAGCGGGGCCGAAAGGGCCAAGCCCACGGTGGACAAGACCGTGCGCGTCCTGCGCATGTTCCTCGTCTGGGCGAAAGAAACGGGCCGATTGGACAAGCTGCCGTTGCCCAAGGACCTCCCCATGGGCCGGAGCAAGGAGAAGGAGAGCGACGATGCCGAAGGCGACCGCCCTGACGCTACTGCCGCGTCCTGAGCCGCTCCGCGCGGCGGTGGACGCCTTCGCCCGGCGGCTCGAGGCGCAGGGCGGCTCCCCGCGCACGGTGTCCGCGTACGCGCGCGATCTCGAACGCGTGGCGGACGTGCTGGCCGCGCGGCGTCCGGGACTCACGGTGGGCGATGTGACGCCCGCGCTGCTCGACGACGTATTGAGCAGCCCGGCGATCACGGCGGGAACGAGAGGCGCGCCATGCTCGCCCGCGACGCTCCACCGCCTGAAGGCGTCGGTCCGCTCCTTCTTCGCGTGGGCGGAAGAGACCGGGATGATCGCGTCGAACCCCGCGCGCTTCGTCCGGCTCCAGCGGCTCAACCCCAGGCCGCCCGTGTTCCTGACCGAGCGGGAGAAGCGGCAACTGCTCAAGACGCTGCGGCAGACGGACACGCGCGAGGCGAGGCGCGACCGCGTCATCATCGAGTTGTTCCTCGGCACGGGTATCCGGCTGCGGGAACTCGTGGGTCTCGACGTGGACGACGTGGACCTCGACGCGAAGCATATCCGCATCGTCGGCAAGGGCAACGTGCCGCAGGTGAAGTTCCTCAAGAGCGACCTCCGATCATTGCTGCGCGGCTACCTCGCCGAACGCCGCCGCATGGGGACGGGCAAATGCGACACGCTGTTCCTGTCCAACCGGGACACGCGCCTGACCGCGCGGCAGGTCGCCCGGCGTCTGGATGCGTGGGTCAAGGCCGCGGGCATCGGCAAACGCCTCGGCCCGCACGCGCTGCGCCACACCTTCGCCACGCACCTCTACGCGAAGTCCGGCGACATCCTCATCGTGCAGCGGGCGCTCGGCCACGCGAACCTGTCCACGACGCAGGTGTACACCCACCTCGTGGACGGCGCGCTCGAGGACGCGATGGAACGGCTGTAGCCGCCGGCACGCGCGGCAGAGAAGCGCTGGATCTTCGGGCCCGCGTTCTCGTTCTGGCCGAATGGTTCATGTCTTTCCTCTCCGCGCGATGGCGCATGCATCCGCCGGGCATCCGCGCATGGTCACCATGTCCGCGAGCCGCTTCACGTTGTCCCAGACCACGGCGTTCACCTTCGCCTGCAATTCGGCCTGTTCACGCAGGTTGTCCAGGACGGAATTGAGCGGGCACTGTTCCGTGCCGCATTTGTTGGACAGATTCGGCATCATCACCTGGCGCCAGGAATGCGCTTCTTTCGCCCACCAGGACGAAAGCGGATGGTGTAGCTCAGACGGATGCCGCTGCCGAGAATCCAGGCGAACAATGTCTTAAGCATGGACGGCCTCCTTGCAGTAGCGGTCCCAGTTCGCGAGGTACTCCCCGACCGTGCCGCTCCCCGCGGGCGTGTTGTACCAGCGCTTCCAGTACGCCGCCTGATCGGCGAGCGAGTCCGGGATCGGGTCGTTGACGCGGAAGTAATGCAGGCGCGCGAAGAGCACGCCGATCTTGTCGTTGTCGTCCAGGCGCAGCGCCCAGAGCAGCGCGTCCATCGGGATGAGGTCCGGCCACGTAAGCGGCGCGTGCGGGTCGGCGAACAGCCACTGCGTGGCGCGGGCGAGCACATTGGGCCGTTGGCGCAGGTACGCCAACGACGCCGCAACGGAACCGGGCTCGACCTGCCATTTGCCGAAGCCGCCGACCTTCCCCTCGAAGCGGGGCGTCCGCTGCCGTTCCCATGTCAGGCTGCTTTCCTGGGCGGCGGTGCCGAACAGCAGACGCGCCGTCCGTTCCGCATACGCTGGCGAGGGCGGCTTCGCACCATACAGTGTGTTTGCGCATCCCTGACACAGCCGCCAGATGCGGCGGGCGTTGTCCTTATCAGGCATACCGGACTCCTTTCCTGGGCGCACAGGCCGCCGACGTTGCCCCACGTGCCGCGACAGGGCGCGCAGTGGGACGGTGCGCCGCACGGCGGGCCGGAAACGGCTTTTGGGGGCCGTTTCCGGCCGCCCTGCAAAGACTTGACTTCCCGCCCACATGCAAGCGATGAATCGGGTAGATGACGGCAGGAGAAGAGACATGAACGAGACCAAACGGCCCACCACGGCGGCGGACGCTTACCGGCAGCGCAGGCAGGCTGTAGACGCCCTGCTCGACGAACTGAGGAAGAAGATTGACATTCACGCACAGCGCGCGGCGGTGGACCCGTCGAACTGGGGATACGCGGGCGACCTCGGCCACGTCGAAGAAGTCCTGCGCGACCTTGCCGCCTTCATGCGGTAGACATGGCCCGCTCATAGCAGGTCCTCGTCCGTGATGAGCGGTACTTCGGACGCAGTCTCCGCCTCACCGTCTTCAGCCTTTTCACCCAGCGCCTCGCGCGCAATCGCCGCAATCTGTTCCAACTGCCCGCGCAGGCAGTCGAGCGTCTCTCCCTCTTGCCCGCACACCCCCAGGATATTCACCAAGGCGTCGCGGCATTCCTGAGCGTCGCCGGGAACAAACGCAGGCGGGTGTTCTTCAGCGGCGGGCGCTGACTTCTGTTTCCGCGAGCGCAAGGCTTGGGCAAGTGCGAGCAGGCTATCCCGGTCATGGGCCGCCTCCGCGAGTTGCTCACGCGGCGTTTTCGCAAGGGTGACGATGTCTTTCTTGGACAGGCCGGACGTACCGACAAGCACTTCGCTTCGGAATTCATTGCCGAGGATGTTCGCCAGAACGTCAAGGGCTTCGGCAAACCGCGCGTCACGCTTTATCGTGCGGGGCGATACGCCGTGTTCCTTGGACAGACGCTTCGCGGCGTCCCGTGTAGACTTCGTGTCACTGTGTCCAGGAGTCGTCTGCCCTGTGTCCTGCTGGTCCTCCTGTTCGTTCTCCACAGGTGCCTGCGGTAACGCCAAGTCGGTTCGAGCGCCCTGTTGCTTCTCCGTCGTGCGGTATTGCTCGCCCCGGAAATAGGCCGCCTGTTCCAGCGGAAGGTTCCTTCGCCCCAACTGGTGGCCGATGATCCACAGCCGGGCGGCGTCGCGGGAATCGAACTCCAGGGAGGTCGTGGTGAAAGGGATGCCGTGCTGGCGGCACAGCCGCAGCCGGTGATGGCCGTCGAGCAGAATGTTGTGCGGCGCCCAGATCGCCAAGGGACTCAGCGTCCCGTCGTCCAGCAGGCTGCACTCGAGTTGCCGGAGTTCCTGTTCGGAAAGCGGCGGGATGAGACGCTCGAATTCGGGGTCGACGATGATGTCCACGGGAAACCTCCAAGGGATTCGCTCTTTGTTCTTGGAGGTTATCTACCGGAAACGCTCGCGCAGCGGTGGGCGGCCAGGCCAGCACGAGACAGTATCCAGACAGTCTCGGACAGTCGCTCCAAAGAGCCGTGGACGAACACATCCATCGCTCCGTGAGAATGGCGATTCCAGGCAGCCATTGTTTTGAGGGAGGGGCCACGGCAAAACGCCCGTGAAGGGAGAGCAAAGACGCCCGCGCCGGGTTCGACTAACTCCAGTTAGTTGACCTTCTACTGACCCGCGCCTTCGGAATCGCCCGTGTTTTCCGGGGTCTCCGAATCGGCGGTCTCGGTGTTATCCGACCTTTTTCCCGCGTTTTCGCGCGGAGCGTCGCTCTTGCCTGCCAACAACGCGCTGGCCCACTCAGCGGGCGTGGTCTCGCCGTGGGACGGTTTGTCCCCTTCGCGGGAGACCTTGGTGGCCTTCAGCCGGTCCAGCATCGCCAGGATGGAGGCCATCGTCTTGTTGGCGAGGTCCTGCTCGCCCGCGATGACGGCGCGTCCATGCCGCATGAACAGGAGTGCCGCCGCGTCCAGCATGGCCGTGTCCGGTCCGGTCTCGTTCTTGAAGTCCCGCGCAATCTCCTGGCGCAACGCAAGGAACTGTTCCTTCTCCTCGGGTTGAACGAAGGCCGCGGAGTACGCGCCGTGCTTATAACCGAACTTGTTCCCCGGCTGAAAGCGATGTGGAGGCTTCTTTGCCGGCGCGTCCCCTGGCTGCCGATGGGGCACAACTTCGCCCCGCGCACGGGCGAGGTCATCTTTTGAAACGCATCGCGGCATCACTCATCTCCGGTGTTTCATTTTGCTCCATCCGACGTGACCGGCGGGAGAGGCGGATTTGGCCCCCCGGGCGGTCCCGTCACTGGTCATCTACCGGAAAGGTATGAATAACGAGTGTGCGCGATAGGTTGATTTTTGAGGTTGAAAATCTACACGGCTTATGCTACAGTTTGGTTGTGGAAAAAAAGAAGGCGCACTATGACCTGTTGAAGGTCCAGCATCTGATTGCTGAGGGCAAGTACGAAGCCACCAAGACGGCCCTGAGATCGGCGGCCAACGATTTTGGCCTTACGAAGGAATGGGAGTTGGGAGCTTGCGTACAGAACCTCTCGGCCAAGCACTTCTACAAGTCAATGACAACCAGGATTGATTCAAGAGTTTGGCAGGATGTTTACCGAATGACCGTCAAAGGTGCCGACGCCTATATCAAGGTCCAGATCCTCAATGACGGCACCGTCATTATCTCATTCAAGAAATGGGAGACCGAAGGGCTATGAGAGACAAGAAATGGGTCGATTGTCCTGTGTGTGGAGCAAAGGGCACCATGCGCTATAAAAAGGGACTTAAGGAGCGGTTCATTCCACCGGGTTATGAGCCAATAGAGGTTGAAGGGCTTGACGGGTCATTCTGTCAAGAGTGCGGAGACGGTTTCTGGACCCTCAAATCGAAGGCCGCAATCGCGAAGCAGCTTGCCGAAAACATGGCAGCGCAAGATTCCAAACGAATTGTCGCTTCCGAGATGGTCAGCGTGAAAGAAGCGGCGAAGGTGATGCATGTCACGCCGCAAGGCATCCACAAGATGATGGATGAGGGCAGGATTCGCTATGTCTATGCCGCAGGTCTGAGATTTCCCATCCGCAAGGATGTGATGGAGAAAGCAGCTGCCTTCAAGGGGCTTGTTGCAGCAGGGAAGAGACAGTTCCACCCTGGTTGAGCGCCCAATCCAGAATCCACAACGCGTCCGCTTCGTTGTCGTCTGCGGGATTCCATCCACGATTGACGGCGGCGGCGATCATGGCGGCCTTGTCCGCATTGCCCTTGCCGGTCGCGTGCCGCTTGATGGTCGCGACGGGCACGCCCTGGTATGGAACGTGCGCTTCTTCGCACCACGCGGTCAACGTCGCGAGCAGTCCGCCATAGACATGTGCGGCGTCCGTCCCGGCGTGCCTGCGGACCTCCTCGAAGTAGACCGCGTCGAACGGACCGAGCAACGCATGAGCTTCCGCGACCTGGTGGCGGAAGCGGACATACCGCATGCCGCCGCCTTCGTACCGCGACGAACGGAATGTCCAAGTGCCGGACTGCACGCGCCCGTCGATGCAGGCCGCCCATCCCGTGACTGTGCTGAGATCGAGTGCAAGGATTCTGCATTCAGTCAACATCGTGACATTGTGTCCCGAGGTTGCAGCCGGGACAGGAGCCGGTTCAGTTCTGACTGCTGCGAACCTGTGAGCAGTTTGGTCATACGTTGAAATGTTGCGAGGGAAAGAATCAATTGTTGCTGAGACGGAAGGAACCCCCTTGGAGGGGTTCCTTCCGTCAGGAACAATATATATAAGGGTTTCTTCCGGCGAATTTTGGTTTTCCGCGAGGGAAAAAATATTTCTTTCCATTTTTTCACTGGCCTTTCTGGAAGCGGATGACGCCCCCGTCGATGAGGAGCGACTCCGCGCGGTTGACGCAATTGCGGACGGTCTTCTCCGACACGCCGAGATGCACGGCAACCGCCGGGATCGTTGGCTCGCCCTCGACGACATCGAGCGCGTTCACGATGTCCAGCGTGGTGACCGCCTGGGGACGACCGGGCGCGCCTTTGACCTTGCGGTCGTTGAGCAGTTTCTCGACGCGGTGGACCGGCCACTGGAACAGCAAGGCGACCGGCGGTGGCGCGGCGAACTCGCGGAGCGTCCATTCGAGCAGGAAGCCCGCGCAATCGTCGCCTTCGAGTTCGGACAGCGTGGCCACCGCGTCCGGGTCGCGCCCGAACACGCCGGAGCCGGAAGCGCGGTCGATGGCGGCCTTGGCGCCCTGCTGTCCCTTGGAGAAGTGGTGGGCGAACGCGACGGCGGCCCCGGTGTCCGTGGCGATGGATTCGATGCTGTTGCAGAAGGCGGTCATGTCGCGCGCGCTGTTCTCGTCGCCGTCGTTATCCGCATAGCCGATGAGGAGCCTGTCGACTGTCTCCACGGTAAGGCCGTACTTTGACCGAACCCATTCGAGTACCTCGGGGTTGTCCTTGAGCCGTCCGTGGTAGTGTTCCGCCAGGGCCGTCAGCACATCGTGGACCCGCAGTTCGACCAGGCGCTCCGCATCAGCTTCGGCAAGTTCCTCCGGCGAGAGTCCATGCTTGGCCAAAGACGGCAGCCCGGCCTTGGTCGCGAGGAAATCGCGGGCGCGCTGATGGCTCTCCGGCATGGGGCCGGACCGGCCCCGCGTCACCCGGCCCGACTGGATGAACTCCACGAGCTGGAGCACGTCGCCGCCCACGCCGCAGCCGAAACAATACCAACCCTGCTTGTCGAG
>Ga0209506_1000385_pt1 | contig 60475 bp, 66 predicted proteins | sample AD_JPNHG2_MetaG_FD_184409 | JGI IMG/M metagenome (GOLD analysis project Ga0209506, IMG submission 184409) | Active sludge microbial communities of municipal wastewater-treating anaerobic digesters from Japan - AD_JPNHG2_MetaG (SPAdes) (version 2) | ecosystem: Engineered > Bioreactor > Anaerobic...
GAGCAACTTTGACCAGTTCACCGATGGATAGAGCTGTGCCTTGTCTAACAAAATCATCAGGATCTTTCATTCCTTTTTCATATAAAGAAATATATTTTTCAGGAGCAATTTTGGCTAGTTCACCGAGAGAGCGGGCCGTGCCTTGTCGAACAAAATTATCAGGATTATTCATTCCTTTTTTATAGAAAGGAATGGCTTTTTCCGGAGCAATTTTGGCTAGCTCACCGAGAGAGCGGGCTGTGTTTTGTCTAACATCAGAATCAGGATCATTCATTCCTTTTTCATAGAATAAAATGAGACGGATTCCTAAAATTAATTGCTCTTTTTCTTTTTCAGCTAATGTTTCCAAGTTTTTCAATTTTTCTATATCTTCTTTGGATATCTCTTTGTCAAGTTTTTGTTTAACGCGTTGTCTGATCGATTCAATTAAATATTGATCTCGGGATTTTTCTGATTTGCGCAATTTTAAAATTTCTTGGGGCGGTACGCCCAGTTTTTTCTCTGGTTTTTCAGTAGGAAATTCTAATTGCTTTTCGGGAGGCAAGTTTTTTCTCGTTTCCTCTCGTTCTTTTTCTTTTTGTTTGTAAAATTCTAAATTTTTGTTTTTATCCGGCATACTTTAATAATTCTTTAATCGCCTCTTTTTAATATATTTATTATACATCATTTTTTCTTTTTTGCCAAGCCGCTATTTTTTGGTGATGACCAGACAGAAGAATTTTTGGGACACGCCAAACGATTTTTTTGTTCTTAGGATGAGGATAAAAAATTTCGGGTCGTGTATAAGTGGGATAACTGCCCTTTATGTCTTCGAGCGACTCATATTTACCTAAAACGCCGGGAATAAGCCGCGAAACGGCGTCTACCACAATCATAGCCGGAATTTCTCCCCCGCTTAAAATATAATCGCCAACAGAAATTTCCTCATCCGCAATGTATTTTGCTACACGCTCATCCACTCCTTCGTAATGCCCACAGATTAATATCAATTGATTATATTTTGCTAATCTTCTCGCCATTTTTTGGTCAAATTTCTTTCCTCGCGGCGAAAAAAGTATAATCTTTGATTTTTGGGTTTTAGATTTTGACCTTGAAAATTGAACTGCTTTCCAAATTGGTTCAATTTTCATCACCATACCCGGCCCCCCTCCATAAGGCTTATCATCAACTTTTTTATGCTTATCAATAGTAAAATCACGCGGATTTATGATATTAATCTCGATGATTCCTCTCTGTTGGGCGCGCTTTAAAATGGAAATATTGAAATAACTGAAAGCCTCAGGAAAAAGCGAAATAACATCGAAAATGAGGGTTTTTTTATTTTTTACCTTGGAAGTTGTTGTTTTCATCTACTTTATTGTAATATCTTTTCAAAAGAAAATGAACCCCTTTAAAGGGGTTCATTTTCTAATTTTTAATGAAATGACTAACTAAAAATTTTCTAGGCCTTCTACTTCTTTGTCAACCGAACTGTCGGTTTTTCTCGTCGAACCCTCGGGTTCCTCAATCTTCAGATTGACACGAGCATTGTGACGAAGGCCAATGAGTCTAGTTAAAGATCGAATTGCTCTTACTGTTGAACCTTGTCGGCCAATAATGCGGCCCATATCCTTTGGATTTACCTTAAGTGTCAAAAGTACTCCCATTTCATCAATTGTCCGAGTAACTTTGACATCCTCAGGATAATCAACAAGCGCTTTAACGATATACTCGAGGAATTCTTGATCTTTTGGAATTTGATTATTCATGATACTCAGAACAGCGTTTCTTTAAGTCGACCTTTGCTGGATATTTTATATTATAAAGAATGAAAAAAGTAAGTCAAGAATGATATATACTACAATTTCATTTAATATTCCTGGGACGGAGGGTTTTGAAAAAACGCTGTATTTCTTAATGATCTTGCTAATTAATTTTAGCTAAAGTAAAATATATAAATGGCTTTAAAAAATTTAGCTTATGATATTAATTATTGGCTTAAGAAACAAGGGAACTGAATTTCAAAACACCCGTCATAATATTGGCGCTGAAATAATAATGCGCTTTGGGGAAAATAACCACTTCCAAAAATTTAAATTGGAAAAGCGACTGCAATCTCTCATCTCTAAAAACGAGGAAATAATTTTGGCTATCCCCCAATGCTTTATGAATGAATCGGGAATAATAGTAAAAAAATTGGTAGCTTATTTTGAAATTCCATTAGAAAATATATTGGTTGTTCATGATGATACCGATATTCGATTAGGCAAATTTAAAATTCAAAAAAATAGAGGGGCGGCTGGTCATAAGGGTTTGGAATCGATTATTGCTAATTTAAAATCAAAAGGCTTCTGGCGTTTACGAATCGGTATCCGCTCAGAAAAATTAATTTCCCAAAAGGCTGAAGATATTGTTCTAAAAAAATTCAGTCAAGAAGAACAACAAATACTTAAAAAAATTGAACCAGAAATTTTTGAAACCATTAATCAATGGATCAAAGAAGTCGCCCTGTAAGAGTGGATATCTTGTTAATTCTCTTTTTGATTAAGATCGTTTAAAATTGAACTATGACTCCATCAGCCAACAAAGAATATATCAATAAAAAATTACCTCCTCAAAACATTGAAGCCGAGCAATCTATTTTAGGTTGTTTAATGATCGATAAAGAAGCCATTACAAAAGTAGCTGATTTTTTAACTCCTGATGATTTTTATCGTTCGGCTCATCAAAAAATATACGCTGCTATTTTAGATCTTTATAGCAAACACGAGCCAATTGATATTGTCAGCGTTACTAATCGATTAAAAGAAAAAAAACAACTAAACGAGGTGGGCGGAGCAAGTTATTTGGCTTCTTTAATTAATATGGTACCAACAAGCAGCCACGTAGTAATGTATGCTAAAATCGTCCAGCAAAAACGAATTCTGCGAGATTTAATTAGTGCCGCATATGAAATTGGCGAAATGGCTTGGGGAGAAGACAAAGACGTTGATATTCTCCTTGATGAATCAGAACAAAAACTCTTCCAAATTACTCAAAAATCATTACGTCAGGAATTTTTGCCGTTAAAACCCATGCTGACAAAGGCTTTCGAACGAATTGAAATGCTTCAACAAGGAGGAAAGCAGTTTTCCGGCATTCCCACTGGTTTTGCCGAATTAGACAAAAAACTATTTGGACTTCAACCATCTGATTTAATTATTTTAGCAGCGCGGCCTTCTTTAGGAAAAACGTCATTAGCTCTAGATATTGCTCGCCATGCTGCAGTTAAAGAAAAGAAAAGCGTTGGTATTTTTAGCTTGGAAATGTCTAAAGAGCAAGTTGTTGATCGTTTAATTAGCGCTGAATCAGGCATTGAACTTTGGCGCATTCGGACAGGAAAACTAAATCCTGAACATTTCGAAATTTTGCAACAGGGTCTTGATCGACTTTCTCAAGCGCCTATTTATATTGATGATAATTCTTCGCCTAATATTATGCAAATTCGAACGATGGCTAGACGCCTTCAGGCAGAGAAAGGACTAGATTTAATTATTATTGACTATTTGCAACTTATTGTGCCGCGGGAAAATTATAATGGCAGTATGGTGCAACAAATTACGGAAATTTCCAGAGGATTAAAAGCGCTCGCGCGAGAATTACAAATCCCCATTCTAGCCGTTTCGCAACTTTCTCGCGCCGTCGAACAACGAGATCATAAAATTCCCAAATTATCTGACCTGCGTGAATCTGGATCTATTGAACAAGACGCCGATGTTGTTCTCTTTATATATCGCAAAGATCGCGATCAGCCCGAATCTGATCTTACCGAAGAAGAAAAAAACACAGCCGAAATTATTATTGCTAAACACCGCAATGGACCACTGGGAACAATAAAAATTAAATTTATCCCTGAATTAACTACTTTTCGTAATATTGATGCCACTTTTGGTGAAGAAAATAATGAAGGGGCGGATTTTGGTTGGTCTATTCTAGAATAATATTATGTATCCTGATTCAATTAAAAATTTAGCAGATGTTCTTGCGCGTCTTCCTTCGATGGGAAAAAGACAATCTTTAAGATTGGTTTTTTATTTGATTCGTAACCAAGAAATACGAAGAAGACTTCTAATTCAATTAAATGAGCTAGAGGAAAAAATAAAAATATGCGAGCAATGCGCTCTTCCTTTTGAAGGAGCGGGACAATTATGTAATATCTGCAATAATTCCTCACGCGCACAAAACATCATTGCTATTGTTGAAAAAGAAATTGATGTTTTTTCTATAGAACAAACCAACTCATTTAAAGGGACTTATCATATTCTTGGCCATTTAATTGATCCCTCAAATATTAATAGTTATAATACCTTGCGGCTGGATCAACTAGAAAAACGAATCAGAAGACTGCCCCAACAAATTGCTGATGAAATTATTATTGCCATTAGCCCCACCACCGAAGGCGATTTAACAGCTATGTATTTGGAACGCAAATTAAAAAATTTAGCTAAAAAAATTACCCGCATTGGGCGCGGAATTCCAACTGGCGGCGAAATTGAATTTGCCGATGAAGAAACATTAAAAAATGCACTCTCTAATCGTCATTAAACATGGAAGATAAAATAAAAAACTCCCTTTAACGGAGTTTTTTATTTTATCTTGGTAATTTTAAGCTCTGTCAACCATTGACGATGGCCCTTTTTTTTGCGATAACGCGTTTTGCTGTGATAACGAAAAACGGTTATTTTTTTTGATCGTCCGGTTTTTAAAACCTCTGCTTCTACAGAATGCGCCTTTAAGTGTGGCTTGCCTATTTCTACTTTATTGTTATCGGCAATTAAAAGCACGCGGTCAAAATTAACTCGCTCACCTGGTTTTCCTTCAATTTTTTCTGTTTTGATTTTCTTCCCTTCTTCTACCAAATATTGTTTTCCTCCTGTTTCAATAATGGCAAACATATGGTTATATCTTAGAAATTAATTTTAGTTTGTCAATTGACTTTTGTTCGCTTCTTTATTGTCATCCGTAGATTGATGATTATTCTCGGCTTCTCGTTGAGAAATAAATTTTTCTATTTTTTGAGTAATCTTTTCAAACTGATTAATAATGTCTAAAATTTCTTCAGCTGCTTCTTCCCACAAAAATTCCCCTATTTCCTTGGAAGCTTTTGATGGCTCACCATAAACACCGCTTTTTGATTCATATTCCCATGGCAAAAATAATTTTAACGTGCCCTCATCCAATGGTTTATAATCTTTGGTTTTTAATAAACCGACTTCATCGACAATTTTATCTTTGCTTACTAATTTTTCATTCATCGCCATCATTAAAGAAGTTTCTATTTCATCGGCGTGACGAATCCAGTATTTATAATTTACCTTTTTTAGAGCCTGAATACCTCGTTTACCTGACAAATACAAGGGAATGGTTGCCGCATAAGGGTATTCTACATTCAAAGTGGCAATAACATCTTCAAGATAGCTTTGATTGCCGCCGTGGCCGTTCAAAAAGAACATTTTACGGAAACCGTTATCTAAAACGCTTTGGCTAATGCCTAAAACAATTTGCTTAAAAGTTTTATCGTCAACATTAAGAGATCCTGCATATCCCCCTGAAACTCCATATGACAATGTGGGAAGAAGGACTATTTTATCTTTAGCCTTTCCTTCAACACGCTTAGCAATATTTTCCGCGATAAAAGCGTCTGTGCCCACTGGCAAATGAAAACCATGTTGTTCAATTGCTCCCAGCGGAAACAATGCTACAACATGACCCTTGTTTAAATTTTTAATTTCTTCAACGGTTAATTCTGAATAAATCATATTTGTATAATTTTCTCATAAAAAAATAAAAAATTCAATCTTTTTCGCGCACATAAGGTTTATTATAAAAATAAATGCTTAAATAATTTAAAAAGTAGCGCAGGGATGTTTTAATACTTCCCTCTTTCTGGAAACGACGATTAGAAGACAAAACTTTAAGATGAGATGAAAAAACTACTCTGCCCTCTTTGGCTAATCGCAGCGCCGTCATTACATCTTCCCCCCAAAATTTTACCGAAGTATCAAATCCACCAATTTTTTCTAAAATAGATTTTTTGATAAAACAGTTTCCGCCGATAATAATAGCGGCTGGTTTACGAAAAATAAAATGCAAAAATGGAGGGATAATTGGATAAAAAATTGATTGGAATAACAAAGAAGTTCGTCGAAAGAATACAGGGGCATCAAAATAATCATATGGACCCGATGCAGCAATAACATCGGATTTTTGCAAGTATTTTTCTGCCTTTTTAAGCCAATCCGAAGGAACGCGACAATCAGCATCAAGACAAACAATAATTTCGCCCGAAGCAGCTAAAAATCCTTTTTGCCGCGCCCATGTTAATCCCTGTCGCTCTTCTTTAACAATTTTATTAACTCCCCATTTTTGAGCCACCGCAACTGTTTGATCAGTACAATTATTATCAACTATGATTACTTCAAATTCTCGGGAAGGATAATCCAGTTGTCTTAAGGATTCCAATAAAAATGGAAGTGTTTTTTCTTCATTATAACAAGGAATAACTATTGAAAATTTCATAATTTTTAGAGCGGGTGACCGGATTTGGACCGGCGATCTTCTCCTTGGAAGGGAGACGTGTTGCCACTACACCACACCCGCAAGATATTATTATTTTAACAATTCTTTATTTTTTGACAATATTTTTTATAAAAGTTTTTCGATGAATTTTACTAATACCATTTTTTTTAATTAATGAAAAGTGCTTTTTTGTCCCATAACCTTTATGATCGGCAAAACAATAATTTATTTTTTTATCCATTTTTATCATATATAAATCTCTTTTTACCTTAGCATAAATGGAGGCGGCAGAAATAAAAGGAATTTTATCATCGCCTTGAATGATTGCTTTTTGATTATATTTTTCTGGCGCTTTTAATCCCCCATCCAACAATACTAAATCTATTTTTTTATCAATTTTTTTTAATAATCGTCTCACTCCTTCTTTTAAAGCTTTACCCATTCCATATTTATCAATAAAATTATTACTGATAAATACACAATAAAAATTTAAATCAGAATCTTTAAACTTTTCATGCCATAAAAAACGTTGATTAAATGTTAGTTTTTTTGAATCTTTAATTCCTATTAAAAATTTTTTATTTTTATTATTTAAATATCCGGCTGCAGCGCCTAAAACTAAAGGACCCGCTATCGCTCCACGTCCTACTTCATCAATGCCCACAATAAAAAATTGTTTGGATTTTTTATTCTTTTTTTTCATTATTATTAAGAAAACTAAAAAAGATTTTGTTTAATCAGGTTGGTGGTTTGGTGGCCTGCTGTATTTCACCAGTTTCATGCAATTGCTTTATCTTGCATTATAATCTATTTAATTATCGTTACCTTAAAAATAATTGTACCTCGCGTCTAAATCAATTATAGAAACAGGCGCGCGTTTTCAATGATATTAATTTTTAAAAAATCGGCTGTTTTATCGCCCGTCAACAACTTTCTTTTTTACTAATTCGCTTATTAGTACAACATCTTCAGTCGGGCGCATCTAATAAAACCGATCCGCTAATAATTGCGCCAATAAGCAAGCCGTTGTCTGAAATTAAAACAACGCCTCAATTAAAAAAGTCTGCTGTTTTGTTGATCTAAACACAGATTAACTAGCTTATCGGCTAAACGATTTTGTTCTCTGGGAATATAACGAAATGAGAGCTTGCCAAAATCAAATTTTAAATTCCAAATGGTCATAAATAAAGACTGAAGCTTTTCATCTTCTATTTTATATTCCCCATTTAATTGTTTGGCAATTAATTCTGAATCTAAACGAATTTCTACTGGGATTTGTTTTAGCCGCTCCCTCCCTATGAGCTGTCTAATCTTTCTTAAAGCAAAAATTATAGCTTGATACTCAGCCTCATTATTAGTTGTCTCTCCTATAAATTCATTATATTGCTTTGGTTCATGAGACACTCCTTCAACAACAACTCCGATAGCGGCTGGTCCGGGATTGCCTCGACTACCTCCATCTGTATATGCAATAATTTTTTCATTTGCGTTTTTTTTCATATTATTTTTCTTTTAATCCCAAAAGTTGAAATTCCAAAAATTGCTGCCCTCCCCATTCTTCGGTTCTTAAAGAAAAAACTATATCTGCCTCTGATCCGCTTTTTAAAAATTTTAACTGTTCAGCATTATTAAAACTAATAACGTTAAAATAACGATTTTTTTTCTGGATGCTAAATTTAATATGCTTGCCGCTATTGCCCACAATTCTTATGTCTGAAATCACAACATCAGACATCAAAAATATTGGTTCGGGATTTTCTCGACCAAATGGTTCAAAACGATAAAAATTTTCTAAAAACTGAGAAGTAATTTCGTCTGCATCCAACGATGTGTCAATAATTAATTTGGGAATTAGATCTACATCTTTAATGTTACTCCCTTCTTCTTGTAGTATTTCTTTTAAACGTTTAAGGTTTTCGTTTTTTAAAGAAAAACCAGCAGCAAGACGATGCCCACCGGCTTCAATAAAAAGATCTTGATGACGCCCTATCAGTTCCACTAGATTAAAACCATTAATAGAACGAGCTGAACCAGTGCTGGTCTCTTTCCCTTCTGAATAAATAAAAACGGGGCGATTAAATTCATCTTTTAATTTCCCTGCCACAATACCAATAACTCCTTTCGACCAGTTGGGATTGCCCAAACAAATAATCTTATCCAATTTTGGTTGCTGAGACAATTCTTTTTTAATAGAATCATAAATTTCTTGTACCTTATTTTGTCTTTCAAGATTAAGATCGTTTACTTTTCGAGCTAAAAATTCGGCTTCATTTTCGTTTTCGGTCATCAATAGCTCAAAACTATAATCGGTTTCTTCAATATTGTCTTCAATGTTATGTTCTACTCGACCAACAGCATTTAAACGCGGGGCAATAATAAAACCAACGTGATAGGGATCCAGTTTTGTCTTTGGATTAAGGCCGACTATCTCTAAAAGCTTTCTTAATCCTATATTTTGAGTTTTGACTAGTTGCTTCAATCCTTCGCTAACAAAAATGCGGTTTTCGTCAATTAGTGGCGCCACATCAGCAATTGTTGCAATCGCTACTAAATCAAGGAATTGTTTTTCCAAAATAGGTTTTAAAGGATGGCGATTGGTTTCCAATAAAAATATTGCTAATTTATAACTAATGCCACTAGCTACTAAATCCTTAAAAGGATAGGGGTCGTTTTTTTGCCATGGGTCAACAATAAGTGTATCTGGTAACTTATCTGGTACCAAATGATGATCAAAAATAATAACCTCCATGCCTAATCGTTTGGCCAAAGCTATTTCTTCTATGTCGGTAATACCACAATCTAAAGTAATTATTAGGTTCGTTTTACGTTGATGCATCTTTTTTATTTTTTCTTCTGTTAATCCGTAGCCCCCCCTAAAACGATTGGGAATATAAACATCGAAGTTGTGATAATTTAGTATTTTAAAAGTCTTGGCTAAAATACTTGTTGAACACACTCCATCGGTATCATAATCACCGTAAATTGCAATTCTCTCTTGATTTTTTATTGCTTCATTAATTCGCTGCACCGCCCTCTCCATATTAAGCATTTCTTTTGGATGATAAAGATGGTGAAGAGCAGGATTAAGAAATTTATAAATACTTTCTTTTGTTCTTAAATTTCTATTCCAAAATAATTGCAAAAGGGGTCGATTAAATTCGGGAAATGACTTGGCAAATTCCTGTGGCATTGATTCTCTAATTTTCCATTGAATTTCTTTCATATTATTTCTTTAAAAAATTAAGGGCGGGCAACTCGCCTTTTGCTAAAAATTCAAGCATGGCGCCACCACCAGTTGAAACAAAGCTATAACGATTTAATAAATGCAATTCTTCAATAACTGTTAAGGTTTCTCCGCCGCCAACTACTGTAAATCCTTGATTATTCGCAATAGCTTGCGCAATTTTGATTGTACTATTTCGAAAGGCTTTGTTTTCCCAATATCCCATAGGGCCATTCCACAAAATAGTCTTAGCGGATTTAATCAGACCGCAAAAAGCCTTTGTGGCTATAGGGCCAACATCAACGATAATATCTTTCGGCCCTATGTCTCCTATTTCTTTTACTTTTCCCTTCGTTGATTTAAAAGAATAAGCAACCAAAAAATCAGCCGGCACCACCAGCTCTGCTTTTCTAGACCCTAAATTTTTAGCATCGCTAATTTTTTCTGCTTCAAATAAAGATTTACCTATCTCAAAACCCCATGCCTTCCAAATGGTATTAGCTAAACCACCACCCAAAAGAATCGTATCAGCTTTTTCCAAAAAAACATCTATCAAAGGTAATTTCGTAGAAATCTTTGCACCACCCAAAACCACAACAAAAGGCGAGATAGCGTTTTTAATCAATCGATTTAAATTATTTACCTCGTTAGTCAAAAGCAAGCCGGCATAGCTTGGCAAAAATTGAGTAATCGCTGCCACGGAAGCGTTTAACCTATGAGAGACGCCGAAAGCATCATTGATATACACATCTGCCAACGCAGCTAATTGTTGGGCAAATTTTTTATCATTATTCTCCTCTTCTTCATAAAATCGAAGGTTTTCTAAAACAAAAATTCTTTCTTTGCGAATATTAATTTCATTTTTTATTTGAGCACCGATGCAATCTTGAAGAAAAACTACTCTTTGTTTAAGAAGCTGCTCTAAGTGTTTAGCAATGGGTAATAAACTTAATTTTTTATCTTTTCCTTTGGGACGACCTAAGTGACTAATAATAATGATCTTTTCTGCTTGGTGCTTTAATAGAAATTCAATTGTTGGTAAATTAGCTCGAATTCGAAAATCGCTAAGGATTTTTCCTTTGTCATCTAAATCAACATTAAAATCAACACGTAATAAAATTTTTTTGTGACTAATGGCTTTGGGTGTAATCGTTTTTATCATTTTATCTCATAGATCAATGACACTGATACAACAATTTCATTAGTTCCTATTTCTATTGGAGCAGTTGCATCTGCTGATTCAATCGTTTTTTGGTAAACTATTCGCTGTGGCGTTAAACCGCTAACGCTTTCGTTGATCTCGATAATTTTACCTAATTCAATATTAGCAGCATTAGCCATTTCTTGGGCTTTTTGTTTTGCCTCAGCAATAGCTTTTTGTCTTGCCGCAGCTTTAATTTCTGTATCATTATCAATAACAAAACTAATATCGGAAATTTGATTAACGCCAATTTCGCTCAAATTTCCAATAATCTTTCCAACACGACTTAAATCTCTAATTTTAACCTGAAGAGATTGTGTAAGCATGTAATCAACTAACTTTGGTGGACAATAGACGGGATATTCCGTAGTACGACACCAGCTATAATCGTATTCGGGTTGAAGATTATATTGCGTAGTTTTAATATCCTTTTCATCAATGCCCGATTCTTTTAAAAAATTGACCACTTGCTGCATTTTTTGATCATTTTCACTCTGCGCTAATTCAACATTTTTATGTTGACTAATAACAGACATTTCTACGATTGCCACGTCGGGTTTAGCGAAAATTTTTCCTTCTCCGCTAACGGTTAAGGTATGCTCCGGGGGCATATTGCTTATAACATAAGAAATGCCCCAACCCGCAACCAAGGCCACAATAGAAATAATAATCAAAAAAATCCCTAATGTATATTGCCAAAAATTGGATGGATTTATTTTAGCCATAAATTTTATTAATAAGAATTGGCAATTGTTATAATTTTCGCCAATTCCTCTTTTTTTAAACTGGCACCTCCGACTAAAGCGCCATTGATTTCGACTTGTTTTAAAAAATTATTTATATTTTTAGAATCGACCGAACCGCCATAAAGCAGGATTAAATCCGCATTGCGACATTCAAAATTCGAAACAATAATATCTTTAATAAATTTCAGAATTTGGTTCGCTTCAACTGGATTGCAAAAATCACCAGTTCCAATCGCCCACACTGGCTCGTAAGCAATAAATAGACTACTCAACTGCTTTAAATAATTAATATTGGAACTGAGTGCTTGTTCGAGTTGGTTTTTTAAAACAATTTCCGTTTCTCCCGCTTGTCTTTCTTGCTGAGTTTCACCTATGCAAAGAATAGGCGTTAAATGATTTTGGATAGCAGCTCGAACTTTTTTACTAATTATTTCGTTTGTTTCACCCAATTGTCTTCTTTCCGAATGACCTAAAATAACATATTGCACACCGAAATTTTTTAGCATTAATGGTGAAATTTCGCCGGTAAAAGCGCCTTCATCTTCGTAGAAACAATTTTGGGCAGCCAACTGCAAATTTAAATTCTTAGCTATTTCTAAAAAAAGAAAAGGCGGAGCAACAATTAAATTAACGTTCTGATTCTTCTTACTTTCTTCTTTATATAATATTAGTAATTGCTCCGCTTTTTCGCTAGTTGCTGGATTCATTTTAAAATTAGCAACGATTGTTTTCATTAAGATAATTATAACACAATTATCGCAAAGTTTAAATAAGACACGCGATCATCCTCTTCTTTTTTGAATTATTTTCTGCTTATAGAACTTCGTCTAAGATGATCGCTCTAAAAAATGAACAAACAATTATAAATAAAAAAATTGAAACAATAAACGCTTAACCCCTTTAAAATATCAAGTTTTATTATTATAAATAATTTTTATCGTTCTAAATAAACTCCTTCAATTCGGTATTGCGAATCTCGTTATAAATATCCAATAGTGCCCTTACGCCATCGCCAATAGCTACGCTAATTTGTTTGTAGGGTAAATTGGTAATATCTCCCGCTGCCCAAATTTTCTGATGAGAAGTCCTTCCGGAAAGTGGCTCTACAATTATTTCTTCTGCCTCATTCAGCTTCAATAAATCCTTAAATAATTCGCTATTCGGTTGCATCCCTGCTTGAATAAAAATACCACTCACCGCAAGACTATGTTCCCGTGAATCATTCCCCTCTTTGTACTTTAAACCACTTACCATTTTATCTCCCTCAATAGATTTAATTTCTATATTATAATGAATCTCAATTTTGGAATCGTGTTTAATTCGATCAATTAAAACGGGGTCACAACGTAAATCTGATTCGTTTGTTAATAAATAAATTTGCGAGGCAAAAGGTATTAAATCAATAACACTAAGAAGAGCTGAGTTGCCGCCACCTATTACAGCTACTCTTTTGTTCCTCATCAACGGTGCATCACATGTAGAACAGTAAAAGACGCCTTTGCCTTCTAATTCTTTTTCTTTAGGAACTCCCAGCTGACGGTAATGGCGTCCTAATGTTGCCAAAATTCTCTCACCATAAAAAGTTCCGTGATCGGTTTTAATTTCAAAAATTCCTTCCTTAAAAACAATTCCATTTACCCGATCAATAATAATTTCTAATTCTGTATAACGACGAAGCTGCTTTTCAAAACGCCTCGCCATCTCAATCCCGCTAATTTCTTCAAAACCAACAATGTTTTCAATTTTGGCTGCTACTACTGCTTGGCCGCCAAAATTTTCGGTAATAATTAAAGTGTCTATTTTTTTGCGGGCCGCATAAATACCTGCTGCTGTTCCGGCTGGTCCTGCACCCAAAATAATTAATTGGTATTTTTTTATTTCATCCATAAAAATTAAAAATTTTCTTCTAAACCTTCAGGGATTTCTTCAGAAATAAAACGTTCTTTAATCTCTTGCTCGATTAAAGCCCGTGGTCGGCCATATGTGACACGCGATAGCTCTTTAAGAACTTTGGCTTTTTGAGGATCGCCTTTAAGTGGAGGTATGGTTCTCATAGTAAAAGGACGCGTTGTTTTATTATTAACCATTAATTTAACAATAGCAGTAAAATTATCCAAATTAATCATATCGTTTTCATTAAAAACAGGGCTGAATTCTTTAACTAAAAATTCAGCATCTTTGACGCCCACTCGAAATACCACCATACTTCCTACATTTCCAAAAACTGCTTCTCGAATTTTATCTTGCAATTGAGCAATAAATTGATGACTGATAGTCAGATCTAATCGATATTTCCGCGCTTCAGATAAAATAGTAGCGATACTTGGCGTTGTAAAGTTTTGAAACTCGTCTATGTAAAGATAGAAGTCTTTGCGCTCTTCCTCAGGAGTATCTACGCGCGAAAATGCCGCCATTAATAATTTTCCTACAATAATTAACCCTAAAAGAGAGGCATTGAGTTCTCCGATTTTTCCTTTGGATAAATTAACTAATAAAATTTTTTGGCTATCCATAATCTCTCTAAAATTCAAACTGGAGTGCTTCTGAGCAATGATAGGTCGCACATAATCATTAGTAATAAACGTGTTGAACTTGCTCGTAATATAAGGGCTGATATTCTGCAATGATAAATCGCTACTCCCCGAAACTTTTAGAGCCTCTTTTTCCCAAAATTCTACAATCATCGGATCATTACTATTAGCTAATTTTTTCTTTAAAAAATCCGGATTAGTAAAAACACGCGGCACATCAATTAAAGTAGGTGTTTCGGTGGTGTCGCTCATTAATAATCCGACAGCATTTCTCAAATAGTATTCAAACATTGGACCTCCTACCTGACTAAGATCGTATAATTTGTCAAAAATATCTATTAAATCATTGATAATAAAAGTTTTTTGCTCAGGTTTGCTTATATCATATTCGAGCATGTTTAATCCCATTGGCATTTCTAAATCTGATGGATCAAAAACCACAACGTCTTTAAATCGTTCTTCGGGAACTAATCCCAGAAGTGTTTCAATTACATCACCATGAGGATCAATAAAACAAACGCCTCTGCCTTCTTTAATATCTTGAGCAGCCATATTAATCAAAAAAACGGATTTACCAACGCCGGTTTGACCTATCGTATAAACGTGCCTCCGACGATCATTTGGTAAAATTCGAACCGTTTTCTTCTGATTTTGATAAACAGCTTCTCCTATGACAATGCCTTCATCAGGCAATTCAACTGGTGGTGGCGCTTCTCTGGCTTTTACCCATTTCAATTGAGGGGCTACTTCCACCGTTAAAGGAAAATGCCAAATAGAAGCAATTTCTTCTGTATTCAAATACATCGCTTCTTTATTATTAAAAAGCCGAAAGGAATAATTAAAAACAAACTTATTAAAATTGGAAGGCTTAACTGCTTTAAAGTTATTTTTTAAAGGCGCTGCAAACTGATCAAAAGTAGACAATAATATATTTAACGCCTCATCGGTTCTTTCCTTAGTTTCAGCGGAAACTAAAATGCGAACATTTGCTGCACAAAGAGGCTTATTAATCTTCGCTTCTAATAGTTTAATGGCATTTTCATCAAGCACTTTTGGCTTTGGCTCTTCTTTACTTTTATCTTTAACAGAAACAGAAGACGCAAATTCTTTGGCAAAATCCCCAAACGAATATTTTCCGAGTACATCTTTAAAGGATTGACCTTCTTTCAAATGTTTTATCGCTTTCGTTACTTGACTTTTAAAGCTTTTGGGCGTAGGAGAAATTATTATTTGTATGGCCATTCCCTCACCTTCTTCCTTTAATTTAAAAGCATTTAAAATAGGGTTAATTGGATCAGCTTCTAATTCGGTATAAGTTTTAATGGGGAGCATCCAATTTTCTCCTTGTTTTAAATAAACACCAGTACTAAAACCATTCGGATTAAAAATATTATAATCTCGCACTTTTTCAACATAGGCTTTGGGATAAAAACTTAATAAATGTTTTTTAAATGATTCTTCTAGATCTTGAGCGACTGCCGCATAATAAGCAATTTCTTTGCCTATTTCCGGCAAAGCAATTTCAAAAACAATCGGCTTTTTAAAATTGGCCAGGATGCTTATTAATTGCTCTGCAATATTAATTTTTTCTTTTACTGTTTGGTTTTTTTCACTAGGTTGTTCTTCTGGAGGAATTTTAATTAAAAATAGATTGTATTTAAAAGATTTTTTTAAGAGGCTTGAAAAAATATTTTTTCTTCGCATCTCTAATACAAGAAAGATCACAAGCCCTATAGCTACGATAAGCGCAATAGTGTTTAAAGGTGTAAAAAGGGAATCGATCATTTGGTTAAATTTTCTTTTGTTGAATTAAAATATTTAAAAATTCGTCGACCAAGGTGTCGTGTAAACCATCAACATAATAAGGCCCTAACTTTTGAGCAATTTTAACAGCATCCGCTATTGAATCTTCTAACGCCATCCTTACTACTGCCCGAACTCTTTCCTCCTCGGGCATTTTTTTAATTTCGGATAATTTCAAAGAAGTTCCGTCATCAGCAGTGGAAGCGGTTGTTTGGGTAGTAGGCATGGCTTGATTAATTTTCTTCTCAACAACTTGCCGCACCACTTCTCTTTTCTCAAGCAATTCCTTTTGTTCGCCTAACTGTTCTTGAACCTTTTGAGAAATTTCCTCTAATTGCTGAGGGTTAAAATGGGGTTGTTCTGTTTTGAACTCAGCCATATTCGTGATATAATTTCTCTAATGAGCGCCTAATTAACGACTTGCTTTCTTGATTATTTTTATTATAACAAGTTTTTCCTAAATTTCCAACATCTTTTGCATTTCATCATTATTATGTCCTAACATAATAATGCCCAGAAATGATACATTCGCAATCCTTAAAACAGGTAATTTAAAAATTGTTTATTATGGAAATCAACTGAAATAATTATTTTTCCCTATCTTTTGCTGGAAACATTTATTTTAGAATATTTCAGTCGCAATAAAGTATAAATTCTATGTTTTCTAATATTATTTCTATTGCTCAAAAAATTGTTTATAAAAAAATTGCTTCTCATTTCATTATTATTGTGATTATTATCGCCGGCTTATTAATGTTTTATTCTTCTTTTCAAGAATCGGCAACCATGGATGAATTAGCTCATATCCCCGCTGGATACTCTTATTTAAAATTTGGAGACAACCGTCTTAACCCCGAGCATCCTCCTTTGCTTAAAGATCTTTCAGCCATTCCTCTTTTGTTTCTCAATCTTAAATTTCCGATCGACTCTCCTTATTGGCAAGAAGGTGTTAATAGTCAGTGGGACATGGGTCGCGTCTTTTTATATGAAAGTGGCAATAATGCCGACCAAATTATTCAATGGGCTAGAATTTTTCCCATTCTTTTAACCTTACTAACATCTGTATTAGTTTATCTTTTAGCTAAAAAAATACTAGGTCCTTATTGGGCACTACTACCTTTTGTTCTTTTTGCTTTTTCTCCTTTAGTTCTCGCTCACGGACATTATGTCACAACTGATTTGGCCGCTGCTTTTGGCGCTTTAATTATCTTTCTTTTTGTTATACCTAAAATGATGCAGCCCTCACCAAAAAATATTATTTTGGCTGGCATCGCTTTGGGAATCGCTCAATTAACTAAATTCTCACTTCTTCTTTTCTATCCCCTTATTTTTCTCTTTTTGATTATTTGGGAAATTATCAAACTTATTCGTCAGCAGAGAAATCACCAGCCATCACCAGTAATTAAACAACTACTCAAAACCATTGGCAATCTTTTTGCTGTCTTTGCTATTTCTATAATAGTAATCTATCTTGTTTATCTGCCTCAAAATATTAATTATCCTCAGGAAAAACAAACAAGTGATACAGAACAAATTCTTGATTCTTTTGCTGGCGGTCCGGATAAAGAATTGATTACTTGTCGTCAATGGGTTGGTTCTTTAAACCGCCAAATGAGATGTTTAGCTGAACTCAATATTAAAATGACTCAAAATAAATTTACGAAACCATTAGCTCAATACGCCCTCGGTGCATTAATGGTAGTCAAACGATCTTCTGGTGGTAACACGGGCTATTTCTTAGGAAACGTCTCTGCAACTGGCTGGCATTCCTATTTTCCTATTATCTTTTTAATTAAAGAACCTATCCCCTCTCTTATTCTAATATTTTTCGCTCTATTTTTGGCAATAAAAAATTTTTTCAGCGCTGCTGTAAATAATATCAAAACTAAAATCTGGTGGCAAAAATTAATCGATTGGCTTTCCCACAATTTTCTACTTTTTAGTATTTTAATTTTTGTCATTGTCTATTGGATATCTTCTATATCAAGTCCTTTAAATATCGGCTATCGCCACTTGTTGATTGTCACTGCACCGATGTTTATTTTGGCTACTGATCAAATAAAAAAATGGTGGTGGGGAATCAAAAATACTCCTTCTTTTAAATTATTGTTATTCAAAATAGTGACTTCTTCTGATCAATTAAAAAAGATCGGCGCTAAAACTGCTTTTATAGCCATTATTCTTATTTGGTATCTTATTGAAACAATAGTCATTGCCCCTCATTTTATAGCTTATTTTAATGAATTCGTTGGTGGTGCTAAAAATGGTTATAAATATGCTGTTGATTCCAATCTTGATTGGGGGCAAGATTTAAAACGTTTGGCAAAATTTGTAGAAGAAAATCATATTGAAAAAATTAAAGTTGATTATTTTGGTGGTGGCTCTCCAGCATATTATCTTGGCGATAAATTTGAACCATGGCAATCAGCCAAAGAAAAACCCGAACCAGGTTCATGGCTAGCTGTTTCTTTAACTTTTCTTCAAAATTCTCAAGGCAAACCCGTACCCGGATTTGAAAGAAAACCAGAGGATAGTTATGAGTGGCTAAAAAATAAAACGCCCGATGCTCGAATTGGTTATTCAATATTCGTTTATCACTTTTAATTGACAAATTAAAAAACTATCGAATAATTTTCGCAAATGTGGATAACTTAAAATAATAGTTTTTAAAAAGAGTTATAATAAATTAGACTCTGCTTTATAAGATTCCGGGTCAAATCGTTATACCAAGGGAAATCAATAGTATTTCAGATCGTGGTCTGGAATTGAGATTACCCACTTATGATTCCAGCCGGGATATCTTAAAAGCGGAGTCAACTAAAATCCCGCTTTATAAAGCGGGATTTTAGTTTAAAACATTATATCCTCTTCCGCTCTTTTGTATTCACATAGTTCTTCTGGCGCAAACCAAAAAGATATTTCATGTTCAGCTTCTTCAGTTGTTTCAGAAGCGTGGATTAAATTATGGATCGCTCTCTTTCCCCGATTAGCTAAAATAGAAGAGTCAACTGAAAAATCACCACGTATAGTACCCATTTCCGCTAAAGCAGGAATGCTGTTGCCCACCATTTTTCTTACCATATCCACGGCATGAATGCCCTGGACAATCATTTTTACCATTGGGCCAGAAGTCATATAATCCATCAGCCACCCACGAACTATTTTCCCTATTTCCATTGGATCATCTACTCCTACTTCTTCTTTAGCATCATAACCATACTTTTCATAAGTGGCCAGTGTTTTTTCTCCCAATCTTTTAATCCACGCATCATTTTTAGGATAATGCTCGTCTATTTGATCTTTTGTTGCCCAAATCATTTTCATCCCAACAATTTTTAATCCTCGCTGTTCAATTCGAGAAACAATTTCTCCAACCAATCCCCTTTTTACTCCATCGGGCTTAATTAAAACAAATGTTTTTTCTTCTTGAGGATTCTTCATATGATTTATAATTTTATTTTCCCTTTCAAATTAAATTCGACTTTGTTTTTTTGTTGAATGATTGATTGTAATGGTATGTCTAAATCTGTAAAATAACCACTTCCTAAAAGTGAATCTCGAAACTTGATCATTTCTGATTGAGAAGTTGTCCATCCGTTAAAAGAAAAGTTGGTTTCGGTACCGGGAATAATCAAGCTTTTAAAATGAATATTTTCGGCTGCTTGTTGCCACGCTTCAAAAACAGGCGCCCAATCTTTAACAAACTTTTTTGCCTCTATTGCTTGGGCAATATTTGCATTAAATTCTTTCGATTGTTGAGAAAGTTTTTCTAGTTGTGCTCTATCAAATTGGATAGAAAGTAGCTCCTTGTCCTTCATCACGTTGGTTTTGCTATAGGATAAAAAAATGTTTAAACCAATAGAAATAAGCAGTAAAACCACCCCTACTTCCACAATAATTTTTAGCCACAGTCCAAGAAAATTGGTTGTTCGACTACGCCGATATTCTTCTTCGGTTCCAACCGCCATTAAACTCACGCCAACATCATCAACGCGAGGAATTAAACCACGTAAAGCAGCGCCAGTCGCAAAGTAATAACCCGGCGTAATATCTTTTATTTTCGAAATAGGATTTTCAACATTTAAATTATATCTATCTCGAATCAAATTACTCAAATCATCAAAATGAAGCGGGGTAACTAAAATAACTTTTTCAATAGATTCTTGAAATCGTGTAAAATAAAAAGTAATAACTTTTTGCAAATTATCATCAAAAATTTTAATAAAATTTTCTTTACTTATAATTCCTTTCTGTAATTCTGACGAATCAAGACCTAAAACATTAAAAGCGTCCTGCCATGTTTGAAAGAAGTTAAACTCTAAACTATTTTTACTACCCAAAATAAATTCTAAACCATTAGCTGAAATATAAATACCAAGATAATTTTTTTCTAAATTATCAAAAATATTATAATGAGAAAAAAATCTTAACAAACTCAAACCATTAAATTCTACGGCTAATGGCATAATCCCAACCTCGTCAAGAACTTTTACATACGCATCCACAATGGTTTTTTCGGCAAAGACAGAAAAAACTCTTAACTTAAAAGAGTCACTTTTGATGGGTTTATCTATTAATTCCCAATCAGAATATACTCGATCAAAGGGAATGGGCGAAAGCATTCGTGTATTAAGCTCAACTGCAGATAAAATAGAGTTACGATCTACTGTCGGTAAATCAAATATTTTATAATAAACTATATTACTTTCTAACGATAAAATCGTATAAAGATTTTTTATTTTTTTAAGAGCGGGCTGACGGCGTAAATTTAATAAAACCTCTTTTAATGCTTCCGGTTTTTTCAGCTCGCCCTTTATTACCGTTCCCGGCTCAAGATCTGATTCAAAACTTAAAATAATTTTATCAGTTTTATAAGGATCAAATAATAAAAAATGAAGGGCGGTATCAGTAATTTCTAAACCGCCGATATATTCTTTGGCAATAAGATGTTTATGAATTTTGGAAGGTGGAGAAATTTTCATATTACTTCTTATTATTAAATCGCGAATTAAATTTCTTGTAAAGAGAAAAGCGCTGCTTCTCCTGTTTCTGCATCAATACTAATGACTGCCTGCAGCTTTCTCTGACGATTTAAAACAGTGCCGGTAGAAACAATCGTGGCAATGCCTATTTCATTAGTGACAACAACGTTTACATTGGATTTTCCTACTGTTAAATTATAACCCGGAGATGAATAATCTTTATTCCGAATAATTTTTAAAAAAGCATCATTAACGCCCGAACGAGCACCATAAAAAGCCTCTTGCGATAAACGAGCTCCATAACTAGCTGAATTTGTTAAATACATAACAAAACTCAAGGCCACTCCCACTTCAGCCACAATAATTCCTGCAATTAAAACTACTGGCAGCAAAGAAAATCCTTTTCTTTTTTGAAACTCAAAAAATTTCTTCATTAGGGTGAGTAAGTAATTATGACCTTTGAAACAACCGGCACTGCTCCTCCTGGTTCTGGGTATAAATAAACAATATAGCGAAAATAGCGCTGATTGTTATGATTATTTAATGTAATAGACGCAATTTGATCCATTCCAGCCTCATAATAACTTGAAGTTGTGCCATCCGGACCAATAAAATTCCAGGTGGCGGGAGTACTAGTATTGCTTGTTGCTAATTGAAATCGAACGTGAGCTCCAGTTGGCAAAGCACCCTTCCACCGAATTCCATTAAAAGCAACTCCTTCGGCAAATGTCGTATCAAAGACGGGGGAAGTTAAAAAGCCATCTGTAGATGTTGACAGAGTGATCGTGCCATTAATAATTGAAATTGGTCCATTGGTTGAGGCATAATAACCGGCTGATTTAACAAAAACTCCACTGCTAATTCGTCCGACATCCCAGTTATAATCTGCAAAATAGTTAGAGGTAACCCTAGTTCGATACTCCGACATGACTACTGAATTATTAGGAGGCCAGTTGACAACAATGGTTATCTTTTGGGTTGATGGATCTTCGGTGCCACCTGTAGTTGTAATATTTCCTGATGAATCTCGATTAACGTTTTCTACATAAAAATAATAAGTATAATCAACTCCTTCTACGATTTTTAATTTTTCTCCGCTTACGATCTGCCAACTACCATCTACATAATCAGGGTAAAAATGATTATCACTCCCTTTGCTGCCCGGACAAATTCCATTGGGTAAACAATAAAATGAAACCCAACTACTTTCCGAAATTGCCTTTATTCCTTCCATGGCATCCTGAATAAGTCCTACGGCCACGGTCGTTTCTCTTACTTTATTACCTGTTATTACCGAAGTGCCAATAGTGGCAGCAATACCACCAATAATAATACCCGCTAGCATTACGGCTACTAAAATTTCTGCTAATACTTGCCCTCTTTCAGGCCAATAAAATTCTTGTTTCACATCATCTTTAATAATCCAAGGCTTCATTACTTCTTATTATAACAAAAACAAAATAAATTAGTAATTGATTTGACCTATTCTATTTACTTCAATGGTGCTTGAATATTTAGGCTCAACAACAGAGCGTATAACAACAGTAAAAGTAGCACTATTACTTAAATTGCCAGTGGATCTCAAAAAAACAATATCACTGCTTGAATCAACAGGTGGAACTACAAACTCCACTTGTTTTGATAAAAAATGCGTGTCTACAATAGTGCTGGTATTAAAAGTTAAGCCTTTAAAAAGATTATAGTAATCACTATCGCTTGCGACGTTTACAAAATGGACGCCCCACGATGAATCGTCTTGGCCAGCCAAAGCGCGATTTCGTGCTTCACGTAAATACGCCACCATTTTTTCTGCTTCAAGATCAACACTCAATTCTTCTCGGTGACCCGACAAATTAGCAAAACTTATCACCGCAATCATTGCAATAATCACCAATGAAATAATTAATTCAATAAGGGTAAATCCTCTGTTATTGTTTGAGAATAATAATTTCATAATAAATTACATTCCGCCTAATTGATTAGTAAATTGATAAACAGGCAAAATAACAGCCAAGGCAATGCCGCCAACAATAACACCAATAAACAGAAGCATTATAGGTTCAAAAATAGCTACTAAAGATTTTACTGCCGCATCAATTTCAGTATCATAAAAATCAGCTAATGTTTTTAAAACTTCGTCAGTTCGTCCCGCCTTCTCGCCAATAGAAATAAGAGTCCGAATAGTGTGGGGGAATATTTCTTCTTTACGAAAAGCATCTCCTAGGCTAATTCCCTTAGCAACGCCTTCATTGGAAATGCGCAATAAAGCTTGGCGCATTTCTTCGTTCCCCACCGTCGTAGCTGTAATTTCTAAGTTTTCCAAAATAGGCAAACCAGCGCGCATTAAAGTTCCAAATGTTGTGGCAAAACGCTGATAAGCCATTTTTGATAATACGGTTTTAATAACGGGTAATCGAAAGGCTATTCTTTGAAAAAATGCTCGACCCGTTAAACTCATTTTATAAAACATTACCGCCGCTACAATAAGCAATACAAGGCCAATTAAAAGATAAAGACCATAATTAGAAAGGAAAAATGAAATGTCAAAAATAATTTTAGTAATAGGTGGCAAGGGCATATCGCCTCCTTGGAAAAGTGTTGCCATTTTAGGAATGGCAAAGGTCACTAATAGGGCAATAATGCCAATTGAAGCCACCACTAATAAAATTGGGTAGACTAATGCTGATTTAATACGCTGCTGCAAATCCCTTTGTTTTTCAAGCGTTACGCTTAATTCTTCAAAAACTGTTTCTAAGTTACCAGAAGCTTCGCCAGCTCGAATCAAGTTTGTAAAAACCGATGAAAATATTTTAGGATATTTGGCAAACGTAGTATAAAAAGGCTGCCCTTTTGATAGATTTTCTCTAATTTCAATTAAAAGAGAGCGTACGGCTGGTTTTTCATAATCAGCGATTAAAATATCAATGGCTTTAAATATGTCTGTTCCTACTTTTAACATTAAGGCTAAATCGCGGGTCAAAAAAATTTGATCGTTAATACTAATAGGAGACCCGAACAATCGCGTTTTTAATTTTGATTTAGTAGCAACTAGCTCTAAATTAATGGGATTAAGATCTTGAGATTTTAAGTATTCTAAAACAGCGTCTTCGTTGATAAAATCGCCTTCTCCTTCAATAATTTTTCCATCTTTAGTAGAAGCTCGATATTTAAATAACATATCTTTTATTGTAACTTATTCTCGAATAACTCTCAACACTTCTTCAATAGTAGTTATTCCTAGTTGCGCTTTGCGGATGCCATCTTCAAGCATTGTTATCATTCCTTTTTGTTTGGCTAGATTTTTTAAAACATCTAAAGAAAAATCGGGCTTGTTAACTAACCTTCTTAAATCTTCATCTAAATTCAATACTTCAAAAATACCCACCTGACCACGATAACCGCTATAATTACAAATAGGGCAACCAGCTCCACGATATAAAATTTTAGGCACTTCGATTTCTTCTCCTCCAATATCCTTTACCTGTCTTTTGAGAGATTCGATCATTTCTGGTTCAGGATTATAAGAAACGATGCAATCCTTACAAATGCGCCTTACCAAACGCTGGGCAATCACCGTATTCAAAACCGCTGCCACTAAAAACGCTGGAACGTTCATATCAATAAGTCGCGGCACTGCCGTTGGCGCATCATTAGTATGAAGCGAAGATAACACGAGATGACCGGTTAAAGCAGAATGAACGGCAATTTCGGCTGTTTCTTCATCGCGAATTTCACCAATCATAATGATATTAGGGTCTTGACGTAAAATTGCCCGTAATCCTGTAGCAAAGGTGATGCCAGCTTGAGGATTAATCTGAGTTTGATTTACGTAACGAATATAATACTCTATAGGATCTTCAATGGTAACAATATTAACGTCGGGTTTATTTAACATGTTTAAAATGGAGTACAAAGTAGTTGTCTTACCTGACCCTGTTGGACCAGTTACCAGAAGCATACCATAAGTTTTTTTAATACTATCCTCAACTATTAGAACTGTATCCTCTAGCATTCCTAATTCTCGCAAACTCATTGGCTTGGCCGTAGCGCGCAATAAACGCATCTCTACTTTTTCACCATAGAACGTGGGCATTATTGAAACACGAATATCCATTGCTTCGCCTAGTGCCTCATAGCGCAAGCGTCCATCTTGCGGTTTTCGATGTTCATCAATTTTTAAACCTGCCAAAATTTTAATTCTAGCCACAATTGCCGGCTGTACCTCTTTGGGGATGCGCAACATTTCATGAAGCACACCATCAATGCGGAATCGAATTAGAACAACGTCTTCTAAGACTTCGATGTGAATATCAGAAGCATTTAAAGAAATGGCATAGGCCAAAATAGCATCAACGATATTCACAATAGGGATTTCCTCGGCTACTTCTTTTTCTCCCATCATTTTTAACCGCGCGGTCTCTTTCAAATTGTCTTCAATAACTTTCTTAAAATCTTCTACTACTTCCTTTCCATAAAGTGAATACACATAATTTAAATCTTTGGCAGTGGTTAAAAAAACTTTGAGTGGCGCATTGACATATTTTTGAACAAAATTAATTGTTTCTAAATCACCCGGATCTTCCATCGCTAAATAAACAAACCCTTTATCGTCTTTATCAAAAACAGCTACACGCCGAAGACGAGCAGTTTCTTCTGGTAAAAGTGAAAGAATCGATTTTTTGATTAAACGGCCGCGTAATTTAATAAACGGCGTTTTAAAATAATCAGAATAAAATTGATAAACATAATCTTCGGAAATAAAACCACGAGAAATAAGAATGTCTACGAGGTCTTGACCGGTGCGTTGAGCATCTTCTTGTGCCAATTGAAAAGACTCAAGAGAAACTAATCCCGTATCAACTAAAAACTCCTTGAGCTTGTCTATTGGTAAACGTAGAGGCATATTAATTAAAAACTGATTTTAATAAGAAAATCGCCAATAATTGGAAGTGTTGCATATGTTCCTTGAAATAAAAATAAAATAATGGCTAAGGGCAACCAAAGATAATAAAGCGGCAAACGTTCTCCAAAATTAATTTTTTTAAAAATCAGTCGCAAAAAATAAAGAATCAGACCAATAATAAAAATGGCAAAAATATACACTAACCACAGCGGATGCCCTACTAACATTATAGCATAAAAAAACATCCAAGGCTCTTCTTTTTCAAAAAATCGTTCACCGGATAAACGATTAGCAATTTTGGTTAAAAAGAAAAAAAGCAATCCAATGAGAATAGGAAAAAGAGTCGGATAAATAATACGATAATCTATGTAATGAAAAAAGAATTGATTTAATTGCTGATGAGGCGGCAACAGAAACGGCCCCACATCAGAATTTTTAAAAACAAAATACTGATTAATAATTTTTACTACCATCTCCCCCACTTTTAAAACCAAAATCAAAATTACAGCCGGTTTGATGAATTGCTTTATTTTTTTAAAAGCGATGATCAAACCGACTGTAATAAGAAAATAGATTGCGGGTAGAAATGTAACAGTTTGACTTAAAAACAGCATAATTAAATCTTTCTGAGAAAATATTCTATCGTTTAAATTAAAAAAGCATGGCCGATCCTACTTCATAAAAATCTGCTTGATTGCCCCCGTCTTTACTTTCAACATCAGTCGTGCCAGCGCCATTACTATAGTAAGAAGACTCCATATTACAGAGTAACGTAAAAGTAGACGAAGCCGCATTGGATTTAAAGTAGTACGCGTAAGTAGTTGTATTAACGCTCGTGGTAGCATTTTTGGGGTCTAAAGGAATAGTAGAAAGAGGAGAGCCTGAAGAAATCTTCGTAAAATCAATGCTCGTCCAATTGCCACTAGGGCTTTGGGATGTGCTGCCTATAGGGCTGGTGCATGTCCCTATAGTCGGCGCGCCAACTTGACTTGCTCTACAAGTATCGGTAAATAATTGCTGATCTGTAAGATATAAATTAAGCGCGGTTCTTAAGGCGTCTAAATCAGAAATACGCTTGGTATCACGAGTTTTCTTTAACATTTCTGCTGGATTAATAGTCACCACTACCACACTCATTAAGACTGCTAAAATGGCAATGACTACCAGAAGTTCAATTAGAGTAAATCCTTTTTTCATAAAATTTTAGTTATATTTGGATTATTAATTTTAAATTTGAAATTTTGTTTACGACCTTTTATTAATTAATTTTTGCTAACTTTTTAGTTAATTGAAAAGCGTTAAATCAGATCCAATTTCATAAACAGTAGCAGAATTGCCGCCATCAGAAGACATTAAACCACTATTACTATTAGCTTCTAATTTTGCATTCAATTCATACATAGTTTTGGTGGAGGAAACAGTAAAAGCGTAAAAATAGGGATTGGAGTTGGTGGGATCAACGGGTAAAGAAGAAAGTGGAGATCTGATACTCAAACTTGTGAAATTAAGTGGGATCCATCCGTTACCATCAACCTTGCGGGGATCTGCCACGCATTGAGTTGCTGTTTTGCCGCCATAAGACGCAACAGTACAAGGTGAACCCGACAAAGAAAGATAGGCTTTAGTATTGTCAAGGCTTGTAAAGTCCTTATCTTCGCTCAAATATAAATTGAGTGCAGTTCTTAAAGCATCCAAATCAGAAACTCTTCTTGAATCCCGAGATTTTTTTAACATTTCCGCAGGATTAATTGTTATAACCACGACGCTCATTAAAACCGCTAAAATTGCAATAACGACTAATAGTTCGATGAGAGTAAATCCTTTTGTGGGTTGACTGAAATAATTTTTTGGGTTAACCATCGTTCTATAAATTAAATCTAAAATAGACCTTTTATTTTTTTTGAAGAAATTCTTTAATTTTTAATATTAAATCGTCAATGGAAATTTTGGCTTTAACAAAATATTCCACGGCGCCTAATTGCTTCCCTCTTTGAATATCAGCTGTTTGACCTAAATTGGATAAAATAATTACGGGTTTATTACGCAAGCTCGGATTTAAAGAAATATCTTCCAAAACTTCAAAGCCGCTTTTTTTAGGCAAAATTAAATCAAGCAGAATCAAATCAGGTTCTATCTCTTTTAATTTTTTTAAAGCCTCTTCTCCATCTTTTGCTTGTATAACCTCAAATTTATCTTTTTCTAATCTTAATTTCAATAAATTAGCTAAAAATGGGTCATCTTCGATGACTAAAATTTTTGAGGTGTAATTATTAGTATTATTCTGATTTTCCATAGCTTCTTTTAATTATAAAATAATCTTTTATTAAATCAATTGTGGATATCTTTTGATATAATAACAAAAAACACTGCCGAAAGGCAGTGTTTTAAAATAAATTTCTTCTTCATTGCTTCGTGCCGCCCCATCAAAAAAATGATGACCGACCTAAGGCCCTATCTCTTTAACAAGATAGGCAAGTATCCTTTAAAGATGATCCACCGACAGCTTCCGCTACCGGTGCCTTGTTACGACTTCGTCCCTGTTACCGAGCCCAGCTTAATCCCGCCCTTTTGGCACTAGACAATTATAATATTGTTGTAATGCCCAAAGGGCGGGACTTCGGCTGTTCCCGGCTCCCTTGACGTGACGGGCAGTGAGTACAGGACTCGAGAACGTATTCACCGCGGCATGGCTGATCCGCGATTACTAGCGATTCCGGCTTCATGAGGGCGAGTTGCAGCCCTCAATCCGAACTGGGGCCGGATTTTTGGGATTAGCTCCACCTTGCGGTTTGGCAACCCTTTGTTCCGGCCATTGTATCATGAGTGTCGCCCAGGACATCAGAAGGCCATGCTGATTTAACGTCATCCCCTCCTTCCTCCCCCGCCTAAACTTTCAAACTCAAACATATAAAATTTTGAAATTTGAAAACTTAGGCGGGGGCAGTTTCGCATGACAGATTTAACATGCGATAGGGGTTGCGCTCGTTGCCCCACTTAAGGGAACAACTCAAGCCACGAGCTGACGATAACCATGCAGCACCTGTGCTGGCGTCCTTGAAAAGACGGCCATCCTTTCGGACAACCTTCACCAGCATTTCAAGCCCTGGTAAGGTTCTTCGTTTTGTGTCGAATTAAACCTCATGATCCACCGCTTGTGCGAGTCCCCGTCTATTCCTTTGAGTTTTAGCCTTGCGGCCGTACTTCCCAGGCGGCCGACTTAACGCGTTAGCTTCGCCACTCCGAGGGTCGATACTCGAAACAGCTAGTCGGCATCGTTTAGGGTGTGGACTACAAGGGTATCTAATCCTTTTTGCTCCCCACACTTTCGTGCCTCAGTGTCAGAAATACCCCAGCGGCTCGTTTTCACCTCTGGCGTTCCTGCCGATATCAACGGATTTCACCCCTACACCGGCAGTTCCAGCCACCTCTGGTACTCTCTAGCTTATTCATCTCTTTGGCGCTTCCCAAGTTGAGCTTGGGACTTTAACCAAAGATGCAATAAACCACCTACGCACCCTTTACGCCCAATAAATCCGGATAACGCTTGGGGCCTACGTATTACCGCGGCTGCTGGCACGTAGTTGGCAGCCCCTTATTCCTTAGGTACCATCAATTAGTGCAAAACACTAATTTTTTCCCTAAGAAAAGAAGTTTACACCCCGAAGGGCTTCTTCCTTCACGCGGCGTCGCTCGGTCAGGCTTGCGCCCATTGCCGAATATTCTCGACTGCTGCCTCCCGTAGGAGTGGGACCCGTATCTCAGTGTCCCTGTTGGGGAACAGCCTCTCAGCTCCCCTACCCGTCATAGGCTTGGTGGGCCATTACCTCACCAACTACCTGATAGGACCTAGACCCATCAGAGAGCGAATTGCTTCTTTATCCAATTCTTGAAAAGAATTGGAGCCATTGGGAATTACCTCATCTTTCGATAAGCTATGCCCAACTCTCCGGTAGGTATCAAGGTATTACTAACCCGTCTGCCACTCCTCTTGTGCAAGCACAAGAAGCGTTCGACTTGCATGCCTTATCCACGCCGCCAGCGTTCATCCTGGACCAGGATCAAATCCTCAGAAAAAATAAAGTCTAACTCTGATTAATCAGAATTAAACTTAGAAAATCTAATTAAATATTAGATTATAAACTCAAAAGACGACACGAAACAATGAAGAAAAAATTTATTTTTTCATTCGCTATTTTGTTTTAAAAGAACACCGTTAAAGATAAATGATTATCTCTAACTTTATCAATTTTATTAAAAATTAATCCGCTGTCAAGCAATATAATATTAGAATTACATCAAAAAATTACAATATCCAATATTTTTATGTTTTACTTGGAAGTTTGTTGCTAATAGACAATCAAAAAATTGATATAATCTTTTAAAGAAGAGCAGGTGAAAGCAAGACGCCGAGAAAAATTTTCAAAGAAAATTTTTCTCGGCGTCTTTAACATCTAAATATTATTGACTCAACAACAAACTAACGTTTTGACCATTGTGGAGCGCGACGGGCTTTCTTCAATCCGTATTTCTTTCTTTCTACCATTCTAGCATCGCGTGTTAAATAACCAGCTCGACGCAAACGTTTTTTGAAATCGGGATTAAAAGAAACCAGAGCACGACTAATGCCCAAACGCACTGCTTCAGCCTGGGCAGATAATCCACCGCCAACAACATGAGCTGTTAAACCAAACTTTCCATTGCATTTCATTTTTTCAAAAGGCGCTTCTACTGTTGCTTGCCATTTTTTCAAAGGAAAATAAACTTTGTAATCCTTGCCATTAATTATAATATCTTTGTTTTTTGTATATAAACGCACCCGCGCCGTAGCTGTTTTACGCGATCCAACTCCTTCATAATAAACCTTTGTTTTTTTATCATTCTCTTTTTCTTCTTTTTCTAATTTCTCTTCTTTTAATTCCTCAGCGGCTCCAATATCCATTTTGACAACCGCGTTTTCAGACGCAATTTCTGCTTGTTTTTTTTCTTTTTCCTTTTTAACAACTGCTTTTGTTGGTTTTTTTTCAGAAATGGTTGATTTTTTTCTAGGCATAAAGTTTTAAATTTTTAATTCTCTTTGACCTTAGGCTGTTTTTAGGCAACATTCCCAAAATTGCTTTTTTTAGAACTTCAGTTGGATTTTTTTCAAAAATATTCTTCATTGATTTTTTCTTCAAATGACCGCTATATCCTGTATGATGATAGTAAATTTTTTGCTCTAATTTTTTCCCGGTTAATTTCATTTTGGAAACATTTTCTACAATAACTTTAACATCAGCCACTTTATTAGGCTGATAGTCTGGCTCATCCTTGCCTTGTAAAATTAAAGAGATTTCTGAAGCAAGGCGTCCTAATGATTTATTAGTAGCATCAATTTTGTATTCACGCATATTTTTATAAAACAAACTCTACAACGGCAACTGGTGCTCCATCTCGCTTTCGACGACGCGGGCTTTTCACAATTCTGATATAGCCACCTTTTCGATTTTTTAATTGAGGTGCAATATTATAAAAAAGTTCTTTTGCCGATTTTTCCCCAATACGACTGATAAGCAGTCGATAAGCTGATAGTGTTTGTTTTTTAGCTAACGTAACTAATTTTTCTGTTTGAACTTTTAATTCGCGTGCTCGAGCCTCTGTTGTTTCAATTTTTTTATTAATAATAAGATTATTAATTAAACTCTTCATAAAGAGCTTTCTATCACCACGCGTTCTACCAAATTTTCTGCCTTTGTTTAAATGTCTCATAATTATTTTTTAGTTTTTTTAGCTTTCGCTGTTTTCTTTTTAGTTTCTTTTTCCTTTGCTTTTTTAATCACTTCTTCTTTTTCTTCCTTTTCTTCCAAAAGAGGAATGTCGGATATTATTCTATAATGTTCTTCCAAAATATTAGCGGCTTGTTTTAAGGCCATTCGTGGCAAAATACTTCCGTCTGTCTCAATAAAAATTCTCAAACGATTATAATCCGTTCTTTCTCCGACACGCATATTCTCTACTTCAAAATTCACTTTTTTAATAGGCGTAAATGTAGCATCTAAACTAATGGTTCCGATGGGTAATTTTTCTTTTTGTCTCGCCTCAGCAGGCACATAACCCACCCCTTCTTCAACGGTTAAAATTAATTCTAGTTCTGCTTTTTTATCAGTTAAAGTTGCGATATGAGTATCGGGCGTCAAAATTTCCACATTAGAATTTTTTTCTATATCTCTAGCTTTCACCTCACCCTCGCCTTTGGCTTTTAAAATTAGCGTATGCGGTCCTTCCGAAAAACACTTAACCCTGATTTTTTTAAGATTAAGGATGATTTGAATAACATCTTCTAAAACACCATCAATGACTGAAAATTCGTGAGGAACGCCTTTAATCTGAACGGTAGTAATAGCAAAGCCTTTTAAAGAAGAAAGAAGGACTCTTCTTAAGGCATTGCCAATGGTGATGCCATAACCTGTATAGAGATTTTCTATTTCAAAAACTCCTTCTGTTTCTGTTTCCTTGATGATTTTTGGTTTATTAGGAAAAGTAAAACCTGTCATAAATTTTTTAGTGCGAATAAAACTCGACTATTTGTCTAAAATCAAATGGAGGCATTTGTTTAGCCAAGCTAGGTTCGGCAACAACTTTTGCCTCTAATTTTTCCGGATTTAAACTGAGATAATCCGGGCATTGGACCTTTTTTAAATTTTTAGAAAGATTTTTAATAGGAACTTTAGATAAGCTTTGGGGTCTGATAGTAATTACATCGCCCTTTTTTAACTCATAAGCTGGAACATCAATTTTTTTATTATTTACAAGAATATGTCCGTGGCTAACCATTTGTCGCGCCGCTTGCCGCGATGGTGCAAATCCTAAACGAAAAATTACATTATCTAATCTTAACTCCAATTTTTGAAAAAACGTATCACTGGTTGATTCTGGGCTTTTTGTTGCTTCTCTAAAATATTTTCTCATCTGCGCTTCATTAACGCCATAAGTGAGTTTGACTTTTCGCATTTCATTTAATTGACGACCGTATTCTGAAGCGGTTTTCGCTTTTCTTTTTTTATGCATACCTGGAGCATAAGGCTTTCTAATAAGGGCGCATTTTATTGAATAGCATCGCTCGCCTTTTAAGAAAAGCTTTTCTCCCGCCCGGCGACATTTTCGACATTGAGCATCTAAAGCCATATTATTAATAATTAAACTCTTCTCACTTTTGGCGGCCGACAACCACCATGAGGAACTGGAGTAATATCTTTAATACTCACAATGTTAAACTCTTGAGCTATTAAACTGCGCAAGGCTGCCTCACGACCAGCGCCAAGCCCTTTTAAATAAACCTCGAATTCAGAAATATGTAATTTCTTAATTTTTTGAGCAATTGATTCTGCCACTTTGGCAGCAGCAAAAGAAGTCGCTTTTTTGGGACCTTTAAACTGAAGATGGCCAGCCGAAGACCACGCCAAAACATTGCCTTCCTTATCGGCCACTGTAATTAAGGTATTATTATATGAAGAAGTAATATAAATTTTGGCAGAAGTATAAGCGCCCTTTTTCTCAATTTCTTTCGCCTCTGTCTTTTTCATTGCTGACTCCAAAACTTCTTTTTCTTTTAATACTTCTTCTTCATTTTGAACAATAACTCGTTTCTTTCCCATATTATTTAAGCTCTAACTTACGTTTACCACTACCGACCGTTCGCCTAACATTACCCCTGACTGTTCGTGAATTAGTTTTTGTTCTTTGACCACGCACAGGTAATTTACGAGCATGACGAATACCTCGATAAGCATTAATATCTTTGAGACGACGCACATTAGATTGAATTTCTCTTCTTAAATCACCTTCTATTTTATAATTATTATCAATGATTTCTTGTAAACGACTAATTTCCATTGCGGTCAGATCTTTTGTTTTCTTTTGAATATCAATGTTAGCTGTTTTTAAAATTTTTTTAGCCAAAGATTGGCCTATTCCATAAATATAAGAAAGGCTTATATAAATAGATTTATTATCGGGAATATTAACATTACAAATTCTTACCATAGTTTAACCTTGTCTTTGTTTATGCTTCGGATTCTTTTTGCAAATAATAAAAACGCGGTTTTTGCGTTTAACCACTTTGCAATCACGACATATTTTTTTGACTGATGCACGAACCTTCATAATATTATTTTCTATATACAATTCGGCCTCTTTTGTCATCATACGGACTCATTTCAACGACCACTCGATCGCCTACTAAAATGCGAATAAAATTCAAACGCAGTTTGCCAGCTAAATGCGCCAAAATTTCTCGGCCATCATCTAATCGCACTTTAAACGTAGTACTAGGTAGCGCCTCCATTACGACGCCTTCGTATTGATTTTGCTTCATAAAAAAATTACTGCGAGCCAAATTGTAAATATATTTGTATTATAAAAATCTTTTTTCATTAGTCAACTCTTTGCGCCTTAAATGGCCTGTTCATCTAAGTTTATTTTTATTCTTGTACTATTAAGAGGAAGGAATTCTAAAAATTTCGGCCAAATATCAACATTGATATTTTCAATATTTTTGTATTGCTCAAATAGCTTTGCTACTTCTGTGATACTTTTACCGACAAGTTGATCTCTAAATTGATTTACATCAACTGGATCACGGAATACAATATGCGCTGACACAGGAAAAGATAATAATTTTCTATCATTAAAATCAACGCGCGGAACACCATATTCAAAGTGATAACTAAATAATTCTTTTTCACTTAAAAAAGCATCATCTTTTATGGCTACTGCAGTAAACAATTGTTTAATATCGCTCTCTTTAAAAGCTAAAACTTTTAATACCACCTTAGCGGTCATTTCAAATTCTTCTGTTTTTTCACCTAACGACGGCGAAGTAGTAGCAGAAACAACGATTAATTGTTTCGCATCATTTAAAACAATATTTTCGCTTGGTAATTTTGTTTGTAATTCTTCATTAAGGGAAACATAAGCAATATCTGCAATCTTCTTTTTGGCATTAACAATGTCTGTTTGACCCACCACTTTTGTTTGGCCAATATAACCACCAGTCATTGCCTTTAAAGATTCGCCATAAAATTTTTCATAGCGTGGCGTTCCTTGAAATCCAGGAATAGTAAATTTAGTTGGCCCAATATTATAGCTCTCACCAGGTTGATCAGCAATCACTGTGGCATCAATATACGAGGGAATAATTTTCCCATTTTCTATTTTGGCTCCAGGGACCACTACTCTATTGACTAAACGAAAAATTTTTCCATCGGGCGCCATAAAACGCGTTGTAGCCACAAGCGTTTGAGGACTAGAGCTATAAGCATTATAAATTCTGATTGTCCCTTTGGCTTTTGCTTCAATGTTTTTAATTTCTGTGGCAGGAAATTTTTGAGTAATTGTCCGGCTACTTTCAAAATAAAACAATGGTATCTGAAAATTATTATAATCTACCTCTTTAATATTGATCGTCGCTAAAACTGGCAATTGTTCCTCCCATTTATATTTTTTAGAAATAATATTTACTTCTGCTTTGGCTAAAAAATTAATAAAAAGGTAGGATGCTATAAAAAGTAAAAGGATAATCCCTAAGGCAATCCGAATTCCTTTGCCAAAATGAATTTTTTTATGTTCTTTTTTGCGTGCTTTTTTTAATTCTTTTTCAGAAATCTCTATTTCTGAAAAAGTCTCTTTATCAAAATAATCGGTAAAAAACTTTTTCTCTTTAGAGGAAGCTGCTCCTTCGGATTTCGTTTTGTTTTTTGGATCATCATGCATTTCCACTCCATCAAAAACCGATTCAGTCATTTTTTTAGATTCATTTGTCTTGTGTGCCCGGGGTGGACGAATATCTCCTATTAAAATTTTATTTTTAATGTTTGGCCGGCTTATTTGCGATAACTCCGCAATTTTTATTCCTGATTCTTTAGCCATTAACAACACCTCTTCGGCGTCACTATTAATATAAAGTTTTTTATTAGCTGCATCGGCCTCGCGTTTAATTAAACGGAAGTTCAAAATAGATTCACTAATTCTGGCGTTTTCAGGAACGATCAAAATAACTGTCTCATTAGAAGAATTAATAATTTTTTCCACCACCTCTGAAACAGAATCGTTTAATTCAACATAGATATTTTCTGCTTTCATTGTATTAACGTTTTTTAAGTAAATTTTGATTAAGCCATTTGATACGACGTTTTAAAATTTTATTCATTTCTTGATATTTGTTATCGCTCCAAAAAATAGCCGCTAAATTAATAACAAAATTAATTGATAATTTCTTTTCATTAAAATCTATCAATTCAAGGTTTAAATCTTTCATTAGTTGTAAAGCGTCATAAAATTTAATTTTCAGTGGATTCATAAAAATTGAAGCGTTCCATTTTTGATTTTCTAAAAAAGGAATAAGATCTGGGAGCTCTGCTGGATTGCCTATTAAATAAATATGACTTATTTTTTCGTTTAGTCCCATGTCTTTAAACGCCAAAGCAATACCCTGAACTAAAATCTTTAACTCTTTTTCAAATAATTTCTTAAACCATTCGCGCGCAGCCTCACTTAACGCTCCTTGACTATAAATGGTTTTCAACTCTTCTGCTAACTCTAATGAAATGCTCAATCGCTGAGATAGTGATTTTATTAAATTGATAGATCCCCAATCAAACGATCGATAAGAATTTAAATAATTGCCTAAAATGGATACGCCGGTGGAACGAGAATTGATTTCGACAAAAGCAATTCGCTCTTTCCCTTCTATTAAAGATGAAATTTTATCAAAAATCAAATTTTTTTCAGCACAAAAAATTAACTCCCCACCCCATCGCTCTAAAATATCCTTAACATTTTCCCAAAATAAATAATTTAAATAGGTATTCTCTAAACAAAAAGATAAGGATTTACCGCTAAAGTCGATGGGGTTTAATACTTTTCGGTCGTCAATTCGCGGATCGCTAATTTTTGAATCAGCCAATACAACATCCCATTCGGAAATTTTTAATTTTTGACTAACAAAAATGCGTTCTTTATCGTAAAGCCGCCATGCTAAATTTAAAATAACATTTTCGAGCTCTTCTTTATCAATAGGTGACATTGGATTGTCCCTGACTACGGAAAAACGTGCTTTCGTGGATTTGGCAAAAGGTTGTTCAAAACACAAAAGCAAAGGGATTTTTTTAGAAATTTTTTTAATCAAATGGGCAAATACATCAATAATATCTTTCTCGCCAAATCCATCTTCATCATAATTAATTATTTGGTAATATTTTTTAATTTTTAATTTTTTATTGTCGATATTGATAAAAACGAGGCTGGCATTAATTTCATTAAACCCGCCAAAAAAACAAAATACTGGTTTCCAATTTTTATGAAAAATGCGGAATAGATTCATGTATCCATTTTATTATAACATTTTTATTCCAAGATTGCCTTAATTCGTCTTACGCCATGAGAAACTGCTTCTTCTTTAATAATTTTGAAATGGCCCAATACACTTGTATTGGTCACATGTGGCCCACCACAAATTTCTTTTGAATAGGCATTTTCTAATCCATCTTCAGGCCGACCAATAAAATAAACTTTAACGCGTTCACCATATTTTTCATTAAAAAGACCAGTGGCTTTAATTTTTTGTGCTTCTTCTAATTTCATTTCTTTCATGATGACTGATAAATTTTCTTGAATTTTTTGATTAACAATTTCTTCTACTTTTTTTAATTGTTCAGGTGTTGGTTTTTGGGTGCAAGAAAAATCAAAGCGCAAACGTTCTTCATTAATATTGCTGCCTCTTTGTTTAACTTCTTCTCCTAATACTTCTTGCAAAGCTTTGTGAAGTAAATGGGTAGCTGTGTGATACTTAATCGCCTTTTCAGAATGACTGGCCAGTCCTCCTTTAAACATACCAGCCGAGGCCGTACGCGAAAGTTCCTGATGTCTTTTAAATTCTTCTTGAAATCCCTGAATATCAACTTCAATATTTTTTTCCTTGGCTAATTCTTTAATTAATTCCAATGGAAAGCCATAACTTTGATATAAATCAAAAGCCTCTTTACCAGAAATTGCTTTCTGGCTTTGGGCTAATCTTTCAAACAAACCTAGGCCTTTAGAAAGTGTCTTGCTAAATTTTTCTTCTTCTCGCACTAATTGCTCTTCAATGAAGTCTTTATTTTCTTTTAATTCAGGATAGGTTTCTCCATAAATAGTTAAAACAGGCTCAACTAACTTAAAGGCAAAAAAATCTTTAATGCCCAATAATCGGCCGAAACGTATTGCTCGTCTAATGAGACGTCGTAAAATATAACCACGTTCCACATTGGATGGTTCCAATCGTTCTGCTAAAAGAAAAATGCTTGCTTTTAAATGATCGGCGACGATTCGAAATTCTTTTGAAAAATCTTCGTATTTTTTATTGCTAATTTCTTCAATTTTTTTAATGATCGGAACAAAAAGTTCTGTTTCAAAGACTGAAGATAAATGGTTGATAACAGCCAAGGTACGCTCTAATCCCATTCCCGTATCAACATTTTTCTGTTGAAGTATTTCGTATTTACCTTCTTTAGTTTTGTTGTATGTCATAAAAACATCGTTCCAAATTTCCACCCAATTAGGATCTTGAGGATTAAAAATCTTTGATGATCTATCTTTCCCCACCCAGTAAAACATCTCAGTATCCGGTCCACAAGGACCGGTTTCGCCAATTGGCCCCCACCAATTTTCTTTTCTACCTAAAAATGCAATTCGCTCTTTAGGAATACCGACATTTTGCCACAATTGAGCTGATTCTTCGTCTTTCGGAACAACATCATCTCCGCCAAAACAACTGATTGCTAATTTTTCCTTTTCCAAACCCAACCAATGAGGAGAGGTTAAAAATTCATAACTCCATTCAATTGCTTCTTTCTTAAAATAATCTCCCAATGACCAATTGCCGAGCATTTCAAAAAATGTTAAGTGAGCAATATCGCCTACTTCGTCAATGTCATCTGTTCTCAAACATTTTTGAACATCACATAAACGCTGGCCAGCTGGATGTTTTTCACCCATTAAAAATGGGATTAATGGATGCATGCCGGCGGTCGTAAATAAAACCGTCGGATCATTTTCAGGAATTAAAGGAGCCGAAGGCAATCTTTTATGCCCTCGCTCTTCAAAAAAATTTAAATATTTTTCTCGCAATTCGTTTGCTGTCATTATTATTATTGTAATCAATTTTTGAGAAAAATAAAACGATAGAAAATGTAAATCTCAAATTATAAAATTCTTAAAAGTTCCGCTTCATAATGCGCAAAAAAATTAATAAAAAAGTCCGCTTAAAAGCGGACTGATTTTCTAATGCTTCTCTCTTCAACTCGTAAATACGGCTTAGTTTCTTTTCTTTCGGCTATTTTTAGAACTCTTTCCAACCCTAATATTTTAATAACCGGCTGGGGTTGCACTTTCACCACTTGGCAAAATTGCTTCATCGGCATTAACCGGCAAAGACGCAAAGGATCAATTTCTAAAATCAACGATTGAATTTTCTTAACGGTTTTATTTTTTTCTTCAATATCAATCTCATTCTTTCGATATTTCTCCATCAATTTAATCAGAGTGTCTGCCACTTTTCTTTCTTTTTTTTCAATCCTATTTTTCTCTTCTCTCAATTTCACCAGTTGCCAAGCCAATTGCTTCATTCTTTTGCCATTACCATTCTTTTTCATTTTATCCTCCTTTATAAAGTTTTTAATTGCTAATATTAGTTTAAACGCTGAATAAATTTTATCAAGCTAATTAAAAACTTAATAAAATTTTGATTGTCCGCGCAATAATTGCAATATCAAACCAAAAAGAGCGATTGCGTAAATAATAAAGATCGTATTCAAATTTTTTGAGCTCGTCTTCCAAAGAAGCTGCATATGGATAATTTAATTGAGCCCAACCTACCAATCCTGGTTTAACAATGTTTCTAAGATAATAAATGGGTTTTTCTTGAATACACAAATCAAAAAGCTTTTTTTCTATTGGCCGTGGTCCCACAAAAGACATATCGCCCTTCAAAATATTAATTAATTGAGGCAGTTCGTCCAAATGAGTCTTTCTTAAAAATTTGCCTGTCCTAGTAATGCGGGAATCGTTTTGATTGGCCCAACGTGGCCAATTTTCGTCTTCTGGTAAGGCGTACATTGAACGAAACTTGTAAATTTTAAACAATCGCCCGTTTTGACCCACACGCCACGATGAATAAAAAATAGGGCCCGGTGAATCAATTTTTATCGCTAAAACAATAAATGGCCAAAAAATTAAACTAATTAAAAAAATAATTAATGCTGCTACAAAATCAAAAATTCGCTTTGTCGAAAAAAAATGATTTTGACGGTAAACTTTTAAATAATTTAAAAACCAATTTTCATCAACCGCTGAAAGAGGAATGCGTTTAAAAACCATTTCGTAAAATTCTATTGTGTCATAAATTTCTTTTTGCTGAAACATCTCTTCAATAACAAATTTTTGAAGAGCTCCCTTCTTAGCGCCATCCTTTAAAAGATCGTCAATAACAATAATCCTTATTTTTTCTTTTTCAACTAAGTTTTTTAACTCATTTTCTTGAAACTGGGTGGGATTATCAATCCACTTAACTAATTGATATCCCATTACCGACGATTCCGAAAGTAGTTTGTTTATTTCTTCTATTTCTTTACTATTGCCCAAAAGCAAAGTACGATAGGCAATTTTTTTAAGAAAAATCGGAGTTGCTAAATAACGCCATAATAAAATAAAAAGCGAGGAAAGAATAATAATAAGTGCTAAATTTGTTTTTGGGGTAATAACAGGATAAAGATAAAAAATAATTATGGCTAAAACAATATTGATAATTTGTAAACGACAAATCAAATTGAAAAGTTTTTTTCGATCTTTAAAATTTTCCAGTTCATAAAGATGGCCGATATAAAAAACCGCTAACCAAACTACAAAAATAATTGAAAAGAGTTTTAAGTGGATAAAAAAATAGTCGGCATTGAGATGACGAATCGTAGCCATTAAAAAAAGGGAAAAATAAAAACAGACGAGGTCGCCGATTGCCAAAATAATTTTTCTCATTTTTTCCCCCCAAGCCATAAATTTTTCAATTATCGCTTTTTTATTTCCCCTTGCTTTTTATTTTTTCTCTTTTGTAAAAACAAGTACCAATCGTATAAAAGTGGACTGGCAATAAAAATGGAGGAATAAGTTCCAAAAAAAGTACCAATGAGCAAAGTCAAAGTGAAATAGAAAAGACTAGCTGGACCAAAAATTAATAATGCTAAAAGCACCAGAACCAGAGTTAAAGAAGTGAAAATGGAACGGCGCAAGGTTTCGTTAATGCTTTCATTCATCACCTGCCCGAAATCCAGACCTGGATGTGTACGCAATTTTTCTCGAATCCGATCAAAAACAATAATTGTATCATGAACAGAAAAACCAAGAATAACCAATAACGCTACAATAAAGTTAGAATCGATTTCCACCCCATGAACATGACCTAAAATAGCAAACAGACCAGTAGGAATGCTAATATCGTGAATCAAGGATAAAATAGCTGTAACGCCATAGTGCCAAGAAGCCATTGGTCGCGAGACTTGACGAAAGGCATAACTCAGATAAAGCACGATACAAATTACAACTAAAATAATTCCTTGAATAGATTTATTGCGTAATTCTCTACCAATAACCGGTCCAAAAGATTCAAAACGCATTTCTTCTACCTCATTATATTTTTCTTTAATTTGAGTAATAATTTTTTGGTGATTCTCTTCAGTAATATCAGTAGAGCGGATAGTCAAACCATCGTCACCTGAGGGCGCAATAGAAATATTTTGATAACCAAACTGTTTATAAACATCGGTAATAAATTGATGGTCGATGTTGACATTATTTAATTTTAACTCTAAAGCAGAGCCGCCGGTAAAATCCATGCCGGGCTTTAAGCCAAAAATAATCAAAGAAATCCAAGCAATAAGCACTAATGCCCCAGAAATCCAATAAGTAATTTTTCTTACTTTAATAAAATCAATCATATTATTTGATGAATGCTTTTAATAATGACCGCGTTACCGTAATAGCCGTAAACATACTCGTCACCACACCAATTAATAAGGTAAGGGCAAATCCCTTTACCATAGAACTCGTGAAATTATACAGCACAAGGCAAGTGATAATAGTAGAAATATTGGAATCGCGAATAGACGGCCAAGCCCGTTTGAAACCTTCAAACAAAGCCCGCTTATTTTCTAAACCAATTTTTCTCTCTTCCCGATAGCGTTCAAAGATTAAAATATTTGCATCAACCGCCATACCAATAGATAAAATGAAGCCGGCAATACCAGAAAGACTCATCGTCACTGGAATTAATTTGAAAATAGCCAAGTTTAAAATAGTATAAATAATTAAAGCTAAGGAGGAAAAAATTCCTAATTTGCCATACATTACCAACATAAAGATAATAACGGCAATCAACCCAATCACTCCGGCTTTAATACTCAATTTTAAGAAAAATTCTCCTTGAAGAGCGCCAATTGATTGTTGCGAAATTAATTTAATGGGAACCGGTAAAGCGCCCGCATTTAAGTTTTCCACTAATTTTTTTGCTTCATCGGCTGTAAATTTCCCTGTAATTTGAGCTTTGCCCTCGGTAATTTCTTCCTGAACTACTGGCAAAGAAATCGGCTGACCATCAAGATAAATAGCTAAAACTTTGCCTACGTTTTTTTGCGTTAATTCCGCAAAAATTTTAGCGCCTTCGTCATTAAATTCCAAACTAACAACTGGCTCATAGGTGCGCGGATCAAAATCTAAACGCGCTGTTTTTAAATATTTTCCCGTCAGAGGCGGCTGAGAAGGAACAAAATAAGGATCAACGAATTGATATTCAGGGTTATTATTTTTCTGTTCTTCTAAAATTTTTTCTGTTTCTTCCTGGGGTCGTTGTTCGCGAAATTCCAAATACGGAGTTTCGCCAATCATTTGAATGGCTTGATTAATATCCTTTACGCCAGCTAGTTCAACATTCAAACGATAACTATCTCCCACTTGAACTACTTCCACACGCGGCTCGCTAACGCCAAAAAGATTGACTCGGCGTTCGATGACGTCGCGTAAACCATTCATTGCCGAATCACGATCTGCTTCAGCCACCTGACTTAAATCAGCTTCATAAATTAAACGCGTTCCGCCACTTAAATCTAAACCGAGCCGATAAGGTTTTTTAAACCAGTTCGGTAAAAAATCAAGTTCGCCATAAGCAAAAAGGCCGGCGATAATCGCTACAATTAAAATAATAATAACAATCAATAAATTTTTAGAATTTTCTTTCATAGCGAAATTATTTTTATTGTAATCCAAAAATAAATATTTGCAAGAAAAAAATAAACATAACAATTAAAAATCTAGAACTCTCTGAGGCGGCAAAATTTTTCTATAGAAAAATTTTGCCGCCTCTTCAATGTTTATTTTTACTTTTTACGTTTAAAATAAAAGAGCGTCCTAAAAGGACGCTCTAATGGCAGTATTTTTTTCTAAATCAACACTAAAATCATCAAAAAGTGGGGAAAGTTTTTGCTGAAATAATTGCAATATTGGAATCATAATCTCTCTCATTTGTGAATGTGCAGCGGCATTACAACGTAATTCAAAAATATGCCGCCATTCGCGAATATTCGCCGTCACAAAAATTTCTGTTTTCAACGAATTCGGCAACACCGCCCGTGCTTCTTCTGGCTTTAAACCAAGCTCTCTTAAATGAAAATAGGATTTTTCAATCAACTCCATTGTTGTTTTCCACACGCGATATTTTTCAGTTCCTTCAGTTAAAAATACCGGTTTAATTACCACTATTTCACCTTTCTTGGTGTAATCGCAATAGCGAGTGGATTCCTGAGTATAACTCGCCAAACGATGGCGAACTAATTCATGAGAAACACCGCGATCACAAACAATAATAACTGAAAGGTTGACGTGTTCCAATACGCTTTCATGACCGATTTTCAACAAATGCTTTACAAATTTAGATGCTGAATCCTCGGTAATTTTTTCTTCACTTTTGTGGGAAATTCGCCCAGCCAACTCAATTTTTCTTAAAATTTCTTCTCGATTCAACTCGGTCACAACTTTAAAAGACGGACTAATGACTTTCATCATCGCCTCCTTATAAAAAATTAAATAGCTGATTCTAGTTTAAGCTAAATTTTATTCTTTGACAAGCTTTTTTAAAATTTCTTCTAATTCTTCATCAGAGAAAAAATTAATGGTAATTTTCCCTTTATTGCCTCGCTTTTTCACTTCCACTTTCGTGCCAAAAATAGCTTCTAATTTTTTTTCAATTTCTTTTTCTAAAGCATCACCCAGATCACTTACTTGCACTCCTTGCTTTTGTTCTGAGAAAACACCTAAAGGAATTTCTAAAATGCGGCGTGTTAAAATTTCGGTTTCTCTCACAGTTAATTTCCGCGACAAAATTTCACCTAAAAGCGCTCTTTGTTTTTCAGGATTAGTGATGGTTAAGAGCAGTCGCGCGTGCGATTCGGTAATTTTGCCTTCTTCTAAAGCTCGCTGGGCTTCCGACGGTAATTCTAAAAGCCTTAAAGCATTTGCCACAAAAGCGCGGCTTTTGCCAATCCGTTCTGCGATTTCCCTTTGAGATAATCCAAACTCCTCGGCTAATTTTGCAAACCCTCTGGCTGATTCCAAAGGATTCAGATCTGCCCGTTGAATATTTTCAATAATCGCCGCTTCTAATTTTTGTCGCTCTTCAAACGATGGTCGAATAATTGCCGGCACTCTTTCTAATCCCAACATTTGAGCCGCTCGCAAACGCCTTTCTCCTGCAATCAATTGATACTCAACTCCGCGACCATAAGGAGTTTCTTTTTCTACGCGCGAAACAATCAATGGTTGTAAAATACCAAATTCTCTAATAGAATCAGCTAATTCTTTTAGGGATTCTTCATCAAATCTTTTACGTGGCTGATAAGGGTTGGGTTTAATTTTTTCTACTTCGATGAGATACACCGCTTCTTTAATTGGGCCTAGCTCTTCTTTAATTTTCTCCATCTCCTGATCTGTTATTGCATCATTGTGCACTGCTTGATTTAAATTATCGTCAAAATTATTTGGCTCTAATTGCTGAGAATTTTCAGGTTTAAGATTTTGAAAAGGGGCTTGAAGCAACGAAGAATCTTCAAATAAACATTCTGGGTAAATTCCCTCTTTAATTAAATTTTTTATTCCCTCAGTGACGACAGTTTTATCTTCGGGATACGTCACGCCTAGCCACTTGGCTTCAGTTGGCAAAATGGTAACCTGCGCTTTTCCTTCTCGCATTAATTGTCCCACTACCTCTGGAATATAAAATTCATCTTTTTCGGAATTTTTAATATTCATTAAAAATTTATAGAATCGTGTTTCCAATTCGTAAAAAATGCTCGGCGTAAAACCAAAAAAATTCATTGAAACAGTTTCCTCGCCTGTGCAATTAAGCCATTGCCCGTTGTCTTCATATTTAATGCCGTCTTCAAATTTCTGAATTTTTGTTCTTTCAGTAATATCGATTAAGTATCCTTCGTCAGAAATGCGGCATAGGCCACGCGAAACAGAACCAAAATCAGATAAAGTATTTTTTAAGCGATAGCCCACCATTAAATAATGGTATAAATTGGAATCGTCTGATAAATTTTTAAGAGCGTCGGCCATTTTAATGAATGCATCTCGGCCATAAAAATCATCGGAATTGATCACGGCAAAATTAGATAAAACAATATCTTTACATAATAAAATAGCATGACCTGTTCCCCATGGCTTTTTTCTTTCTGGTGGCACGTTAAACCAAGTGGGTAAACCTTTGTCTAATTCTTGATAAATGTAAGAGACATGAAAATTCCTTTCCGCCCGTTCTCCGATTTTTTGTTTAAAAACTTCCTCGATATCTTTACGAATCACAAAAACAACATGGGTGAAGCCCGCCTGCTTTGCATCATAAAGGGAATAATCTATAATAATTTCGCCGTTTGGACCCACAGGATCAACTTGTTTTAGTCCACCATAACGACTTCCCATTCCTGCCGCTAAAACAATTAAAGTTAAATCATCGTTTTTCATAACTTTATTCTATTAAAGCAAAAAAATAATTAATTGACAAGAAAAAAATTTACAAGTAAAATGGAAATAGTTCTTAGTAAAAAATAATTTCTCAATAATTAGTTCGAAAACTTAAAAAATTTCGAGCCGATAAAAAATTAAGCCCGGGTGGCGGAACTGGCATACGCGAAGGACTTAAAATCCTTTGTCCTTTTCGGACTTGTGGGTTCGAGTCCCACCCCGGGCACAAACGAATGAAATGAGTTTGGGACCGGGAGCAAGCCAACTGCTTGGCTTGCGTGGGGACGAGAAGCGCGCAGCTATGGGCGACGAGCGAGTTGGCGAGGAGCCCAGCGAGCGGCGGGCTGCGAGCGCGAGAGCGGAAGCTTGAGCGACTTGTAGCCGAGTCCCACCCCGGGCACAAACGAATGAAATGAGTTTGGGACCGGGAGCAAGCCAACTGCTTGGCTTGCGTGGGGACGAGAAGCGCGCAGCTATGGGCGACGAGCGAGTTGGCGAGGAGCCCAGCGAGCGGCGGGCTGCGAGCGCGAGAGCGGAAGCTTGAGCGACTTGTAGCCGAGTCCCACCCCGGGCACAAACGAATGAAAGCAGAAAGTCCAAAATCAAAATTCAAAAATGCAGCAAAGATGCGATAGAAATTTTTTAGAAAATTTCCATTGCATCAATCATTGTAATTCACTCGCGCTATTATTTATTATGGACTACTTGATCAATATTTAGAATTTTCATCGCAATTCACCTCAATTTATATTTTTATATTGACACTGGCTTTTCTCTATTTCTATGGTAAAATAAAGTTGTATGCCAGACATAATTCCTCAAACCAAGCCTGATAATAATCCCTATAATCAATCTGACTGGGACTTTATTCTTCAAAGAGATTTAATTAAAGAATCAGGATTAGACAAATTCGAATGGATCCAACTTTATTCCCCTAAATTCAGGCAATTAGTAGAAGAAAAATCAGAAATTATTAAAACCTTACGAGATGATCCCGAAAAACTTAAAGAACAATTTAAAAAATGGCTTTATGAACCAGAAAATCACAATGAAAACATTCATTAAGAATTAAAAAAATATGGCTCAAAAAACTATTTTCCAAAAAATCTATTTCGTCATTATTATTATCCTTGTTGTTTTGACTTTAATTATTGTCATTTATACCTTTGTAAATAAAAATAAAGAATCGGCCCTAGAAGAAGGTTTTGATGAATCACTAATCGCCTGTCAAATGAGCGGTGGTCAAATTGCCACTTCTTCTTGTTGTTTAAGCGCTACAGATTATCCCAATACCTGCCTTATTGGCGCTTGCGGTTGCGCTCCAGAAAATAGTCATGAAATAAAAATTTGTGATTGCGGAGTTGATAAGTGCTTCAATGGTAATGAATGTGTCAATCGATAATTTTGACAAAATTCGAGTTGCGAATAAAATACTAATATCATGGTGGCCTTAGTTCAGTGGCTAGAACGCCTCGTTGTGGCCGAGGAGGTCAAGGGTTCAAATCCCTTAGGCCACCCTAATAAAATTCAAATTATATAAATTCAAAAGATCAAAAATCTCGATTCAACCTCAATGGCTAGAGTTGTTGTTTTTTTATTTAAAAGCGCTAAAATAGAATTGGCAACTTAAAAACTTTATCGAAATTAAAAGGAGGGAACTGTGAAAAGAAAAATTATTTGGTTTTTGGTTTTAATGGGATGTTTTGGGATGATTTTTTTCGGAGTGAAAAAATTAAAAAACCCAGAGATTCCGAGCGCTGAGGTCAAAAGCGCTGTTCTTGCGGCTATTTCCCAAAAAATTGATTTAAAAAAATTAGATCCGGATATGAGACTGATCTGGATTGCAAAAGATGAAAAAGGCGAAAAAATTCAGCCAGTTTTAGTAAGAATTGGGATTACCGATGGAACGTACACGGAAATCAAAGAGGTCATTTTTGGAGAAATCAAAGAAGGAGAATTTGTTGTCACTGGTCGAGCAACAGCAGATCAAATTAACACTCGAACACCTGATATTAATCAAGTGTTTCGGTCATTAAGATAGAAAAGAAAGGAGGTGTGAAATGGTATATTTTTATAATTTAACTAATGGATTGGAAGTAAAGATAACGGATTTAAATCAGCATCCTCACCTAGTACGAATTCAATCATCACACGTGGAAAGCAAAGCCTGGGATCGTCTTTTTCAACAATTAAGCGATGAATTGCTTTTTTACCTGGCTATTGGTGAAAAATGTATTATTATTGACGGTTCGCCCAATCCAAATCATTCCCACATTTCGCGAATAGCAGTACCTGTTATCCAATACGTTTTAACCCGTCTTTGGCTCAAAGAAAAACTCGCTCCAGATATGATTGATGACGAATACCTTGAAAGAATCTATCGGTCTTTAACTCAAAGTACCAAAAGAAAATTAAAGTATTACAGAAAATTCTTAATTACCAATGAAGTAAAGCTGAATTGCTATGTCTTCCCTAACTGCAAAGACGGGAAATATGATTGGTTTAAAGAAAAAATAAAAGAAAGAATAAGAAAATAATTAACCTTAAAGGGTGGTCTTTAGACCACCCTTTTCTTGACAAAAAATTCAAAAAAGTTAATCTATAATCAGCAACTTAATTTCAAGGAGGAAAAATGAAAAAGTTGGCTTTAAAGTTTTCGAGATTTTTTAAGGGTTATTTTTCTCTTAGTGTTCTTCTTGAAGACGCTAAACAGAAAAAGGTGGAGAAGATATTCATTCAGCCCCGCATCTATATTGAAGAATTTCCCGGCTCAGCCCTTTATGTTATCACTGGTCATGTAGAAGTTTTTGCTTCTGAATTGCCAAAAACTTACATCGACCTGTCGTTCCAGCAAATAGTTAAAAAGGGGGTCGAAGAAGCAGAAAAACTGGCCTATCGAGAATGTGAACAAGATCTGCAAGAAAGAACAGAAAAGATAAAAGAGATAATCGAAAAGGCAGGATTACAAACAGTAATAGGAAAAATAAAAACTCAATAAAAATATCTTAAAGACGAGCACTAGCTCGTCTTTTTTTCTTGCAATTTTTCAAAAATAGGATTATAATAAAAATGAATTTAATTTGTATTTAGTCAGTTAACTTTTAATTTCGCTCTAAAAAAATTGTGAAACAAAAATTTTTCCAATCGCATTTTTTGAAAGGCGAAATCCAATCATATGGAGACGCTTATTTTGATTTCTCTAATCACTTTGTTTTTAGGTATTATTATCGGATACTTCGTTCGTCAAGTTGTTGTTAGAAATCAAGTCAAATCCGCTGAGCAAAAAATAAAAGCCCAGATCGAAGACGCAAAAACTAGGGCTAAAGAAATTATTCTAGACGCCAAAGACAAAGCAGCGGCTATTTTAACTGAAGCCCAAAAAGAAGAAAGAGAAAGAAAAAAAGAATTATCGGCTTTTGAACAACGCTTAAATCGGCGCGAGGAATTACTTAATCAAAAACTTACCGAAACCGAAGCAAAAAATCATAATTTAGAAGAAAATATAAAGCGCGTCAAAGAAATAAAAGAAAAAGTTGAAGAACTGCGTTTAGAAACTAAAAAAGAGCTCGAACGAGTAGCGCGCCTTTCAACAGAGGAAGCAAAGAAAGAACTCTTTACTCAATTAGAAAAGACCCACCAACAAGAAATAGCCGATCTTTTAAAAAGACTGGAAAAAGAAAAAAGAGATGAAATAGAAAAAGAATCTTTTAAAATATTAGAAACAACTGTTCAGCGCTTATCGCGATCTGTAAGCAGTGAAATTACCACCTCTGTTTTTACTATTGATAATGAGGAATTAAAGGGGAAGATTATTGGTCGAGAAGGTAGAAATATTCGCGCTTTAGAACGCCTTACAGGCGTTGATATTATTATTGACGAAGCGCCCGACGCCATTACTCTTTCCTCTTTTGATCCTTTGCGTCGAGAATTAGCTAGAATATCTTTAGAAAAATTAATCAAAGACGGCCGTATTCAACCAGCTAAAATTGAAGAAAAGGTGGAAGAGGCTCAAAAAGAACTGAATGAAAAAATAAAAGAAGCAGGTGAAAATGCTGCTTTTGAATTAGGTATTTTGGATTTACCCAAAGAAATTATTTATCTTCTTGGAAGATTAAACTATCGAACAAGCTATGGCCAGAATGTGCTTCAGCATTCTATTGAAGCAGCCCACTTGGCCAAAATGATTGCCGCCGAATTGGGTGCTAATGTAGAAGTGGCTAAAAAAGGCGCTTTATTACACGACATTGGAAAAGCTATTGATCATGAGGTAGAAGGTACTCATGTGGAATTAGGCCGCAAAATTCTTAAAAAATATAACATTCCCGAAGAAATTATTAAAGCGATTGAACCTCACCATGAGGATTATCCTTTTGAAACGCCTGAATCATATATTGTAGCAGCCGCTGAAGCCATTTCGGCTAGTCGTCCAGGCGCCCGTCGCGATAGCTTAGAAAACTACCTGAAACGCTTGGAAAATCTAGAAAAAATCGCTCTTTCTTTTGACGGCGTTCAAAAAGCCTATGCTGTTCAAGCGGGTCGGGAATTGCGTATTTTTGTTATCCCGGAAAAAATTGACGATTATGGCGCTTTGAATTTGGCAAAGCAAGTTGCTACTAAAATTCATGATGAATTAAATTATCCAGGAGAAATTAAGGTTAATGTTATCCGAGAAACAAGAGCGGTTGAATATGCGCGCTAATTATCCACACCCCTATTTGGAAAGCTCATAAAATGTGCTATAATCTAATAAAGCTGAGTTATTCAAAGGTCGATTAATTATCAAAAAAAATGACAAAGGAAGGATTAGCGGAGACAATTTTGAGCAAATTCGAATTAGCCAGTAAAAAACAAGCTAAAGAAATTGTAGAAACCATTTTTGAAACTATTACCAAAACTTTAGCCCGAGGCGAAGAAGTCGCTATTAGTGGATTTGGCACTTTTCGTGTAGCTCGCCGAGCAGCTCGTGAAGGCATTAATCCTCGAACCGGCGAAAAAATACAAATTCCAGCTTCCATCAAGCCCAAATTCAGAGCCAGCAAGGCTTTAAAAGAAGCTATAAAATAAAGATTTTAAAGACTTTTCAAAAATTGTCCGGACGAATTCAAAAACCCCTTATTAATAAGGGGTTTTTGAATAACATCAAAAAACTAATCGCCATCCTTCTCCATTATTCCCTTTAATCGTTTTAATGCTCGATGCTGTATTACCCGTAAAGTTAAAGGGCTTTTATTCATAATTGCGGCTATTTCATCATAAGATAAATCGTCAACAAAACGCAAAAGCAGCAATTCTTTTTGTTCTGAAGGTAATTGATTAATAAACTCCAAAACTCGCTGAACCTCCTCTTGAATAGCAAATTGTTCAACTAAATCTAAATTATCAACTACATCTAAAGCGTTTTCGCCATCTAAGCTAAAATCTGGCTTTTTTTTGCGATAAAAATCTATAATTAAATTTCGGGCAATAGAATAAAGCCAACTGCTAAAAGGATTCTTATAAAACTTAAATTGGGGCAGCGCTTCCCAAGCTTTTGTAAAAACTTGCTGGGTTAAATCTTCGGCTTCTTCTTTATTATTGGTTTTCAAATAAATATAACGATAAATGCGTTCAACAAAAAGCTCATAAATTTCGCCGAAAGATTCAGCGTTTCCATGTTGTGCTTGAGAAACTAATTTTCTTATCTTTTTTTTATTATCTTTTTTATTACTATTATCCATAGAAACCAAGCGTTTTCTTTATCATTATACATCATACATAATTATTGCGAAAATCAAAATTCTATGTTAGAATGGCTGATATGTCGACTACTTATCAACCCAAAAAAAAGAAAAGAGCGAAAACGCACGGCTTCCTAAAACGAATGAAAAAACCGGGAGGAAGAAATATCATAAAAAGGCGCCGCCAAAAGGGTCGTTCTCGTTTAGCAGTATAGATGAAATATCGCTCCCTTAAAAAAGAGAAAGATTTTCAACGAGTTTTTCAAAAAGGGAAAAAAATCAATTGTCCAGAGCTGACTCTTATTTTTTTACCACGACAGAATGATCCGATCAATTACGTAGCCATTATTACCAGCAAGGCCAATTTTCGTAAAGCCACTCAAAGAAACCTTATTAAAAGAAGGCTGAGAGCAATCCTTCGGCAAATTAATCTTGCAAAAAATGGATTAGACATCATCATTATTGCCAAAACACCTCTTTTAACTAAAAAATTTGAGGATCTAAAAATTGTCGTTGAATCAATCTTTCAAAAAGCAAAATTAAATGATATCGAATTTAAGCAGTAATCATTTGTTCATTTATGGGTAACCTTTTTCACATAATCCTTGTCCAGCCAATTTTAAATTTATTAATTTTGATCTACAACATTTTACCTTGGCCAGATATTGGATTAGCCACTATTATTCTAACGGTGATTATCCGTCTTATTTTGGCGCCTTTTTTTAATAAAAGCACCAAACAACAAATAATGATCAATCGACTGCAACCGGCTATTCAAAAAATTCAAAAAGAATACAAAGACGATAAAGAAAAATTAGCCAAAGCTCAGTTAGAATTGTATAAAAAAAACAAAGTCAATCCTTTTGGCAATTTAGCCATAACCCTAATTCAATTACCTATTATGTTAGCAGTTTATCGTGTCTTTTTATTAGGTTTCGGGCCAGAAATAATCCAAAACAATCTTTACTCTTTTATCAGTCAGCCCCAAACAATTAACACTCTATTTCTGGGTTTTATCAATTTGAACAAAGCAAATATTTTTATGGCTATTTTAGCAGCGGTTGTCCAATATCTATCTACCAAACTCACAATGTCTTCTCTAAAACAATCAAAACGACATCAAAAAGATCAAAGCCCTAACCAAAAAATGGCTAATGCTTTACAAAAACTGATGATCTTTTTAGGACCGGTGATGACTTTTATCATTCTTGTTGGTTTACCTTCAATTTTAGGCTTATATTGGATTGCAACTACTCTTTTTAGTATCGCTCAGCAATGGTATGTTTTAAAACATTTTCATTTTGAAGAAATTGAGTTAGAATAATATTTATTTACAATATAAATATATGGAAGAAATTACTCAAATAGTTAAAAACATTCTATCATTTCTTGATTTAGAAGACGCAAGTGTTGATGTTGTTGAAGCGGATGATAATTTATCCATCAATATCAGAACCGAAAATGGTCATTTCCTTATTGGACCAGAAGGATCATTTCTAAAAGATTTGGAATATCTGATAAGAACGCTCGCTCAGAAACAAAATTATCCCAAACGAATTAATCTTGATATCAATAATTATCGACGCGAACGAGAACAATACCTCAAAAAAATCGCTAAAGATGCAGCGCGCAAAGTTATTGTTACCAAAAAACCCATTAAACTACCTCCGATGAATGCTTATGAAAGAAGAATTATCCATATGGAATTGGCCATCAATCCCAACGTCACTACGGAAAGTGTAGGAGAAGAACCCGATCGTTGTTTAGTCGTTAAACCTTATCCTTAGATTTAAGATGAGGATTGCTTTAGGAAATCAGCCAAAAATTGCCTCTTAAAGAGGCAATTTTTGGCTGAAAATAAAATACAAAGTAAATTTCTATTGAATAAACGGTTAGGGAGTGGGGCTAACTGAATTAGTAGTCGTTGAATATGGAGTCGGTGTTGTTGAGGATGCTGGTTGTTCTTCCATATTCGGTAGGCTTAAACTATAAAGGGTTCTGGTTTTATCATCAAAAAACAATAGATATTTATCATCTGGGCTAATTTTAATATTTTCAACTTTAAAAATTGTATTATTCAATAATTTAGCTTCCATCGTTTCTAAATCAATTTCGTAAATCATCTCGTCAAAAGAAACCGTACCAATATAATAAACATCAGGCCAAATACTTCTAAAGATAGGATCAACAAAAATGCTACAATAAACTACTGGTTTACTTCCGGCAAAAACACATTTCTCCGGCAAAGTAACGTTGGGAATTTCTGCCAAAACCATTCCATCGCTATTAATCAATTCGAGTTTTGGCTTCTGCGTATTCGGTTCAACACTAAAAAGCAAGCCGTATTTGCCCTGTCTATCCCATTGAAGCATTAACCCATTGCCGCTAACAAAAGGCGCAAAAACTTTATTTTTTACATCAAACGTTAAAATAGTTGATTCAGCTAATCCACTCGGTTTTTGTAAAATATAAACTGTACTGGTTGCTGGCCATAATAAATTAATATCGCTAGCTGCTTTAAAGTTCATCAAAATTTTACGATTGGCTAAATTTTTATCTAATTGAGCTAGATAACTTGATTCTTTAAAATTCTCCTGATAATAAAGCGGACTATTAGAATAGTAGTAAATGAGGGTTTCGCCATCAGGTGACCAAGCAGCGCTTTGAATATAGGTATCCAAGTTTTTTATTTCTCCAGTTTTAATATCTAAAATGCTATAAGCTGGTTTTGTTGCTCCCGTAGCAACATATTTAATCAAAACCTTACCCTTAACCGAAGGTTCGACAGATAATACATTAGAAAAGTTAACGCCTAAATCTTTTTTTTGTTCTTTAACCGGAGATTCCAAATAATTAATTTCAAACAATCCCTCCTGCGTCAAATATTGCAAAGATGAAGTAGCGCTTGGCCAAAAGGCCAAAACATCTTTATTAACAAGCGAGCGGAGAATAGGTTGCTCACCCCCGCCTTCGCTAGCCGACAAGCCGGATTCTGAAGGCGCTGAAGGTGAAGGCAAGCCACTCATGGTTGGCAAAATACCTCCCCCTTCTGGTAGAATTTCTTCTTCAATCTGCGTTTGCGGTTTCAGATAAAACCAATAAAATGCCGCCGCTATAATCGCGATGACAATAATGATTACAATGGTAATAATAATGTTTTTTTTCATAGTTGTTCATCTATGTTTATTCTGACAATAATTTCTACAAGCATCAACACACATGTCGTATTTCTCCCTTAGGGGGGAATCTTCAGGGGGAATATCTATTACTCCCTGTCCCAAATTTACATGAAAATTTTTTAGGCATGGATCACGACTGCACGACCCTATGCACTTATCAACTTCTGTGAGTTTTTGCGTAGAAGTAGGAAATGAAGTTGGAGAAAACGCCGGAAATTGAACATTTAATTTCATACTTGCTATATCGGGATTAACCGTATTGAGAATTAAAACCGAAGCAAAAAGAATCACCATACCAATAATCGCATCCTTAATTTGACCTCGCGCTTCTTTCTGTTTGCTCGCATTATCACCACTCGTGGCATAAGTAATTCCGGCTATCACAATCATAATCAAAGCAGCCAAAACTCCCAAAACCAAAGCCAATCGATATAATCCAGACAAATAGGAGGCTGGAGTAGCACCACATCGAGGAATATATGGCAACTCAATTTCCATACACCCTCCTTGCCCTTCCTTAGGACCCAGTAAAGACCGCGTGGAAGTAGAAGAGGTTGATTGAGCAAAAATTAATGCTGTGGGAACGGCCAAAAATGCAACGAACAGAAAAATAAAGGCTAAAGATTTTTTCATTTGATAAAATTAATATTAAGCGCCGACTCGGCTCTTAAAATCACATCTCTTTGATCCTCTACTGTTAATTTGATATTAGTTGAAAAAGGATTCTCTTCACCAATATTAGGCACCATAATACTTTTTTCATTATCAAAATCAGCAATAGGGTAACCATTAACCGCCCAGCTATAGTGGAGTTGATTTAAACCGTAGCTGCCAAAAAAGAATGGCACCGCTTCTAATTCAACAAGATTTTCTGAGGTATTATACGAATTAAGAACAATAGACTTTTCGTTCACGGGCTTTAAATAAACGAGTGGTTTCACTAAATTAATCGTTGCAGTTTTGATAAATGGAGTTTCAGAAACAGTGGAAAACACTCTCACCGTTACTTCATAGTCTGCGCGTGTATAATCTTTGGCAATAAACCGCACTTCTTTTAATCCCACCCCTTGATTAATAAGCTCTTCATTTACAAACCATTGATAATTCCAGTTATCCGAATTTAAATAACTGCCTTTAGAATATATTAAAGGTTGAACAGAAACTTTGATCATCGCGAATTCTGCAGGCATGGCTTTTGCTTTATAAGTTAAAGGCGCCATCCCATCTGATTCCCATGTCAAATATAAAAAACTTTGAGGAGCTTTTTCAGCGGCCAAAACAAGATCCTTTGCAACAAAGATCAAACCGAATAAAAATATTATCAAAAGAAGTTTTTTATTTTTCATATTAACTTGATTTTTTAGCACTTGCTTTTCCCATTGTTTCGGTTATTTTGCCTAACGCGGGATTTTTTTGCTTTACATACAGCCAAATCAAAACTGTTGTTTTTAATGGTAAAAAGTCAACAAAAGGTATCATTTCAATTAGCCCTGTTACAACCATATATTCACCGCGTGCCCCTTTAAGAAATAACCACAACCCTAATCCTCCAGCTGTCACAATATCCAAAACCCAGCTAATTAATGTCCCCACGCCACTCCAGCTAATAAAATCAGCGAGGTCAGCAATAATTGCAAAAGGCAGTGGAAAAATCAGCAATTCAATTAAAGAAATTTTAGACCTTGATTTCGTTTCTCCCTCACCCTCACCCCCTTCCTCATCTAGCAGTTCATCATCTATCATTTCATCTTGATTTAATTGTAAATTTTCCTTCTCATTCATATTATAAAATTTATTTAAACAAGAAGCAATTATTTTAGACTTTGATCAAACTCCTTTTTTGCTTTTTCGATTTCCATCATTTCCATTGGATTAGTTGTAATAATTTGATCTTCGGCGTAAGAAGCAATAATTTTGATAGCCACATGTTTTGAGCCAGCAAAAAAGATGCCTTCTCCTACGCTTGATTCTAAAAGAAGTTGCTTTTCGGCTTCGGTTAAGTTAAACGTCTCGCCTACTACTTCAATAGAAGCAGGGGATTGTTTCAAAAGTAATTGTAAGGCTGAATTAGTAATAATTGGCTTTCCTTGTGGTGAACGAATAAAATCCTCCACATCTTGAGTAATGGTCGTCACACCCATAAAATATTTTCTGCATCTTTTTACTAAACCGAAAAGAAAGTCTGCACCCGCCGGATATTTCATCATCCACCACGCCTCATCAACCACCAAAATTCTTTTTTTCATCTGCGCGCGAATAATATTCCAAATAAAGTTTAAAACTATATACATCGCGATAGGCCTCAACTCGTCTTCTAAATCTCTAATTCCAAAAACAACCAAACGATTATTGATATCAATATTGGTAGGCTGATTTAAAAATCCAGCAAAAGTACCTCGCGTAAATTTATATAGTCTGTCGGCCAATTCTGCGCCACCTTCCATATTCTCTAAAACCGATTGCAAATCTTCCATAAGAGGTGGCGTCAGTTTAGAAAAATCGCTCTCTGGCGTAATATCTCTTGAAGCATATGTTTCGGAAAGCGCCCGATCTAAAATTCCAACCTGTTCGGCGGTTAAGTCTCCGAGCATTACTCTTAACAATCCGGTTAAATTTAGAATGTTTGATTTCAATACTTCAGCCGGCGACTCATCAACCCGCGCCGGCGGTAAATCAAAAGGATTAATATGATGTTCGGATGTTAAAGAAATATTAATAAAAGATCCACCTACGGTTTCGGCTAAATGCTCGTACTCTTTTTCTGGATCAATAATAATAATATCCGTACCCATCATTAAAGAACGCAGAACTTCTAATTTACAAAAATACGATTTACCACCGCCCGCTTTGGCAAAAATAACCATATTGCCGTTTTCTAAAGAAAAACGATCAAAAATAATTAAACTATTATTGTGCCGATTAATGCCATAAAGCACTCCTTTGTCAGAAGTTAAATCCAAAGAAATAAAGGGAAAAATTGTTGAAACAGGCGATGAATTTAGCGTTGAATGAACGCTTAAGAGGTCAAGATTTAAAGGAATACAAGATTGCAATCCCTCAGCTTGTTGAAAAAGAGCAGGTTTGATATAAACCATTCGGCCTTCTAAAAAATTGATCACTTTTTGCTCAATTGTGGTTAATTCTTGAAGATTAGAAGCATAAATAGCAATATAAACACCCACTTCAAATAATTTTTCTCTTGCTTGTTGTAAAGCATCGCGCAAATTTTCTAAATCTTGATAAGCTGTCTCTAAAATAGGATCTCTTACTACTCCCTTTTCTTCTTTTTCCATAATTTGCGCTTCTACTTGAGCTACTTTCCGTCGTAATTTTTTTAAAGCAGTGCCACTATCAATCGGATGAATAAAAACCGAAATGTCCACCGTTTGATCAATGTTCAAAATAGGCGAAAACCAACCTGTCGTAAGATAACGCGGATAAGAAATAATGTAGTACGTTTTTACATATAAATCACCGAGGCGTAAATAATTGGATTCAATCTCTAAGGCTGGTGGCGTTAAAATTTCCGCTATTGTCTGAGGGCCAGTTTTGGAAACTTGGGGAATGTTAATATTTTCATTATTTTTTTGAAAAAAAGGAAAATTAGCCATATTTTTAAATTAAGAATTATTTTCGTATTCTTCGTCTAATTCTGAAGCAATTGCTAGATTTTTTCTTTCCTGTTTTTCAGGATTATAGAAGTTATAGTATAATTCGACTAATTCAGGCGTTCTAAGACGAATGGCATTTAGACCCATTGGTTTAAGAGCTGAGACAACAGCACTCACCCGATAATATAATTGCATTTTTTGATTTTCAAAATCTAATTCCTTTTTTTGAGATTCTTCCTGCGGCGTGGTTTTTTTCCCAAAGGGTAATTTGTCAAAAATAGAAACCAGACCTCCTGACGTAGCTGAAATAATGGGTGATGAAGAATAAGGAATAACAATATAAAATCTTTTAACCATAATATTGGTTGATTTTACTAATTCATCAATAAAATTGTAATATTCTTCAATTTGTAATCTCAACAATTCGTTTTCTTCCTTTTCACCAATATGCTTAATTGTTTCTAAGTAATTATCCATATTAACCTTTCGGGAATGAACAAGAATCTGTAAAGAAAAATCTAAACTATTCAATAAATTCTGGTAAGCGTTAATGATCACTTCTTGTTCTGTGTCTGATAATAAATCGAAGTTGATACCTGAAACCATCAACACCGCTCGCAAAGATCCGTCTTTTAAAATAACGCAATCATTGCGAATGGTATCAATATTAACAAATTTTTCTGTTGAAGATGCTGCGGGCATATTATTTTTTGCTTTGTTCTTCTATTTCCTCAGATAGTTTTTCCAATTCTTCGACTGTTAAACGTTTTTTTGGTTCTTTAGGAGAAATAGTTGGCTTCGGTGGTTCTATTAATTCTTTTTTTTCTTGAGAGCGCTGCCACGTATATAATTTTGGGCTAGCATAAAATTTAAAAGCATTTAATAAAATTTTGTGGAGTGGCTGTTCGTTAACTTTAACAAAGGCAAGGGCTATAGCAAGAGCGGCGATGAAAAGACTTATGATAAGCCACAAGCCCGTGCTCAAGACAAAATTTAAAACGAAGATAAGCGCTCCTCCTCCGGCTAAAAATAAAAATTGTCTAAGACTTAATGGTCCGACAATTTTGCTTTCCATATTAATGAATTGTGGGACTTGAGCAGTGGGCATTAATAGTTATAGTTAAAATTTTAATTTTCTAAGATCGATCACATTGTCCGAGGGAACTTCTGGTTCTGGTGGTTTTTGAGGCGAAGGAGGGGTTTCTTTAACGACGGACGGATTTTGAATTTTGGATATTTCTGGAGTTGGCGGTGTTTCTGGTTTTATTTCTGACATCAAAGGCACTTCTGATTTAGAAATCTGCTCTGATTTTAAAGAAATAGTGTTCCTCGGCTGAATTATTTGAGTTGCCTCAGCTTTTATTTCGGTTTCAGTGCTTTGAGTTGGCAAGATAGGTTGTTCTTTTTCCGAATAATTAACAATTTTAACAGCTGGTGGAGGTGTTGTTTGCTTACCAGCATCTTTATCTGCTGAAGATAAATCGGGTTTTGGTATGGAAAATTCCAAAGAAGTTTCTTCTTCTTTTTTTCCTTCAATCGGCTTCTTCTCTTCCTCTTGTTTCTGAATTCTATTTTCTGCAGAACTGATCTCAATTTCTGAGACGACTTTTTCTTTAAGAGGTTTTACTTCTTCAAAAGAAATCATCCACGGCGATTTTTCTTCCAATACTGGTTTAAATTCCTGCTCCTTGCCAATAATAATCGGGCCAGTCGGAGAAGGTTCTTTTGCGGATGGTTGATTTTCTAAATGATTGGGCTTTCTGAAGTGAAAGAAACTGGAAAATGAACGCTTGGGTATCTCTTTTTTTTCTGCAGTTGTCTCCTCCACTGACGCACTGGCTATAATCGGACTCGGTGATTCAACCGAAACAACTTGCTCCGACAAAATAACAGACGGCGATGGCGCCTGACTAATTTCTTTATCTTCGGTTGTTTTTATTTCTGCAGGAACAGGTTCTTTTTCCAATGG